>OFCW01000169.1_pt1 | contig 24807 bp, 21 predicted proteins | sample 1520951 | NCBI WGS metagenome assembly OFCW01 (sample SAMEA4349680, study PRJEB24078) | microbial mat metagenome | biome: Terrestrial Biome; feature: Habitat; material: Microbial Mat | place: India | collected 2012-06-12 | depth 10 m | reverse complement strand
GTGTCGGCATCGGCGGCTATGTCTGGTATCAGCTCGATGCGCTGGACCGGGGCTCACGCGCGATCGCGCCGGTCGTGGCCCGCACCGTCGCGCCGTCACCTCTCCCACCCGCGCCGCCGCGGCCCCCCTCGCCCGTCGTGCCGCCGCAGGCCATTGCTGAATCACCGACACCGCGCGATGCGGCACCCGCGCTGTTCGCCCCCCGCCGGGAGGCGGTGGTGGTACCAACCACTGCCGAGCCCGACGCCAATCCCATTCCGATTCGCCTCACCCGCAGCCAGCCGACGGTTGATCCTGCGCTGACCCGCGGCCACGCCAGCCTGCAGCGGGGCGAGATCGAACTGGCGCGACGGGAATTCGAGCAGACCCTGCGCCGCGACCCGAACAATACCGATGCCCTGCTGGCACTGGCCGGCATCGCCCAGCAGCAGGGCCGCTTGGCCGATGCCGAGTCGCTGCGCCAGCGCGCCCTCGTCGCCAATCCGACTGATCCGGCAGTACTGGCCGCCGCGCTGAGCGGCCCTGCGGCAGATGCCGACCCGCAGGGTGCCGAGAGCCGCCTGAAAGGGCTGCTGTCGGCCACACCGGAATCGGCGCCGCTCAACTTTGCGCTGGGCAACCTGTATGCCCGCCAGAATCGCTGGCCGGAAGCCCAGCAGGTTTATTTCAACGCCGTCGCCGCCGACGCTGACAATCCGGACTACCTGTTCAACCTGGCGGTCAGCCTCGACCACCTGCGCCAACCCCGCCTGGCCGCCCAGCATTACCGCCTGGCGCTGGAAGCCGCCGGCCGGCGCCCGGCTGCCTTCGACCGCGCCGGCGCCGAAAAACGTCTGGCGGAACTGGACCCGCCGCGCTGATGCCGACATGAGCCCATCCCCCCTGCAACGCCGCCCGCTCGGCCAGATCCTGATTGCCGAGGGCATCCTGTCGGAAGACCAGTTGCGCATCGCGCTGCTGGAACAGATGAAGTGCAACCAGCCGATCGGCAAGCTGCTCGTCTCCCTCGGATTCGTGACCGAAGCGACACTGCGCCAGGCACTCTCCGAAAGCCTGGGCAAGCAGAGCATCGATCTGGGCAATGCGGTGGTCGACCCGCAGGCGCTCAAGCTGGTGCCGCGCGACCTGGCCAAGCGCCACCACCTCCTGCCGCTCGATTACGACGCGCAAAACCACCGTCTCGCACTGGCCATTTCCGATGTCAACGACATCGTCGGCCTCGATCGGGTGCGTGCCCTGCTCGAGGAAGGCACCGAGATCGAGACCCTGCTCGCCGGCGAATCGGAAATCGACCATGCGATCGACCAGTATTACGGCCACGAACTCTCGATCGACGGCATCCTGCACGAGATCGAAACGGGCGAAATCGACTGGAAAAGCCTGTCGGCCGCCGACAACGAGTACAGCCAGCCGGTTGTCCGCCTGATCGACTCGATCCTGACCGACGCGGTGAAGCGCGAGGCATCCGACATCCACTTCGAACCGGAGGCCAATTTCCTGCGGATCCGTTATCGCATCGACGGCATGCTGCGCCAGATCCGTGCCCTGCACAAATCCTACTGGCCGGCCATGACGGTGCGCATCAAGGTGCTGTCGGGCATGAATATCGCCGAAATGCGCGCGCCGCAGGATGGCCGGATCAGTCTGACGGTCTCCGGCCGGCCGATCGACTTCCGGGTTGCCAGCCAGCCGACCATCCACGGCGAGAACATCGTGCTGCGCATCCTCGACCGCCAGAAAGGCATCGTGCCCCTGGAGGGCCTTGGCCTGGCCGAGGAGCACCTGCACCAGCTGAAACTGATGATTTCCCGGCCGGAGGGCATCATCCTCGTCACCGGCCCGACCGGCAGCGGCAAGACGACCACGCTGTACTCGGTGCTCAACCACATCAACAGCGAGGGCATCCACATCATGACCCTCGAAGACCCGGTCGAGTACCCGATGGCCATGGTGCGCCAGACCTCGGTGGCGGAGGCGGCCAAGCTCGATTTCGCCAACGGCATCCGCTCGATGATGCGTCAGGACCCGGACGTCATCCTGGTCGGCGAAGTGCGCGACGCCGACACGGCCGAGATGGCCTTCCGCGCGGCAATGACCGGCCACCAGGTGTATACCACCCTGCACACCAACTCGGCGATCGGCGCCATTCCCCGCCTGCTCGACATCGGCGTGCTGCCCGACATCCTGGCCGGCAACATCATCGGCATCATCGCCCAGCGCCTGATCCGCCGCCTGTGCGAACACTGCAAGACGCCGTACCACGCCGAGCCGCACGAAATCCGCCTGCTTGGCCCGCTGGGCGAGGGGCCGCGCCCGGTGCTGTTCCGCGCCACGGGTTGCGAGTCGTGCGATTTCCAGGGCTATCGCGGCCGCATCGCGATCATGGAGTTGCTGCGCATCGATGCCGGCATCGATGAACTGATCGCCCGCCGGGCCACCACGCACGAAATCCGCAGCCGCGCCGTGCTCCAGGGCTTCACGACGCTGGCCGACGATGGTCTGAAACGCGTCATCGACGGCGTGACCTCGCTGGAGGAACTGGCCCGCGTCGTCGACCTGACCGACCGGATGTAACGATGATCTTCGACTACAAGGCGGTCAGTGCAGAGGGGCGGATGATTTACGGACGCCTCGATGCCATCAACCTGATCGACCTCGAAATGCGCCTGAAGCGCATGAATCTCGACCTGGTGACCGGCTCGCCGGTCCAGCATCGCAGCCTGTTCGGGGCGCGCGGCGTGCCCCGGCCGGAGCTGATCAACTTCTGCTTTCATCTGGAGCAACTGACACGGGCCGGCGTACCCATTTTGGAGGGGCTGACCGACCTGCGCGACTCGATCGAGCATCCGCGCTTCCGCGAGGTGATGGCTGGCCTGATCGAAGGCATCGAGGGCGGCCAGACCCTGTCGCAGGCGATGAGCGACCACCCCGAGGTGTTCGGCCAGGTGTTCTGCAACCTGATCCGCGCCGGCGAAGCGAGCGGCCACCTGCCGGACGTGCTGGTCAGCCTGAGCGAATCGCTGAAGTGGGAGGACGAACTCGCTTCGCACACCCGCAAGCTGCTGCTGTACCCGGCCTTCGTGGCGAGCATCGTGCTCGCCGCCACCGTTTTCCTGATGGTCTACATGGTGCCGCAGCTCAAGCTCTTCGTGCGCAACATGGGCCAGACGCTGCCACCGCATACCCAGGTGCTGTTCTTCGTGTCCGACCTGCTGGTCAATTACTGGTATCTGTTCCTGGCCATTCCGCTCGCCGCCTTCCTCATCGGCCTGCAGCTGGTGCGCAGCAACCCGCTGGCCCGCCTGCGTTTCGACGACGCCAAGCTGCGCCTGCCGGTGCTGGGCCCCATCCTGAGCAAGATCATCCTGTCGCGGTTCGCCAGCACCTTCGCCATGCTCTACGCCTCGGGCATCCCGGTGCTGGAGTCGATCCGCACGACGCAAGACATCGTCGGCAACCGGGCGATCCGGCGTGGCCTGGAGCGGGTCGAACAATCCATCCGCGAGGGGCAGAACGTGGCCGGCGCCTTCCGGGATGTCGGCCTCTTTCCGCCCCTCGTCGTCCGCATGTTGCGCATCGGCGAGAGCACCGGCGGGCTGGACAAGGCGCTGCTCAACGTCAGCTATTTCTACAACCGCGACGTCAAGGAATCGGTGGGCAAAGCCCAGGCGATGATCGAACCGATGCTCACCCTGTTCATGGGCGCCCTGCTCGGCTGGATCATGCTCTCCGTCATCGGCCCGATCTACGACGTGATCAGTAAAATCAGGACGTGAAGAGCCGCATCCTCTATCTCAACACCCATCGCCTGTCAGCCTACGCCTGGCAGCAGGGCCGGCTGTTGCCGGAGGACGACTTCGACAACGACGAAACCGGCTGGCAGCGCTTCACGGACTACCTTGCCGCCCACCGCCAGGACCGTTTCGCGCTGCTCGCCAATGTCGCCGAGGAAGGACACGCCCACGAAACGATTCCCTTCCTGCGCGGCGCCGACCGGCAGACGCTGATCAGCCGCAAGATCGGCCAGCACTTCCAGGGCACCACGCTGGCCACCGCCATCTCGCTCGGCTATGAAAAGACCCAGCGCAAGAACGAAAAGCTGCTCCTCGCCGCCCTGACCAATCCGGCCCATTTCGAACCCTGGCTGCAGCGGCTGACCCAAGGCGAAATTGCCCTTTCCGGCATCTACAGCCTCGCCCAGCTCGGCGGCCCGCTGCTCAGGAAGCTCGGACTGGACACCGTCCGCTGCCTGCTGCTCAGCATGCAGGACCATTCTGTCCGTTCCAGCTATCTGGCCGACGGCCAGGTTCATTTCTCGCGCATGACGCCGCTGGCCGACAGCAGTATCGCCGGTATCGCCAGCACCTTCGCCACCGAAGCTGCCAAGCTGCAACAATACCTGATCGGCCAGCGTCTGATCGGCCGCGAGGAAGCACTCCCGGTTTACATCCTTGCCCATCCGCACGCCCTGCCGGCCATCGAAAATGCCTGCCCGGACCGTGGGTCGCTGGCCTTCCACCTCATCGACAGCCACACTGCCGCCAGCCGGCTGGGATTGCACGCCCTGCCCGACGACAACCGAAGCGACACGCTGTTCATGCACCTGCTGGCCATCGCCACGCCTCGCCAGCAATTTGCCGGCGAGGCGTGCCGGCACCATTTCCGCCTCGCCCAGCTGCGTGATGGCCTGATCGCCGCCGGGCTCGTCGCCCTCCTCGGCAGCCTGCTGTATTCGGCCAAGCAGCTCTACGACGCCCATGCCCTGCGTGAAGATGCCCGCAGCCTGAGTGCCAGCGCCGCCGAGCTCGACCGGCACTATCAGGTCGCGGCCAGCACCCTGCCGCAGCTTGAGATCGACAGCGAAACCCTGCGCCAGCTAACCAGCCGCCATGCCGAACTCAGCACCCTGCAGCGCCGGCCCGATGCCGTTTTCAGCCTGGTCGGCCAGATCCTCGAACGGATGCCGGACATCATCCTCGAAAGCATCGCGTGGAAGAATCCACTCCCGTTCCCCCCGGCCAGCACCGGGGAAACCGGCGAAACCACCACCCTGCGCGGTTCGATCAACCTCCCCCAGGCCGAGCCCCGCCAGGTACTTGCCATTTTCGATGACTTCATCGACAGCCTGCGCCTGGCGCCCGGAGTCACCGTCACCGTCCGGCAACGGCCGTTCGATATCGAACCCGGTAGCACGCTGCGCGGCGGCGACGGGAGCGAGGAAGCAGCCAAGCCACGCCAGTTCACGCTGGACATCATCCGGAAGCCCGCGCCATGACACTGACCGAGCGCGACCTGCGCAAGCTCGCCCTGCCCATCCTCATCGCGCTGGCGCTGTTCGGCACGGCCGGCGCGCTCGCCTGGTGGACGCAGGAGAATACCCGGCAGGCCGGTCTCGAACGCCAGCGGGCCGCCGAGGCCAAATCCCGCCTCGAACAGCGCCTGCGCCAGTTCCACAGCGAGGAACTCGACCTCAAGACCCGCCTGCAAAGCCTGCAGCGCCTGCAAGGCAGCGGCATCCTGGGCGATGAGCAGCGCCTCGACTGGCTGGAGCAATTGCGCGACACCCAACGCGCCCTGCGCCTGCCCGGCATGAAATACGAGTTTGCCGCCCAGACCCCGCTCCCCGGCAACATCCCGGGGGGCCCGGCCTGGTTCAACAGCCCCCTGCGCCTCCAGCTACGCTTGGTGCACGAAGGCGACCTGCTGGACTTCCTCGACCGTATCCAGCAGCAGGCCAAGGCGCTGGTCATCGTCCGCAGTTGCAAGCTGGCGCCCCCGAGCGGCCCGACGGAGCGCCCCGACACTCCCACCGGACTGACTGCCGAATGCGAGCTGGACTGGCTGACCGCCCGCCTGCCGAACCAGATGCACTGACCATGCGCCGCCTCACCCCGCTCCTTGCCCTGCTCCTCGGCCTCGCCAGCCCGCCCGGCCAGGCGGAAGCCCCGCCACTCGGCCGCCTCTTCTTCGATGCCCGGCAACGCGCCGCGCTCGACCAGCAACGCCAGCGTCACCCGGGATTCGGCCAGCCGGCCCCTGGCGACAATGCAGCCGGCCAGACCCTGAACGGCGAAGTCCGCAGCAGCAGCGGCCGCCGTACCCGCTGGATCAACGGCGAAGCCGACTGGGACAACCGGAGCCGGCTGCCGCCGCTGCCGGTCGGGCACACGTATTACCCGGAAAGCGGGCAGACCGAGGGATTGCTCGAGAACGGGCGAATCGTCGTCAAGCCCCCACGTCAGCCCCATTAGTCATGCATACGGCCAAGCGTTCTCAGTTGGGAATGGCACTGCTGTTGGTGCTTGTTGTGCTAACAAGCCTGGGCGCTTCGATACTCCTTTTTGCCATGACGCCATCCCAACAACGGCTTGCTTCGGATGGAAGAACACTCCAATCGCTCCAGCGAGCCAAGGAGGCTCTCGTTGCGTGGTCGGTTACCCACAGAACAACACCCGGACGATTGCCTTGCCCGGAAGACACCTCCTTGATCGGAACCCCCAATGAGGGAAGCGCCCAAAGCACCTGCTCGAACGCTGCCCTCCTGATTGGCCGCCTTCCATGGCGAACATTGGGACTCGACAATTTCCGGGATGCCGTTGGAGAACCACTTTGGTACGTACTGTCACCCGGTTTTCGCAACACAGCCCCGGTGGGGAGCCCAGGAGTCGCCAATGGACAACTCGTGGTCGATGGGCAATCCAATGCTGCAGCTGCCCTCATCATCTCCCCGGGCCCCGCCCTACCTGGTCAACTCCGCCCCATGCCAACGGCGGGATCCCCTCCCCTGGTCAGCAATTACCTGGATCTCAGTAACGCCAGCGGCCCGTTCATCACCGCCGGCCCAGCCGATGCGTTTAATGACCGGATGATCACCCTGACCAGCAATGAGCTCTACAAGGCCATGACCTTCAGGGTTCTGGCCGAGATTCGCGGAGCTTTCGGCTTGCAAAATGGATTATGGCGCTACCATAATGACCATGGGACCTTCCCGCCGAACAGCGCCTCTTTGGCCAGCCTGAACTTTGACGCGACCACGCGTGCATGGCTCTCCCCGAGCGGAAATCCCAATCTTTGGTTTGCGCAAGTCAGCTACAGTTTCATCAGTTCAAATTCCGCGAGACTTGGCATGGGCGGCAACACTTTGACGGTTATCCCTTGTTCAGCGACACCATGCCCTTGACCATCCACCGCAATGGCGGTTTTTCCCTGATTGAGTTGGCCATTGTGCTAACCATTGTGGCCTTGCTGTCCGGTGGACTCATCATGGCAGTAAGTGCCCAGTTCGACAATGTCGCCGCCACGGAAACTCAGCGTCGACTCAACGAAGCACGAGATGCCCTTCTCGGCTTTGCTGCTGCAAATGGACGCCTGCCCTGCCCGGCGGTCAGTGGTGCAACGGGTATTGAAGCGCCCCCTGGCGGTGGTAGCTGTAACGACAACTGGGATGGCTTCCTGCCTGCCGTAACACTGGGCTTGGGACCAACCAATGAAGCCGGATATGCCATCGACGGCTGGGGTAACCCGATACGTTACGCTACGACGAAAGCCATCTCCTCACAGGTAACGACCGCCAATCAAATCAAGGTGGCATGGAATGCAGGGACAGCCCTGGCAGCTGATTTACGCATCTGCAGCACGGCTTCCGGGATGACAAACAGCGGCGCCAACGCCCTCTGTGCCAGCGGCACTGATTTGTCGAACAACGCGGTTGCCGTTATCTATTCCCGGGGAAAAAACGGGGGGTTGCCCCCCAGCAGTGCGGACGAAGTAGCCAACGGCGACAATGACCGCGTCTTCGTCTATCACACGCCGACCCCGCCCGGCCCCAGCGAATTCGACGACCTCGTCATCTGGATTTCCCCCAACATCCTCTACAACCGCCTGATCGCCGCCGGCCGTCTGCCCTGATTACCGGCTTATTGACCGCGGGCGGCCCGGCTGCCACACTGGCCATGCGAACGTTATAAATCAGCCCGGCCATCCTCCCGTGAGTCTGCAGTCCTTCATTTCATCCTTGCGCAACGGTGGCATCCATCCCGCCGACGATGCCGAGATGCGCCTGAAAAAGTCGCTGCTGGTTTTTGCGACAGGCCTGTTCTGCACCGGATCGATGCTCTGGCTCTTCCTCTATGGCCAGATGGGGCCGCAGTTTTCGGCGAACGCGCCATTCGTTTTCCAGCTGCTGCTCGTCGCCAACCTCATCTATTTTTTGCAGAGCGGCAATTTCGACTGGTTTCGCATCACCCAGTTGTCGCTTTTCCTGTTTGCCCCATTTATCGTGCAATGGAGTATCGGCAATTTCATCACGGCCAGCGGCATGAGCCTGTGGGGCTTGCTGGCGCCGATCGGCGCCGTCCTGATTTGCGGGGCACGCGAGTCGATCGCCTGGTTTATCGCCTATATCTTCCTGACCGGCCTCTCCGGCTTTTTCGACTATTACCTCGCCGACTCGCCGATCAGCAACGCTCACCGGGTATCGACGGAAACCAGCGTCTTCTTCTTCGCCCTCAATTTCGCCGCCATTTCCAGCATCGTCTATCTGCTGCTGCGCTACGCCATCCTCGAAAAGGCCAAACTGCAGGCCAGCCTGGAAGCAACCCATCGCCTGCTGCTGGAAGAGCAGGCACGTTCCGAGCGCCTGCTGCTCAACATCCTGCCTGGCCCGATCGCCGAGCGCCTGAAGCACGACAACCAGACGATTGCCGATGGCTTTTCGGACGTCACCGTGATGTTCGTCGATATCGTCAATTTCACCCGGCTGGCCGAAGGCATGACGCCGCAACAGGTGTTTGCCATGCTCAACCGGATTTTTTCCTCCTTCGACGAACTGGCCGAGCAATTCGGCATGGAAAAAATCAAGACCATCGGCGATGCCTACATGGTGGCAGGCGGGCTGAATAGCGAGCGCAACGACTACACGCGAGCCATCGCCGAACTGGCCATCGCCATGCGTGACCTCCTGCACCGCGACTTTGCTGTCAATGCACAACATCTCGACGTGCGCATCGGCATCGGTACCGGGCCGGTGGTTGCCGGTGTGGTCGGCAAGAAGAAGTTTATTTATGACCTGTGGGGCGACACGGTCAACCTGGCCAGCCGGATCACCAGCGAAGGCACGCCGGGTATGATCCATGTCGACACCGCCACCTACCGTCGCCTGGCTGGCGAATTCGACTTTTCGGCACCGCGCGAGATTTATCTGAAAGGCAAGGGCAACACGCCGGTCTATCGGCTCTACCGGCTCAAGGCGCCGGCGCCAGTCTGAAGGCGACCCTGCCCGGCTGGTTTTCCGCCACACGCAGTTGATAGCCGAGTTCGGCGGCTTGCCGGGCGGCGTGATAAAGGCCAATGCCCAGCCCGTCCTCGGAAGCGACCGGGGCATGCAGCAACCCCTGCATCACGGCCGATGGAATCGGCGAACCGTTGTCGGCAACCATCAGTCCCCCCTCGTCAAGGTACGCCTCGATGACCAGTCCCGGTTCGCGCTGCCGCTTGGCGAGAGCATTCTGCAGGAGGTTTTCCGCCACGCTGTCGAACAGGGCACGCGGAATTAGCCGCCCAGCCAGCCCCCCTCCCTCCCCATGCCACCCGATTGCGGCGTGGGCATAGCGATCCTGCAGGCGCCGCCACCACAGGTCGGCATCGATCGCTTCGGCATCGGCAACCTGCGGCGACTGCAATTTGTCCAGCGTCGACTTCAGGCGGTCGGCAATCTGCGGCAACTGGCGACGTAGCAGGTTCGCCACCTCGGCCGGATCACCCGGCTGGGTCGCCGCATAGCAAAGCACCTGGAGGGACTGCAGCAGGTTCTTGACGTCGTGCGTCACCCGAGCGCCGGTTTCGTAAATCGCCTGGGCATACCCCATGCGCTGCAACTGCTGGCTCTGGCGCTTGACGAGGTAAAACTCGATGGCGAGGCGCAGCAGCCACTCGACATGCCAGCGCATGGCTGGCGACGGCGCATGGCGGAAATGGACGATCAGCGTCAGTTCGCTCACCGCGCAAACATGCCGATGCGCCGAAGTTACACCGAACGCCCCCGACGCCTCGCCCGACTGCCAGGTTATGCCCAGCACCCAGGGGGCCGCCGCCAGACGCCGCATCATCGCCTCGATGAAGCGGGCCGGATCGGCATGCCGCTCGCTCTCCTGGGACAGTTGGACCAGCCATTGCTCGAGCGGCATGCCGAGCGACAGCAAATAGTGCGAAATCGCCGAGCCGATCCCCGAGAAGCCGGCCCGGGGATTCCAGGCCCAGGCGACGATCAGCAGGGCGATGGCGACGGTCATGGAAGTCTTGAACAGCGACTCGACATAGCCCGCCCCGCCGATCGGCATGTACGCCAGCGCCCCCAGGACGAGCACGGCCAGCACCAGAAAAACCAGCATGCCGTAGAACAGATCGAAGGTTTCACCGGATTTCCGCTGCGGCGGCCGGGCCGGGAATAGCAGCAGGAGCGGCAAAGCGATTGGCAGGAACCACGCCACCATCTGGCGCAGGCCACTGTCGATCCGGGCGGCCGGCGAAATTTCCGGTACGACGCCCAGGACGGTCAGTGCGATCAGATAGCCAAAGGCCAACAGATAACCGGTCCGCTCGCCCCGGTGTTCGGTACCCATCACCCGACCGCCGATAGACGCAGCCAGCGCGCCGCACCAGATCAGCAACAGCCACGGCCCCAGCAACAGCGTCGACACCAGGGTGGCGCCGACCAGCAGCCCGGCCTGCCGTCCGCTGATGTGCCGCTCGCCGGCCACAAAGGGTTGCCAAATCAGGAACAAGCCCAAAGCGACCACCCACAGCAGGCGTACCGCGGGCGCCTGCCAGCCGCCAAAGGCCAGAACATGCAACATCAGCAAATGCCCGGCCAATAACCCGTGAGGCCGATGGGCCAGACAATCGGCCAGGCGCAGGACGGTTTTGCCGTTCATCTTTTCGACACCCTGTCCATTTTTCGACACATTCTGACAACCCCGGGCGCCGGTTTGCCATTTTTTAGGCCTAAAGTCATAGGCACGCTTATTGCGTAGGAGTCAGCAGATTCATATCCGGAGCATGCCATGAAAAACCAACAAAAGGGCTTCACCCTCGTCGAGATCGCGATCGTACTGGTCATTATCGGCCTGCTGATGGGCGGCGTCCTGAAGGGGCAAGAACTGATCAACAGCGCAAAGGTCAAGAACTTCGCCAACGACTTCCGCTCGGTTTCATCGTTCGTCTATGCCTATCAGGATCGCTTCCGCGCCCTTCCCGGCGACGATGCGGCGGTCGCCAACCACGTTCAGGGTGGCGTCGCAGCGACAACCCCGGCAGCGACGCTGAACAACGCGCGCATCAACGGCGCCTGGAACTCGGTCACGCAGACCGACGAATCCTATCTGTTTTGGCAACACGTCCGTCTCGCCGGACTGGCCACTGGCACGCCGGTCGTTGGTAACGCGGAATACATTTATCGCAATGCCGACGGCGGCCGGGTAGGCATCACCGGCGATGCCATCCTGACTGCACCGACCACGCCGTGGCCCGCCAATTTCTATGTCTGCTCCGGCGGCATCCAGGGCCGCTTTGCCCGCCAGCTGGACACCATGCTGGATGACGGCAACACCCAAACCGGCACGGTGCGTGTCATTGCCGACGGCGTAGCCAGCCAGGCGGATGCCACACTCCTTGTTCCAGGCAATAACGATCAACAGTTGTTCACTGTCTGTTCCGGTTTCTAACCCCCCCGGCAAACCCGCCAAGCCCGCCACGGCGGGCTTTGTCATTTCCGCAGCAGGCGTTCGTCTGCCGCCGCGATGGCCTCCGGCAGACCAAGCACGACCACAACGTCGCCTTCCATCAGTCGCGTTTCCGGCGCCGGTTCGACGGCACGGATTCCGCGGCGGCGGATGGCGCTGACTTCACACCCCAGGTTTTCCAGGTCCAGCTCATCGAGCGTCTTGCCGATGGCGGCCGCCCCGGGCTCGAGCAACACGGAATGCATGCGCGGGTGGTGCTCGTCATCCTCGTCGTAATCGCGGTCTGAAATGCCGCGGTAAAAGCCGCGCAGCAGGCTGTAGCGCTTGGATCGGGTCTGGCGGATGCGCTTGAGCACCCGGTTGATCGGCACCCCGACCAGGACCAGGGCGTGGGAGGCGAGCATCAGGCTGGCTTCGAGCGCCTCCGGAACGACTTCCGCTGCGCCGGCGCGCGTCAGGCGCTCCATGTCACGCTCGTCGAAAGTCCGCACGACAACCGGCAGGTCGTGCCGCAACTCCTGGACGTGATGCAGCACCTTCTCAGCCAAGGCGGTATCGCTGATGGTCACGATCACCACGCTGGCCCGCATCAGGCCGGCGGCAATCAATGCCTCCTTGCGCCCGGCATCGCCGTAGACAACGTTTTCGCCACCCGCCGACGCATCCCGCACCCGATCCGGATCGAGGTCGAGCGCCACATAGTTGATGTCCTCCTGTGCCAGGAAGCGGGCCAGATACTGGCCGTTGCGGCCAAAGCCGCACAAAATGGCATGCTTTTCCGCCCCCATCGACTGGGCGGCAATCTTGGTCAGCTGCATGGAGCGCATCATCCATTCGCTGGCCACGAAACGAACGACGATGCGTTCACTGTACTGGACGATGAAGGGCGCCATCAGCATCGAGAGGACCAGCACGGTCAGGGCCACCTGCTGGATCTCGCGGGGCAGGCGGACGATTTCGCCAAGCAGCACGAAGCCGAATTCGCCCCCGGCGCAAAGCCAGAGCGCCGAGCGGATGGCGTTACCAGGCGAGGCCCCCAGCCGCCAGGACAGCAGGCCGACGACCAGCCCCTTGATCAGGAGCAGGCCAAGCAGGGCGAGCAACACCTGCCACCACAGGCCGAGCAGGATGTGCATGTCGAGCTTGACGCCGATCGTCACGAAGAACAGCCCCATCAGCACATCGCGGAAGGGCTTGATGTCCTCCTCCACCTGGAACTTGTATTCCGTTTCCGAAATCAGCATGCCGGCGACGAAAGCGCCCAGCGCGAGCGACAGGCCGGCCAGTTCGGTGATCGTCGCCAGGCTCAGCGTGATGAGCAACACGTTGAGGATAAACACTTCTGACGACTTGGCTCGAGCCACGAAGTGGAACCATTTACGCATCAGGCGCTGGCCGAAGACGAGAATCAGCGCGAGCACGATGACGGCCTTGGCCAGCGCGATGGCGAGCAGCGCGGCCAGCCTCTCCGGCGGCTGGGTCAGCGACGGGATGATGACGAGAAGGGGGACGACGGCGAGATCCTGGAACAGCAGCACGCCCATGATCTCCCGGCCGTGTGCCGAGTCTAGCTGCATGCGCTCGGCGAGCAGCTTGGTAATGACCGCCGTGGACGACATGGCAAAGACGCCGCCCAGCGCAATGCCGACCTGCCAGCTGACGCCGAACAGCATGACCAGACCGGCGACGAGCCCCATGGTGACGGCCACCTGCAGCAACCCCAGCCCGAACACGATGCGCTTCATCGCGAACAGTTTGGGCAGCGAGAACTCGAGGCCGATCGAGAACATCAGGAAAACCACGCCGAACTCGGCCAGCGATTCGGCGCGATGGATATCGTCCATCAGGTTCAGGGCGTGCGGCCCGATGACACTGCCGACGAACAGGTAACCGAGCACCGGCGGCAGGTTGAAACGCCGGAAAACGACCACGGCCATCACCGAGGCGCCAAGCAGCAAAAGGACGAGGGAAAGTGCGCTCAAGGGGCGTTTTCTCGATTCGGGTATACTTCACACATCTTAACCGCAGCCCCGCCATGAACCCAAGTCTCAACGCCCATCGCTTTTCCCCGGAACGCGCTCTGGAACTGGGTCGCCAGACCCTGAGCATCGAGGCTGCCGCCGTCTCGGCCCTGCAAGGCCGCCTGAATGGCGAATTCAGCCGCGCCGTCGCGTTGATCCTCGGCAGCCGGGGCCGCCTGATCGTCAGCGGCATGGGCAAATCCGGCCACATCGCCCGCAAGATCGCCGCCACCATGGCCAGCACCGGCACGCCGGCCTACTTCGTCCATCCCGCCGAGGCCAGCCATGGCGACCTCGGCATGATCACGCGCGACGACGTGCTGCTCGCCCTTTCCAACTCCGGCGAATCCGGCGAACTGCTCAGCATCCTGCCGGCGCTCAAGCGCCAAGGCGCCCGGATCATCGCGATGACCGGGGCCCCCGGCTCGACCCTGGCCCGCGAAGCCGACATCCACCTTGACGCCGGCGTTGCGCAGGAAGCCTGCCCGCACAACCTGGCGCCCACCGCCAGCACGACAGCCGCCCTGGCCCTGGGCGACGCCCTGGCCGTCGCCCTGCTTGACGCCCGCGGTTTCGGCCCGGAGGATTTCGCCCGCTCGCACCCCGGCGGCTCGCTCGGTCGCCGCCTGCTCACCCATGTCCGTGACGTGATGCGGAGCGACGACCGCGTACCGGCCGTCAAGCCGGAAACCCCGATCACCGACGCCATCATCGCCATGTCGCGCGGCGGGCTGGGCCTGGTGGCGATCACCGACCCGGCCAACACCGTGCTCGGCATTTTCACCGATGGCGACCTGCGCCGCGCCTTTGAAAAGCGCATCGATCTGCAACAGGGCGACATCGCCTCGGTCATGCACCCGAATCCCCGCACCATCGGCCCGGATCGCCTGGCCGTGGAAGCCGTCGAAATGATGGAGCGCCTGCGCATCAACGCCCTGCTCGTCGTCGACACCGACAATCACCTGATCGGCGCTCTCAACATGCACGATCTGTTCACCGCCAAGGTCATCTGATGGACGCTCAAGCCCGCGCCGCCCGCATCAAGCTCATCGCCTTCGACATTGACGGGGTGATGACCGACGGCGGCCTGCACTATTCCGATGACGGCCACGAATTCAAAACCTTCAACGTCCAGGACGGCCTCGGCATCGTGCTGCTCAGGCGCGTCGGCATCGAGGTGGCGATCATCACCGGCCGCAATTCCGGCGTCGTCTCGCACCGTGCCGCCGATCTCGGGGTCGCACACGTCTATCAGGGAGTCGGCGACAAGCGCGAGGTTGCCGAAAAACTGCTCGTCAAACTCGGCCTGACCTGGCCTGAACTAGCCTTCATGGGCGACGACCTGATCGACCTGCCGGCCATGGCCCGGTGCGGCCTGGCCATTGCGCCGGTCAATGCCCGCCCGATCGTCAAGGAACGCGCCCATGTCCTCACCGAGGCAGCCGGCGGACAGGGCGCCGTGCGCGAGGCCATCGAATTCATCCTGGCCGCCCAAGGCAAGCTGGACGAAGCCTTCGCGCCCTATCTCGCCGCCGCATGAAGCACTGGCCAAGCCAACTCTTTCCGATCATCATCCTGTCCATGCTGGCCGGGCTGACCTTCTGGCTGCAGCGCGCTACCGCCCCCGGTGACGACAAGCATGACGGCAAGTTGCGCCACGATCCCGACGCCATCGCCGAAAATTATGTCGTGCGCCGTTTCGACGATACCGGCCAGGTCAAGTACCGGCTGACCGGCCCGCTTCTCGTGCACTACCCCGATGACGACAGTTCCGAACTGACGTCGCCGGTGCTGATCAGCTACCGCCCGGATGCACCGCCGATCAGGATCGAATCGAATTTCGCCAAGGTCACCTCGAAGGGCGAGGTGGCCTTCCTGTGGGATGACGTGCGCATTACGCGCGCCGCGACGCCGGACAGCCTTGAACTGGTGGCCCGCACGCCCGACCTGACAGTGCAGACCGAAACGGGCTTCGCCTTCACCCACAGCCAGGTCGAGATTACCCGGGGCCCCTCCTGGGTGAGCGGCGTCGGCGCCGAAATCGACAACAACACATCCACCTTCGTTCTGCAATCGCAGGTCAAGGGGCAGTACATTCGACCGAGTAACAAGCCATGAACGTTCGCCTCGTCACGCTGAGCCTCTGCCTGCTGGCCTCCCTTCCCGCCCATGCCGAAAAGGCCGACCGCGACAAGCCGATGCTGATCGAGGCCGGCAAGGTGTCGATCGACGATGCCAAAAAGATCCAGATCCTCGAAGGCGACGTCGTCATCACCAAGGGCAGCATGGTGCTCAAGGCCGAACGGATCATCATCACCGAAGACCGCTACGGCTTCCAGAAAGGGACCGCCTTCAGCGGCAAGAAAGGACTCGCCTATTTCCGCCAGAAGCGGGAAGGCAAGGACGAATATATTGAGGGTGAAGCCGAACGCATCGAATACGACACCCATGCCGAGGTTGCCGAACTGTTCCACCGGGCCTGGGTGAAAAGCGGCGAAGACCTGGTCAGGGGCGACTACATCTGGTACGACGCGGTGAATGAAAAATACCTGGTCACCGCCGGCGAAACGCGTACACCGACAGGCGCCGCACCACGCGTTCGGGCGGTCATTCAGCCCAAGAACAAGGAAACGGAAGCGGAACGTCCGGCCAGCCGCGGCGAACGCCTGCAGCTCAAAGGGGCTGCCGGCCTGGGCAGCCAGCCTGCACAAGAATAGTGCAAGGCCGCCTGCCGCACTGCCAAACCTCTCAATCACCCGCCATTTCCGGAAACGCCAAGCACATGATTTACATCGGTTTATTTCATTTTGTGCACTGCACAAAACAGACTTGACAAGCGGGCAATCATCCCTATAATGAAGTCCATGCTGCAGCGCAACATCCCACAGGGCAGCACCGCACGAGATTCATCGCACTGCATGACTTTTCATTAGGAGATAAACCCATGTTCACCACTCCCGAGCAATTCGCCGCTGCCAACAAGGCTACCGTCGACTCCCTGCTGTCCCTGGCCAACACCGCCCTGGCTTCCGCCGAGCGCATCGCCGCCCTGAACCTGAACACCGCCCGTTCCGTGATGGAAGACTCCGTCTCCGGCGCCAAGGCCCTGATGGGGGCCAAGGACGTTCAGGAAGCCCTCTCCATCCAGGCTTCCCTGGCCCAGCCGAATGTCGAGAAGGCCGTTGCCTACTCCCGTTCGGTCTATGAAATCTCGGCCCAGACCCAGGAAGAACTGTCCAAGATGGTCGAAGCCCAGTTCTCCGAGTTCCAGAAGTCAGTCGCCAGCCTGCTGGACAAGGCCGCCAAGTCTGCCCCGGCCGGTTCCGACGTGGCCGTCGCCGCCGTCAAGAGCGCCATCGCCGCCGCCAACTCCGCGTTCGACAACATGAACAAGGCGGCCAAGCAGGTTGCCGAAATCACCGAAGCCAACGTTGCCGCGGCCACCAACGCCACCGTCAAGGCCGTTGGCGCCACCGCGAGCGCCGCCAAGAAAGCCAAGTAATCCCGCTGCAATCAGGCCCCTGCCCCGACAGGGGCCTTGTTTCATCCACGCCTGCAAACACGAACTGGAGAAGATGATGAGCAACCCGAATATCGAACAACTGACCGCCGCCCAGAAAGCCAACGCCGAAGTCATGATGGCCCTGATGCGGACCGCCTTCAACGGTGTCGAGCGCCTGACCGCCCTGAACATGGCGGCCTCCCGCGAGTTCTTCAACAACACGGTTGCCAACGCCCAGCAGTTGCTGGCGGCCAAGGATGCCAGCGAAGTCGCCAAGCTGAACAGCGAACTGGCCCAACCGAACGTCGAAAAACTGCTGAGCTACTCGCGTAGCGTCTATGACCTGGTTTCCGAAATGCAGAAGGAAATCACCTCGGTGATGGAAGCCCAGTACAGCAGCTTCACCAAGACGGCCGAAACCGCCGTCGAAAAAGCCAAGGCCGCAGCCCCGGTCGGCGGTGACGTATTCGCCGCCACGATGCAGTCCATGCTCGGCGCCTCGACCAAGGCCTTCGACCAGATGACCTCGATGGCCAAGCAACTCTCGGATATCGCCGAAGCCAACCTGCAGGCAGCCGCCCAAGTTGCCGTACCGGCCAAGAAGAGCGCCACCGCAGCTGCCGCCAAGAAGGCTGCCGCCAAGTAATTCGCTGCCTGCCGGCAAAACAATGCAAGCCCGCTTTACAGCGGGCTTTTGCTTTGGGGCGACAGCGAACAGACTACGGCCGCCAGACCCAGGTAATACCGCGCCGTTCGACCTCGAGACGAATTTCCTCCATCGCCTTGTCGACCAGCGCTGGCGCGCCTTCGACGCCCAGTTCCAGATGCTTGCGCTCCTTGCCGACCAGCGAGGGCAGCGAGAACAGGCGCAGGGTCGGGTAGGCGGCGACGATGTGTTCCATCAGGTCGAGCAGCGCACTTTCGTAGGCCGTCGGGCCCGTCAGCAGAAAAGCCTTTTCGACGGTATCGGCCACCGGCTGGAATTCGCCTTTGTAAAAGGTGTCGAGCGCCCACTCGATCATCGGGTGCGCCATCTGCGGAAAACCCGGCACGAAGTAGTGTTCGTTGGCCATGAAGCCGGCAATGCGGTTGAAGGGATTGGGAATCATCTTCACCCCTTGCGGAAAGGTGACCAGCAGCTTGCGCTGGTCGGTGATTTCCTCGCCGGCAAAGCGGACTTTCAGCTCCTCGAACGCTTCGGGGTGCAATTCCAGACCAACGCCCAGGGCGGCCGCAACGGCCTGCCGGGTATGATCGTCCGGCGTGTTGCCGATGCCGCCACAGGAAAACACCACGTCACCGGCCGCCATCGTGCGCTTGAAGGTTTCGGTCAGGCGCCGACGGTCATCCCCCAGATACTCCACCCAGCTCAGGCGCAAGCCGCGCGCGCCGAGCATGTCGGCGATCTTCGCAAAGTGCTTGTCCTGCCGCTTGCCGGACAGGATTTCGTCGCCGATGATGATGGCGCCAAAGGTACGGCTCATACACGTTCTCCCTCGATAGTGACCAGCGCACCGCCCCGTGAGCGGCGCAGGGCTTCCAGCCCGTAATGGACGAATGATAGCGCCGCCAGCGCCGGCGCCAGCAGCCCGACCAGCGGCACATGGGCAAGCAGGGCCATGGTCAGGCCGAGCATGAACAGCGGCATCTTGTGCGCGCGGCGCAAAGCCTGCCATTCGGCGCCTGTGGCGTGCATGGACAAGGCATCGTAGGCAAAGGTTCGGCGGTTGAGCCACCCCATCAGCAGCAACGGAATCAGCAGCGAGAAGCCGGGAATCAGCCACAGCGGGATGGTCACCACCCAGGCCAGGACAAAAATCAGGGAGGCGCCCATGCTGTTCAGCGCTGCCGCGATAAAACTGTCCTTACCCATGGCGGCGACATCGCGGTACTCGGTCTGCGACAGATGACGCAACATCAGGGGCAAAATGACGATGGCGGCGAGCAGCGAGGCCATCAGATAGGCCAGCGCAAAGATCGCCATCCAGCCGCCCAGATAGGCCAGGACATGCGCCAGCCAGACCAAGCCCCAGCCAACCAGCAGGGTCATCGGCGGATAGTCCATCATCTGCTGCACCAGCCAGCCGAGCACACCCATGGCAAGGCCAACGGCGAACAGCAGCGAAACGAGGGCCGGCGTCAGCACATAGAGCCAGACCTTGCCGTGACGCAGGCTGGCGAAGGTGCGCGCCAGCGCCAGCATGACCTCACTCATTCACGTCACCCATGCTTGATCCCCTCCCACTGTTTTTCCAGACGCTTGACTGAAACCGGCACCGGCGTCCGGAGCTCCTGCGCGAACAAGCCAACCCGCAATTCTTCGAGCAGCCAGCGGAATTGCTCGACCTGCGGATCGCTCGTCCCCATTTTGGCCAGCTGCAGCGCCCGACGCTCGTAGTTCGCCCACAGCTTGGCGTAGTCGGCCATGGCTTGCGCGTCGCGCGTCGGATTGGCTTTGAGCTTGTCCAGACGCACGCCGATTGCCTTCAGGTAGCGCGGGAAGTGTTGCAGGCGCTCGAAGGGCGTATCGACCACGAAATTCTTGCCGAGCAGCCGCTTCAACTGCGCCTCGATGTCGGCCACCACCGCTGGGTGCGCCTTGAAGGCGGGCAGTTTCTTGGTCACTGCCTGCCATTCGGTCAGCACCGTGCTGACGAGGCGACAGACTTCCTGCATGATCAGCCCCAGCCGCGCCTTGGCTTCGGCACAGCGCGCCTTGAAGGCTTCCGGCGTGGTCGGCAGCGGTTCGGTCAGGCAGGCGCGTTCGAAGGTCAGGTCGACGATCTGCCGTTTCAATTCCTCGGCGGTGCCCAGCGCCATGAACTGCATACCCATCTGGCTCATGCCCGGGACGTTCTTGTCGAAGTATTTGACCTGTTCCCGGAACTGCAGCATGAACAGCCGGCGCAGGCCCTGGCGGTGGGTTTCGGCCGCCTCCTCGGCAGAATCGAAAACCTTCAGGCTGACGCTATCGCCGTCGTCGACCAGCGCCGGGTAGCCAATCACCGTCTGCTTGCCCGCAGTTGACCCGACCTGAACCTCCATCAGTTCCGGCAGTTCGCCGAAGGTCCAGTCGGTCAGTTTGGTGTATTCAGCAGGCGTTTCGTGCAGTTCGGCAAATTCTTCCTTGGCCTCCCTGCCCCACTCGGCGCGCAGCGCCACCAGGCTGCGGTTCATGTCCAGCTGCCGGCCGTGCTCGTCGATCAACTTGTAGTTCATCGAGAAGTGCGGCGGCAGCGCGTCGGGCCGGAAGGCATCCGGCGTCACCGCCCAGCCGCGGGCATTCAGGCCGCGCGCTTCGAGGATGTAGTCGATCAGCGGCGGGATCAGCCCGGCATTCATCTTCTTGTCATTCCCCGCCGTGGCGGCGATGAATTCCTCGACGAATTCCGGCACCGGCACCAGCTTGGCACGGATCTTCTGCGGCAGGGTCTTGATCAGCTGCACCAGCTTTTCCTTGAGCAATCCGGGCACCAGCCATTCCATGCGCGCCGCCGGAATCTGGTTCAGCTGCGCCAGCGGCAGGGTCAGCGTCACGCCATCCTTGGGCGAACCCGGCTCGAAATGGTAGCTCAGCGCGTAATCTACCCCGCCAACCCTCAGGTGATGCGGGAAAGCCTCGGTCGTCACGCCGGCCGCCGAGTGGCGCATCAGGTCGTCCTTGGCCAGGAACAGGAGCCTGGGATTCTCCTGCTCGGCCGTCTTGCGCCAGTGATCGAAGGTCGCCCCGTTGTGGATGCCTTCCGGAATGAGATGGTCGTAGAAGGCATAGATCAGCTCGTCGTCCACCAGCACGTCCTGCCGGCGCTGCTTGTGCTCGATCTTCTCGATGTCGCGGATCTGCTTCTGGTTGTGCTGGAAGAAGGGCCAGCGCTTGGCGAAGCTCTCGTCGATTTCCTCGCCGACCAGCCCCTGGCGGATGAAAATTTCGCGCGCCTCGGCCGGCGCCAGCGGGCCGTAATGGATGCGCCGCTTGGGGTTGATGACGATGCCGTAGAGCGTCGTCCGCTCCCAGGCGGCGACCTGCATCGCCTTCTTCTCCCAGTGCGGATCGAAGTACTGGCGCTTGATCAGGTGAGCCCCCACTTTTTCAATCCACGCATCTTCGATGCGGGCGATGCAACGGCCGAAAAGGCGGGTCGTCTCGGTGATTTCCGCGGCCATGATCCATTTGCCGGCCTTTTTTTGCAGCGGCGAGGATGGATGGATCAGAAAGCGGATACCGCGCGCGCCCAAGTAGTAACCGGACTCGTCCGACTTGCAGCCGATGTTGCCCAACAGGCCACTGAGCAGTGCCATGTGGATGGCATCGTAGGTGCCGGGAATCTCGTTCTCCTTCCACCCCAGTTCGGTCACCATCGCGTGCAGCTGGCCATGCACCTCGCGCCATTCGCGCAGGCGCAGGTAGGAGAGGAAATGCGCGTGGCAGGTATCGACCAGTTGCTTGTTCGATTTTTTGTGATCGACCGCGTTCTTGAACCATTGCCAAAGTTTGACCCAGCTCAGGAACTCCGACTTCTCGTCGGCAAACAGCTTGTGCTTTTCATCCGCCGCCTGCTGGCGATCCTGTGGCCGTTCACGCGGATCCTGCGTGGACAGGCCGGCAGCGATGATCAGCACTTCCTTCAGGCAACCGAAATCGCGCGCGGCGACCAGCATGCGGCCGATACGCGGATCGAGCGGCAGCTTGGCCAGCGCTTCGCCAACCGGCGTCAGCTTCTTGTCTTCGTCGAGCGCGCCGAGTTCCTGCAACAACGCATAGCCGTCGCTGATCGCCTTGGCTGGCGGCGGCTCGATGAACGGAAAGCTCTCGACATCGGTCAGGCGCAGCGACTTCATGCGCAGGATCACGCCGGCCAGCGAGGCGCGCAGGATTTCCGGATCGGTAAAGGGCGGCCGTGCGTTGAAATCCGCCTCGTCGTAAAGCCGTACGCAGACGCCGGACGCCACCCGGCCGCAACGGCCGGCCCGCTGCCGCGCCGCCGCCTGCGAAATCTTCTCGACCTGCAACTGCTCGACCTTGTTACGGTAGGAATAACGCTTGACCCGCGCCAGCCCGGTGTCGATCACATAGCGGATACCCGGCACAGTGAGCGAGGTTTCCGCCACGTTGGTCGCCAGCACGATGCGCCGCTGACCGCCTGAGGGCTTGAAGATGCGGTCCTGCTCGCCAGCCGACAGGCGCGAGAAAAGCGGCAGGATTTCCGGCGCGTGCGCGGTGGAAAGGCCGGGCCGGGCCAGCGCGTGCTTGCGTAGCGCTTCGGCTGCCTCACGAATTTCCCGCTCGCCGGGCAAAAAAACCAGAATGTCGCCGGGGCCGAGACGGGCCAACTCGTCGGCGGCATCGACGATGGCATCGTACAGATCGCGCTCGTCGTCCTGCTTTTCCAGATCATCGACCGGACGATAACGCACCTCGACCGGGTACAGCCGGCCCGACACCTCGATCACCGGCGCACCGTTGAAATGCCGCGAAAACCGCTCGGCGTCGATGGTGGCCGAGGTAATGATCACCTTCAAATCCGGGCGCTTGGGCAGCAACTGCTTCAGGTAACCGAGCAAAAAGTCGATGTTCAGGCTGCGCTCGTGCGCCTCGTCGATGATGATCGCCTCGTAGGCGTTCAGATAAGGGTCGGACTGCGACTCGGCCAGCAGGATGCCGTCGGTCATCAGCTTGACCCAGCTCTCCGGCGTCGTCTTGTCGTGGAAGCGGATTTTCACGCCAACCCCGGCCCCCACCTGCGTCTTCAGCTCCTGCGCCAGCCGCGCCGCCACCGACCGCGCCGCCAGCCGGCGCGGCTGCGTATGACCGATCAGCCCGCGCGCGCCAATGCCGAGATCGAGGCAGATTTTCGGCAACTGCGTCGTCTTGCCCGAGCCGGTTTCGCCACAGACGATCACCACCTGGTGCCTGGCAATCAAACCGGCAATATCCGCCCGCCGCTCGTTGACCGGCAGGTCGGTCTGGAACTCCGGCTTCGGCAGCCTGGCGCGGCGTTCCTCCACCGCCGCGGCAGAACGCGCCATCAATGCGGCCAGATCGGCCTGCAGCCGTTGCTGCTTTTCGCCGCTGGCCCTCAGCAACTCGCGCTGCAGACCCCGCAGGCGCTTCAAATCACTGCTCAGGCAACGGAGTTCCGGCACATCGGCGCGCCGAACGGGTTTTCTGGTTTGCGAAAGCGTTGTATTCATCCAATCAGACATCCAGCGGACTCGCCACACCCCGGCCGCCGCGGTTCAAAACATGGGTGTAAATCATCGTCGTCTGCACGTCCTCATGCCCCAGCAGCTCCTGCACCGTGCGGATGTCCTGCCCCTTCTGCAGCAGGTGGGTAGCGAACGAATGCCGCAGCGTATGCGGCGTCGCCGCCTTGACGATGCCGGCCGAGCGCACCGCCTGCCGGACGGCGCGCTGAATGGTCTGCTCGTCGATGTGGTGACGGCGCGTCTTGCCCGAACGCGGGTCTACCGAGCGATGACTGGAGGGAAACACGTACTGCCAGCCCCAGCTCTTGCCGGCAGCCGGGTACTTGCGCTCCAGCGCATAGGGCAGGAAGACCTCGCCGAACCCCTCGGCAAGATCCTTTTGATGCAGTTCGCGAACGGTTGCCAGATGCCCCTGGAGGCGGGATGCGACACGGTCGGGGAGCATCGTCACCCGGTCCTTGAAGCCCTTGCCGCTACGCACCAGAATCTCGCGCCGCTTGAAATCGACATCCTGGACACGTAGGCGCAACGCCTCCATCAGGCGCAGGCCAGCACCGTACAACAAAGCAGCCACCAGCCAATGCACACCATCCAGGCGGGCCAGCACCGCACGCACCTCGTCCTCGTTAAGCACCACGGGCAGGCGGCGCGGCTTCTTTGCCTGCTCCACATTGTTCAGCCACGGCAGCTCGCTGCCCAGCACCTCCTTGTAGAGGAAAAGCAGCGCGCTGCGCGCCTGGTTCTGCGTCGATGCCGCCACCTTCCCCTCAACCGCCAGATGAGTCAGAAAAGCCTCCACCTCAGCCGCCCCCATCTCCGCCGGATGGCGCTTGCCGTGAAAAAGAATGAAGCGCTTTATCCACTGGACATAAGTATCCTCGGTCCGTAAGCTGTAGTGCTTGAAGCGGATCCGCTCGCGAACGCGATCCAGAAGCCTGGGCGGCTGGTTCATGACGGATTACACGTGCAATTTGGGAGGCCGAATTCTAGCGCATCCCAATGAATTTATGGAATTTATTGTTTAACGAATTAATGGAAATGCCTGCCGTTTTGGGAGGCTTACTTAATAGTTAGGCGGCACCAATAATGACTGAGACAAACATGTCCCCCTTCTCTCGAAACGAATGGCTTGGTCTCGCTCTTGGTGCGTGGCTCATTGCCGGCCTTTTGTTTTATTTATTCGGCTTGCACGGGCCATTTGGTCGTTATTCGTTGGCTGTTTTACTGGGCGTTCCGGGCTATCTCACGTACAAGTTTTTTACCAGCGAGCCAAAGGGTGAATCGTAATGCTCAACCGTTCATCGCCTAACAAACGCTTCGAGACTGCTTCAGGTAACCG
>OFCW01000168.1_pt1 | contig 25002 bp, 27 predicted proteins | sample 1520951 | NCBI WGS metagenome assembly OFCW01 (sample SAMEA4349680, study PRJEB24078) | microbial mat metagenome | biome: Terrestrial Biome; feature: Habitat; material: Microbial Mat | place: India | collected 2012-06-12 | depth 10 m | reverse complement strand
ATACCGGCCTGTCACGCCGGGGGTCGCGGGTTCGAGTCCCGTCCACTCCGCCAGTCACTGCTCAAGACCCGTAAGCGCTGCTTGCGGGTTTTTGCTTTCCGGCACCGGTGAATTCCCGTCCAGGCCCAAGCAGGACTAGGGTAAAGCCCAGTTCATCCGGCAATAAGCTTCCCGATAAGCTATGACCAAACAATACCAAGAACGTCAGGGAAGCTTATGTCAAACAAAGGTCGTCATACGCAGAGCGAACGCTTTTGCAATCTTGACTACCTGATGGTTACGCTCGGTCGCAACGAGGCGACCGCCATGCGTCTGGTGGCCATGTTCCTGGAGAACTACCCGCTCCTCTGCCAGCGCATGTACGCGGCGCTGGAAGCCGATGACGCCGTTGCCCTGCGCAATGCCCTCCATGACATCCGTAGTGGTTGCGTCCTATTTTCAGGCCAGCGTTGCGTCGATCTGGCACGCGGTTTCGAGGATTCGCTGCGTCGTCATCTCGACCACGGGCACACGCTGGGTAGTCGCGAGGACTGGCGGACCATGGTCGACACGCTGGCCAATTGCCTGCATTGCATGGCATCGGAAATGCGCAGTTTCCTTGCCGGTAACGCCGGCGAGGATCATCCGCCCGGTCCGTAGGCCGTCCTAGCAGAGCACGCCGTTCTGAACTGCAAACCGGGTCAGTCCGGTGACGTCGTGCGCACCAATCCGTTCCATGAGCCGGCTGCGATGGAATTCGACGGTTTTCGGACTGATGCTTAACAAGCGGGCGATTTCCTTGGTGGTTTTTCCGGATGCCACCATGCGCAGGACTTCCAGTTGGCGGGCGGTGAGCAGTGTCTTGCCGGCCGTATTGCTGCTCGCTGTCGGCTCCCGATGCAACTGCTCGATACGGGGTGAGAGGTAACGCTGGCCGTTGCGAACCGCATTGAGGGCGGCGAGCAATTCGGCCAGCACGAAGTCCTTGAGCAAATAGCCATCGGCGCCGGCCTGCAGGGCTTCTTCGATGGTTTCCCGGCGATCGATGCTCGACAGCATCAGGATGCGGGTTTTCTGATCTACCAGGCGAATGGCGCGCGCGACCTCAATTCCCGTCGGCCCCGGCATCGCAATGTCGAGCAGGATGACATCCGGCTTGTGTTGCCGGACGGCGGCGATCGCCTGATGACCATCGCTGCATTCGGCGACGAGTTCATACTCCGGCAAGGACGCCAGCAGGGCATGAATACCAGCCCGAATCAGCAACTGGTCATCGGCGAGAATGATACGCAGGGTGTTATTCATAGCCGAACCTAATGAACTCCGACAGATACATTATGCGCCGATTGCGGCAAACGGTTATCGCTGGAATTCCTTCATGGCCCGCTGTGCCTCGCGCTTGGTGTCCTTTTCCATCGTGGCGGCGCGCTTGTCGTGCTGCTTCTTGCCCTTGGCCAGGCCAATTTCCAGCTTGATGCGGCCACGCACGAAATGCAGGTCGAGCGGAACCAGCGCGTAACCGGCGCGTTCGACCTTGCCGATCAGCTTGCTGATTTCATGGGCATGCAACAACAATTTGCGGGTACGTGTCGGGTCATGCCGGTTATGGGTCGAGGCAGTGGTCAGGGGAGTGATGTGCATGCCGATCAGGAACAGCTCTCCTCCCTTGATGATCACGTAGGATTCCTTGATGTTCATCCGGCCGGCCCGAATGGCCTTCACTTCCCAGCCTTCAAGCACGATTCCTGCCTCGTACTTGTCTTCGACGAAGTAGTCGTGAAAGGCTTTTTTATTGACCGTAATGCTCATGCTGCCTGGCGATCCATTAAAATTGCGATTCTACAGGATTCAGGACGCACTGCCGCTGCATGGCTCTGGTTGAAAAGACAGTATTGATCGAACAGTCGGCTGAACGCATGTTCGAGCTGGTGGATCGTTGCGAAGACTATCCCGCCTTTCTGCCGTGGTGTAGTCACACCGAAGTAAAGTTTCGCGATGCGCTGAAGACCGTGGGAACACTGCACATCAATTATCATGCGGTGAAATCGTCATTTACCACCGAAAACGACAAGGTTTTCCCCAATTCGATGCATATCCGCCTGGTTGACGGTCCCTTTCGCCGTCTGGAGGGCACTTGGCATTTCAGGGCGCTTGCCGAAAATGCCTGCAAGATCGAATTTCGTCTGCATTACGAATTTTCCAGCAAGTTGTTCGAAAAGGTCATTGGCCCGGTGTTCAGTCACATTGCCAACACCTTCGTCGATGCCTTCGTGCGTCGGGCCAATCAGGTTTACGGAGTCGCCCATGGCTGAAACGTTGAATGTCGAAGTCTGCTACGCCATGCGCGACAAGCAGGAGGTGGTTCGTGTCCGCCTGCCGGAGGGTGCCACGCTGCAACAGGGCCTGGAGTCCTCGGGACTGTTGGCCAAGTATCCGGAAATCGATCTCAAGAAAAACAAGTTCGGCATCTGGAACAAGTTGTCCAAGCTTGATGCCGTGCTCCGCGACAGGGACAGGATCGAGATCTACCGGCCGTTGATTGCCGACCCGAAAGAAGTGCGCAAGCAGCGTGCGGCGGAGGGGAAGGTCATGAAAAAAGGCGCCGGTGATGCCGACGCCTCCGAGGCCTGAGCCGCCCGACCGGTCGGCTTACTGGCAGGTTTCGGCGATGATCCGCTGGGCACGCTCGACTTCCTGCTGGCGCAGCGTGGTGTCCATTACCTTGCGCTGGCCGTTTTCATCGAGTGTGACCATGGGCTGATTGTTTTCCAGTGCGGCCAGGTTGCGCTTGGCGCGTTCGCAGTTTTCCCGTTTCTCGGCTGCTGCCGCTTCCTCTTTGGCCTGCTTTTCGGCCTTTTCCCTGGCCTCCTGCTGACGCTTCTTGAACTCCAGGTCCTTTTCAGCCGTTGTTTTCGGACCGGCAGCGGCAGTCGGTGTCGCGCCATCGGCTGCTTTTTCGAGCGGCTTCTCGCTGACCACGGCAGGGGGCTGCCCGCCGATGGCGCGCCGGTTTTTGGCAGTGGTTGGCGGCGGCGTGTCGGAAATCACGGTTTGGCCGTTGCTATCCTTCCACTGATAGGTCTCGGCAAGGGTTGCGCCCGCCAGGCTTGCCAGGGCGGTGGCAACGACACAAACAAGAAGGGCTTTCGAGGTCATCTGGGTTTCCTTGACTTTTCTGTATAATACGATTTTGTGACCTTGGATCAAAGGCCATGCGACTGCTGCAAAAAGCCCTTACTTTCGACGACGTCCTGCTCGTCCCTGCACATTCTCAAGTCCTCCCGCGCGATGTCAGTCTGGCCACCCGGCTGACCCGCAACATTACCCTGAATCTGCCGTTGCTCTCGGCCGCCATGGATACCGTGACGGAAGGCCGGCTGGCCATTGCACTGGCCCAGGAGGGCGGGATCGGCATCATTCACAAAAACCTGACGGCCAAGGCCCAGGCGGCCGAAGTCGCCAAGGTCAAGCGTTTCGAGTCCGGCATTCTGAAGGATCCGATCACCGTCTCGCCGATGATGACGGTGCGCGATGTGCTTGAAATCACCCGTCAGTACCGTATTTCCGGATTGCCGGTCATCGACAGGGCAGGGAAGGTGGTCGGCATCGTCACCAACCGCGACCTCCGTTTCGAGACCAATCTCGATCAACCCGTCAAGTCGATCATGACCCCGAAAAAGCGCCTCGTCACCGTCAAGGAAGGCGCCAGCATCGAAGAGGCGAAGGAACTCATCCGCACGCATCGTCTGGAGCGGGTGCTGGTGATCGACGATGATTTCCATCTGCGCGGCCTGATCACCGTCAAGGACATTCTGAAGTCCACCGAACACCCGCTGGCCAACAAGGATGCGTCCGGACGCCTGCGCGCTGGTGCCGCGGTCGGCGTGGGCGCCGGCACCGAGGAGCGCGTCGAACTGCTGGCTGAGGCGGGCGTCGATGTCGTCGTCGTCGATACGGCGCATGGCCACTCGCAAGGGGTGCTCGATCGCGTCAAGTGGGTCAAGAAGCATTTCCCGCAAATCGAGGTCATCGGCGGTAACATCGCGACGGCCGATGCGGCGCGGGCATTGGTTGACATGGGGGCTGATGGTGTCAAGGTCGGCATCGGCCCCGGTTCGATCTGCACCACCCGCATCGTGGCCGGTGTGGGCGTGCCGCAGATCACCGCCATCCAGAATGTGTCCGAGGCTCTGAAGGGAACCGGCGTGCCGATGATCGCCGACGGCGGTATCCGCTACTCCGGAGACATTGCCAAGGCGATCGCGGCCGGTGCCGATACCGTCATGCTCGGCGGCCTCTTCGCCGGTACCGAGGAAGCACCGGGTGAGGTCGAACTCTTCCAGGGGCGCTCCTATAAGTCCTACCGTGGCATGGGCTCGTTGGGCGCCATGCAGGCCGGTTCGAGCGATCGCTATTTCCAGGAAGCCACGGCCAATGTGGACAAGTTCGTGCCCGAGGGCATCGAAGGCCGCGTCCCCTACAAGGGTTCGGTACTCGCCGTGATTCATCAGCTGATGGGTGGCCTGCGTTCCTCGATGGGCTACCTCGGTTGCGCCACCATCGCCCAGATGCACGAACAGGCCTGCTTCGTCGAAATCACGTCGGCCGGCATCCGCGAATCCCACGTGCACGATGTGCAGATCACCAAGGAAGCGCCGAACTATCATCTCGACTGATCGGTCGGATTCGGCACAGGGCGGCTCGGTGAGCCGCCTTTTTCATTCAAGCCCACCGTTTTCCGGATTGTTTCCATGAGCCACCAGAAAATTCTCATCCTCGACTTCGGTTCCCAGGTCACCCAGCTGATTGCCCGTCGCGTCCGCGAAGCCAAGGTCTTTTGCGAAATTCATCCCTACGATGTATCGGAAGATTTCATTCGCAACTATGGCGCCAAGGGCATCATCCTGTCCGGCGGTCCGAGTTCCGTGACCGAAGGCGATACGCCGCGCGCGCCGGATATCGTATTCAAGCTCGGGATTCCGGTGCTCGGCATCTGCTACGGCATGCAGACCATGGCCCAGCAACTGGGCGGCAAGGTGATGACCGCCGAGGCCGCCGGCAAGGCACGCGAGTTCGGTTATTCGGAAGTCCGCGCCCATGGCCATACTGCGCTCTTGAACGACATCGCCGACTTCTACAGTCCGGAAGGTCACGGCATGCTGAAAGTCTGGATGAGCCACGGCGATTCGGTCATGGAGCTGCCGCCCGGTTTCGTCAAGATGGCCTCGACCGCGTCCTGTCCGATCGCCGCGATGGCCGACGAAAGCCGCAAGTTCTACGCGGTGCAGTTCCACCCGGAAGTGACGCATACCATGCAGGGGCGGGCGATCCTTGAGCGTTTCGTGCACGGCATCTGCGGTTGCGGCAACGACTGGGTGATGGGTGACTACATTGCCGAAGCGGTCGATGCCATCCAGCGTCAGGTCGGCGATGAGGAGGTCATCCTCGGCCTGTCCGGCGGCGTCGATTCGTCGGTGGCCGCCGCTTTGATCCACAAGGCAATCGGCAACCAGCTGACCTGCGTTTTCGTCGATCACGGCCTGCTGCGTCTGAACGAGGGCGACATGGTCATGGACATGTTTGCCCGCAACCTGGGCGTCAAGGTGATCCGTGTCGATGCGGTGGATCAGTTCATGGACAAGCTCGCCGGCGTCTCCGATCCCGAGCAGAAGCGCAAGATCATTGGCAAGGAGTTTGTCGAGGTCTTCCAGGCCGAATCAAAGAAGCTGACCTCTGCCAAGTGGCTCGCCCAGGGCACCATTTATCCGGATGTCATCGAGTCGGCCGGCAAGAACAAGAAGGGGGCCCACACCATCAAGAGCCACCACAATGTCGGCGGCCTGCCGGAAGACATGCACCTGAAGCTGCTGGAGCCGCTGCGCGAGCTCTTCAAGGACGAAGTCCGCGAACTCGGCGTTGCTCTCGGTCTGCCACGCGAGATGGTCTATCGCCACCCCTTCCCCGGTCCCGGCCTGGGGGTGCGCATCCTCGGTGAAGTGAAGCGCGAATCGGCCAGCCTGCTGCAGCGGGCCGATGCTATCTTCATCGACGAGCTGCGCGCGACACATGCCACCGAGCGCGATGCGGCCGCCGGCCTGTGTAGCGAAAAGGATATCGGCAAGAGCTGGTACGACCTGACCAGCCAGGCTTTCGCCGTCTTCCTGCCGGTCAAGAGTGTTGGCGTGATGGGAGATGGCCGCACCTATGAAAATGTTGTCGCCCTGCGTGCCGTGGTGACCAGCGATTTCATGACCGCCCACTGGGCACACCTGCCATACGAGTTGCTTGGCCGCGTTTCGAACCGCATCATCAACGAAGTGCGCGGTCTGAACCGTGTCGTCTATGACGTTTCCGGCAAGCCGCCGGCAACAATCGAGTGGGAGTGATCCGGCGCGTGGATACCTGCCGGCTGGTATGCTTACGGTATGAAAAGCCATTACCAGACCCTTGGCCTGCCTTCGCCGCAGGTTACCTCCGAGCAGATTGAGGCGGCCTATCGTCGCCTTGCTGCTGAATTTCCGAACAATGCCGATTTCCAGCAGGCCATCGCCGCAGCGCATGCCGTGCTGATCGACCCGCAGCGCCGGGCAGCCTACGACCGCCAGTTGCAGGCCAGCCAGAACGCCGAAGCGGAGCGGGCACAAGCGGCCTCGGGAAGTGGCTGGCGTTGGTTGGGCTTGGCCAGCCTCGCCTTGATCGCTGTCGGTTACTACCAGGCGTCGCAGCCCAAGCCGGCTCAATCAGAGGAGCCGCTGCGCCAACAGAAGGGGGACATGCCACCGCTGGTGGTGCCTGTCGATGAGCGGCCGCTCGCCCCGCAGGCCGCGGTGCCATCGACGCCAACGCCAGCGGCGACGGCACTGGAACCAACGGCTTCCCCGGTTCGTGAAACCCAGCCTCGCTTTGTTCGCCCGCAACGCAAGCCCGGTTTCGATGCCGCCTACCTGGCCTGGACGACCTATCTGGTGGTAGGCGGCCAGAGTCGTGGCTCGGGTGTCATGGTGGCACCGGAACGGATCTTGACCAATTGCCACGTCGTTGCCGGAAACGCGCTGAGCGGTCTGATCGTCATCAATAGCGCCACGCATGAACGGGCGAAGGTGGACAAGTACGCCAAGTTGGAGGACGACGAGGACATCTGTGTCCTGAGCGCTCCCGGCGCGCCGTCCTACATTGCAGAGTGGGGCCGGTCCGAGTCGCTCGATCCGGGGGCCCCGACGCATACGGTCAGCTTCCCGGGCAACGAAGGGCTGACCTGGTCATCGGGCACGCTAATCCGGCGCGAAATGCCGCTGGGCATGGAGGTGCTGGTGACGTCCAACTACTGTCGACCGGGGGTTTCCGGTGGTCCGTTGTTCGACGACAAGGGGCTGTTGGTCGGCATCACGTCAGCCGGCCGGATATTCCGTGGCGGCGGCGGTGAATGCATGTCCCTGACGGCCGAAACTGCGAAGAAGGTACTTTACAAGCCGATGGTGCCGATTGGTCTGGCACCGGCACAATACGATCCGGCCATGTTGAGACGATGAACGATGAATTTTTCATGCGCGAGGCGATTTCGCTGGCGCGTGCCGCCGAATGCCTGGGCGAAGTGCCCGTCGGAGCCATTGTGGTCCGCGAGGGGGTTATTGTCGGGCGCGGCTTCAATACACCGATCGGTGAAAACGATCCGACCGCCCATGCCGAAATTGCCGCCTTGCGCGATGCTGCGCGCAATCTGGGCAACTACCGTTTGCCGGGGTGCGAGTTGTTCGTGACCCTCGAACCGTGCGCGATGTGTGCCGGTGCCATCATGCATTCGCGGATCAGTCGCGTCATTTACGGCGCGCGAGACCCCAAGACCGGCGTGCACGGCAGCGTCGTCGATCTGTTTGGCGTCGAACGGCTCAACCACCACGCGACCGTCGAAGGCGGCGTGTTGGCCGAGGAATGCAGCGCATTGCTGTCGGCCTTTTTTGCCAGCCGACGTCGGAAGGCATCATGAGGCTGCGGGTTTCGGTTGGACGCCAGCATCTGCAGGTGTTCGATGAGGAGGGCAATCTGCTGCGCAATTATCCGGTATCGACTGCTCTGGCCGGGGTGGGCGAACAATCCGGCAGTTACCGGACGCCGCGTGGCAGCCACATCATCCGGGCCAAGATCGGCGCGGGTTTGCCGGAAAACACGGTCTTCGTCCGCCGTCGTCCGACCGGCGAAATCTGGACGCCGGAGCTGGGCGAACGCCATCCCGGACGCGACTGGATCCTGACCCGCATCCTGTGGCTTTCCGGCTGCCAGCCGGGTTTCAACCGGCTCGGGTGCGTCGATACCATGCGGCGCTACATCTACATCCACGGCAGCCCGGATCACGCCGAAATGGGCACTCCCGGTTCCCACGGGTGCATTCGCATGCGCAATGCCGATATCGTCGAACTGTTCGACCTCGTTCCCTGCTATTCCCCGGTCGATATTGTCGAGGACTGAAGCGGCTCGCCACAGGGACCGAAACATCTTTCCCGGATGGTGACGCCGCCGTTGCGGTGTTGCCAGGCCAGGGTGGATGCTCGTGTGCCGTAGGTTTCCGACTTGACGAAAACGGCCGACAGCAGGCGTTCCCAGTCCAACGGAACCCCCGTGTTGGGCAGGTTTTCATCGGCCACGATCTGCTCGTCGGCGAGGAGCCGGAAGAATGCGTCCGTATCAGGCAAGCCCGGCAAAGCTTCGGCGAAGGCTTGGCGGGCCGCCAGCAATTTCGGCCATGGACTGTCGAGCAAATGGTTGGACAGGCCATAGATCCCCGGAGGCAGCACACGCGGTTCGCCGTCGCGATTCGAGCAATACATCAGCGTGTCGCTGTCAGCCAGCAGCAGGTTGAAACCCGGGTAATCCGCGTAGACGATGGTGTTGGCGTAGTGCTGGGGCGGCAGATCGGTCGTCAGGAAATTCCGTGTCAATTCGCCGCGCGACCGCCTTCCTTTGGCCATGCCCGGTTCGCGGACATTGGTGACGGCCGCGAAGCGGCCATGGTCGGTCATGCCCAGCCAGGTGCCGCCCGCTTCGAGGTCCCGCCCGCTGATGACGTGCGGCCACTCCGGCCAGCGTCCTACGGGAGTGCTTGGGCGGGCATAGAACTCGTCGCGGTTGGCGGCAACGACCAGCGGGTAGTCTGGATGAACCCGCCAACCGACGACGATCAGGCACATGCCTCGCGACTCAGGGATTGACGGCAACCGCCTTGACGGGCGGGCCGTCGAGCGAGCCGAGACGGAGGTTTTCGGCGTAATTGGATTGCACGACGGCCAGTGCCTCGAAGCCGCCTGCCGGCGAGGGGGCCGCTGTCATCACCATGCCGCAGGACTGGTCCGGATTATCCGGCGAATACAGGGCATCGCCGGCCTTGAGCGCCTGGCTGCTGGTCAGTCGGAAAAGGTGGCGCTTGACCTTGCCGAGGTATTGCGTCCGTGCAACAACTTCCTGCCCCGGATAGCAGCCCTTGTGGAAACTGACGCCGCCAATCTTTTCAAAATCGGCCATTTGCGGCACGAATTCTTCCTTGGTGGCCAGCGTGACCAGCGGGAAGGCTGCCCGGATGTCAAGCCAGCGCCAGGCGGGAAGGCCAGCCGGCCGTGCTTTGACGGTCAGCTTCTGCCATAGGCCGGCCATCGCCGATTCCGGTGCAACGATCAGCAGGCGCGAAGGATCCAGACGGATGATGGTGGTTTCGTCATGCATCACCAGGCTCAGCGGGGCAACCGGGCAGGGCAAGCCCGCATCGGCCAGGGATTCGTCCGCCTGTGGGCCGGAAATGCCGAGCATCAGCATGGTGTCGGTCAGGGGGGTCAGCTTGACCTTGGCGCGCAGGACAAACATCTGCAGTCGTTTCAGGGTGGCTTCCTGCAAATCGGCTGAAAGGGCCAGCAGATACCGCTCGACCTGGCGCCAGGTCAGGAAACTGGCCTGCATCCGGCCCTTTGCGGTACACCAGCCGGCATGTTGCGCCAGGCCTTCTCCAAGGTGGTTGATGTCACTGGTCAATTGATTGTGCAGGAAGGACTTGGCGTCCTCGCCGCTGGCCTCGATCAGTGCCAGATGGGTGAGCGGTACGACGATCGTTTGCTGCCTGGCCGCCCGCAATTCGCCAGGTGCGTCGCCAAAGCCGAGGAGTTCAGTCGAATCGCCGTCGAACAGGGCATCGGCAGATTCCAGAAAGCTGCGCCAGTGGGGGTTCATGGAGGCTCCAGAGTGGTTTCGGATATTATATCGCCCGTTATAACGTGCTCGTTCTTCGCGGGCAAGACCAGGCAAATTGCCCCCAAGTTCCCGTGCGCTTACCCATCCAAATATTTCTGGCAGTCCTATTGTCCGTCGCCATTTCGGCCGGGGGGCTGTTGTGGTGGGCAGAGCAGCCGATTCCCCTGCGCAGTTCACCGCTCGATTTCCGGATTGCCGCGGGCAGCAGCCTGCGCTCGGCCATCACCCAGATGCGTGAAGCAGGCATCGAGATCAATCCGACATTGCTCGGTTTGCTGGCCCGTGCCCATCGGGCCGATACCGCGATCAAGGCCGGCAGCTATGCCGTCAAGGAAGGCACGACGCCGCATCAGTTGCTTGACAAGTTGCTCAAGGGAAAAGTGACGCAAGGCGATTTGACGCTGGTCGAGGGCTGGACATTCCGCCAGTGGCGCGCCCGGCTCGACCGGCACCCCGACCTCCGGCACGACACGCTGGGACTCAGCGAGGCCCAGATCATCGAACGTCTCGGCCTGACGGCACCCAGCCTGGAAGGGCTGCTCTATCCTGATACCTATCTCTTCGACAAGCAATCCAGCGACCTGGATCTGCTCGCCCGGGCCAGCCGGGCCATGCAGCGCAAACTCGAGGCCGAATGGGCCCAGCGTTCCGGAGGTTTGCCCTATAAATCGCCGGAAGAGGCTTTGATCATGGCTTCCATCATCGAAAAGGAAACCGGACGAGAAGCCGACCGGGCGATGGTGGCCGCGGTTTTCGTCAATCGCCTGCGCAAGGGCATGTTGTTGCAGACCGATCCGACCGTGATCTACGGGCTGGGCGACAGTTTCGATGGCAATCTGCGCAAACGGGATCTGCAAACCGACACCCCGTACAATACCTACACGCGTCCCGGCTTGCCGCCCACGCCGATCGCCATGCCCGGCCAGGCCTCCTTGCGGGCTGCCTTGAATCCGGCGGCGAGCGATGTGCTTTATTTCGTGGCGCGCGGCGATGGCAGCAGCGTGTTTTCGCGAACGCTCGAAGAACACAATCAGGCAGTGAACAAATTTCAGAGAGGTGGGAAGTGAAAGGAAAATTCATCACTTTCGAGGGGATCGATGGTGCCGGCAAAAGCAGTCATGTGGAATGGCTGGCTGAAACCTTGCGCCAGAGCGGCCGTGTCGTGCATGTCACCCGGGAGCCTGGCGGGACGGATCTGGGTGAAAAGCTGCGCACCTTGCTGCTCAACGATCCCATGCATCTGGAAACAGAAACCTTGCTGATGTTCGCGGCGCGCCGGGAGCATCTCGCCCGCCTGATCGAACCTGCCTTGGCGCGGGGGGAGTGGGTGGTCTGCGATCGCTTCAGCGACGCGACGTATGCCTATCAGGGTGGGGGGCGCGGTCTGGATCGCGCCAAATTCCTTGCCCTTGAACACTGGGTGCACGCCCACCTGCAGCCCGACCTGACCCTGCTGTTCGACCTGCCACTCGACGTGGCACGCGAACGCATCGTCCTGGCCAACCGCAGTCTGGACCGATTCGAGCAGGAGCGGGCCGATTTTCACGAACGGGTGCGCTTGGCCTATCTGGAAAGGGCGCATGCCAGCCCGGCAAGATTCCGCGTCATCGATGCCAATCAATCGATGGACAATATTCGCAAACAACTTGAACAAATCGTTTCAAGTATCTGTACATGAATGTTATCGAACTTCATTCGCGCGTCTGGTTGTCGCTTCAGGAGCGCCGTCAACGGCTGCCGCACGCGCTGTTGCTGGTTGGGCAGCATGGCTTGGGCAAGTTCGAGCTGGCTCGCCGCTTTGCAGCCAGCCTGCTGTGCGAAGCGCCGCAAGCGGATGGCTTGGCATGCGGATCCTGTTTGGCCTGCAACTGGTTCGAGCAGGGTAACCACCCGGATTTTCGCTTGCTGCAACCGGATGCGTTGCGCGAAGAGGCTGTCGTCGAAGAGGGCAAAGGCAAGCCGAGCCAGCAAATCACCATCGACCAGGTGCGTGGTCTCGACGAGTTCTTCAATGTCGGTACCCATCGGGGCGGCTTGCGCATCGTGCTCGTCAATCCGACAGAAGCCATGAACCGGAGCACGGCGAATTCACTTCTCAAAACACTTGAAGAGCCGGCGCCAGGTACATTGTTTTTAATGGTTTCAAGCGAGCCAATGCACCTGCTGCCGACCATTCGCAGCCGCTGCCAGGTGGTGCCGGTTCCGGTGCCTTCCAGACAGTTGGCTGCGCGCATTTTGGCTGAGGAGGGGCTCGAGCAGGCCGAGCACTGGCTTTCCCTGGCCGGTGGTGCGCCGGGGTTGGCTCTGGGCCTGGCCCAATCCGGCCAGAGCGCCTGGCTGGACCAACTGGCCCAAAGACTGGCAGCCGGCCGTACGACAGACCCGCTGGCGACGGCTGCAGAACTTGAAAAGGCCGTGAAGGACAGCAAGGGTAAACTGCAGTTGAAACACGTGGTCGAGGTGTTACAAAAGTGGCTGGTGGACCTGAATCTGGCCCGAAACGGCTTGCCGGTGCGTTATTTTCTGCAGCAGCAAGCCACAATTTCAGGGTTGGCTGATATGATTCCGCCTGCACGCCTGATACAGTCGTATCGTGCAGCGATCAACCGCCGCCAAGAGGCGGAGCAACCCCTCAATGCCCGGCTTTTCCTGGAAGGCCTGTTTCTGGACTACCGAGCCCTGTTCGCCAATTGATCAACGATGAGTGAAGCAAAACCCGCGCCCCAGCGCCCGAGCGTTCTCTCGCTGAACATCAATTCCAAGTCGGCGCTCTACGCGGCCTTCATGCCGCACCTGAAGTCCGGCGGCATCTTTATCCCGACCACGCGCAGTTACAAGATCGGTGACGAAGTGTTCATGCTGCTTTCCCTGATGGAAGATCCGGCGAAGCTGCCGATTGCCGGAACGGTTGTCTGGGTGACGCCGGCCGGGGCGCAGAATGGCCGGGCGCAGGGCATCGGGGTGCATTTCAACAATGACGAAAGCGGTCAGGAAGCGCGCCGCAAGATCGAAGGCCTGCTGGGCGGCGTGATGCAGTCGGCCCGTCCGACGCATACCCTCTGATCGGCGACATGCTGGTCGATTCCCACTGCCATCTCGATTTTCCCGACCTCGCCGGCCGTTTGCCGGAGGTTTTGCAGCGCATGCAGGAAAATCAGGTCGATCTGGCTGTCTGTATCGGCGTCAATCTCGAGGATTTTCCGCGCGTTCTCGCCTTGGCCGAGGCGCAGCACAATCTCTTTGCAACGGTCGGTGTGCATCCGGAATATAGCGATGTCGAGGAACCGACCAAAGAAAAGCTGGTTGCCCTGGCCAGCCACCCCAAGGTTATTGCTATCGGTGAAACCGGTCTCGACTATTACTGGCAGAAAGACAAGCCGGAATGGCAGCGCGAACGTTTTCGCACGCACATTCGTGCCGCCCGGACCTGTGGCAAACCGCTGGTTGTTCATACGCGCGAATCTGCAGCCGATACGCTGCGCCTTCTGAAGGAGGAGGGCGCCGATACGGTCGGCGGCGTGATGCACTGCTTTACGGAAAACTGGGATATTGCGCGCCAGGCGCTTGACCTTGGGTTTTATCTCTCGTTTTCCGGCATCGTCACCTTCAAGAATGCCGCCACCGTCAAGGAAGTGGCACAAAAATGCCCGCTTGACCGCATGCTGGTCGAAACTGACGCGCCTTACCTCGCCCCGGTGCCTTATCGCGGCAAGCAGAACGAACCGGCTTACGTGCGTCATGTCGCCGAAGAAATCGCTCGCCTGCGTCTTATGAGTTTCGCGGAGGTTGCCCGGGCGACCTCCGAAAATTTCAGTTGCCTGTTCAAAATTTCCAACCTTTGCTGATCGCCATGAAGAAAAAACTGCTGGGCACCTTGTTGGCTCTTGCCTTCTCGACCGTTGTTGGTGCCGCCACCTACGACGACCTGATCAGCGGTGCGAAGATGGGAGATACGGCAACGATCGCCGAACTGGTACGGAAGGGCGCTTCGGTCGATACCACCGACATCGAGGGCAACACCTTGCTGATGCTGGCGGCCCGGGATGGGCATGCCGAACTGGTCAGCTTTCTGATCGGTCAGCGCGCCAAGTTGAATGCGCGCAACTCGGCTGGCGATACTGCTCTGCGCCTTGCCGCCTTTCGTGGCCACTTGCCGGTCGTCGAATTGCTCATCAAGGCGGGAGCACCGGTCAACATGAGCGGCTGGACTCCCTTGTCCTATGCGGCATTCAGCGGGCATCTGGAGATTGCGAAGCGCCTCGTCGAGGCGGGAGCCGATGTCAATGCGCCGAGCGAGAACGGCACGACAGCATTGATCGCGGCAGCACGTGGTGGCTATGCCGATGTCGTCAAGTTTCTGCTTTCCAGAAAAGCGGACCCCAACCTCAAGCTGGATACCGGCGAAACCGCGCTGGATATTGCATTGAAGAATGGCAATACCGATATCGCGGCCTTTTTGCGTCAGGCGGGCGGTCGCTCCGGGCGCAGCGTGACGATCGAGATCCGTTGATCGGCACCTCCATGGCCAGTGGCCAGGCCACCGGCTTCAACGGACAATGGCCGTGATGATGTCTACATCGCGCTCCTGCATGGGCTTGATGCTGCCCGATTGTTTTTTTTCTTTACCACGCCCTTGAGGTGCCCGGCTGCCCACCTTGGGGCGCTCGGTTTTTGGTGCAGCCCGCTTGGGCGGCTTGGCTGACGGTGCAACAACCGGCTTCGGTTCGCGATACTCCACATCGGCCAGTCTGCTGCGGGCATTTTCCTGAACAAGGTCCGATCCTGGGCGCGGCGCCGAAACGGATTCATGAATCGTCGCGCTCCGGCCAGCGGCCTGAACGGCCGGTGGTTCACCCGACAAGGCGGGGATTTCCTTCCTTTCCGTTGCACCACCCGCTGCCGATTTTGCGTCGGGCACCATCGAGTGGAGCGATGATTCCCCCCCCGCGGCATCTGTTCTCACCGGGCGGTCGGCTGCCAGCCAATAGGCGGATGCCACAACCAGCAAGAGGGCGCCCAGCCATGCCGTGGTTTTGGGAAAGGCCGAAGGTTGCCGGTGAAGTTTTGCGTACTGCGGATCCAGGTCTTGCAAGATGCTCATCGGGGTCTTTCTGAATTTCTGTCGTGCTATGCATTGATCCTGAACGCTGTCTTTATCCTGCTTTCAGCGAGAATTCGTGCAAGACTACGACAAGTTCATAAAAAAATCCATTTGCATTAAAATAAGACAAGTGACTATGATGTCTGGCTTCGTGGCCATTCGGCCTGCGGGTTCGGTCTTGTTCTGTGAGATTGCTGCGTGGTTCCGGCTATCGTCTTGGCTTATTTTCTGATTGTGGTGGCCGGTGTGGCAGTGCTTGTATTTCCGGCCTGCCGTGAGCGCCTTGTTGCTACCCTGGCTGCGGTTTTTTACGCCAGCAAGCACCCGCTTTGGCGCGCAGTGAGCCGGCTTTTTGCAAGCTCTCGACGTCTGAATCGCTCATTCAGGCAATCGGCGGACGAGGGGAGGCTGCTTGTTTCAAGCAATCCCGCCCTCGTGTTGGGTGCGCTTTTCATGCTTGTTGCACCCGCGTCGCTCGCGCTGCTCATCCCCAAGCCGGCGGTCTTTGATTTTGCCGACGAGTCGAGTCTGGCCGACCGCCAGATTGCCACTTTGCTGGAGGGGGAACAATTGACGCCCCCGTTGCCGTTGCCGCCGGAAGCATTCACCACACGCGAGGTCGAGATGGTTCGACCGGACGCCGCGCAAGCCAGTCGCAACTGGCAACTGCTTGATCCCGATTTCATGCAGCGCCTGCTGGTTGTTTTCCGGTTGATGAAGGAACGGCATGGCTACGAGATGGTGTTGATCGAGGGGTATCGCAGCCCGGAGCGGCAGGCCAGCTTGTATGAACAGGGGGGGCACGTCACGCAGGCAGCCGCAAACATGAGTTATCACCAGTACGGACTGGCAGCGGACTCAGCCTTCTTCCGGGATGGCAAGGTGGTAATTTCCGAGCACGACCCCTGGGCCATGCGGGGCTACCAGCTCTACGGCGAGATCGCTGCCCAGGTCGGGCTGACCTGGGGAGGCAACTGGAAAATGCAGGACTACGGTCACGTCGAGTTGCGGCGCGCTGGCGTGCTGGGACGGGAAATTCAGAAAACAGGGAGTCAAGGATGAGCAGACCGTTTATTTTGTTGGGCGACCAGACCGACCATGGTGGCGTGGTGATCTCGGCCTCGGAAACCTGCGACTGTAACGGGAAGGGGGTTGCCCGCGTTGGTGACAAGGTGACTTGCCCGAAGCAAGGGCATGGTCGGGTGACGACCATCGTGACGGGGGATCCAAGCATGTTGATCGACGGTCGCCCGGCAGCCCGTCATGGCGACAAGACAGCCTGTGGTGCAACCTTGATCGCCAGCCAGTCGTTGACCACGGACTAGCCGCCAGACACGCGATGTGGTCAAACGCATTGAAGCTGCTCGGCGGCAGCCTGCTCACCTGTGCGCTGATCTGGGCCTTGGTCCTCGGCTGGTGGCAGTCGAATGATTATGCGCCTAGCCCACTGGATCTGGGCTTGTATCTGGCGGCATTGCCCCTCGCTGTGGTTGGCGGATTCCTGCTGCTGCGGGGCTTCATCGAGCATTTGAAAAATCCGCCGCAGGCATTGCCGGTACCACAATCCCCCTTGCGTGACGAAGATCCGCTGGCGCTGGCCTCCGCCCGAACGGCGGCAGCCGAGCGGGCTTATACACTGGGATTGATCGATGCATTCATCGTGACGGCCGGTGGTGATTCGGTCGAGGATACCCTTGCGGCATTGGCTGATGGCAAACGCCCGGAGCCAAGCGCACGGCTGACCGACGACAACGGGTTTCCCGTCTTTGCTGCGGAGGTACCCGACCTCGATGTCGATACGCTGATCAACACCCTGAGCGAGGAATCAGCCGCCGCCCACGACTTCGTCGGGCGGGGGGAGGTGATACGTGCCCTGGCCCTGTTGGAACGAGTTCTGGTGGCGAGTAGCGAACGGCTGCACAAGTTGTTTGAACAAATGGGCGATACGGCCAGCCTGCGCGTCGACTGGCTCGTGCCGGCCACCTGGATGGAATTTGATCTCGTTCCGCTCAGGGCCTGGTTGGAGGCCCGTCTCGGCAACACGCTGCCGAACGTCGGCTTGACGATCGCGTTGCAGCCGGCCATGCACGAACTCGATGCCCTGTTGGCGCTCGATGCCGTGATCCTGCAAGTCAATCGCGATGCCCCCCCTTCTGAAATACGCCTTCTGCTTGCGGCGTCCTCGGCGGTCGACGAGCAGACCGTGGCGCGCTGGGAGACGGAGAACCGCCTCTTTTCGGCAAAGCAGCAACAGCGACAAATCCCGGGCGAGGGTGCGATCGCGCTGGTGCTTGCCAGGCAGGCGTTGATCGCGGAACTGGATCTGGCCGATGGGGTGTCAGTCACCCGCCTCAACGCCGCTCGGCGTGACAAGCCTGTCGAGGCGGGTGGGCGGATCGGCGGCAAGTTGATCGAACAGTTGGTGACCGGTTTGCTCGATCTGACGGGAATCGAACCGGCCGCAATCAGGGCGGTTCTGCTCGACACCGATCACCGGGCCCGTCATTTGACCGAGGTGCTCGAGGGGCTCGGCCCGCATGGCGATCATCTCGACCCGATCCAGGATTGCCTGGCGCTCGGCACGCTGGTTGGCACGCTGTCGCCCATTGGCAGCCTGGCGGCGCTGGCCTGCGCCTGGGGCAAGGTTCTTGCCAGCGAGGCACCCGTCCTGTGCATCAGCAACCAGCATCCGGTCGAACGGGGGGCACTGCTTGTCATGCCGTTTGCCCCCAGTGCCGACACCCAATCCAGCAGCACTTGAGCAAAGCCCAATCACGATGTACCAACTTCGCAACTTCCTGACTGACTCACGCGTCCTTTCCTTCATCGGTATCGCTGCCCTTTCCGCCTTTTTCTTCCTGGGGGCGAAGACACTCAAGGTCGCCATGCTTTGGGCCGCGATGGCCAGTGCGCTCATCCTCGCCATCTGGGGGGGGGTATGGCTTTATCGCCGGCGAACGTCGCGGCAGGCGAGCGAGGCCATCGGCTCGATGCTCGAACAGCAAGCCGACCGGGCAAGCAAGCGAGCGAGCGGGGCTGCTGCGGCTGAAATTCAGGCGCTTCGCCAGCGCATGCAGGCGGCCGTGAAAACCATCAAGACCTCCAAACTCGGCCAGATGTCCGGAGCGGAAGCGCTCTATGAACTGCCCTGGTACATGACGATCGGCAATCCGGCAGCCGGCAAGAGTACGGCGGTGGTCAATTCCGGCCTCAAGTTTCCGTTCGACGACGGTGGCGATGCTGTCATCAAGGGCATCGGCGGCACGCGCAACTGCGACTGGTTCTTCACCACCGAGGGCATTCTGCTCGACACGGCCGGACGTTATTCGGTGCATGAGGAGGACCGCGAGGAATGGCTGGGATTTCTCGGTTTGCTCAAGAAGAACCGTCCGAGGGCGCCGATCAACGGCATTATCGTGACGGTCAGCATCGGGGAACTGATGGGCAACTCGCCTAGTTTCGCCATCAATCTGGCGAAAAGCCTGCGTCAGCGGGTACAGGAGTTGACCGAAAAGCTCGAGGTATTCGCGCCGGTTTATGTGCTCTTCACAAAGGCCGACCTGATCCCGGGTTTTAACGATTTTTTTGTCGATCTCGACTGGAATGAGCGGGACCGCGTATGGGGTGCGACGATACCCTACGCCCAGGCCAGCGGCAATGAACTGATCGCGCTGTTCGACAAGCATTTCGACGCACTGTATGAAGGCCTCCGCGCCATGAGTGTGGCCCAGATGTCGCGCCAGCAAGGCGAGAACACACCACCCGGATTGCTGACCTTTCCCTCCGAGTTCGCATCGATTAAGCCGGCGCTCCGGGCGTTCATCGCCACACTGTTCGAGGACAACCCCTTCCAGTTCAAGCCGGTTTTCCGCGGCTTTTACATCACCTCGGCCATCCAGGGCAACGATATCCAGCCGGTGACCAATGACCGCATCCTGCGCAAGTTCTCGTTGCAGGGGGGCGGCCCGGGTCAGGTTCGCACGGTGCTCAGCCATGGCTACTTCCTGAAGGAACTGTTTTCCAAGGTGATTTTCCCGGATCGCAACCTGGTTCGTCAGCACACCACCCGAGCCAAGGCTCGCCTGCGCCAGTTTGCGGTACTCGGTGCGCTGTGCTGTCTTGGTCTGGCCCTCGGCGGGTGGAGTTGGTCCTACATGAACAACCGCAGCCTGCTGGCCAATGTCGAGCAGGATCTGCTCAAGGCTGTACGGATTCAGGAAGGCAGAATCGATCTGCAGTCGCGTCTCGAAGCCCTCGAAATTATTCAGGACCGACTGGCCCAACTCGAACAGTTCAACCTGGAACATCCCTTATCCATCGGTCTTGGCCTGTACCAAGGAGAAAGGATGGCCGAGCGCCTGCGCCGCGAATATTTCGCCGGGGTCAGCAATCTGATGCTGCAACCGGTCAAGGAAAATCTCGAAGCCTTCCTGAGTGAGGTCAACGCACAAGGTGACCGGCTCAAGCCGCAAACGGCCACGACGACCAAGGCAAGTGGCAGCAGGCAGTACAAGGATGCTTCGCCGGCCGATGTCGAAGACGGTTACAACGCGCTGAAAACCTATCTGATGCTCTCCAGCCGGGAGCATGTCGATGTCGGGCATTTGTCCGACCAGGTCACCCGTTTCTGGCGCGGCTGGCTGGAAGCCAATCGCGGCACCATGAGCCGGGAACAGATGATCCGCTCGGCTGGCCGTATCCTGACCTTCCATCTTGAACACGCCAACGATCCGACCTGGCCGCTGATCACCAATAATCTGGTGCTGGTCGATGATGTACGCGACAAACTGCGCCAGGTCGTGCGCGGCATGCCTGCGGCCGAGCGGGTCTATGCCGAAATCAAGGCCCGCGCCTCGACCCGCTTCGCGCCCGTCAGTGTGGCGAGCATGGTCGGGCCGGACAATGCGGCTTTGATGACCGGTAGCCATGTCGTGTCGGGTGCCTTTACCGTCGAGGCCTGGCGGGACTATGTGCAATACGCCATCAAAGATGCCGCGACCAACGAGCAGAGCAACACCGACTGGGTACTGCAGACCTCGACCAAGGACGATCTGACGCTTGAAGGCAGCCCGGAACAGATCCAGAAATCCCTGGTCGCCATGTACAAGCGCGATTACGCCGAGGAGTGGCGGCAATTCGTGCAGGGCATCAGTGTTGCCTCCTTCGAAAGCTTTCCCGAAGCCGTTGCGGCGATGGATCGCCTGGGCGACCCACATATCTCTCCGCTCGGCACCGTGATCAAGGCGGTATTTGACCAGACCGCGTGGGACAATCCGGCGATGGCGAACCTCGGCCTGGAGCGGGCGCAAAAAGGGTTCATCGAGTGGTTCAAGCGCTCGGTGCTGCAGATGGCGCCGAGCCGGGTGCAGGTCGATGTCAATGTTACCGGCAAACCTCAGGAAATCCCGATGGGGCCGATTGGCAAGGAGTTCGCTGGTTTTGGCCGTCTGGTCATGCCGCGCGACAAGGCCGATCCGCTGGTTGATACTTACCTCAAACAATTGTCGAAGGTGCGCACCCGCCTGAATCAATTGAAGAACCAGGGCGATCCCGGACCCGGTTCGCTCAAGCTGATGCGCGAGACGATTGACGGCAATGGCTCCGAGCTGGCCGAAACCCTGCGTTTCGTCGACGAGCAAATGCTGACCGGTCTGCCGGACAATCAGCGCGCCGTACTGCGCCCCCTACTGGTCAGACCCTTGTTGCAGTCCTACGCCTCGATCATTCGACCGGCTTCGGAGGAACTGAACAAGACCTGGGAGGCTCAGGTCTATGAACCGTTCAACCGCAAGCTGGCCATCAAGTATCCGTTCGCGGCCAAGTCCAATATCGAGGCATCGCCGACCGAAATCGGCCAGATGTTCGGCCCGGAGGGCGCGATTTCCAAGTATGTCGAAAGCGCGATGGGACCGCTGGTCGTTCGGCGTGGAAACACCATTACGCCACGCACTTGGGGCGATCTGGGTATTACATTGCAGGCGGAGTTCATGAACGATTTTGCCCGCTGGGTTTCGCCGCTTGAGGGGGGAGCTGCCGCAGCGGCTGGCGGCAGTGCGGGGAGTGGCAGCGAGGCACAAACGGCCTTCATGCTGCGCCCGCAGGCTTCGCCGGGCACCACCGGCTATGTCATTGAAATCGACGGTCAAAAATTGAGTTACCGCAACGGTATCGCGCAATGGGCCAATTTTGTCTGGCCCAATCCAAGCGGCGCGCCGGGCGCCAAAATTGTCGCCACCACCTTTGAAGGCAAGGTCGTCGAGGTGGTCAATATCCCTGGACGGTTTGGCCTGGAAAAGATGATCAACTCGGCCAAACGGACCCGCCTGCCCGATGGCGCCTTCCATTTGTCCTGGTCGGCTGAGGGGGTTGAAGTCGGTATTGATCTGAAGATCGTGAGCAGTCCCGAGGTTCAGGCGAGTGCCGGCAGCGACGGCCAGCGTGGTCTGGCTGGCATTGTCCTGCCGCGTACGGTGGTCTCCGGCAAGGCCGCCCGGGCGACGGAGCAGGGGGCTGAAGCCGGCCCGGCAGCCGCTTCGGAATCGGCTACGGCCAGTCTGGGAGGGAAGGGCGCATGAGCAAGCAGATCTCTTCGCCAGCCACCTGTTTCGGCAAGATTCCGTCGCGCGGCGACTTCATCAAGGGAAATGGCCAGCACCAGTTGATCGGCGTACTCGACCGTTGGGTGTCGCAAGGCATGGAACGCCTGTCGGAAGATCCGCGCTGGAAAACGGCCTACGACTCGGCTTGTGGCGTTGATTTTGCCTTCGTCGGGGCGCGCAGCCGTCTCTCGGTCGCCGGCCACTTGCGGCCCAGCGTGGATTCGTCGGGACGCCGCTTTCCGTTGATCGTTGCAGCAACCATCGAGCGTGACGATGCCCTGATGTTTCGTTGCGCTCCGGCCGGATTGGCGCATTGCTTCGGTGTGCTGGCCGCCATTGCCGAATCCGGTACGCAAGGGGCCGAGGCGTCTGAAATCATGGCGGATCTGGATACCGTGGATTGCGCAGCCGATTTCGAGACGGCCATGGGCAGCGATCCCCTGGGCAATTTCGTGCGGCGCAACAGCCTGGATTCGCTGGCCTCGCTGATCGGTGCACCGAGCATTGACGCCGTCAGGCGCATTATTCTGGGCATCGGTTTGCTGATGCGTCCGGCGCTGGGTCAGGGACACATTGCAATCGACAAGGAAATCGTGCTGCCCTTGCCAGCGGATGAACGGAACCGGAATCTGGTTGCTGCATTCTGGCTCTATCTGCTAACCGCTTTCCTGCGCCGGACACTGGTCGAATTGCAACTGATCGTCGAACGTCGTGCCCGGCATCCCCGGCTGATCATCGGCTTCAACGGTTCCTCACCGGCCACGCTGGTCGCCGCTCTGTCGCCGGATAGCGCGGCCGATCGGCTGATCTCCTTGTTCGACCCGGAATGGGTCGAGGAGCAATCGGCCCTGATCGACGACTATGGCATTGCCAAGTTGTCATCGTATCTGGCCCAGCCGCATATCTCCCTGGAACAGGCAATCAGTACGTTCCGTGAAGTGTTTTTAGGCGAGTGAACATGAAATTCTCCGTGCTTGTTTTAGTGTCCTGTCTGGCAGGCCACACTGCCGTGTTCGCCGAGACGGCCAACGTGCCAAGCAAACCGGCAGATGAGGTTGGCAAGGTGGTGGCCAGGGGCACTGTACCCGACGAGGCCGCCCGGGCTAGCATCCTGGCCCGCTTGCGCGATCTTTACGGCGCCCAGAACGTGATCGATCGCCTGGAAGTGGGAGGCGTTGTGCCCCCGCCCAACTGGTCGGAGAACATGGCCAAGATCCTGACGCCGAACCTCAAGCAGGTGCATCTGGGGCAATTGCAAGTTATTGGCACCCAGATCGCCATCAAGGGACAGGTTGGCAACGAAGCGCTCCGTCAGCAGGTGGTCAGTGCCCTGGCGACCGCGCTCAACCCGACCTATTCCATCGACAATGGCCTGGTGGCCAGCGGTGGCGAGGCACAGAGCCTGCTCGACAAAACCTTGTCCAACCGTGTCGTCGAGTTCGAGAGTGGTTCGGCAACACTGACTACGGTGGGACGGAGCATCCTGGATGAAATGGCGGCGGTGATCCGTCAAATCGGCAACCCGAAAATCCAGCTGATCGGCCATACCGACAATCTCGGCAACCGACAGGGGAACGTGATGCTGAGCCTGGCGCGTGCCGATACGGTACGGCAGTACCTGATTGAGAAGGGCATTCCAGCCGATTCGCTGAGCGCCGTAGGGGCGGGGCCGGATCAGCCGGTAGCGTCGAATGACACCGTTGAGGGCCGGGCAAAGAACCGCCGTATCGAGTTCCGTCTGGCAGGTCAGTGAGACTGCTCCCGGTAGCCGCCAGTACGGCAGCTACCGGATCATTGGGGTGGCTCGCCTCCCGACTCAACCCCGAGTAACTCCTCCATCCGTGACAGGGCGCTATCGTCCTTGACTACGGCGCGCAGCCATTCGTGCAAGGACATGCTCCCCCAACGGGCAGCCTTTTCTGCCAGGTAGGCAACCGGGCTATGGGGTTCGGTACGACGGAAAAAACCGGCAATTTCCTGCAATTGGCGAATGGCTTGTTCCCGTGAGCCGATCGGTCCGGGCGTGATTGTCGGACAGTCCCCAAAGCTTGGCTCGATGCGTTCGCGGTAAGCCGGGGTGGGGCTCACGGGTTCTGTCGGTGCCTGATCGGTAATTATTGTCTTGTCATTTCCGGTGTGGCGCTGAAAGAAGCGGTGAATATCATCCAACACATCAAATGCCGGGCTGAATGCCGGCGAAAGCTGCCCCATGTGAGCTTCCAGCAAAATTTGCAGTGCCTTGATGGCATTGCGGGCTTGTTCGGCCTGAGACAAGCCATCAGTGAAGTAGGAGCGGGGGGTATCGTTGACGGCGGCTTCGAATTGCTCCAGTGAAATGCTGGCTTGGCGGATGAACTCTTCTGGCTGGCCAGGGTTGCGTTCAATTTGTCGGGCCAGCGCACGCGCCGCCTCCAGGTCGATCAAGGAAAAATGACCTTTTGTTGAATGGGTCAGTGCAATATCACGCAGTAGTCGAGGTGTCTGCTTGGCCAGCCAATCAAGAACGCCAACGCGTTGTTCGAGGTCGCCATCCTCCGGCTGGGGATGGATGTCTTTCCAAAAATTCTCGCACAGTGCGGCAAGCAGCGTATAAGCGTCGGTCAGACCAGCCAGGCCGTCAGTCTTGCAGCACGCCTCGACCAACCAGCAGGCAACACGCAGATCTTTGGATTTATGGCCCAGAATGTCTAGGCAAAGACGGACAACGCCAGGCCAGTCGGCCTCCTTGATCTCGGCTACCCATTCGCCCTGCGCAATCGACGGGTCGTCAAAGCGGCGCGCCTCCTGAATGGCATCGAATTCGGAAGAAAAAATCAGATCTTCACCACAGGGGGCAAACGGCGGTGGAAGGGGAAGGGTCAACGCGGCGATATCCATCCTTGTAGATCCGGCGAGGAAAATGGGTATTTTATACGTATATCCATTTGTCGTATCCGGTGTCGCTCGCATCATCTTGGGATCGCGGTATTTCTCCGCAGCCGGATTACGTGGTTTTCAGAAAACGCATAATTTGTATTATGTAAATAACCGCCGCTGGTCAGGTGGTGGCCATGTTCCGCGGCAAGTCCGCGCAGATTCGCGGCCACGTCATTC
>OFCW01000167.1_pt1 | contig 25066 bp, 17 predicted proteins | sample 1520951 | NCBI WGS metagenome assembly OFCW01 (sample SAMEA4349680, study PRJEB24078) | microbial mat metagenome | biome: Terrestrial Biome; feature: Habitat; material: Microbial Mat | place: India | collected 2012-06-12 | depth 10 m | reverse complement strand
CGGGCGCGCCTTTCTTTTGCTTACTTTTCTTTGGCAAGACAAAGAAAAGTGAGTCAGCCCCGGCAGGGGATGAAACAAGGGATGCACCACCGAGGCAAAACCAAACAAAGAATCAAGCAACACGGTGCGCGTCACGCCAGCCGAGACCCTCAACCGTCCCAGCCTTAGGCTTGTACTCACACCCAACCCACCCCGTGTACCCAATCTCATCCAACCAACGGAACAGGAACTGATAGTTGATCTCCCCAGTCCCCGGCTCATTGCGCCCAGGGTTGTCCGCCAGCTGCACATGCTTGATCTTGTCCAGATGGCGCTTCAGCGTGCCAGCCACTTCGCCTTCCATCCGCTGCATGTGGTAGATGTCGTACTGCACGTACAGGTTGGACGCGTCCACGTCGTTGATCAGGTCCAGCGCCTGCTGCGTGCGGTTCAGGTAAAAGCCCGGAATATCGAACGTGTTGATCGGCTCGATCAGCAGATCAATCTTCTCGGCCTTCAGTGCCTTCGCCGCAAACTTCAGGTTCTCCACCAGCGTCTTGCGCGCCGCGTCTTCGCTCACACCTTCGGGACGGATGCCCACCAGGCAGTTGAGCTGTTTCACGCCGAGCACCTTGGCGTACTTGATGGCTTCGCCCACGCCGTCCTGAAACTCGCTCACGCGGTCAGGCAGGATGGCGATGCCGCGCTCGCCGCCGTCCCAGTTGCCGGCCGGCAGGTTGTGCAGGACCAGGTCGAGCTGGAAGCGGTTCAGGCGATCGGCAATCTGGTCAGCATGAAACGCGTAGGGAAACAGGAACTCCACCCCGCGAAAGCCCGCACGCGCGGCGGCTTCGAAGCGGTCGAGGAAGGCCTGTTCGTTGAACAGCATGGTCAGGTTGGCTGCCAGCTTGGTCATGGTTTCTCCTTGTATCGGACGGTGAGGGAATGGCGCGCCGTCTTTATGCGGTGACGCCTTCGGCTTCCGTGAGGGTGTCTTCCAGGTCGAGCACTTCTTCAAACTCGACCACGTTGTCGATCTCGGTACCCATCGCGATGTTGGTCACGCGCTCGAGAATCACTTCCACCATCACCGGCACCGAGAACTCGGCCATCAGCTTGCGGGCCTGCGCAAAGGCGGGTTCGATGTCTTCGGGCTTGAACACGCGGATCGCCTTGCAACCCAGGCCTTCCACCACCTTCACGTGGTCGACGCCGTAGCCGTTCAGCTCGGGTGCGTTGACGTTGTCGAAGGCGAGCTGGACGCAGTAGTCCATGTCGAAGTTGCGCTGCGCCTGGCGGATCAGGCCCAGGTACGAGTTGTTCACCACCACGTGGATGTACGGCACCTTGAACTGCGCGGCCACCGCCATCTCTTCGATCATGAACTGGAAGTCGTAATCACCCGAGATGGCCACCACGTCGCTGTTGGGCGAGGCCACCTTCACGCCGATGGCGGCGGGAATCGTCCAGCCCAGCGGGCCTGCCTGGCCGCAGTTGATCCAGTGGCGCGGCTGGTTGACCGACAGGAACTGCGCAGCGGCGATCTGCGACAGGCCGATCGTGCTCACGTAACGCACGTCGCGCGGGAAGTACTGGTTCATCTCGCGGTACACGCGCTGCGGCTTGATGGGCACGTTGTCGAAGTCGGAGCGACGCAGCATCGTGCGCTTGCGCTTCTGCACGTCGGCGTTCCAGCTCTTGCGGCACGGCAGCTTGCCGGCGGCCTTCAGCTCGCGGGCGACTTCAATGAACTTCTCCAGCGCCGCCTTGGCGTCCGAGACGATGCCCAGGTCCGGACCGAACACGCGGCCGATCTGGGTCGGTTCGATATCGACGTGCACGAACTTGCGGCCCTTGGTGTAGACGTCGACGCTGCCGGTGTGGCGGTTGGCCCAGCGGTTGCCGATGCCGAACACGAAGTCCGACGCCAGCAGCGTGGCGTTGCCGTAGCGGTGCGACGTTTGCAGGCCGACCATGCCGGCGTTGAGCGGGTGGTCGTCGGCCAGCACGCCCCAGCCCATCAGGGTCGGGACGACGGGCACGTTCACCAGCTCGGCAAACTCGACCATCAGCTGGGCCGCATCGGCGTTGATCACGCCGCCGCCGCACACCAGCAGCGGGCGCTCGGCCTGGCACAGCATCTCGATGGCGCGCTCGGCCTGCGCACGCGTTGCCGCGGGCTTGTAGACCGGCAGCGGGCTGTACGTGTCGGGATCGAATTCGATCTCGGCGACTTGCACGTCGAACGGCAGGTCGATCAGCACCGGGCCCGGGCGGCCCGAGCGCATCAGGTGGAACGCCTGCTGGAACACGCGCGGCACCAGCGCCGGCTCACGCACGGTGACGGCCCACTTCGTGACCGGCTTGGCGATCGATTCGATGTCGACAGCCTGGAAGTCTTCCTTGTACAGGCGTGCGCGCGGCGCCTGGCCGGTGATGCAGAGGATGGGAATCGAATCTGCCCAGGCCGAGTACAGGCCGGTGATCATGTCGGTGCCGGCAGGGCCCGACGTGCCGATGCACACGCCGATGTTGCCGGCCTCGGCACGGGTGTAGCCCTCGGCCATGTGCGAGGCGCCTTCCACGTGGCGGGCCAGCACGTGGGCGATGTTGCCGTTCTTGCGCAAGGCCGAGTACAGCGGGTTGATGGCGGCACCCGGCACGCCGAAGGCGGTGGTGATGCCTTCTTTCTCCAGCACCGCAACGGCGGCGTCGATTGCTCTCATCTTCGGCATGGTGGTGTGTCTCCAGGAAGGGGAAGGTGGGAATACGTTGGGGCTGATCCTATTCCCGCATGCCGATACCGATAAACGCAGGTTTCGTCAGTTGATTGCTAACTTTGCATATCGAATGCTCTCGCGTGGCGCAGCAATGCCGAAGCCGTGTCACCGCCGAGGACGCCAGGATTCATGCCGCTTTCAGTTGATTTGCTGCGGCGCAAAAAGAGCGATGCAGGACCACGCCTCGCATCACTCCGCACACACCGATTTTTTCCATTCGTCACAGGTGATATGCGCTGAATAGGCGCAATCCGCGTACGGAATGCTCACTAGAATGGCGTGACATTGCGAACTGGAATGATGGAATGGACAAGCTCAAGCAGATCGAGGCGTTCATCGCCGTGGTGGAGCACGGCAGCATGGCCGCCGCCGCGCTCACGCAGGACGTGACGCCCGTCATGATCGGGCGCCGCATCAACGCGCTCGAAGCCAGGCTGGGCGTGAAGCTGCTGCACCGGTCCACGCGGCGCATTGCCGTGACCGAACAGGGCGCGGTGTTCATGGAGCAGTGCAAGAAGGCGCTGGGCGAACTGGACCGCGCAGAACTGCTCGTCGCCGAGGGCCGCCACAAGGCGACGGGGCACCTGATCGTGTCGGCGCCGGCCGCGTTTGGGCGCAAGCACGTCGCGCCGCACGCGCCGGATTTTCTGCGTGCCAACCCCGACGTGCGCATCTCGTTCAACCTGACCGACCGCGTGGTCGACCTCGTGCGCGAGGGCTACGACCTCGGCATCCGCATCGGCGGGGCCATCGATCCGAACTTCGTGGCGATCCGGCTGGCTTCGAACAAGCGCGTGGTGTGCGGCACGCCGGCGTATTTCGCCAAGCACGGCGTGCCGCGCACACTCGACGACCTGGCCAAGCACAATTGCCTCGCCTTCAACCTGCAGGGCGGCCAGCAGCGCGGCTGGTATTTCCAGCAGAACGGCAAGGCCGTCACCGTGAAGGTCAGCGGCAACCTCGACTGCAACGACGGCGAACTGCTGCACCGCTGGATGGGCGAAGGCCTGGGCCTGGGGTGGCGTTCAACGTGGGAGATCCAGCCGGAACTCGAATCCGGCGCGCTGATGACCGTGCTGGATGACTACGCGCTGCCCGACTACGACATCCTCGCCGTGTACCCGCAGCAGCGGCCGGTGCCTGCGAAGATCCGGTTCTTCATCGAACACCTGAAGGCGGTGTTTGCGCAGCCGGGGTATTGGTCGCGGGCGGAGTGAGGCGCGCTCAGCGTCACTCGGCGATGACGACGCGTCCCTGCGTCAGGTCCCGCAGCGTCGCACGCGCAGCCGCCTCATCGGTCACGGGCAAGCGCACGGTGAGCGCAACGCCGGCATCGTAAGCCGCCTCGACCAGCGCATAGCCGCCTTCATCGACCCACCGCCGGATGCGCGCCTCATCGGCGTAATCGGTGACGAGCGTGAGCGTGGTGCTGGCGATGCGCTCCACGCGCTCGGCCTGCATGAGCGCGGTGGCGATGGCATCGGTGTAGGCGCGCACCAGGCCGCCCGCGCCGAGCTTCACGCCGCCGAAGTAGCGCACCACGGCACCGAGCGTGCCGTCCAGGTCGTGGTGGCGCAGCACTTCGAGGATGGGGCGGCCTGCGGTGCCGGAGGGCTCGCCATCATCGGACATCCCCGACTGGCCGCCGGCCAGCAGCGCCCAGCAGACATGCGTGGCAGTCGGGTGCTCGGCCCGCAGACGCGCGACGACGTCCATGGCAGCGGCGCGGTCTTCGACCGGCACAGCCCATGCGATGAAGCGGCTTTTCCTGATGTCCAGCTCGGCCGACACCGGCGCGCGCAGCGTGTACGTCGGCACGCGCGCTCAGGCCAGCAGCGCGGCAACGAGGTCCGTCGCGCGGCCACCCGGCGATTCGAACTTCAGCGACGCCTCGGTGTGCGCCATGTGCTCTTCCATCAGGGCGATGGCACCTTCCACGTCGCCGCGCTTGGCGGCTTCCAGAAAGGCGGTGTGCTCTTCGGACGAGCGCACCGCATCGTAGGTGGATTGATACAGCATCGTGATGACCGAGCTGCGGGCGGAGAGCTCGCGCAGCATTTCCTTGAGCACGCTGTTGCCGACCACGTCGGCCAGCAGCAGGTGGAAGTCGGCCATCAGGCGGTTGCGGCGCGGGACGTCCGCCAGGTTGGCGCTGGCCGCCACCCTGTGCTCTTCGGCCAAGTGCTTTTCGAGCCGCGCATAGTCGGCCGGCGTGGCCTTGGCGATGAACTCGCGCGCCAGTGCCACTTCCAGCACGCGCCGTACGGCAAAGACTTCGCGGGCCTCGGTCTCATCGGGCTTGGCGACGAACGCGCCGCGATCCGGCTCCATGCGGATCAGCTTGTCCTTGGCCAGCATCAGCAGCGCGGCACGAATCTTTGTGCGGCTGACGTGGTAGACCCGCGCCAGCGCCTCTTCGCGCAGCTTGGTGCCGGGCGGCAGCCGATGCGCGACGATCGCCTGTGCGATGTCGTCGGCAATGCCTTCGGAGGAGATGTCGGCGGCGGTGGTTTCGGTCATGGCGCCGATTTTACCGCCGTCCGACAGGCGTGCCGCGTCAGGCATGCGGCAGCGTGGGCGCACCGGGCGCCGCGATGCCATGGCCGTGGGGGATCGCCTCGCCCTCTTCGGTGATGTCGATCTTGCCGTCGAGCACGTCGTTCGCGCGCACGCGGTCGATGTCCTTTTCCCACGCGGCGATCACCACCGTGGCGACGCAGTTGCCGATCAGGTTGCCCAGGGCGCGGGCAATGCCGATGAACCAGTCGACGGAGAGCACGAGCACCAGCCCGATCGCCGGAATGGCGGGAATGACCGACAGCGTGGCCGCCAGGATCACGATGGCCGAGCCCGGAATGCCGTGCGCACCCTTGGACGTGATCAGCGCCACGGCCAGGATCAGCAGCAGGTCATGCATCGACAGCGGCGTGTTGGTCGCCTGCGCGATGAACACGGCGGCCAGCGTCAGGTAGATCGAGAACGCATCGAGGTTGAACGAGTAGCCCGTCGGGATGACCAGCCCCACCACCGAGCGCTTGATGCCCATCTTCTCCAGCTTGTTCATGATGGACGGCAGCACCGCGTCGGACGATGCCGTGCCCAGCACCACCAGCAGTTCGGCGCGCAGAAAGCGGATCAGCTTGAAGATGTTGAAGCCCGCCACGCGCAGGATGGTGCCGAGCACCACAAACACGAACAGCGCCACGGCCGCATAGAACAGCAGCACCAGGAAGCCCAGCTGCTTGAGCGAGCCGGCGCCGTACTTGCCGACGGTGAACGCCACCGCGCCGAGCACGCCCAGCGGCGCCAGGCGGATGATCACGGCCATCATGCGGAACAGCACGTGCGAGAGCTGATCGATCAGGTTGACCAGCGGCTTGGTCCGCTCACCCAGCAGCGACAGCGCGCAGCCGAACAGGATCGACACCAGCAGCACCTGCAGGATGTCGCCCTTCACAAAGCCGCTCACGAACGTATCCGGGATCAGCTTGAGGAGGAAGGCGGCCACGCCGGTCGATTCCACCTGCTTGGCGGTGTCCATGTACGACGCCATGGCGGCCGGATCGAGCGTCTTCGGGTCGACGTTCATGCCGTGGCCGGGGCCGAACACGTAGGCCAGGCCGATGCCGAGCGCCAGCGCAATCGTCGTGACGATCTCAAAGTAGATGACGGCCTTGCCGCCCACGCGCCCGACCTTCTTGAGCTCGCCCGCGCCGCAGATCCCCACCACCACGACGGAGAAGACGATCGGCGCGATCAGCATCTTGATCAGCTTCAGGAAGCCGTCACCCAGCGGCTTGAGATGCTGCGCGAAGTCGGGCGCCCAGATGCCCAGCGCGATGCCCACCGCGAGGGCGATCAAAACCTGCCCGAACAGCGGGCGCGTAAAGCGTTGCATGGTGAATCCTCCTTTGGATTTCAGGTGTCTTGGGCGCCCGTTTCGTCTATCGCGATTGTCGGGAAAGCCCTGTCGCGCTCGCTGCATCGCACAAAGTTGTCGCGCTGGATTGTTGGAGCGTTCACGGCATCATAGGCGATCCAATTTTTGTATGCAATTTTTGAATTCACATGCTAGGATGACCCGCATGCAGTCGGCAATGCCCTGCGCACCTGGCCCACATGCTGCACCGTCGGCCCGACCTCTCGTATTGCTGTTGTCCGGCAGTTCGCCGATCGGGGCCGCCGTATACCATCCAGAGACCGATCCCAAGGAGACCCCCATGGCGATGCCTACGCTCGATCCGAACGCTCCCGACTTCACGCGCCGCTATCCGAACCTGGCGGACCCTCGCCTGGGCGCTGAAGCGACGTTCGCCACCGACGAGTTCTTTGCACCGAAGAGCCGCATGCTCAATCCCGAGCCGGCAGTGTTCATCCCCGGCAAATACGACGACCACGGCAAGTGGATGGACGGCTGGGAAACGCGCCGTCGCCGCAACGGCGGTTACGACTACTGCATCGTCCGGCTGGCCCGCCCGGGCGTCGTGAAGGGCGTGGACATCGACACGAGCCACTTCACCGGCAATTTCCCGCCGGCGGCGTCCATCGAGGCCGCCTACGTGGCCGACGGCGAGCCGACCGATGCCACGCAATGGACCGAGATCGTTCCCTCGACCACGCTGCAGGGCAACAGCCACGCCTACGTGGCCGTGACCGACCCGGGCGCGTACACGCACCTGCGCCTGAACATCTTCCCGGACGGCGGCATCGCGCGCCTGCGCGTGTATGGCCAGCCGCAAGTCGACTGGAAGGGCGCGGACCGCACCCAGCTGTTCGATCTCGCCGCGATGGAAAACGGCGCCTACGTGGTCGAAGCGAACAACGAACACTTCGGGCCGGCCTCGCGCATGCTCATGCCGGGCCGCGGCGTGAACATGGGCGACGGCTGGGAGACGCGCCGCCGCCGCGAGCCCGGCAACGACTGGTGCATCATCGCGCTGGCGCACCCGGGCCGCATCCGCAAGATCGAAGTCGATACGGCGCACTTCAAGGGCAACTTTGCCGACCGCGTTTCCATCCAGGCCGCGCGCGTGGTGGGCGGCACCGACAGCTCGCTCAAGACGCAAGCGATGTTCTGGCAGACGCTGCTGCCCGAGCAGAAGCTGCAGATGGACCTGCAGCACTACTACGAAGCGGAGATCGCCGACATGGGCGTCGTCACGCACGTGCGCTTCAACATGTTCCCGGACGGCGGTGTGTCGCGCCTGCGCCTGTGGGGGGTGCTGGAATGAGCCAGGACGCCATCGCGCGCATTGCGCTGACCATCGAGCCGCTCACGCGTGAAGCCTTCGCCCCGTTCGGCGATGTGATCGAACTCGAGGGCGCCAAGCAGTTCCCGATCAACCAGGGCACCACCACGCGCTTTCACGACCTCGCCAACGTGGACGTGGGGGAAGGCGGCCGGGCGCTCATCAACCTGTTCCGCGGCCAGCCGCGCACGCTGCCGTTCGAAGTGAAGATGCTGGAGCGCCATCCGCGCGGCAGCCAGGCCTTCATCCCGCTGAACGACAAGCCGTACCTGGTGGTCGTGGCGCCTGCGGGCGGGCTTGATCCGTCCAAGCTGCGCGCCTTCGTGTCGCGCGGCTGGCAGGGCGTGAACTACGCGCGCGGGGTGTGGCATCACCCGCTGCTGGCGCTGGAGCAGGTCAGCGACTTCATCGTCGTCGACCGCGGCGGCGAAGGCCACAACTGCGACGAGCAGGATCTGCCCGAATCGGTATGGCTGACCGAAGAGGCCTTGCGCGCCGCGCAGTAGCCGCCTCGCCGTCCGCACCATCCTGAGCCCCCGTACAACGGGGGCTCAGTCACTTTGAACGTCCTTCGCCAATACCGATACGGAGACATCGACATGACCCAGGCTCAACTCACCGCCACCGGCATCGACGCGGACATCCGCGCGTTTGTCGAGGCGGGGCACGCGCAGCAGATCGACTTCCTGCGCGAGCTGGTGAAGGTGCCGTCGGACAACCCGCCCGGCGACTGCGCCCCGCACGCCGCGCGCGCCAAGGCACTGCTGGAAGGCCTTGGCCTGACCGTCGAGGCGCATGCGGTGCCCGAAGCGCAGGTGCGCGCAGCCGGCATGGCCAGCGCCACCAACCTCATCGTGCGCCACACGTTCGGCAGCGGCGGCCCGACCGTCGCCATGAACGCACACGGCGATGTCGTCCCGCCCGGCCTGGGCTGGACGCATGATCCGTACGGCGGCGAGATCGTCCAGACCGACCACGGCCCGACCATGTTCGGCCGCGGCGTGGCGGTGTCCAAATCGGATTTCGCGACGTACACGTGGGCGCTGCTGGCGCTCATCGACGCCGAACAGCGCGGGGCGAAGCTCAACGGTACGGTCGAGCTGCATTTCACCTACGACGAGGAGACCGGCGGCGATGTCGGCCCGAAATGGCTGCTGGACCAGGGCCTGAGCCAGCCCGATTACGCCATCTCGGCCGGCTTTGCATACGGCATCACGTCGGCGCACAACGGCTGCCTGCACGTGGAGGTGACCGTGCGCGGCAGGCAGGCGCATGCCGCCATGCCGCACACCGGCATCGACGCCATCGAGGCGGCCACGCACATCCTGCAGGCCGTGTATGCGTATCGCGGGGAACTGGCGACGCGCAAGTCCGCCGTGCCGGGCATCGACCACGCCACGCTGAACGTCGGCCTGATCCAGGGCGGCATCAACACGAACGTCGTGCCCGATCTGGTGACGTTCCGCATCGACCGCCGGATGATTCCGGAAGAGGCCGGGCGCGATGCCCAGGAAGAGCTGCGTGCCGTGATCGAGCGCGCCGCGGCGGATCGCCCGGGCATCGAGGTGTCGGTCGAGCGCATCATCCTGGCCGAACCGCTGGCGGAATTGCCGGGCGTGCAGACGCTCATCGGGGCGTTGCGTCGCCATGCGCAGGCGGTGTTCGGCGGCGACGTGCCGGTCCACGGCGTGCCGCTGTACACCGATGCCCGGCACTACACCGCGCGCGGCGTCCCGACCGTTCTCTACGGTGCCGGGCCGCGTACGCTGATGGAAGCGCGCGGCCATAACACCGACGAGAACCTGCGGCTGCACGACCTGCGCGGCGCGACGGTCGTGGTGGGCTGCGCGGTGGCGGAACTGCTGGGCGCGTGATCGCCGCATCGTTGCATCGCTGCGTGCGGCCGGCCTTGCCGGCCCTTTGCATTTGCGCAATCCGCCGCAGAGCAGCGGATTAGAGGTTCGCTGCAACCCCCGACGCCCTCACCCGCCTCCTGCCCCTCCTATAATCCGGGCCACAAAACCCTCATCGGAGACCCGCAGGATGCAATCCCCCCATCCTTCCAAGCACATTCCGGCCGCAACCCTGCCGGAGCTGACGCTGCGCGGCATGATCCTCGGTGCCATCATCACCGTGATCTTTACCGCATCCAATGTGTACCTTGGCCTGAAAGTGGGCCTGACGTTCTCTTCCGCGATCCCGGCCGCCGTCATCTCGATGGCGGTGCTGCGCATGCTGGGCGGCACGAACATCCTCGAGAACAACATGGTGCAGACGCAGGCGTCCGCGGCCGGGACGCTGTCTTCCATCATCTTCATCCTGCCGGGCCTCGTGATGATCGGCCACTGGCAAGGCTTCCCGTTCTGGCAGACGTTCGGCGTGTGCATGGCCGGCGGCATGCTCGGCGTGGTGTTCACAATTCCGCTGCGTCACGCGATGGTCGTGCAGAGTGACCTGCCCTACCCCGAAGGCGTGGCCGCGGCGGAAATCCTGCGGGTGGGCAGCGGCCAGCTCGCCGACGGCTCCGATGCCACGGCCGACGACGCGGTGCCCGCTGCCACCGGCATGCGCGATATCGCCACCGGCGGCATCGTGGCGGCTGTGGTCGCGTTTGCGACCAGTGGCCTGCGTGTGCTGGGCGAAGGCGCGAGCTGGTGGCTTGCCGCCGGCGCATCGGTCGTGCGGCTGCCGCTCGGGTTTTCGACCGCGCTGCTGGGTGCCGGTTACCTGATCGGCGTGGTGGCCGGGATCGCCATGCTGGTGGGCCTGGTCATCGCGTGGGGCATCGCGGTGCCGTACCTGACGTCCATCACGCCGATGCCGGCGGGCAAGACGCTCGCCGCGTTCGGCACCGACGTGTGGCGCACGCAGGTGCGCTTCATCGGCGCGGGCGTGATCGCCGTGGCCGCCGTGTGGACGCTCGGCACGCTCATCGGCCCGGTGCTGCACGGCATGAAGCGCTCATTCGGCAGCCTGCGCCCGCAAGCGGACGCCACGCAGCGCACCGAGCAGGACATGGCGCCGCGCTGGATCCTCCTGGTCACGCTGGCCATGGTGGCCGTGCTGGTGATCACCTTTGCGGCCTTCCTGGCGCCGACCATGCTGTCGGCCGGCTCGCGCTGGACGCTCATTGCATGCGCGGTCGTCTTCGCCGTGGTGTTCGGCTTCCTGGTGGCCGCGGCGTGCGGCTACATGGCCGGGCTGATCGGTTCGTCGTCGAGCCCGATCTCGGGCATCGGCATCATCGCCATCACGCTGGTGTCGCTGCTGCTGTTGGCCGTGGGCGCGGACAACGGCCTTCTGGGCTCGCCGGAAGCGAGCCGGCTGGGCATCGCGCTGGCGATCTTCACGACCTCGGCGGTGGTGGCCGTGGCGACCATCTCGAACGACAACCTGCAGGATCTGAAGACCGGCTGGCTGGTCGGCGCCACGCCATGGCGGCAACAGGTGGCGCTGCTGATCGGCTGCGTGGCGGGCGCGGCGGTCATCTCGCCCGTGCTGGAGCTGCTGTACAACGCGTACGGCTTCCCCGGCGCACTGCCGCGTGCCGGCATGGACGCGTCGCAGGCGCTGTCCGCGCCGCAGGCGACGCTCATGACCGCCATCGCCACCGGCATCTTCACGCACCAGCTGGAATGGAACATGGTGATCGCGGGCATCGCCGTCGGCGTGATCCTGATCGCCATCGACTGGGCGCTCAAGCAGCGTGGCGGTGTCGCTCGGCTGCCGGTGCTGGCAGTGGGCATCGGCATCTACCTGCCGCCGACCGTGAGCACGGTGCTGGTGACGGGCGCGGTGCTGGCGTGGATCATCGAGAAGATCCTGGCCAGGCGCGCGCAGGCCGCGGGCGTGCCGTACGAGCGCTATGCCGAAGTGCCGAACCGCCACGGCGTGCTGCTCGCCTCGGGCCTGATCGTGGGCGAAAGCCTGGTCGGCGTGCTGATGGCGGCCATCATCGGCGCCACGGGCAAGGATGCGCCGCTGGCGGTCGTGGGCGCGTCGTTCGAAGGCACGGCGCAATGGCTTGGGCTGATCGTCTTCGCGTTGGTATGCTGGGCGTTCGCGCGCCGCGTGCTGGCCGTGCGCCCGACTCACTGACTGACGCCCGACGATTCACCATGCTGCTGCGCGACGCCACCGAAGCCGACCTGCCCGCGATCCTCGCCATCTACAACGACGTGATCACCAACTCCAACGCGGTGTACACGGAGACGCTGTCCACCCTGGAAGACCGCCGCGCGTGGCTGGCGCTGCGCGCTACGCAGGGCTATCCGGTCCTGGTGGCCGACGACGACGGGCGGGTCGCAGGCTTTGCGTCGTTCGGCGACTTCCGGCCGTATCCGGGCTTCCGCACGACGGTCGAACACTCGGTGCACATCCACCGCGACTGGCGCGGCAAGGGCTTCGGCCGCGTGCTCGTGGAGGCGCTGTGCGAGCGCGCCGCAGCGCTGGGCAAACATGTGATGGTGGGCGCCATCGACGGGGCCAATGCGGCGTCGATCCGCCTGCACGAAAAGCTCGGCTTCAAGGAGGTGGGCCGCATGCCCGAGGCCGCCATCAAGCGTGGCCAGTGGCTCGACCTCGTCTTCATGCAGCGCGTTCTGCAGGCGCCGGGCCCGGCCGGCAACGGCTGACCGTCCGCCGGTGCTTCACGCAGGCTGCGTGGCGGCCTGCGCCCATCGGCCGCAACCGCGCCGCACGGTCTCGTGCAGGTTGCGGGTTTCGCGCTGGGCCGCGCGGATCCATTCCGCATCGGCATCGCGCGCTTCCACCACCTCCCGCACCATGTCGAGCGCGCCTTCGGACGACAGCGCCTCGGCATGCTCCGACAGCAGCTTGCTGGTTTCCAGGATGTGATCGGCCAGCGCGCCACGGTTGCCGGTGGCCGGGTCGACGTATTCGCCTGCCAGCCCGAAGCGGCACGCCTGGAAGCGGTTGAAGGTGTAGACGAGGTAGTCGTCCTCCACCGGCATGAACGGGCGATCGAGCAGCAGCCAGCGGCCCAGCGCCTGGATGTAGGCGGCGACGGCGGCGGCGCGCTCGACCGTCAACGGCGTGTCCATCACGCGGACTTCGATCGTGCCGTACTCGGGCTTGGGGCGGATGTCCCAGTAGAAATCCTTCATGCTTTCGATCACGCCGGTGGCGTGCATCTTGTCGAAGTACGCAATGAAGGCATCCCATGTCAGCACGAACGGCGCGCGCCCCGAGAGCGGAAACGCGCTCACCGAGTTCATGCGCGCCGAGGCAAACCCCGTATCCACACCCTGCACGAACGGCGAGGACGCCGCCAGCGCGATGAAGTGCGGCACGTAGCGCGACATGGCGTGCAGCAGGTACAGCGCATCGTCGGGGCTCGGGCAGCCCAGGTGCACGTGCTGGCCGAACACCGTGAACTGCTTGGCCAGATAGCCGTACAGCTCCGAGATGTACTGATATCGCGGCGACTGCGAAATCTGGCGCTGGCTCCACTGCTGGAACGGGTGCGTGCCGCCGCCGCAGATGCCGATGTTCAGCGCCGTCGCCGCTTCGGCCATGCGGTCGCGCATCTCGCGCAGCTGCCACAGGGCCTCGTCGTGGCTGTGGCAGATGCCGGTGGAGATCTCGATCATCGAGTCGGTGATCTCCGGCTTGATGTCGCCGGGATACTCCTTGCCCTTGAGCATGCGCAGCAAGTCCGGCGAGGCCGAGGCCAGGTCATAGTCGTGACGATTGACGAGCTGCAGTTCCAGCTCGACGCCAAACGTCAGTGCTTCGGATTTCGAAAACGGTTCAAGCGACATGGGGCTCAGTGCCTCCCTTCTTCCTGCCGTACCTCACCCGCCCAACGCAACGAACGTGCCGTGAGGATCGGTGCGGCAATCTGCTGGATCGCCAGCGTGCACAGGATGATGGCGGCCAGCGGCCCGCCGGTTTGCGGATACAGTACCGCGGTGTCGTGCATGAGCAGCCAAGACAGTCCCGACATCGGTCCGAGTGCCAGGCCCAGCGCCACGCTCTGGCGCATCGACAGGCCCGAGAACGAACCCAGCGCGGTCGTCGCCGCCAGCTTGGCAATGAAGCGCGACAGCACCAGCGCCACTGCGGCCACACCGCCGATCACCCAGTCCGATGCCTTGAGCGGCAGACCGAGCGAGACGATCATCACCACGATCAGGATGCTGCCCGCGCTGCCGAAGTGCGACGGCCACACGCGCGGGTGATCGTCCTGGTGCTTGAACACGACGCCCGCCAGCAGCAGCGTGAGCGGCACCGAGAGCTTGAGCAGCTTGGCCATCGCCAGGGCAAACAGCACCAGGCCGACGAGCACCAGAAACGCGTAGTGATCGTCACCCGCCATGCGGTGATACAGCGCATGGCCGACCTTGCCCGCCACCCAGGCCAGCAGCACGGAACCTGCCAGCAGGTACAGCGGATGCAGCAGCGCCGCACCCCAATGCCCGTATTCGCTGTGCAGCCAGCCCGCGGTCAGCGGCACCAGCACGCTCGCGTAGATGCTGTTGAGCGCGCCGAGCGAAAGCAGCCGCTCCGTCACCTGGCCTTCGGCGCGCAGTTCGTTCTTCAATTGCAGCAGCACCGTCGGCGACGTGGCCACGGCGATGGCGCCTGCGGCCACCGCCACCGGCACCGCCACACCGAACAGCTGGAGCACCCACGTGACGAGGCCCCAGGTCAGCAGGCTCTCGAAGCCACTGGTCAGCAACAGCCAACGATTGGCGCGCAGCCACTCGAACGAGAGCCGGTGCCCGAGCTCGAACAGCGCGAGCGCCAGCGCCATCTCGATGAGGATGTGGGTCTGGTCGAGCATGTCGGCGTCGATGAGCGGGCGGCCCAGCACACCCGCCACCAATCCGGCTGCCGCATAGCCCACGATGCGCGGCAGCCGCAGCGCCACGCGCGCAAACTCGCCGCACAGGGCCGCGCCCACCAGCGCCAGCCCGATCCAGAACAGGCCGCCCGGTTCCGGCGGCCACGAGGGGAAGAGATCGTGAAGTCCTGTCATGGCCGACATGGTACCCGAAGCACCCAAATGTAGAAGTCAGCCAAGCACTGACACGCGATACCGCCTCGTTACACGATATTTAACAATAGATCGATGATTTTCGATGCAGATACCGGCAAGTCTGCGTTTTGAGCGCATTACCGCAGGCAAAGAAAAACCGCCCCGGGGGGCGGTTTTCATACTGCGGACGGCGGAAGCCGGACGGATTACTTCCCGCCCACGCTCTCCAGCGGGACCCACTTGCCGCCGGTGACCTTGTAGACGGTGATGCCGCCGTCCTTCAGGTCGCCCTTGTCGTCGTAGGCATAGTGCTTGGCGGTCACGCCCTGCATGTTCGTGGCAGCCAGGATCGGCAGGTACTTCGCCGGGTCCGACGAGCCGGCCTTGACCATGGCCTGCATCAGCGCCATCGCGCCGTCATAGGCGTACGGCGAGTACGTCTGCACCGGCGTGCCGAAGCGCTTCTCATAGCGCTGCTTGTAAGCGGCGCCGCCCGGCATCTGTTCCAGGGGCAGGCCGGCCAGCGAGCACACCACGCCTTCGGCAGCCTGCGCGCCCGCCAGCTTGATGAACTCGTCGGTCTTGGACATTTCGCCCGAGATCAGCGTCGACTTGATGCCCAGCTCGCGCATCTGCTTGACCAGCGGTGCCGACTGGCCTTCCGCGCCGCCGTAGAACACGGCGTCCGGCTTCTTGGCCTTGATCTGCGTGAGGATGGCCTTGAAGTCGGTCGCCTTGTCGTTGGTGAACTCGCGACGCACGATGGTGGCGCCGGCAGCCTTGGCGGCCTTCTCGAATTCGTCCGCCAGGCCTTGGCCATATGCGGTGCGGTCATCGATGATGGCGATGTTCTTGTAGCCAAGCTTCTTGACGGCGTACGTGCCGACCACCGAACCCTGCTGGGTGTCGGAAGTCATCATGCGGAACGTCGTCTTGTAGCCCTGCTTGGTGTATTCCGGCGCCGTGGCCATCGCGATTTCCGCAATGCCGGCATTGTTGTAGATGCGCGAAGCCGGAATGGTCGTACCCGAGTTGAAGTGGCCGAGCATGCCCTTGATGCCGCTGTCCACGAGCTTCTGCGCGACGGTCGTGCCGGTCTTCGGGTCAGCCTGGTCGTCTTCCGAGATCAGCTGGAACTTGACTTCCTTGCCGGCGATCTTCGGCTTGGTGGCGTTGAACTCCTCCACGGCCAGCGTCAGGCCGTTCTGCATGTCCTTGCCGTACTGGGCCTGGGGACCGGTCATCGGGCCGGCGTAGCCGAGCTTGATGACTTCCTGCGCCGATGCTGCACCACCCAGCGCACACAGCGCCGCCGCCACCCACAGTTGCTTCAATTTCATTTGTGCGTCTCCTAGTTCAAACGCAATTTGGATCCATAGCGCGACGGGATCACCGCCGCCCTCCTCCCGCTTCGCATCCCATCCGCACCCGTCGTACGAATCGAACCGCGAATCCTGCTCTTGCTCCCCGTCAGCCGATGGTCATCAGGCTGGCGTTACCACCCGCCGCGGCCGTATTGACCGACAGCGAACGCTCGATCAGCAGGCGCTCCAGCGCCAGCCCTTCCCCGCCATGCGGCAGACCTTGCACGCCGACGATCGGGCCGGCACGCCGCGCCAGGCCTTCGCAGATGGCGCGCAGATGGTCCGAATCGCCGTGGTGCAGCACCGCGTCGAAGGCCGCTTCTTCCAGCGTCCCCACCACGCGGACGCGCGATTGTACTGCCGCCGGCAGGGTACGCAGTACCGCTTCAATGGCAGGGTTTTCCTGCACCACAGCGACGCTGCCGACGGCCAGCACGGCCGCCAGCTGGCGCAGCCAGTCGGCCGGATCCGCCGCCACGCACAGCACCGCATCGCGCGGCAACAGCGTGTAGGTATTGCGCTCGCCGGTGGGGCCCGGCAGCGTGGCCGTGGCGCCCGTCGCCGTGGCGGCCGCCAGGCGTTCGCACAGCGCTGCCAGCGCCGGCGATTGCTTGCGGGCCCAGTCCGTCAGGGCATCGAACGGGGCCAGCAGCGCGCGACGCGCGTCGGTGTCGACTTCGGTGCCGGCGCCTGCGGTCAGCTGCAATGCGGTGCGCATGGCGTCCTGCGGGCACGTCGACAGCAGGCGCAGCAGGTACAGCGGGCCGCCCGCCTTCGGGCCGGTGCCCGACAGGCCCTCGCCGCCGAACGGCTGCACGCCGACCACGGCGCCGACGATATTGCGGTTCACATACAGGTTGCCGACGTGCGCGCGATCCACGACGTGCGCGATGGTCTCGTCGATGCGCGTGTGGATGCCCAGCGTCAGACCGTAGCCCGTGCCGTTGATCTGTTCGATGAGCTTGGTCAGGCCCGTGTTGTCGGCGGTGCGCTTCCAGCGGATCACGTGCAGCACGGGGCCGAAAATCTCGCGCGTCAGATCCGACAAGCTGTCGAGCTCGATGACCGTCGGCGGCACGAAGGTGCCGTGCGCGCAGGCATCGGGCACCGGCGTCTGGTGCACGCGGCGGCCCTTGGCGCGCATCGCCTCGATGTGGCCGACGATGTTGTCGCGCGCTTCGGCGTCGATCACCGGGCCCACATCGGTGGACAGCCGGTCGGGATTGCCCATCGCCAGTTCGGCCATGCCGCCCTTGAGCATCGCCAGCACGCGGTCGGCCACGTCATCCTGCAGGCACAGCACGCGCAGCGCCGAGCAGCGCTGCCCCGCCGAATCGAACGCAGACGACAGCACATCGGCCACCACCTGCTCGGCCAGCGCGGACGAATCGACGATCATCGCGTTCTGGCCGCCGGTCTCGGCGATCAGCGGGATCGGCGCACCGTTGGCATCCAAGCGGCCGGCCAGCGTGCGCTGCAGGATGCGCGCAACTTCGGTCGAACCGGTGAACATCACACCCTTGGTGCGCCCGTCCTTCACCAGCGCCGCGCCGACAGTCTCACCGCGGCCCGGCAGCAGTTGCACGGCACCGGCCGGCACGCCGGCTTCGCGCAGGATGCGTACGGCTTGCGCCGCGATCAGCGGAGTCTGTTCAGCGGGCTTGGCCAGCACCGGGTTGCCCGCAGCCAGCGCGGCACTGACCTGGCCGGTGAAGATCGCCAGCGGGAAGTTCCACGGGCTGATGCAGACCACCGGGCCCAGCGGGCGATGCGTGTCATTCGAGAACCCGCCGCGCACCTGCGCCGCGTAGTAGCGCAGGAAGTCGACGGCCTCGCGCACTTCGGCGATGGCGTTGGACAGCGTCTTGCCCGCCTCGCGGATGATCAGGCCCATCAGGTGCTGCATCTCGCCTTCCATCAGGTCGGCGGCGCGATCGAGCAGCGCGGCGCGCGCTTCCGGCGGCGTCGCTTGCCAGATTGGGGCGGCGGCCGTGGCGGCCGCGAGTGCGGCGTCGACGTCGGCCTCGTTGGCTTCGGTCACGTGGCCGACGACGTCGCGCAGATCTGCCGGATTGCGCACGGGCTGCGGTGTGCCGCCGGTGTACGGCGCATCGCCGATGGTCGGCTCGGCCGTCCAGACCGTGCTCGTGCCCGCCAGCAGCGCCGACGACAGCGACGCCAGGCGCTGCTCGTTGGCCAGGTCGATACCGGCCGAGTTCACGCGGACGTTGCCATACAGATTGCGCGGCAGCGGAATCTTCGGATGCGGCAGGCCGAGCGCCCCTTCCTCGGCGTGCATCTTCTCCACCACCTCCACCGGGTCGGCGACGAGGTCGTCCAGCGGGATCGACTCGTCCGCAATGCGGTTCACGAACGAGGTGTTGGCACCGTTTTCCAGCAGACGGCGCACCAGGTAGGCGAGCAGCGTTTCATGCGTGCCGACCGGCGCATAGATGCGGCACGGGCGGTTCAGCTTGCCCGGCTTGTTGCCGACGACCTGTTCGTACAGCGGCTCGCCCATGCCGTGCAGGCACTGGAATTCGTACTGGCCGGGGTAATAGTTCTGGCCGGCCATGTGGTAGATGGCCGCCAGCGTGTGCGCGTTGTGCGTGGCGAACTGCGGGAAGATCGCGTCCGGCGCGGCCAGCAGCTTGCGTGCGCACGCCAGGTACGACACGTCGGTGTAGACCTTGCGCGTGTAGACCGGATAGCCCTCCAGCCCGTCGACCTGCGCACGCTTGATCTCGCTGTCCCAGTACGCGCCCTTCACCAGGCGGATCATCAGGCGATGCTTGCTGCGGCGGGCCAGGTCGATGATGTAGTCGAGCACGAACGGGCAGCGCTTCTGGTAGCCCTGCACCACGAAGCCGATGCCGTTCCAGCCGGCCAGCTCCGGTGCAAAGCACAGGCGCTCCAGCAGGTCGAGCGACAGCTCCAGGCGGTCGGCTTCTTCCGCATCGATGTTGATGCCGATGTCGTATTCGCGGGCCAGCATCGCCAGACCCTTCACGCGCGGATACAGCTCGTTGATCGTGCGCTCGTATTGCGCGCGGCTGTAGCGCGGGTGCAGCGCCGACAGCTTGATCGAGATGCCCGGCCCTTCGTAGATGCCGCGCCCGCCCGAAGCCTGCCCGGTCGCGCGGATGGCCTGCTCGTACGACGCGAGGTAGCGCTGGGCGTCTTCCTCCGTCATCGCGGCCTCGCCGAGCATGTCGTAGGAGTAGCGGAAGCCCTCGGCTTCGAACTTGCGCGCGTTGGCCAGCGCTTCGGAAATGGTTTCGCCGGTGACGAACTGCTCGCCCATCAGGCGCATCGCCATGTCCACGCCCTTGCGGATCAGCGGCTCGCCGCTCTTGCCGATGATGCGCGTGAGCGCGCGCGACAAGCCCGCTTCGTTGTGCGTGGCGACCAGCTTGCCCGTCAGCAGCAGACCCCAGGTGGCCGCGTTCACGAACAGCGACGGGCTCTGGCCGAGGTGCGAATGCCAGTTGCCGTTGCTGATCTTGTCGCGGATGAGCGCGTCGCGCGTGGCCTTGTCGGGAATGCGCAGCAGCGCCTCGGCCAGGCACATCAGCGCCACGCCTTCCTGGCTCGACAGCGAGAATTCCTGGATCAGGCCCTGCACCAGACCTTCGCGGCCGGTGCCGACCTTTTGCGTGCGCAGCTTGGCGGCGAGGTTGCGGGCGAGCTGCTTCGCGTCCGAGGCAAGCGCGCCCGGCAGGCGGGCCTGCTCCAGCAGCATCGGAATGGCTTCGGTTTCCGGCCGGCGGTAGGCCGCCGTGATGGCAGCGCGCAGGACCGATTGCGGTTGCACGCTCTGCGCAAATTCGAGGAACGGTTGCACCGTGGGCTCGTCACCCTCGTGCACGTCCGAGACGGCTGCGGCGGCGGACGGGAGGCCATCCGCCGCCGGGCCGTTTGCATCAGTTGGCAGCTGCCCCCGCTCCACTTGATCCAGATACGTGAAGATCGCCTGCTTGATCAGCCAATGCGGCGTGCGGTCAATGGACTGCGCAACGCGCTTGAGGCGTTCACGCGAAGCATCGTCCAGCTTGACCCCGAGGGTGGTTGTAGCCATGTGGGTTCCTATCCAAAGCTGCCATTGCCAAGGCTTGTGGCCGGCAAATTGGGCGGATCATACGCCTGGCGAAGCCGATGGTGCAACCTAGTGAAACCCCTTGGTTCGAAATGGGTAGATTGGGGTGCAACCGCTGGGGTGGTTGGGGGCTTTTGGGGTGACTTTATTGCTTTGGCGGGTGGGTTTTTTTGCTTTTGGTGCATCCCTTGTTTCAGCCCCGGCAGGGAACGAAAGGGAGATGGACCACCAGCCCTCAAGTCCTCAAATCCTCAAAGGATCAATCTCCAACTGCCACCGCACCCCCTTCACAGTCTTGCCAATCCCCGCAAACCCCTCAGTCCAGGCAGTCAAAAGCTTCTGCAACGCCGCGCGAGAACCCGATTCCACCAGCAACTGCGCCCGCTCGCGGTTGGCCAGGCGCACCATCGTCATCGGCACCGGATCATGCAAAAACACCGGCGCGCCCAATTCAGCGGCCAAGGCTTCACCAGCCGAACGCGCGGCGCCCAAAAACTCCAGCGCGCGTGCGACTTCCTTGTGCTCTGCGGTCAACAACGCCTGATAGGCAAACGGCGGCAGCCCGGCCTGTTTGCGCTCTCGCAGCAGCTGGCGCGCAAAACCGTCGTAGTCGTGCCGAACCAGCGCCTGCAGCGCCGGTGCGTCGGGATACCGCGTCTGAATCAGCACCTCGCCGGCCAAGCCCGCCCGGCCCGCGCGGCCCGCCACCTGCATCAGCGAGGCAAAGAGATGCTCCCCCGCGCGGAAGTCGTGCGAGAACAGCGAGGAATCGGGCGCGACCACGCCCACCAGCGTCACGCGCTGGAAGTCGTGCCCCTTGGCGACCATCTGCGTGCCGATCAGGATATCGACGCTGCCTTCGTGCACGGTGTCGAACAGCGCTTCGGCGCTGCCCTTGCGGCGGGTGGAATCGGCGTCGATGCGGGCGACGCGGGCCTGCGGGAACAGCTCGCCGAGCGTCTCTTCGATGCGTTGCGTGCCGCGCCCGAGCGGGGCGATATCGACGTTGCCGCAGTCCGGACAGTGATGCGGGATGCGCGATTCATGGCCGCAGTGGTGGCAGCGCAGGCGCCGCTCGGGCTTGTGCAGCACCAGGTACGCGGAGCAGCGCGGGCAGCCCGACAGCCAGCCGCACGCATCGCATGACAGCACCGGCGCGTAACCGCGGCGGTTGAGGAACAGCAGGCTCTGTTCGCCGCGCGCGAGGCGCTCCGCCATCGCGTCGACGAGCGGTTTGGACAGCCCGTCGCGGATCTCCCGCCCGGCGCGGCGCTCCAGATTGAGGTCGATGAGCGACACGCGCGGCAACACCGCCTCGGCTTGCGCGCGGTGCGATAGCGTCAGGCGCGTGGTGGCGTTCTGTTCGGCGCGCCACCAGGTTTCCAGCGACGGCGTGGCCGAACCGAGCACGACGGGAATCTGGCGCTGCTTGGCCCGCCACAGCGCCAGGTCCCGCGCCGAATAACGCAAGCCTTCCTGCTGCTTGTACGACGTGTCGTGCTCTTCGTCGACGAGGATGAGGGCGAGGTTCGGCAGCGACGCCAGCATCGCCAGCCGTGTGCCGAGCACGATGCGCGCCTCGCCGCGGTGTGCAGCCAGCCAGTTCAGCGCGCGCGGCTGCTCCGCCAGGCCGCTGTGCAGGGCGGCCATCGGCACGCCGGGAAAACGCGCGGCGATGCGCGCCTGGAGCTGCGGCGTCAGGTTGATCTCGGGCACCAGCATCAGGACCTGGGCAGCCGGGTCGCGCGCCAGGGTGTCGGCGATCGCGTGAAGGTAGACCTCCGTCTTGCCGCTGCCCGTCACGCCGTACAGCAGGAAGGGGCTGAACGTGCCCTGCGCTCCGGCCTCGGCGATGGCGCTCACGGCCGCCGCCTGTTCGGCATTCAAGGCCGGCGCGCCGGATGGCTCGGGCAGCGACGGCGGCTGCGGCAGCAGCAGCTTCGGGCGCAACTCGGCGCGCAGCCAGCCGAGCGCCGCCCAGTCGCGCAGCTTGGCAATGGCCTGCCCGTGCAGCGCGACGGCGGCGCTGGTGGAAAGCTCGCCGTCGCCGGTCAGCGCTTCGGCCAGCCGCATGGCGCCGGCGGCGCGCCTGGGAACGCTGTCCAGCAATGCCGCACGGGCCGGCTCCACCATCACGTAGACCGTTTCGGTGGCCTGCCGGGCGAGGTTGTCCCAACTGCCCGGGGTCCGCCACAGCGGCGGCAACGCGGGCAGCGTCACTTCACCGAGCGCGCGGTGGTAATAGCCCGCGGCAAATTCGGCCAGCGCACGCCATTCGGCGTCCAACGGCGGCACCCAGTCCAGCACGCGCTCGACGTCGCGCAATTTGTCTTGCGGCACGTCGGTGGTGGCGGCGGTCTCCACCACGAGCGCCACCACGCGGCGGTTGCCGAATGGCACGACCACGAGTTGCCCCGGCAGCACGGGCTGCGCGCAACGGTAGTCAAACACGGCGTCGAGCGGCGTGTCGATCACGACACGCGCGATGGCGGCCGCCACGGGGCCATCGGTAATCGCAACGTCGACGTGGGTGGTGGTCATGCGAAGCACAAGCGGTTGAAAGGCCAAGAGATTGTTGCAGCGCATCGGCGCAGCCGCACGTCAGAAAAGCGCACCCGCCATCTCACCTTGCCGCCGCAACGACCGCCCCAGCCGGCGCGATGTTCAAGTACTACTTGAGGTTTGTGCCTTGACGCCCTGATCGGTGACCGGTTTTCCAGGCTATCCACACAAGCTGTGGATAACTTTGTTGAAAAGTCGCTCGCGGCGCCCGCGAAGGCCGATAAATCCAGCGCTTTTCTAGCTTGCACGATTTCCGCGCACGCCGCATTCTTCCAAAAAAATCAAACACTTATGCGATGGATGTGGCAAGCACCTCCTGTTGCGCCGCGAAAAAACCCCGCCGCGACAGCTTTGTGCATAAGTCAAGTCTTGACAGCCCGCTTGCGCACCAAAACGCGCGAAATAAATCGCTTGACAGCAGGCCAGGGCCAGATGGGGCCACCGGCGGGCGAGTAGTCACTCACCCTCGGCGCACCAAAGCGGCGACGATTCCACTCGTGCCGCCGGCTTCACGCACCGCGACGGCTCAATTCAAACGCCATCGCGCCGCAGCATGGCCCCGTTAAGCCGCCTTTGCGCGCAGCGTCCGGCTGAAGCTGTGCACCTCGTCCACCAGCACCGACACCGCCTCGGGACGCGTGAACTGCGAGATGCCGTGGCCGAGGTTGAAGATGTGGCCATCGCTGCCACCGCCGGCTGCATAGTCTTCCAGCACGCGGCGCGCTTGCGCGCGGATCGCCTCCGGCTCGGCAAACAGCACGGTCGGGTCCAGGTTGCCTTGCAGGGCGACGCGGCCTGCTGTTCGCTGGCGGGCGCGCTGCAGGCTGACGGTCCAGTCCACACCCAGCGCGTCGGCACCGGTCTCGGCCATGGCTTCGAGCCACAGGCCGCCGCCCTTGGTGAAGAGGATGACCGGCGCACGCTGGCCGTCGGCGCCGGCGCGAATACCTTGTACCACGCGCGCCATGTAGGCCAGCGAGAACTCATGGTAGATGCCGTCGGCCAGCGCCCCGCCCCACGTATCGAAGATCTGCACAGCCTGGGCACCGGCATCGATCTGCGCGTTCAGGTAGTCGATCACGGCCTGCGCGTTGATCTCCAGGATGCGGTGCATCAGGTCCGGGCGCGCGTAGAGCATCGACTTGACGGTGCGGAAGTCGTCCGAACCGCCGCCTTCCACCATGTAGCAGGCGAGCGTCCACGGGCTGCCCGAGAAGCCGATGAGCGGCACGCGCTGGCGGCCGTCCTGGACGAGCGCACGGCGGATTTCCGCCACGGCGTCAAACACGTATTGCAGCGACGACATGTCCGGCACCGACAGCGCCGCCACATCGGCTTCCGTGCGCACCGGCTTGGCAAAGCGCGGCCCCTCGCCCTGAGCGAACGACAGCCCCAGGCCCATGGCGTCGGGCACGGTCAGGATGTCGGAAAACAGGATTGCCGCGTCCAACGGGTAGCGATCCAGCGGCTGCAACGTCACCTCGGTCGCATACGCCGGCGACTTGGCCAGGCCGAGGAAGCTGCCGGCCCGCGCGCGCGTGGCGTTGTACTCGGGCAGATAGCGGCCCGCCTGGCGCATCAGCCACAGCGGCGTGTAGTCGGTCGGCTGGCGGCGCAGGGCGCGCAGGAAGGTGTCGTTGGCGAGCGGTGCGGACATGGCGGATGCGGTTTTACGAAGGGGGCCATTGTAAGGGATGGTGTTTTTGGGCCATCCGCCGGTGTCGCCTATAGTGGAGCCCGCCCATTCCATCCCACCCCCCGAGGAGCCCTGCATGACACACAAGGGAAGCTGCCACTGCGGACACGTCGCCTTCGAAGTCGAAGGCCACCCGGAAAGCGCCATGGCCTGCAACTGCTCGATCTGCCGGCGCAAGGGCTCACTGCTGTGGTTCGTGCCTCGCGACAAGGTGCGCCTGCTCACACCGGAAGCCAACGCCAGCACCTACGTCTTCAACAAGCACGTGATCAATCACCGCTTCTGCCCGACGTGCGGCATCCACCCGTATGCCGAGGGCAAGATGCCCGATGGCACA
>OFCW01000166.1_pt1 | contig 25103 bp, 22 predicted proteins | sample 1520951 | NCBI WGS metagenome assembly OFCW01 (sample SAMEA4349680, study PRJEB24078) | microbial mat metagenome | biome: Terrestrial Biome; feature: Habitat; material: Microbial Mat | place: India | collected 2012-06-12 | depth 10 m | reverse complement strand
TGCCGCCCGATCCCGCGCAGTATGTCGGCGTGCACGCGCGCGTGTCGGAATTCATCGCGCAGGGGCGCCGCCATCCGGTCAAGGTCAACCTGTCGGGTGCGCGCGGCGCGCCCGAGCTCTATCCGGCGGAGCAGCTCAGGAACGCCGCCATCCGCGCGCTGCGCCGCCATCCCGACCTGCTGGTGCGTGCCACCCCGGCCGGCGGCAATCTTCAGTTCAGGACCGTGCTGGCCAGGCGTGCCATGGCTGCCGGCACGGTGCTGGCGCCGGAGGAGGTCATCGTCACGCACGGCTGCATCGAAGCGGTCAACCTCGCGCTGCGCGCGGTCACCCAGCCGGGCGACACGGTTGCGGTGGAATCGCCCACGTTTTACGGGCTGCTGCAGATCCTGGAAAGCCTCGGCCTGCGCGCGCTCGAGATCCCGACCAGCGCCAGCACCGGCATCTCGATCGAGGCGCTGGAGCTGGCGATCCAGGCCTACGGCAATATCAAGGCCGTGGTCGTGGTGCCTCATTTTCAGAACCCGCTGGCCTGCGTGATGCCGGATGCGCACAAGCAGCGGCTGGCGCAGCTGTGCGAACGCAACGGCATCGCGCTGATCGAGGACGACACCTACAGCGACCTGGTCGAGGGCGAGGCGCCGCTGACCGCGCTGAAGGCCTGGGACCGCAGCGGCAACGTGATCTATTGCGCGTCACTGCACAAGACGCTGGCGCCCGGCATGCGGCTGGGCTGGATGGTGGCCGGGCGCTGGCAGGCGAAGGTGGCGATGCTCAAGTACGCGCAGACGCGCGACAACGAGGAGTGGTCGCAACTGGCGGCCGCCGGGTTCATGGCTTCCAGCGCCTACGATCGCCACCTGCGCCGCCTGCGCACCGCATTGCGCCGGCAGCGCACGCGCATGGCGGAAGCGATCGCCGGCCACTTCCCGCTCGGGACCCGGCTCACCATGCCGGACGGCGGCCTGACGCTGTGGCTGGAGCTGCCGCAGCGGCTGTCGTCGCAGGCGGTGTTCGACGCGGCGCTCGCGCAGGGCATCCTGGTGGCGCCGGGGTCGATGTTCTCCAACTCGAACCGCTTCGACCACTTCCTGCGCATTAACTGCGGCTTGCCGTATTCGAATGAGGTCGATGCGGCGGTGCGCTGCCTGGGCGGCATCGTCTCCCGACTGGCAAGCTAGGTTTACTGCTCGCGCAGCGCGCGCCGGTACTGGACCGCTTCCGCCACATGCGCGTGGCCGACGCCTTGCGCGCCTGCCAGGTCGGCAATGGTGCGCGCCACCTTCAGCACGCGGTGATAGGCGCGCGCCGACCAATTCAGGCGCGTCATCGCCGTGCGCAGCAGCTGCTCGCCCGCCGCATCCGGCTTGCAGTGCTCGTCGATTTCGCTCGTCGTCAGGTTGTGGTTGCCCTTGCCCTGGCGTCGCAGCTGCCGTTCGAAAGCCTGCGTCACGCGCGCGGCGATGGCGGACGACGGCTCGCCGTCCGCCTGCTTCAGCAGCTCGTCGTGCGGCAGCGCGCCGACCTGGACCTGCAGGTCGATGCGGTCCAGCAAGGGGCCGGAAATCTTGCCCTGATAGCGCGCGATCGCATCCGGCGTGCAGCGGCACTTGTTGGAACTGTGGCCGAGATAGCCGCAGGGGCAGGGGTTCATCGCCGCGATCAACTGGAAGCGCGCCGGGAAATCGGACTGGCGCGCCGCGCGCGAGATGGTGATCTGGCCCGATTCGAGCGGCTCGCGCAGCACTTCCAGCACGCGCCGGTCGAATTCGGGAAGTTCGTCCAGGAACAGCACGCCGCGATGCGCCAGCGAGATCTCGCCGGGGCGCGGCGTGCCGCCGCCGCCCACCAGCGCCACGCCGGAGGCGGTATGGTGCGGCGCGCGATACGGGCGGGCTTTCCAGCGCTGGATCGCAAAGCCGCCGGACAGCGACTGCACCGCGGCCGACTCCAGCGCTTCGTCATCCGTCATCGGCGGCAGGATGCCGGGAAAGCGCGCGGCGAGCATCGATTTGCCGGTGCCGGGCGGGCCGACGAGAATGACGCTATGCCCGCCGGCCGCGGCCACTTCCAGCGCGCGCTTGGCGTGCGACTGTCCCTTGACCTCGGCAAAATCGGGGTAATCCGGGCGCAGCGGTGCCGCTTGTGCATGGTGGCGCGCCAGCCGGGCATCGCTGTCGGCGGCGGCGAAGTGCGCGCACACCTGCAGCAGCGAATCGGCCGGGAAGATCGCGGCATCGCTCACCAGCGCCGCCTCGTCGGCATTGGCGCGCGGCAGGATGAAGGCGCGCTGCGCGCCGGCCGCGCCGGATGCGCGCCGCATCGCATAGGTCATCGCCAGCGCGCCGCGGATCGGCCGCAACTCGCCCGACAGCGACAGCTCGCCGGCGAACTCGTACTGGTCCAGTTCCTCGGCCGGCATCTGGCCGGAGGCGGCGAGGATGCCGAGCGCGATCGGCAGGTCGAAGCGGCCCGATTCCTTCGGCAGGTCGGCCGGGGCGAGGTTGACGGTGATGCGCCGGGCCGGGAATTCGAAGCGCGCATTCTGCAGCGCGGCGCGCACCCGGTCCTTCGATTCCTTGACCTCGGTTTCCGGCAGGCCGACGATGGTGAAGGAGGGCAGCCCGTTGGCCAGATGCACCTCGACCGTGACTTCCGGCGCCTGCATGCCGGCCAGCGCGCGGCTTTTCAGGACCGCCAGGCTCATTACTTGTTTTTCAGCTGCGCTTCCAGTTCGGCCACGCGCTTTTCCAGTTCGTCGAGCTTGGCGCGCGCCTTGGCCAGTACCTGGGTCTGGATGTCGAATTCCTCGCGCGTGACCAAATCGAGCCTGGAAAAGCCCTGGGTCAGCATGGCCTTGACGTTCTTTTCGATGTCCTTGGCCGGCGAGTTCTCCAGCGCCTGGTTGATCTTTGCTTGCAGGTCATTAAAGAAGTTGTTTGCGTTCATGATGAATCCAAAGAGGAAGGTTTCGCACCCCGGTGGTGCGCATCGCCATGGTGCGCGTCAATCTGGTGCGCATTTCGTGGTGCATTGACTTAAATGAGGGCGTCCGTGTGCCGGAAGCGGTGGCTAAATAAAAAAATGATAACGCATACCCCCAGGAAAAGGGTGGCATGAGTCCTGCTAATCCCCCTTTGAGTTGTATTAAAACCCATTTTTGTTCCAACACCGCTAAAAGGGATAAGCCATGAAAAAAATGATTCTCGCCGCCGCAGTAATGGCTGCCTTTGCAGGCAGTTACGCTCGGGCGGAAGACCAAAAGCCGGACCACGAAGTCAGCTTCAATGCTTCCATCGTCAGCGACTACCGTTACCGCGGCATTTCGCAGACGCGCCTGGATCCGGCCTTGCAGGGCGGTGCCGACTATACGCACAACCCGACCGGATTCTACGCCGGCACCTGGCTGTCGACCATTAAGTGGATCAAGGATACGCCGGGCGCCGGCAGCACCCCGGTCGAATGGGATATCTATGGCGGCAGGAAGGGCGAGATCACCAAGGGCGTGATTTATGACGTGGGCGGCCTCGCCTATGTCTATGTCAACAACAAGCTGAAGGATGCCGGCGCCGAAAACGCGAACACCTTCGAGCTGTATGGCCAGGTCGGATACGGGCCGGCGTATATCAAGTATTCCCATTCGCTCACCAACCTGTTCGGCTTCGCCGACAGCCATGGCAGCGGCTATCTCGATGTCGGCGCCAATGTCGAAGTGGCGGCAGGCCTGACCCTCAACCTGCATGCCGGCCACCAGCGGATCAAGAACAACTCGTCGTTCAGCTACAGCGACTGGAAAGTCGGCCTGACCAAGGATTTCGGCATCGCCACCGGCAGCATCGCGCTGATCGGCACCAATTCCGATGTGTACCGCGGGCCGAACGGCGAGAACCTGGGCAAGAACGGCCTGGTGGTCTCCGTCGGCAAAACCTTCTAATCAATCGAGGTCATCATGAAACTGATCACTGCGATCATCAAACCCTTCAAGCTGGACGAGGTGCGCGAAGCGCTCTCGGCGATCGGTGTGCAGGGTATCACCGTCACCGAGGTCAAGGGCTTCGGCCGGCAGAAAGGCCACACCGAGCTGTACCGCGGCGCGGAGTACGTGGTCGACTTCCTGCCCAAGACCAAGATCGAAGCCGCCGTCGACGACGCCATCCTCGACCGCGCGATCGAGGCCATCGAATTGTCGGCCCGCACCGGCAAGATCGGCGACGGCAAGATTTTCGTATACGACCTGCAGCAAGTCGTGCGTATCCGTACCGGCGAAACCGGTAAAGAAGCCCTCTAAGGAGAATGACATGAAGAGACGATTCGCTAGCTTCCTTGCGGCCGGCGCCTTGCTGTTCGCAGTTGGCTTTGCGCTGCCCGCAACGGCTGCCGATGCGCCTGCGGCGGGGGCCGCGGCTTCTGCCGCCGCCGCGCCAGCGCCTGCGGCAAGCGATGCCGCCCCCGCAGCGGCGCCTGCTGCGGCGGCAGCACCGGCAGCACCGGCAGCCGCCGCCCCGGCGCCCACGCCCAACAAGGGCGACACCGCCTGGATGATGGTGTCGACCCTGCTCGTGATCATGATGGCGATCCCGGGGCTGGCGCTGTTCTACGGCGGCCTGGTGCGGTCGAAGAACATGCTGTCGATCCTGATGCAGGTGTTCATGATCTTCGCGGTCATCATCGTGTTGTGGTGCATCTACGGCTATTCGCTGGCATTCACGGAAGGCAGCGCCTTCATCGGCAAGTTCGATCGGCTGTTCCTGAACGGCATCTGGGACCCGGCCAAGGCGAGCTTCACCACCGCGGCGACCTTCAGCAAGGGTGTGGTGATCCCCGAGTTCGTGTACGTGGCGTTCCAGGCGACGTTCGCTGCGATTACCTGCGGCCTGATCGTCGGCGCCTTCGCCGAGCGCGCCAGGTTCTCCGCCGTGCTGCTGTTCGTGGTGCTGTGGTTCACCTTTGCCTACCTGCCGATCGCGCACATGGTCTGGTTCTGGCCCGGCCCCGATGCGATCAAGGATGCGGCAACGCTGGCGTCCGAGTCCGCCAAGGGCGGCTGGCTGTGGCAGAAGGGCGCGCTCGACTTCGCCGGCGGCACCGTGGTGCATATCAATGCCGCGGTCGCCGGGATCGTCGGCGCCTACGTGATCGGCAAGCGTATCGGCTACGGCAGGGAATCGATGGCGCCGCACTCGCTGACCCTGACCATGGTCGGCGCCTCGCTGCTGTGGGTGGGCTGGTTCGGCTTCAATGCGGGTTCCGCGCTGGAAGCGGGCGATGTCGCGGCACTGGCATTCGTCAATACGCTGCTGGCGACCGCCGCCGCCGCCGTGTCCTGGGTGCTGGGCGAGTGGATGGCGAAAGGCAAACCTTCCATGCTGGGCGCGGCTTCCGGCGCCGTCGCCGGCCTGGTGGCGGTTACCCCGGCGTGCGGCTTTGTCGGCCCGATGGGCGCGCTGGTGATCGGCTTGCTTGCCGGTATAGTCTGCCTGTGGGGCGTGAATGGCCTCAAGCGCATGCTCGGCGCGGATGATTCGCTCGACGTGTTCGGCGTGCACGGCGTCGGCGGCATCCTCGGCGCGTTGCTGACCGGCGTGTTCGCGTCGCCGTCGCTCGGCGGCCAGGGCATCTTCGATTACGTCACCAACAAGATGTCGGCCGAACCGTATTCCATCGCCGGCCAACTGTGGATCCAGTTCCAGGGCGTGCTCACGACGGTCGTCTGGTCCGGCGTGGTGGCGCTGGCGGCCTACAAGCTGGTCGATCTGCTGATCGGTCTGCGCGTGCCGGAGGAAGAAGAGCGCGAAGGCCTGGACATCACCAGCCACGGCGAAACGGCGTATCACATCTGATCGCCGCCGTTCAAGAACCGTTTTCCCATTCCCGCCAAGGCGGATTGTGCGAAGCGCCTCGATCGAGGCGCTTTTTTCCGTCCGGCGCGCTTTCTGCCGCGCCGTCTACCCCGCCGTCTGCCCCGCCGTCTGCCCCGCTTCACCCTTTGCTTCCCCCCTTAATCACCCTTTAAATTGCCGGATTTGCCCTGATCTAGGGAAAACCTGATCCGCGGGAAGTGGCGGCGTATTGTCATTTATGAAAACCGCCCCTCTTCCCGGCGACTCCATGACAACGCCGGCAGACGCAAGTCCGGGATTGCCGTTAGAATCAGCGTCAATCCGCTTGCAAATGCGCTTATACAAGGTTTATATGGTTCCGCACCTCGTCACGGCCCTGAACGGCCCGCTACTCGACCTCGAAAAGAAGATCCTCAATGCGACTCCGGCCATCGAACGCTGGTTCCGCCTCGAATGGCAGGAGCACACCCCGCCGTTCTATTGCTCGGTGGATCTGCGCAATGCCGGTTTCAAGCTGGCGCCGGTCGATACCAACCTGTTCCCGGGCGGCTTCAACAACCTGTCGCCGGAAATGCTGCCGCTGGCGGTGCAGGCGGCGATGGCGGCGATCGAAAAATATTGTCCGGATGCCAGGAACCTGCTGCTGATCCCGGAAAAGCACACGCGCAATACCTTCTACCTGCAGAACGTGGCGCGCCTGATCCAGATCTTCCGCCAGACCGGGCTGAATGTACGGCTCGGCTCGCTGTCGGAAGACGTGAAGGAGCCGACCAATATCGAGCTGCCGGACGGCACCGTGCTGACGCTGGAGCCGCTGGAGCGTTCGCCCAACGGCCGCCGGCTCGGGCTGAAGAATTTCGATCCGTGCACCATCCTGCTCAATAACGACTTGTCGTCCGGTATTCCGAAGATCCTGGAAAACCTGCCGGAGCAAAACCTGCTGCCGCCGCTGCATGCCGGCTGGGCGGTGCGCCGCAAGAGCAACCACTTCGCCGCCTATGACGAGGTGGTCAAGAAGTTCGCCAAGCTGATCGATATCGACGGCTGGATGCTCAATCCCTACTTCGCCAAGTGTAGCCAGATCAACTTCCAGGAGCGCACCGGCGAGGAATGCCTGGCGGCGAGCGTCGATGCGGTGCTGGCCAAGATCCGCAAGAAATACAAGGAATACGGCATCAAGGAAACGCCGTTCGTGATCGTGAAGGCCGACGCCGGCACCTATGGCATGGGCATCATGTCGGTCAAGGATGCGAGCGAGGTGAAGGACCTGAACCGCAAGCAGCGCAACAAGATGGCGGTGGTGAAGGAAGGCCTGGAGGTGAACGACGTGATCATCCAGGAAGGCGTGCACACCTTCGAGCACATCAATGACGCGGTGGCCGAGCCGGTGGTGTACATGATCGACCGCTACGTGGTCGGCGGCTTCTACCGCGTGCATGCGGAGCGCGGCGTCGACGAGAACCTGAATTCGCCGGGCGCGCATTTCGTGCCGCTGGCGTTCGCGCAGCAGCACGCGCTGCCCGACCTCGGCGCCAAACCCGGCACCGCCGCGCCGAACCGCTTCTACATGTACGGCGTGGTGGCGCGCCTGGCCTTGCTGGCGGCGTCGATCGAGCTGGAAAAGACCGACCCGAACCCGGAAATCTATTAAGGCCAGTTACATGAAATTTGCGTTCCTGGCCGACCCGCTCGACCACTTCAAGACCTACAAGGACACGACCTATGCCATGATGGCCGAGGCGGCGCGCCGCGGTCACGAGATTTACGCATTCGAACCGGGCGACATGGCGTTCGAGAACGGCCGGGTGCTCGCCAACGTCGCGCGCATTGCGATCACCGGCGACGCCAAGGATTGGTACCGCGCGCAGCCGGCGCAGCCGGCGCAGTTGCACGAGTTCGACGCGGTGATGGTGCGCAAGGACCCGCCGTTCAACATGGAATACATCTACGCCACCTATCTGCTGGAACGGGCGGAACGGCAGGGCGCGCGCATCTTCAACCGGCCGCAGGCGATCCGCGACCATAACGAGAAGATGGCGATCACCGAATTCGCGCAATTCATCGCGCCGACCCTGGTCACCAGCGACGCCGCGCGCGTGCGCGCCTTTCACCACGAGCATAAGGACATCATCCTCAAGCCGCTGGATGGCATGGGCGGCATCGGCATTTTCCGCGTCAAGGAAGACGGCCTGAATCTCGGCTCGATCGTCGAGACGCTCACCGCCAACGGCGCCCATACCATCATGGTGCAGCGCTTCATCCCGGAAATTGCGCAGGGCGACAAGCGCGTGCTGCTGATCGGCGGCGAAGTCGTGCCGTTCTGCCTGGCGCGCATCCCGCAGGGCGGCGAAGTGCGCGGCAACCTGGCCGTCGGCGGCTTGGGCGTGGCGCAGCCGATTTCCGCGCGGGACCGGGAAATCGGTGAAACTCTTGCGCCAATTCTTTTGAAACGCGGCTTATTGCTGGTAGGATTGGATGTGATTGGGGATTACTTGACGGAAATTAACGTCACCAGCCCCACCTGTTTCCAGGAAATCAGGCAGCAGACCGGCTTCGATGTCGCCGCGCTGTTCGTCGATGCGCTGGAAAAACAATGCAAATAAAATAAGCTGTGCGGCAGGCTGCGCAGGCAACATCAAGACCGTTTTTGTTTGGGGACTCGTTCTGCTTCTTCCCGCTTGATCATTCCGGGCATCGACGACCATGATAGGCATCCTTCTCTTGACGCATGCACCGCTGGGCAGCGCCTTTCTCGACGCGGCGACCCATGTGTTTCGCGCCCGGCCGGAACGCATGGAAGCCATCGACGTGACGGCCGACCAGGATACGGCCGAGGTCAACCGGCTCGCCAGGGAGGCGATCGCCCGGCTGGACGACGGCTCGGGCGTGCTGGTGATTACCGATGTCATGGGCGGCACCCCCTGCAATTGCACCTTGCGTCTGGGCGACCCGGGCCATGTCGAAGTGATCGCCGGTATCAGCCTGCCGATGCTGCTGCGCGCGCTCACCTATCGCAACGACACGCTCGACGTGGTGGTCGAGATGGCGCTGGCCGGCGGCCAGGGCGGGGCGGTACGGGTCGACAGCCGCGTGCGGATCGGGTCCACTTGAACACTTGAGACATGATTCAACAAGAAATCGAAATCGTAAACAAGCTCGGACTGCATGCGCGCGCCTCGGCCAAGTTGACCCAGCTGGCGGCGAAATTCAAGAGCGATGTCTGGATGACCCGCAACGCGCGGCGCGTCAACGCCAAATCCATCATGGGCGTGATGATGCTGGCCGCGGGCAAGGGATCGAAGATCATTCTGGAAACCGACGGCGCCGACGAGAAGGAGTGTTTTGACGCGCTGGTCGAGCTGATCCAGAATAAGTTCGGCGAAGGCGAATAATCCAGGCGAAGATCTTGATGGCCTCTTTCACGCTCCATGGCATCCCCGTCTCGCGCGGGATTGCAATCGGCCGCGCGCACCTGCTGGCGCCGGCCGCGCTCGACGTCAAGCATTACCTGATCCCGCAGGAGCAGGTCGAGGCCGAGGTGCAGCGCCTGCAAAAGGCGATCGCCACCGTCCACAAGGAACTGCAGACGATCTGGAACGAGCTGCCGAAGGATTCGCCGGCCGAACTCGGCGCCTTCATCGACGTGCACGCGCTGATCCTGTCGGACCCGATGATTGCCGAGGTGCCGCTCGATATCATCCGCACCCGCTTCTACAACGCCGAATGGGCGCTGCTGACGCAGATCGATGAACTGTCGGCGCAGTTCGACGAGATCGAGGACGCCTATCTGCGCGAACGCAAGTCCGATATCCAGCAGGTCGGCGAGCGCATCCTGAAGGTGCTGACCGGCAGCGCCAATGCCTTGCCGGCCGGGGACGGCAGCGAAAGCGCCGGACGCATGATCGTCGTCGCGCACGACATCTCGCCGGCCGACATGTTGCGCTTCAAGGACCGCGCATTCGGCGGCTTCGTCACCGATCTCGGCGGCCAGAACTCGCATACCGCAATCGTCGCGCGCAGCCTCGACATCCCGGCCGTGGTCGGCATGTATAACGCGTCGATGCTGATCCGGCAGGACGACTGGGTGATCATCGACGGCGACGCCGGCGTGGTGATCGTCGATCCCACCCCGACGGTGCTGGAGCAGTACCGCGAGCGCCAGGCGCGCCTGCTGCGCGAGCGCAAGAAGCTCGGCAAGCTGAAAAAGACGCCGGCCATCACCCGGGACGGCACCGAAATCACCCTGCTGGCCAATATCGAACTGCCGGAGGACTGCGCGGCGGCGATGGAGTCGGGCGCGATGGGCGTCGGCCTGTTCCGCTCCGAATACCTGTTCATGGGCCGCGCCGGCTTTGTCAACAAGCTGCCGTCCGAGGACGAGCAGTTCGAGGCCTACCGCCAGGCGGTGGCGGCGATGAAGGGGCGGCCGGTCACCATCCGCACGCTCGACATCGGCGCCGACAAGCCGCTCGACATGGCCGAGCAGACTGCGCTCAACCCGGCGCTCGGCCTGCGCGCGATCCGCTTCTGCCTGGCCGAGCCGCAGATGTTCCTGGCGCAGCTGCGCGCCATCCTGCGGGCTTCCGCCTACGGCCCGGTCAAGCTCCTGATCCCGATGCTGGCGCACGCGTTCGAGATCGACCAGAGCCTGGCGATGATCGAGCAGGCCAAGGGGCAGCTGCGCGACGCCGGCAAGAAGTTCGATCCGCTGATCCCGGTCGGCGCGATGATCGAGATTCCCGCCGCGGCGCTGACCCTGCCGATGTTCGTGAAGAAGATGGACTTCCTGTCGATCGGCACCAACGACCTGATCCAGTACACGCTGGCGATCGACCGCGCCGACCACGAGGTCGCGCACCTGTACAACCCGCTGCATCCGGCGGTGCTGTACCTGCTGGCGTCCACCATCTCGATCGCCGCCAAGGCAGCCATTCCGGTGTCGGTGTGCGGCGAGATGGCCGGCGACACGAAAATGACGCGCCTGCTGCTGGGCATGGGGCTGCGCGAGTTCTCGATGCATCCGACCCAGCTGTTGGCGGTGAAGCAGCAGATCCTCAACAGCGACCTGAATGAGATCACGCCGGCGGTGAAGAAAATCCTGCGCTCGTTCGACCCGGCGGCGATTGCCGAGGCGGTCAATCAGCTCAATCAGGCCGGCGCGGTTTGACTGACTGCAACGGCTTGGGTATTCTTATGCGGTGCGCCGATTTGATAATCAGCTTGCGGGCGCCTAATAAATACGGCTAAAGCGTGCTTGCATGTGAGCCCAGAATTTAGCCCGATAAGCTGACCAGCTGTCGGGCTTTTTCATTTTCGGCTCCGGCGAATCAACACGGCAGGTTCAAATAATTCTATTTCGGGACCTTTATGTCATCCCTGGGGATCGTTGCACCGCAATCGATGCACTTCAAGACGCCGCTGCGCTTGTCCAGCGGCGCGTCGCTGGCCGACTATACGATGGTCTATGAAACCTACGGCACGCTCAACGCGGACCGCTCCAACGCGGTGCTGGTGTGCCATGCGCTGAACGCCTCGCACCATGTGGCCGGCGTGTACGAAGGCGAAGGCGGGCGCCGGAACGTCGGCTGGTGGGACAACATGGTGGGACCGGGCAAGCCGCTCGACACCAACCGGTTTTTCGTCATCGGCATCAACAACCTCGGTTCCTGTTTCGGCTCGACCGGCCCGATGCATGTCAATCCGGCCACCGGCAAGCCCTACGGCGCCGATTTTCCGGTGGTGACGGTCGAGGACTGGGTGCGCGCGCAGGCGCGCGTGGCCGACGAACTCGGCATCGCGCAGTTCGCGGCCGTCATGGGCGGCTCGCTCGGCGGCATGCAGGCGCTGTCGTGGAGCATGCTGTTCCCGGAGCGGGTGCGGCATGCGATCGTGATCGCGTCCACGCCGAAGCTGTCGGCGCAAAACATCGCGTTCAACGACGTCGCGCGCCAGGCGATCCTGACCGATCCGGATTTTCACGGCGGCGACTACTACGCGCACGGCGTGGTGCCCAAGCGCGGCCTGCGCGTGGCGCGCATGATCGGCCACATCACCTATCTGTCCGACGACAGCATGGCGGAAAAATTCGGGCGCGGGCTGCGCAACGGCGGCTACCAGTTCGGCTTCGGCATCGACTTCGAGATCGAATCCTATCTGCGCTATCAGGGCGACAAGTTTTCCGAATACTTCGACGCCAATACGTATCTATTGATCACCAAGGCGCTCGACTACTTCGACCCGGCGCGCGACTACGGCGACGACTTGACCAAGGCGCTGGCCGGCACGCAGGCGCAGTTCCTGCTGGTGTCCTTCACCACCGACTGGCGCTTTTCGCCGGCACGCAGCCGCGAGATCGTGCAGGCGCTGGTCAACAACAAGCGCAAGGTCACTTACGCCGAGATCGATGCGCCGCATGGCCATGACGCCTTCCTGCTGGAGGATGCGCGCTACATGAGCGCAGTGCGTGCCTACTACGACCGGATATGGAAAGAAATCGACAACAGGGGGCGCGCATGAATTTCCAGGACCTGAGCATCTTGCGCGCCGACCTCGCGTTCATCGCGCACTGGGTGCGCGACGCATCGCATGTGCTCGACCTCGGCTGCGGCGACGGCGTGATGCTGGAATACCTGCAAACCGAGAAGATGTGCATCGGCTACGGCGTCGAAATCGACGATAACAAGATCCCGCTGTGCATCGAGCGCGGCGTCGCCGTGATCCAGCAGGACCTGGAAGCGGGGCTGGCGATGTTTGCCGACAATGCCTTCGACACCGTGCTGTGCTTGTCGGCCTTGCAAATGATGAAGAACGTGGAAGGCGTGCTGCGCGATATCGCGCGCGTCGGCCGCGAAGCGATCGTGTCGTTCCCGAACTTCGCCTACTGGCCGCACCGCTTCGCGCTGCTGCGCGGGCGCATGCCGGTGTCGAAGTCGCTGCCGTACGAATGGTACGACACGCCCAACCTGCGTTGCGCCACGATCAAGGATTTTGCGGAACTTGCGAACCGGGTCGGACTCGAAGTGCTCGAATGCGTCGCGTTGCAAGACGGCAAGCCCGTTAACTTCCTGCCAAACTGGCGTGGCAGTCTGGCCGTGTTCCGCTTCCGTAAAAAATAACCTCCATTTGCGAGCACGCTTATGACTTTGGCAGCGCATCACGCTACCGATCCCGCCGCGCCCACCGGCTGGCGCCATTACTTCAACCGGCAGATGCTGATCTGCGTGTCGCTCGGCTTCTCGTCCGGCCTGCCGCTGTTCATCCTGTACAACCTGCTGTCGGCCTGGCTGAAGGCGGAAAACGTCGACCTGAAGTCGATCGGCCTGTTCGCGCTGGTCGGCTTTCCCTACACCTGGAAGTTCGTCTGGTCGCCGCTGATGGACCGCTTCCACTTTCCGCTGCTGGGGCGGCGGCGCGGCTGGATGCTGGTGACGCAACTGCTGCTGCTGGGCGCGGTCGGCGCGATGGGGTTTTATTCGCCCAAGACCGATCTGGGCGCGATCATGGTCCTGTGCGGCGCGATCGCCTTCCTGTCGGCCAGCCAGGACATCGTGATCGACGCCTACCGGCGCGAGATGCTGACGGACCAGCAGCAGGGTTCCGGCACCGCCGTCTTCGTCAATGCGTACAAGCTGTCGACCCTGGTGCCCGGCTCGCTGTCGCTGATCCTTTCCGATTTCATGAGCTGGCAGGCGGTGTTCGCGATCACCGCGCTGTTCATGCTGCCGGGCGTGCTGACCACGCTCCTGGTGTCCGAGCCGAAGATCTACGGCGCGCCGCCGAAGAACCTGCGCGAAGCAGTCGTGCTGCCGTTCCAGGAATTCATCCACCGCAGCGGCTGGTCGTATGCGCTGTGGGTGCTGGCATTCATCTTCCTGTACAAGCTCGGCGATTCGATGGCGACCGCGCTGGCCACGCCGTTCTATATCGAACTGGGCTTTACCCGCACCCAGATCGGCCTGGTGGCGAAGAACGCCGGCTTGTGGGCCAGCCTGGCCGGCGGCATCCTGGGCGCGGTATGGCTGGAGAAGACCGGCGTGAACCGCGGCCTGTGGATTTTCGGCGCATTGCAGGCGATTGCGATCCTCGGTTTTGCCGCGCTGGCCAAGGTCGGCGTCAGCACCAACGAGCATGCGACGCTGATGCTGGGCGCCGTGATCGGGCTGGAAGCGTTTGCGGTCGGCCTCGGCACCGCGGCGTTTACCGCCTATATCGCGACCACCACCGATCCGCGCTACACCGCGACCCAGTACGCGCTATTCACCAGCCTGGCGGCCGTGCCGCGCACCTTTTTCAATTCCGCCACCGGCTATATTGTCGCGGAAACCGGCTGGTTCACCTTCTTCCTGGTGTGCTTCGCGCTCGCCTTGCCCGGCATGCTGATGCTGCCTAAAATCGCGCCGTGGAATGAAAAATAACAACGCCTGAACTCTGGGAGAACCGATGAAGCGAAACGCTGTTGCCGTACTGCTCGCGATCGTCTGCGGCATCGGCTCCCCGGCCGTGATTGCCAAGGACCGCGCGCAAGGCGCGCATGATGGCGTGCAGGTCGACAGCATGTCTCCCTTGCGCAAGCTGGTGCCGGAAGAGCAGGTCGAGGCCATGGCGCTCGAACAGTACGCCGGCATGAAGCGCGAGGCCAGCCGGCAGGGCGCGCTGGTGCCGGACAAGCATCCGCAAGTCGCGCGCCTGCGTGCCATCGCGCAGCGCATCATCCCTCAGGCCGAGCGCTGGAATCCGCGCGCCGCGCAGTGGCAGTGGGAAATCAACCTGATCGCCGCCAGGGACGTCAACGCATTCTGCATGCCGGGCGGGAAAATCGCCGTCTTCAGCGGCTTGCTCACCACCTTGAAACCGAACGACGACGAGCTGGCCATCGTGCTGGGCCACGAAATCGCGCACGCGCTGCGCGAGCACGGCCGCGAGCGCATGGCCAAGGGGGCGCTGGTCAACCTCGGCGCCTCGCTCGGTTCCGCCCTGCTGGGATTGAAGGATACCGGGCAGATGGTGATGGGGCAGGGCGCGAAACTGGTATTGCTGAAATTCTCGCGCAGCGATGAGACCGAAGCCGACTTGGTCGGCCTCGATATCGCCGCCCGCGCCGGCTACGACCCGCGCGCCGGCATCGCGTTGTGGCAGAAGATGGCGGCGGTCGGCAAGAATGCGCCGCCGCAATGGCTGTCCACGCACCCGGCCGGCAAGAACCGGATTGCCGACATCCGCAAGCACCTGCCGGAAGTGCTGCCGTTGTATGCGAAAGCGAAAGGGGCAGCGCCTTCGGATCTGCCCCCGTATCAAAGCAATAGCAAGACGATCGCGCCTATCCCTTGACTATTCCCTGACTATCCCTTGAGGAAGGCCGACGCGCCGTGGTACTCGATGGTCAGCGGCGCGTGGTCGGAAAAGCGTTCATCCTTGTAGATCGACACCGCGCTCGCCTTCTCCGCGATGCCCGGCGTGGTGATGTGGTAATCGATACGCCACCCGACGTTCTTCGCCCACGCCTGGCCGCGGTTGCTCCACCAGGTGTACTGCTCGGGGCGCGTATCGACACGGCGGAACGCATCGACCAGGCCGACTTCGTCGAACACCCGTGTCAGCCATGCGCGCTCCTCCGGCAAAAAGCCGGAATTCTTCTGGTTGCTCTTCCAGTTCTTCAGGTCGATTTCCTTGTGCGCGATATTCCAGTCGCCGCAGATCACGACTTCGCGCCCGCTCGCCTTCAGTTCCGCCAGGTGCGGCAGGAACACCTCCATGAATCGGAACTTGGCCTGCTGGCGCTCTTCGCTCGACGACCCGGACGGACAATACACCGAGATCACCGACAGCTTGCCGAAATCGCAGCGCACATAGCGCCCCTCGGCGTCGAATTCCGGGCTGCCGAAGCCGATCTGCACCGCATCCGGCTTGATCGAGGAATACAGGCCGGCGCCGGAATAGCCCTTCTTCTCGGCATAATGGAAATGGCCGTGATAGCCGGCCGGCGCCAGAAATTCCGGCGTCATGTCGGCTTGTTGCGCCTTGAGTTCCTGCACGCAGACGAAATGCGCGGATTGCCTGGCCATCCAGTCGAAAAAGCCTTTCTTGGCGGCGGAGCGGATGCCATTCAGGTTGGCGGAAATAATCTTGAGCATGGCTGGAGAGAAATTTGGAACGCGGCAAGCATAACCGATTCATCCGTTCTTTGTGACGGATATCCAATTACAATGACGGCCTGATGCGCCGCATGCGCCGGCATGATCAATTTCATCAATCTTCGAGGGTATCTTGAGCAACTTACGTCAGGAATTCATTGCGTTTTCGGTATCGGCGGGCGTGCTGAGCTTCGGCGAATTCGTCACCAAGGCAGGCCGTTTGTCTCCCTATTTCTTCAATGCCGGCCTGTTCAACAACGGCGCCAATCTCGGCAGGCTGGCCGACTTTTACGCCCAGACCCTGCTCGATTCCGGCGTCGAGTTCGACATGCTGTTCGGCCCGGCCTATAAAGGCATCACGCTGGCGGCGGCCACCGCCATCGCGCTCGCCAACAAGGGCCGCAACGTGCCGTTCGCGTACAACCGCAAGGAAGCCAAGGACCATGGCGAAGGCGGCACCATCGTCGGCGCCAAGCTGCAGGGCAAGGTCGTCATCATCGACGACGTGATCTCGGCCGGCACCTCGGTGCGCGAATCGGTCGAGCTGATCCGGGCTGCCGGCGCCACGCCGTCCGCGGTGCTGATCGCGCTCGACCGCATGGAGCGCGCCGGCAAGGATGGCGCATTGTCCCCGCATTCGGCGGTGCAGGAGGTGACGCAGGCTTATGGCATGCCGGTGATTTCGATCGGCAACCTGAACGATTTACTGGAGTATATTTCGGCGGCGGGAATGGAATCGGAACTGGCGCAATACAGGGACGCCGTCGCTGCATACCGTCAGCGCTATGGCGTAGATTGAATGCTGCGGGAGCGCCGTTTGCCGATGAGCCGGCGCCCCTTGTAGGATTGGCTGTCACAGCTCGATAGTCTGAATGAGACGCAATTGCGTAGCCTGCAGATCGAGCATCTGAAAGGCAAAAGCTCATCCTGTGCTGGGAGTCCAATGGCATCGAGCTCAACGTTGTGCTGAATGATAACGTGGTACTGCTATGCTTCGTGCTGCACAGCATATTGGCCCAATCTCGCCAGATGTTAACTCTAACGCGGAGGTCGAACACCTCCCATTCGTTTTATGCCAAATCCGACACGGAAAATGTCGGGAATGTTAATGCGGTAATCAGCTGTACGATAAAGAACTGCCAACTCAACCAGATCTTCTATTAGCGCCTCTGATTTACCCTTACGCATTGGGTCTGTATTAAATCGACGAGGAGGTAATTTGGAAGCAGAGGTCGTGCGTAACTCCTCGGCCAATCGTTTTGGCCACATCCTTGTCAGATCTGTTACCTCACAAGGGACGGTAATACCACGGGCTGCCTCCAACAATGGCTTTACCCAAGGGTAATCTTCTGAAATTTCGCCTACACGAATTTCGGATGCTGTTGCTACCCCTTGCTGGATCCCTTTGAAATGTAATGCTTTGTCATGGTCTGGTTCATGTGATTCAGTCCATTCTGCAGCGGCCCGAAAAGCGAGTAGAAAGCTTCTTGGGCTGAGGCGTCCTTTGGCATCTGCTAGATGAGTTGGGATCCATGTATAAACATATCCACGCTTTGGCGAATTGCCAACCCAAGCACCTGAAAAAGCTTCTATCACCGATCGGGCAGGCTGTTCGCCGTAAGCTAGAGTGCGTGGCAATAAGAAGGCTCCTGATTCCTCTACCCACTTAACGCCAATGACCCGAGTTATTTCATTTCTAAACTCTGCGCCAATAGTGCTGTCATTTGCTAGATTTAAGAGTACTAATCCAAATAAATCAAATGGCCGCCAAACCAGTTCTACAACTGATGCACGCAATTTGGAGCTATCAACAAATTCCCAAATTGCCTCATCTTCCTCCATGTCTGGACGCAAAAATATCTTAAGTTTTATTGCACGTCGGGATCGGCATTCTAAACAAATTGCAAGAAGCTCGCGAATATACAGCCGAATTGCATCCCAATCACTTGCTAGTCTATCAAGTGCATCGAATAATATAACAAGGTTATGCCCCATCCGCGCGATATCTCGGTCGCATTCGGCGAACAAAGCGAGTCCTTTGTTACGATTTGCAGCGAACCAATTAATCATCGCAGTCCAATCGCCTATGCATGGGAAGGGCCTTCCAAGCATTTCTAATGCATGACGGAGAATCACTGTGTACCACATGTCACGAGGGGCAATTCCCATTTGCAAAAGTGCTGCTAATTGGGAGGCAGGTGGAAATTCTTCACTGCTCGGATCAAGTGCAAATCCAATGCATACCGTTGCGGATTGAAGGTCTGGAAGGCGAGCAGCTTTTGCGATATGTTGTCGATGCTCCTTACTTGCCAAAACTGCAGTCCAGTAACTTTTACCACTGCCTCTCATTCCAACAACCACGCTTGATGAAAGATTAAGTGCCTTTACATGCGCCGTTGGCATGTAAAGGGTGCTTCTTGGCGGTGGTTTAAGTGATTCTTGCGAGGTTTCTACAATATGAGCTAAGGCTTCGCGAATCGACGTGGCAGTAAACTTAAATTTTTGAGCTGTCACAGATTGCCCTCCACAAATTCTGCAGCTGTCTCAGGCCAAAGCCGCTGTTCCGCTCCTAGGAAAAAATCGCCAAATATTGCTTGAATGTAGCCCCAGGCAGGTCGAGATGTTGTGTCAAGCAGCGACAGTGATCGTACTCCTGCATCGAAATTTATAAATAATGGATGATGTGGTGCTTCAATATCGTCTCGGTCGAAGACTGTTGGGGCAAAATCTGCAGTTTGGCCAACTGACTCATCATCGTAAAAGTCAATCCATTCGTCATAAGATCTTTCAATCCAATTTCGTCGATCTGCTTCATTGGCTGGTGTTTGGGCCGCTACCATTTTAAGTTTCCATCTTAAATCGTCGTCGTTTCCCATTCCATGCGCGACGCCTCTTGATGTCTTTAGATGGGTAAATAGCTGATGATAAGCCCACCAATCCTGATTATCATTTCTGGAAAATAAAAACACCTCTGCACCTAATCGAGTAACTGCAGCTGAGCCTATATCATGGAGACCTGCACGAGAATCTAACAAGACAACCTCAGGTGGCTGAGGGAGATTCATAATCGCTTCAAGTAGGTTGTCGAGTCGTTCAGCGAGTCCAACTATTCTGTTATTCGCATCGATGTTTGGTGCATATATGCGGCCGAGTTTGGATATGTAACTACTACTATCACGGCCTTGGGCGGAGAGGACACGAATTCGTCCATCACAATCATGGGCTACTGTTGCTTCACCGATGGAGTCTTCTAACAGATTCATATCTTGTTGCCCGCTGAAACTTTCAATAAGCCAGTCCACTAGCCCTTTTTTCGGAAGCGTAGGAAGTAGCAATCCTCCTATTCCGGGCGCTTCAAGATCTAAATCAACGACCAAAATATCTCGTCCTTTTCGAGCGAGGTACCAAGCAAACATGGAAAATGCCGTACTACGGCCAACTCCACCTTTAACGCTATACGCAACCGCTGTTGGTACCCGTGGTTTTTTCCGGAGAGGAGCTCTCACCCAGTCCTGATTTGTGAGTAGGCGATCAATAAGCCATACATTAGCAACGTCTAGCGCAATCTTATCTGGGGATTCAAGTACATCAACCGGATCAATAAGATCGCTTTCACGAAGTAATATCCTCGCTTCACCAGGGCTGTATCTACCAAGAGAATTATCCAATTTGGTAGCAAATATGTCCCAATCATCTGCAGGCAATGCAGAATCGGGAAGTACCACAACAATTGCTCCGCTTGTATCTCGCACAATATGTATATTGACCGAGCCAGCTTTGCTGGCTAGTTTTTCTTTTATTAGAGCGATTGCAGTGGGGATTGCATCATCGAAACAAACCATGTTATTTCCTTGAACGTGTCCCAAGTATTTGCACAGCTCCAAGAAGCCGTTGCGCCATTTTTCGGTGCGCTTGGACAGCCTCTGCAGTCACGCTTCCAGATGTGTTATAGCGCTGCGACACACACCAATCTGAAAATGGATTTGTTTGTTTGATAAGTGCGGCTACGGCTGGAAAATTTCTTGACAATGCCTGAACAGAAATTTTGTCCCACAATACATCTATATGGGTTCGATAGCGATCTGGAAGTTCGGAATTTTCTTCCACACTTAATAGGCGAATAACAGCAGTCTTAATTGCACATTCCGCTGCAAATCCAAATAATTGGTCGGCGTTATCAAGCCTTCCGGCGGTGTGCAAATATTCCCCATCGCTCCAATGGCGCTCTGCGGCATCAGAAAAATTATTCACTATTTTGATCTCAGCAGGATGATGGGCCAAAATTCAGTTTGCTCGACATTGCAAGAAAAGCAAAACAAAAAGCTGCTGGAAAATTTCTCAATATGGAAACCGTAAAGCACATTTTGTGGATTGTTTGTTTAATTCAAAAAAAATCAGCATCGCAAGAGCACACGATGAGTTGCAAAAAGTAATTTTCTCTTTGTTAAATTTTGGATTACCTCTAATAGGAGAGGAATTGGCTATATTTACCCGGCCAGCTTCTTCTTCAACAGCTCGGTCAGCTGCGCCGGATTGGCCTTGCCTTTGGTCGCCTTCATCGCCTGGCCGATGATCGCGTTGAACGCCTTCTCCTTGCCGGAGCGGTATTCCTCGACCGATTTCGCATTCGCCGCCAGCACCTCGTCCACGATCTTCTCCAGCGCGCCGCTGTCGGAAATCTGCTTCAGGCCCTTGGCTTCGATGATGTCGTCGGCCAGCGTGTCCTTGTCGGACGGCGCTGCCCACATCGCGGCGAACACTTCCTTGGCGATCTTGTTGGAGATCGTGCCGTCGGCGATGCGCTGCAGCAGTACGGCGAGCTGCGCGGCCCTGACCGGCGCGTCGGCGATATCGACGCCCTCGCGGTTCAGGGTCGACGACACGTCGCCCATCAGCCAGTTGGCGGCCGGCTTGGCCTGCTCCTTGCCGGCCCTGGCGACCACCGCTTCGAAGTAGGCGGCCATTGCCTTCGATTGCGTCAGCACCGCCGCGTCGTATTCGGGCAGGCCGTAGTCGCGCACGAAGCGCTCGCGCATCGCGCCCGGCAACTCCGGCATCGCCGCCTTCACGCGCTCGATCCATTCCTGCGCGATCACCAGCGGCGGCAGGTCGGGGTCGGGGAAGTAGCGGTAATCGGCTGCTTCTTCCTTGCTGCGCATCGAGCGGGTTTCCCTGCGATCCGGGTCGTACAGGCGGGTTTCCTGCACCACGGTGCCGCCGTCCTCGATCAGCTCGATCTGGCGCCGCACCTCGTAGTTGATCGCGTCCTCCAGGAAGCGGAACGAGTTCAGGTTCTTGATCTCGCAGCGCGTGCCGAACTCCTTTTGCCCGAGCGGGCGCACCGACACGTTGGCGTCGCAGCGGAACGAGCCTTCCTGCATGTTGCCGTCGCAAATGCCGAGCCACACGACCAGCGAATGCAGCGCCTTCGCATACGCGACCGCCTCGGCGGCGCTGCGCATGTCCGGTTCCGTCACGATCTCCAACAGCGGCGTGCCGGCGCGGTTCAGGTCGATGCCGGTCATGCCGTGGTAATCCTCGTGCAGCGACTTGCCGGCATCCTCTTCCAGGTGCGCGCGCGTGAGCTGCACGGTCTTCATTTCGGCCTTGCCGTCCTTTTCCAGCACGAAGGAGATGGAGCCGCCTTGCACCACCGGGATTTCGTACTGGCTGATCTGGTAGCCCTTCGGCAGATCCGGGTAGAAGTAATTCTTGCGCGCGAAGATAGACTGCGGCGCGACCTTGGCGCCGATCGCGAGACCGAACTGGATCGCGCGCTCCACCGCGCCCTTGTTCATCACCGGCAGCACGCCCGGCAAGGCCAGGTCGACCGGGCAAGCCTGCGTATTCGGCTCGGCGCCGAAACGGGTGGCGGCGCCGCTGAAGATTTTCGATTGGGTCGAGAGCTGTGCATGTGTCTCCAGACCGATGACGACTTCCCACTGCATAGTAGTGTTCCTTATTGTTCGTAATGACAGCCGCCGGTTTTCAGATCGACCGACAGCTCCGTAAAGTTGGCGCGCGACCCGCACAACGCGGGGCAGCTCGGCTTGATGTGCAGCGTATCGCCGTCGCGCAGCAGCCGGATCGTGCAATTGCTGCTCCGCTCGAAGGTGAAGCCGCGCTTGAGCCGCGCCGCATGCGCATCGCTCGGGGCGACGCGCCACAGCACGGTCCTGCCTTCGTCATGCGCTTCCGCCTGCAAGCCGTCGGATTCGTCGATGCTGCAGTCGAAGCCGTGCGTGCTGCGAAACAGCGACGACTCCCAGCGAAACGCTTCGATCCGGTCGCCCGACAGGCGCATTTCGCCGCTGTCCGCGAAAGTGACCTTCTCGCCATCGTCGTCGCGCGCCGCGCTGCAGGAAAAACGTGTGTCCAGCTGCTGCGCAAAGGCGGTCATGCCGCTGCACAGCAGGATCGACAGCGCGGCGCGCAAGGTTCTCATACGCCTTCCGGTGCGCGGCGATGCCAGTCGGTCGCGAGCTGATATTGATGCGCGACGTTGAGCAGCTTCGCCTCCTCGAAATAATTGCCGATGATTTGCAGCCCGACCGGGCGCTGCGCATTCTTCTCGCCCTGGCCGAAGCCGCAGGGAATCGACATGCCCGGCAGGCCGGCCAGGCTGGTCGACAGCGTGAAGATGTCGGCCAGGTAGTTCGCCACCGGATCGTCGGCCTTGTCGCCGATATCCCAGGCCACCGTGGGCGACACCGGGCCCATGATCACGTCGCACTGCTGGAACGCGTTCTGGAAGTCCTGCGCGATCAGGCGGCGGATCTTCTGCGCCTGCAGGTAGTAGGCGTCGTAATAACCGTGCGACAGCACATAGGTGCCGACCAGGATGCGGCGCTTCACCTCCTCGCCGAAGCCTTCCGCGCGCGACTTGCGGTACATGTCGGCCAGATCCTTGTACTCCTTGGCGCGATGGCCGTAGCGCACGCCGTCGAAGCGCGACAGGTTGGACGAGGCTTCCGCCGGCGCGATCACGTAGTACACCGGGATCGACAGTTCGGTTTTTGGCAATGAAATATCGACCAGGGTCGCGCCCAGCTTTTCGTATTCGCGCAGCGCCGCGCGCACCGCCTGCTCGACGTCGGCTGCGAGGCCGGCGCCGAAATACTCGCGCGGAATGCCGATTTTCAAACCTTGCAGGCTCTTGTGCAGGTCGCGCGTGAAGTCTTCCGCCGGGCGTTCCAGGCTGGTCGAGTCGCGCGCATCGAAGCCGGCCATGGCGTTGAGCAGCAGGCCGCAATCCTCGGCCGTCTGCGCCATCGGCCCGCCCTGGTCGAGCGACGATGCAAAAGCGATCATGCCGAAGCGCGACACGCGGCCGTAGGTCGGCTTGATGCCGGTCACGCCGCACAGCGACGCCGGCTGACGGATCGAGCCGCCGGTGTCGGTGGCGGTCGCCGCCGGCGCCAGGCGCGCGGCGATCGCGGCGGCGGAACCGCCGGAAGAGCCGCCCGGAATGGCGTTCTTGTCCCACGGGTTTTTGGTCGGTCCGAAGAAGGAATTCTCGTTGGAGGAACCCATGGCAAATTCATCACAATTCAATTTTCCTAGGGTAACCATACCTGCCGTACGGAACTGTTCGACGACAGTTGCATCGAAGGGGCTGATGTAATTCGCCAACATTTTCGAGCCGGCAGTGGAGCGCCAGCCGCGTGTGACAAAAATGTCCTTGTGCGCGATGGGAAGGCCGGTCAGCGGCGTCATGTCGTTTTTGGCAATGCGCTGGTCGGCTTCGGCGGCCTGCTGCAGCGTCAGTTCTTCGTTGACGTCGATGAAAGCGTTGAGATCGCTTTGCTTGATGCGGCCGAGGTAGAGCTTGGCCAGCTCGGTGGCGGAAACCTGCTTGGCGTGCAGCAGCGCCGACAGTTCTTTGAGGGTTTTGGTATGCATAGCTGTATGGGTTGGGCGCAAGCCGCGCGTTATTCGATGACCTTCGGGACCAGGTACAGGCCGTCCTGCGTCGCAGGCGCGACCTGCTGGTACTCGTCGCGCCGGTTCGGCTCGGTCACCGTGTCTTCGCGCAGGCGCAGCGCCACGTCGTTCTGGTATGCGGCGATCGGATGGTTCAGCGGTTCCACGCCGGCCGTGTCGACAGCGCGCATCTGCTCCACCAGGCCAAAGATTCCATTGAGCTTGTCGAGGGTCTTGCTGGCTTGCTCTTCGTTCAGATCAAGCTGCGCCAGGCGGGCCAGGCGCTTAACGTCGGAAAGGTCGAGTGACATGATTGGATAATGATTTGGACAAGTCGTTCGGGCGGGTATTTTGAAAAAGGCAAACGGTGTTTTTGTTCTGGCAAAACTGTGAAAAAGCCGCATCAGCACTGCAGGTTTCGAAGTTTCCGTCGACTAATTTCAGCTAAATTATAAGGTAGAATGTTGGGTTAAGACCTTGCTGGCGCCAGCCCCGCAAGCCGCAGGTGAAAGGTTCTACCTTCAATGTTAAGCGCGCCGTTGATGCGCATCAGGACAATACATGTTTGGATTTTTACGCAGTTATTTCTCTAACGATCTGGCAATCGACCTCGGCACCGCCAACACGCTGATCTACGTGCGCAACATGGGCATCGTGCTGGACGAGCCTTCGGTGGTGGCGATTCGCCAGCAGGGCGGCCCGAACGGCAAGAAGACCATCCAGGCCGTCGGCAAGGAAGCCAAGCAGATGCTGGGCAAGGTGCCGGGCAATATCGAAGCGATCCGCCCGATGAAGGATGGCGTGATCGCCGACTTCACCGTCACCGAGCAGATGCTCAAGCAGTTCATCCGCATGGTGCACGACTCCAAACTGTTCAAGCCGTCCCCGCGCATCATCATCTGCGTGCCGTGCGGCTCGACCCAGGTGGAGCGCCGCGCGATCCGCGAATCGGCCCTGGGCGCGGGCGCTTCGCAGGTGTACCTGATCGAGGAACCGATGGCGGCTGCCATCGGCGCCGGCCTGCCGGTGTCGGACGCGACCGGCTCCATGGTGGTCGACATCGGCGGCGGCACCACCGAAGTGGGCATCATCTCGCTGGGCGGCATGGTGTACAAGGGCTCGGTGCGCGTGGGCGGCGACAAGTTCGACGAGGCGATCGTCAACTACATCCGCCGCAACTACGGCATGCTGATCGGCGAGCAGACCGCCG
>OFCW01000165.1_pt1 | contig 25292 bp, 29 predicted proteins | sample 1520951 | NCBI WGS metagenome assembly OFCW01 (sample SAMEA4349680, study PRJEB24078) | microbial mat metagenome | biome: Terrestrial Biome; feature: Habitat; material: Microbial Mat | place: India | collected 2012-06-12 | depth 10 m | reverse complement strand
CGCAGAGCACCGCAGGCCGCAAGATCGGCCCGCGCAGTAGTTTTTCAACAGCCTGTTAGATCTGCATGTTCATGATGTCCTGATAAGCCGAAACGAGCTTGTTGCGGACCTGGACGGTAGCCTGGAAAGAGATATTGGCCTTTTGCATGGCAATCATCACGTCCGACAGATTGACGCTGTCGTCGCCGAGGGCGAAACGCTGGCCGAGCTGCTCCGCCTTCTGCTGCGTGTTGTTGACCGCATCCAGCGAAGCGCGCAGCGCGGCCGCGAAATCGGCCTTGGCCGCCGGCTTTTCCGCATCCACGGACTTGATGTCCCCTTTGGCGACCGCCGCCGCAGACTTGATCTGCGCCAGCATGGCCTCGATACGGCTGGTATCAATCATCCCTGGTTTCATCACTCCTCCTTGCCGCGGCGCGCCTGCCATAGACGCATCCGCCCTTTGTTGACATACAGTAGCACTTCACGCAACATCGGACGGTTTGATAAACAGCGGAAATATCGTTCTATTCCGCCGATTGAAATCTTGCACTGCGCCGACAATTCACGCTAAGCAAGATTTATTTCGCAGCACCACCAGTGAACACGACCACCATACCTAGAAACCGCGCTCAGGGAGGCCAGACATGGCAATAGTTGCGGAAGAGGATAGCAAGCCCTCTCCCAACAATCTGCTGAACTTCGTGCGTACGCCGAACGGGCGCAACATCGCCCTGATGGTCGGCGTGGCGGCCGTCGTCGCCACGATGGCCGGCATGTGGATGTGGGGCCAGCAACCGGAATACCGGGTCCTGTTCTCCAATTATTCCGACCGCGACGGCGGCGCCATCGTCGCGCAACTGCAACAAATGAACGTGCCGTACAAGTTCGCGGAAGGCGGCGGCGCCATCCTGGTGCCGTCCGACCGCGTGCACGACGCGCGCCTGAAGCTGGCGGCGCAGGGCTTGCCCAAGGGCGGCAACGTCGGCTTCGAGCTGATGGAAAATCAGCGCCTGGGCGTCTCGCAATTCCTCGAACAGGTCAACTTCCAGCGCGCGCTGGAAGGCGAACTGGCGCGTTCCATCCAGTCCGTCGCCGCGGTGCAGTCGGCCCGGGTCCACCTCGCCCTGCCGAAAAACTCGGTGTTCGTGCGCGACCAGCAGAAACCGACCGCCTCCGTGCTGCTGAACCTGCATCCGGGGCGCGCCCTGGACCGCCAGCAGGTCAGCGCGATCGTCCACCTGGTGGCGAGCAGCGTGCCGGAACTGAACACCAAGAACGTCACCGTGGTCGACCAGGAAGGCAACCTGCTGTCCGAGACCGGCAAGCAGCCGGGCGCCAACGGGCTCGATCCGACACAGTTGAAGTACGTGCAGGAACTGCAGCAAAGCATCGTGCACCGCATCGAGTCGATCATCACGCCCATCGTCGGCGCCAACAACGTGCGCGCCGAGGCGACCGCGGACGTCGACTTTTCGAGCAGCGAGCAGGCGGCCGAGATGTACAAGCCCAACCAGGGCGACAATCCGGCCACGGTGCGCAGCCAGCACACCAGCGAGACGCGCAACGGCGGCAATGCCGCCTCCGGCGTCCCCGGCGCCCTGACCAACCAGCCGCCGGCGCCGGCGACCGCGCCGCTGGTAACGCCGCCCAATACGCCGCCCAATGCCAGCGCAACCGCCTCCTCGGCCGCGAACGGCGCGGGCAACGCCGCGAACTCCGGGCCGATGCAGCGCGACTCGACCGTCAATTACGAGGTCGACAAGACCGTGCGCTATGTGCAGCAGCCGATGGGCGGCATCAAGCGCCTGTCGGTGGCGGTGGTGGTCAACTACAAGCGCGTCGTCGAAAAAGGCGGCAAGGTCAGCTACAAGCCGCTGTCCGACGCGGAAAAGGCCCAGATCACCGACCTGGTCAAGGAGGCGATGGGCTACAACAAGGAACGCGGCGACAGCCTGAACGTGGTCAACAGCCCGTTCGCCGGCCTGGACAAGGAAGTGCAGCCGGAGCCGCCGCTGTGGAAGCAGCCGGAGATGCTGGACCTGGCCAAGGAAGCGGGCAAATACCTGCTGATCGCGCTGGTCACCCTGTTCATGTATTTCAAGCTGCTCAAGCCGATGCTTGACCGCCTGGTCAGGAAAGATGAGGCGCCGCCCGATGCGCCGCCCGTCCCGATGATGCTGGATGCCGAGGGCAATCCGGTCCCGCAGGCGGCAGCGGCTGCGGCCGGAGCGGCGCTGGACGACACCTCGGACCTGGATGAAGAGGCGACGCCGCCGATCAGCACCTACCAGCGCCGTCTCGAAGCGGCCAAGCGCCTGGCCAAGGAAAACCCGAAAGTGGTGGCCAATGTTGTGAAGGAATGGGTAACCGAATGAGCGACGCCGGAGTACAAAAAGCCGCGATACTGATGCTCGCGCTGGGCGAGGACGAAGCGGTCGAGGTGATGAAATATCTCGGACCGCGCGAAGTGCAGAAGCTCGGGACCGCGATGTCCACGATGAAGGCCGTGACCACCGAGGAACTGGAAAGCGTGCTGCAGGAATTCCGCCTGCGCACCAAGACCAACACCTCCTTCGGCCTGGATTCGGACGACTACATCCGCAACGTGCTGACCAAGGCGCTGGGCGACGACAAGGCCACCTCCCTGCTCAACCGCATCCTGGGCGCGCGCGAGGCGCGCGGCATCGAGAGCCTGAAGTGGATGGACGCGCAGTCGGTGGCGGAACTGATCCGCAACGAGCACCCGCAGATCATCGCCACCATCATGGTGCACCTGGAGCGCTACCACGCCTGCGAAGTGCTCGACCATTTCTCCGAGCGCCTGCGCAACGACGTGGTGCTGCGCATCGCCACGCTCGACGGCGTGCAGCCGGCGGCGCTGCGCGAACTGAACGACGTGCTGACCAAGCTGTTGACCGGCAACGAAAACCTGAAGAAGAAGCCGATGGGCGGCATCCGCACCGCGGCCGAGATCCTCAACTTCTTCAGCGGCGAAAACGAATCGTCGGCGATGGAAGCGCTGAAGGCCTACGACGCCGAGATGGCGCAGCAGATCATGGACGAGATGTTCGTGTTCGAGAACATCATGGACATCGACGACCGCGGCGTCCAGATCATCCTGCGCGAAGTGCAGTCGGAATCGCTGATCATCGCCCTCAAGGGCGCCAGCGAGGGCCTGCGCAACAAGATCTTCAAGAACATGTCGTCGCGCGCCGCCGAGATGATGAAGGAAGACCTGGAATCGAAAGGACCGGTGCGCCTGTCCGAAGTCGAGGAAAAGCAGAAGGAAATCCTCGCCATCATCCGCCGCCTGGCCGACGAAGGCCAGGTCGTCCTGGGCGGCAAGGGCGAAGACACCTATATCTGATACCCGTATCTGATTTAAGCGGACGATTACGAAATGAGTTCCGGCAGGATTCCCAAGGAACAGTTGACGGCCTACCAGCGCTGGGAACTGGCCTCGTTCGACGAGCCGTCGCCGGCCGAGAAGGCCGCCGCACAGCTGGCGGAACAGACCCGGAAGGCCACCGAGGAGGCGCGCCGCGCCGGGCATGCCGCCGGCATGGAGGAAGGCCGCGCCGCCGGTTTCGAGCAGGGCAAGGCGCAAGGCTTCGAGCAGGGCTATGCCGAAGGCCTGGCCCAGGGCCGCGCGCAGGCGGCGCAGGAACGCGAACGGCTGCTGCAGATCGCGCAGGTGTTCGGCGGCGAGATCGCGCAAGCCAACGAGCGGATCGCCTCCGACATCCTCGATCTCGCGCTCGACCTGTCCAAGGCGATGCTGAAGAACGCGCTGAATGCGCGCCCCGAACTGGTCATCCCGGTCATCAGCGAAGCGGTGCGCTACCTGCCCTCGCTGCAGCAGCCGGCCCTGCTCTACCTGCACCCGGAAGACGCCAAGTTAGCCGCCACCCTGATGGGGGACGAACTGAGCAAGGCCGGCTGGCGCATCGTCGAGGACGGCGCGATGGAGCGCGGCGGCTGCCGCGTCGATACCGCCAGCAACCAGATCGACGCCACCGCGCAGACCCGCTGGCAGCGCATCGCCGCCGCCCTCGGCAAGGAATCGGACTGGCTGGCGCCATGAGCACCGACGCCCCGCACAGCAGCCGCTGGCAAGCCTACCTGCGCGATTGCAGCGCCCTGCTGTCGATTGCCGAACCGCTGCTGGTATCCGGACGCATTACCCGGGTCACCGGGCTGGTGATGGAAGCGGTCGGTCTGCGGCTGCCGATCGGCGCCGCCTGTACTGTGCCGCTGGCCAACGGCACCCGCATCGAGGCCGAGGTGGTCGGCTTCCAGGACGACCGCCTGTTTCTCATGCCGCAAAGCGATGTCGAAGGCGTGGTGCCCGGCACCCGCGTGCTGCCGCTCGAACTGGCGCACAGCCTGCCCCGCCCCGGCGCGGTCAGCCACCCGCGTCGCCGCCCGAGCGACCGCGGCCGCCATCTGCCGGTCGGCAGCGAACTGCTGGGCCGCGTGCTCGACGCCGCCGGCCGCCCGCTCGACAATCTCGGCCCGCTCCATGCCGCACATGTCGCCCCCCTGAACGCGCGCGCCGCCAATCCGCTGTCGCGCGCGCCGATCAAGGACATCCTCGACGTCGGCGTGCGCGCGGTCAACAGCCTGCTCACCGTCGGCCGCGGCCAGCGCATGGGCCTGTTCGCCGGTTCCGGCGTCGGCAAGAGCGTCCTGCTCGGCATGATGGCGCGCTATACCAGCGCCGACGTGATCGTGGTCGGGCTGATCGGCGAACGGGGACGCGAGGTCAAGGAATTCATCGAACAGATCCTCGGCCCCGAGGGGCTGGCGCGCTCGGTGGTGGTGGCCGCCCCGGCCGACACTTCCCCGCTGATGCGCCTGCAGGGCACCGCCTATGCGACCGCGATCGCCGAACACTTCCGCGACGAGGGGAAGAATGTCCTGTTGATCATGGATTCGCTGACCCGCTATGCCATGGCGCAGCGCGAAATCGCGCTGGCGATCGGCGAGCCGCCGGCCACCAAGGGCTATCCGCCGTCGGTGTTCGCCAAGCTGCCGGCGCTGGTGGAGCGCGCCGGCAACGGCCGCGAAGGCGGCGGCTCGATCACCGCGTTCTATACCGTGCTGACCGAGGGCGACGACCAGCAGGATCCGATTGCGGACGCCGCGCGCGCCATCCTGGACGGCCATATCGTGCTCAACCGCTCGCTGGCCGAGGCCGGCCACTATCCGGCGATCGACATCGAACAGTCGATCAGCCGCGCGATGCATTCGATCACCTCGCCCGAGCACCAGAACCTGGCGCGGCGCGTGAAAAAACTCACGTCGAGCTATCAGCGCAGCCGCGACCTGATCGCGGTCGGCGCCTACAGCCCCGGCTCCGACCGCGTGCTGGACGAAGCGATCGCCAAGCACGAGCAGATCGAAGCCTTCCTGCAGCAGGACATCAGCGAGCGCGCCGGCCTTGCCGAGAGCTTGGGGCAACTTTCCGCGCTATTCCAGTGATTGAACAGATCCGGACAGGAGCTATACTCAAAATCATGGCTAACCTTTCCGCACTCGACACCCTGATCGAACTGGCGACGCAACAGACCGACGAAGCCGCCAGGCGCCTCGGCCGGGCGATCCGCAACGGCGAGGACGCCGAGCAAAAGCTGCAACTGCTGCTGCAGTACCGCGACGACTACATGGCGCGCTTCCAGGCCACCTTGCAAGCCGGGCTGAGCGCGTCGAGCTATCGCAACTTCCAGCATTTCATCGACAAGCTCGACGAGGCGATCAAGGGACAGCAGCGCGTGGTGCAGGATGCCCAGCGGCGCGTGAGCCGGGAGCGCGGCGCATGGCAGGAAAGCGAACGCAAGCGCATGTCCTACGACACGCTGGCGACACGGGCCGAAAGGGCGCGGCAGCTGAAGGAAGCGCGGCGCGAGCAGAAACAGACGGATGAATACGCAGCCCGGCTGCTGTTCAGCAAACGCTAGACACCACGACGCGGACACCATGAAGACATCAGCAATATCGACTCCGGCCAATCTCGCTTCCGGTTCCGCGGCCGCCAGGCAGCCGGACGCCACGCCCGAGACGCCATTCAGCCAGCTGCTGTCACGCGAAATGGCAGCCCAGCCGGCCGCCCACCCCGCGGCGAACGCGCCAGCCAAAGAACAGGCGCCGCAAGCCGGCAAGGAAACGCAGGCTGCGCGCCAGGAATCCGGCGCCGACAGCCCGGACGCCGCCGCAAAGACAGACGCCGGACCGGCGCAGGAAAGCACGGGCAAAACCGCTGCGGCAAAAAAAACGGCTGCTGCCGATGACGAAAAGCCCGCAGACAATTCAGCCGCGGAAGACGATCCGGCAACGGCCGCATCGGACGAACTGCTGGCATTGGTGGCCAGCCTGACGCAACCTGCGACCAAGGCGGCAACGGATGCCGGAGCGGCGGACGAAGGCAAACAGACTCCCCTCGATGCAACGGACGACGGCGCGCAGCGGAAAACTCAGCCGCAAGACGTTTCCCTGCTCGCGCGGCCGGATCCGGGCCTGAACCTCGCCGCGCTGGCGCCCCCCCGGACGGACAACCCCGCTGCGGTCCGCCATTCGCATGGCGTGCAGGACGAGGCCGGCATCATGGCTGCGGCATCCGGCGCCATGCGCCGCGGCGTTGGCATTGAAGCGGACGGCGCCAAGCGCGCTGCTGCGCCAAGCGACGAAGCCGCTCCCGAAGCGGGAGAATTCGATGCCAGACTGGCACAAGCCAAGGATGAGAAGGCGGCAACAGCTGGCGGCAAGGCGCCGCTCCAGTATGCCGATCCTGCGGCCGCACAGCGCGCAGAGCGGCCGGCAGCAAAAGCCGCACAGGATCTGCAACCGCCGGTCGCCGCCCAGATCAACGGCAGCGCGCTGACCGCGCCGCCCCAGCTGCAGCTGCAGCCGGCGGCCATGCCCGCCCAGGCAGCCGAGATGCTGGCCCCGCGCGTGGGCAGCCAGGGCTGGGATCAGGCGCTCGGACAAAAGGTGGTCTGGATGGTAAGCAGCGACGTGCAAAGCGCGTCGTTGACGCTCAATCCTCCCGATCTCGGCCCGCTGCAAGTGGTGTTGCACGTCTCGGACAACCAGGCGACCGCCAACTTCACCGCGGCGCAGCCGGAAGTTCGCCACGCGCTGGAGTCCGCCCTGCCCAAGCTGCGCGAAATGCTGGGCGATGCGGGGATTCAGCTCAGCCAGGCCAACGTCAACGCCGGCAACCCGAACAGCAATCCTCAACATGCATTCGGCCAGCCGCAGCAGTCTTCGCGTTCCGGCGGCGCGGGCGGACAGCCAGGCGAAAACAGCGATGCGCCCGTAGTCCGCGCCGGCCGTGGACAGACCATCGCGAGCGGCCGCGGCCTGGTCGACACCTTCGTCTGAACCGGTTCTGCGCGCGTATTCTGTCGCCTGTTTCTGCCGCCTGTTGCCGTCATGGCATCGCGGCGGCAGCGCCACTCCAAAAGTTGCATGCGCCCCTATCCTTTATGTTGCCAGTGATTAATAATGGCGTCAGGGCGCAGTCCGCGCAGCGCCGCGCGCCCTGATGCGCGGATATGGGAGAGCTTCCTCCTTCTTTTCGGCGCATCCCGCGTAGCGCTTTTTTTGAATAATGACCGCATGATTGCAGCAGTGCCGCACAAAAGGATTTATTGACGATGGCGACCTCCGCACCCAAAGCAGCCAACAATAAGGCAGGCGCGAAGCCGGATTCGGAACAACCCGCGGCCGCCCCCTCGAAAAAGAAGAAGATCATCATCATTGCCGCGGCAGCATTGCTGCTGGCCGCGGGCGCCGGCGGCGGCGCCTGGTTTTTCCTGAGCGCGCGCGCGCCGCACGGCGAAAAACCGGCCAAGGAAGAGCACAAGCCCGAGAAACCGCCGGTCTTCCTGGCCCTCGAAACCTTCACAGTGAACCTGCAGTCGGAAGACATGCAGCAGTTCCTGCAGGTGAACATGACCCTGCAGGTGGCCGACGAGCCGACGGTCGAACTGCTCAAGACGAACATGCCGCAGGTGCGCAATCGCCTGTTGCTGCTCCTGTCCAGCAAGAAGCCGGCCGAAATACTGACCGTGGAAGGGAAAAAGCAGCTTTCGAAGGAAATCGTCGAGACCATCGGCAAACCCTTCACGCCGCACGGCCCGAAGCCGGAAGTGTCCGACGTCTTTTTCACATCGTTCGTCGTCCAGTAAAGTCATGTCCGACAATTTCCTCTCACAGGAAGAAATCGATGCCCTGTTGAAGGGCGTCACCGGCGACCAGGATGAAGTCGAAGTCCAGGAAGACCTGTCGGGCGTGCGCCCGTACAACCTGGCGACCCAGGAACGCATCGTGCGCGGCCGCATGCCGACGCTCGAAATCATCAACGAACGTTTTGCCCGGCTGTTCCGCATCAGCCTGTTCAACTTCCTGCACCGCGCGGCCGAAGTGTCGATCGGCCCGGTGCGGGTGTCGAAGTACAGCGAATTCATCCGCAACCTGGTGGTGCCGACCAACCTCAACCTGGTCCACATGAAGCCGCTGCGCGGCACCGCGCTGATCGTGTTCGACCCGAACCTGGTGTTCCTGCTGGTCGATAACATGTTCGGCGGCGACGGCCGCTTTCATACCCGGGTCGAAGGCCGCGAATTCACGCTCACCGAGCAGCGCATCATCCAGCGCATCCTGAACATCGTGTTCGAGACCTACGCCAAGTCGTGGGAGCCGGTGTACCCGATCGAGTTCGAGTACATCCGCTCGGAGATGAACACGCAGTTCGCCAACATCGCCACGCCGAACGAAGTGGTGGTGACCACCACCTTCTCGATCGAACTGGGGCCGGTCACCGGCGAGATGCACTTCTGCACGCCGTATTCGACCATCGAGCCGATCCGCGACATCCTGACCTCCAGCCTGCAGGGCGAAACCCTGGAGATGGACAAGCGCTGGATCCGCCTCCTGAAGCAGCAGATCAAGACCGCCGAGGTCGAGCTGGTGGCCAATTTCGGCACCGCCGACGTCACCTTCGGCGACATCCTCAACATGAAGGTCGGCGATATCATCCCGATCACCGTCCCCGATCCGCTGTGCGCGACCGTGGACGGCGTCCCCGTGATGGAGTGCACCTACGGCAAGCTGAACGGCCAGTATGCGCTGCGTATCGAAAAACTGATCTACAGCGCCAACGAGTCGCTGCGCGGACACGAGCAGCTGCGCCGGCTGAAGGAAACCGAAGCACAGGACGAAAACGAAGCACCGCAAGGAGAAACGAAAAATGGCTGACGAACCGCAAGCAAGCATGGACGACGATTGGGGCGCGGCCCTGGCCGAACAGGCCAAGATGGAAGCGGCCGAACAGGCAGCACAGCCGGCGCCCGCCCCCTTCCAGGATTTTTCCGGGACCAGCGTCAAGAGCGGCACGCACAACGACATCGACTTCATTCTCGACATCCCGGTCCAGCTCACGGTCGAACTGGGCCGCACCAAGATCGCGATCAAGAACCTGCTGCAACTGGCCCAGGGCTCGGTGGTCGAGCTGGACGGCCTGGCCGGCGAACCGATGGACGTGCTGGTCAACGGCTGCCTGATCGCGCAAGGCGAGGTGGTGGTCGTCAACGACAAGTTCGGCATCCGCCTGACCGACATCATCAGTCCGTCGGAGCGCATCAGAAAACTGAATAAATGATGCGAAGAGGATTCCTCCCGCTGCTGCTGTGCGCAGCCGGCAGCGTCTATGCCGCCGACAATGCGGGACCGGGCTCCGCCGCGAGCCTGTTCCAGGTGTTGCTCGGCCTGCTGGTCGTGCTCGGCCTGCTGGCCGGAACCGCCTGGGCGATACGGCGCCTCGGCCTGGCCAGGCCCTCCTCCGCCAGCCCGGTCAAGATCATCGGCGGCGCCAGCATCGGCACGCGCGAGCGCATCGTGCTGGTGGAAGTGGCAAACCAGTGGATCGTGGTCGGAGTGGCTCCGGGCTGCGTCAACGCCTTGTCCACCATGCCGCGCCAGGAAGGCTTCGTGCCGCAGGAAGCACCGCCGGTGGCGAAGAATTTTTCAGCATGGCTGAAACAGACGATCGATAAGCGTAATGCTCAATAAGGTTTCATTGATGAAGCGGGCCAGGCCGGGGCTCCAGGCGGCCTTGCGCGCCGTCCCCGCCGCCGCCCTGCTCTGCCTGCCGGCGCTCGCGCTGGCACAACAGGCCGGACTGCCGGCTTTCACCAGTTCGCCGGCGCCCGGCGGCGGTCAGACCTATTCCCTCAGCCTGCAGACGCTGCTGCTGCTGACCAGCCTGACCTTCCTGCCGGCGGCCCTGATGATGATGACGAGCTTTACCCGCATCATCATCGTGCTTTCGCTGCTGCGGCAGGCGCTCGGCACGCAAGGCGCGCCGCCCAACCAGGTGCTGATCGGGCTGTCCCTGTTCCTGACCCTGTTCGTGATGGGGCCGGTGCTGGACAAAATTTACACCGACGCCTACCAGCCGCTGTCGGAAAACAAGATCACCATGGCGCAGGCGCTGGAAAAGGGCGCGGCGCCGCTGAAGTCCTTCATGCTGAAGCAGACGCGCGAATCCGACCTGGCACTGTACGTCAAGCTGTCGCGCGGCCCCGCCTTGCAGGGACCGGAAGACGTGCCGCTGCGGGTATTGGTGCCGGCCTTCGTCACCAGCGAACTGAAGACCGCGTTCCAGATCAGCTTCGCCATCTTCATCCCGTTCCTGATCATCGACATGGTGGTCGCGAGCGTGCTGATGTCGATGGGCATGATGATGGTGTCGCCCGCCATCGTGGCATTGCCGTTCAAGCTGATGCTGTTCGTGCTGGTCGACGGCTGGCAGCTGCTGATCGGCTCCCTGGCTCAGAGTTTTTATTAAGGAATTCCAATGACTCCGGAAAGCGTCATGGGCATCGGCCGTCACGCCATGGAAGTGACCCTGATGGTGGCCGCGCCGCTTCTGCTGGTGGCGCTGGCCATCGGCCTGATCGTCAGCATCTTCCAGGCGGCCACGCAGATCAACGAGCAGACCCTGTCATTCATCCCCAAGCTGGTCGGCATCTTCGTCGCGCTGGTGGTGGCCGGCCCCTGGATGCTGACGGTGATGCTCGACTACATGCGGGAATTGTTTACGAATATTCCGAATATGATCGGCTAAACAATTCGCTCTCCCGCGGGCGGGAGAGACGCCGGATCGCTCGCCATGATCTCCATCACCAGCGCCGAACTGAACACCTGGATCGCCTCGTTCCTGTGGCCGCTCACGCGCATCCTCGGGCTGGTGGCGGCCGCGCCGCTGTTCGGCAATGTCAGCGTGCCCAGGCGGGTCAAGCTGGGACTCGGCGTGATGCTGGCCATGGTCATTGCGCCCGCCGTTCCCGCCCTTCCCGCCGCCGATCCGATGTCGCTGCAAGGCCTGCTGATCCTGGTGCAGCAATTCGTGATCGGCACCGCCATGGGATTCGCCATGCGCATCGTCTTCGCCGGCATCGAAATGGCGGGTGAAATCAGCAGCATGACGATGGGCCTGGGCTTCGCCACCTTTTACGATCCGCAATCGCGCGGCCACTCGTCGGCCATCAGCCAGTTCCTGGCGCTGCTGACGCTGATGGTCTATCTGGCGACCGATTTGCATCTGGTGCTGCTGTCGACGCTGGCGCAAAGCTTTTCGACGCTGCCGGTCTCGGCGCAGGCGCTGTCCGGCGCGGGATTCCGCCAGGTCGCGGTCTGGGGAGCCATGATTTTCAGCGTCGGCGTGCAATTGTCGCTGCCGATCGTCGCCGCACTGCTGATCACGAACATGGCGCTCGGCATCCTGACCCGCGCGGCACCGCAGCTGAACATCTTCGGCATCGGCTTTCCGATTACGATCGGCGTCGGTTTTTCGATGATCGCGCTGTCCCTGCCCTACCTCGCCACGCCGATCGGAACCGTACTGCATGAAGGCATAGGCGCGATCCAGCAGATCACGGCAGCGCTGGTTCCGAAGGCAGGTTAGACTCAGATAAACTTGAACAGCGACAGCTGGGATATCTGCAGGAAGGATTTCTGCGCGGCTTCCAGCGCCTGCTGCTGCATCGTGAAATCGGAAACCACCTTCGCCAGGTCGATATCCTGCAGCTGGTGCAAGGCCTCGGTGTACTGGACTTTCAGGTCGTCGCCGGTGCTGTCGAGGGTGTCGATTTCCTTCAGCCGGGTACCGACCGACGCGCGCACTTCGAGCACGTTATTGAGCGCGTTGTCGATATTGTTGTTGGCGACGTTCAAGCCGTTGGTGAGCTTGGCCTGGCCGGCAGCCCCCGCACCGGGAGTGCTCAGCGTGTTCAGCAAATCCTTGAGCGTGGTGAAAATGCTTTGGTTTGTACTCGGCGTCAACGTGAATTTGTCGCCATTGGCAGGAGCACCCTTGACATCGAACTGCAGGCCGTCGACGGTGATCGCCTGGCCGCTGACGTACGGGGTTCCCGTTGCCGGCACCGCCGGTCCCCAGGTATTGGTGGCGGGATCCAGGTAAAGATTGGGGCTGGCGGTGGTATCCCGAATCACGTATGTCGTCGTCGCGGCATCGAACGGCGTGGCGCCGGGAACGACCGTGAACTCCACGCTATAGCTGTGCCCGGTGACCAGTGTGCTGTCGATCACGGCGCCGCTGCCGGCGATGCCGGAGCCGGTATTGGTCGGCGCGGCGGCAGCCAGGAAATCGCCGTTGCCGGTGCGGTTGCTCTCGAACACCGAACTGCCCGAATCGTTTAACGCGATGTGCCGCGACGGGCCGATCTGCAGCATGCGCTGCCCCTGGTCGCCGCTGTATTTTGCCCCGCCGGGGATTTCCGAAAATGGCTGGGTCGCGATCTGGAAGCCGCCGAACATGAAGTTGCCCGCGCCGTCGCGGCTGTTGGCCAGGCCCATCAGTTCATCGAAGCGCCCGCGCAATTCCGCCGCCAGGTATTGGCGCTGCGAATCCTCCATCGCGCCGTTACCCGCATTGATCACCAGCGTCTTCACATCCTGCAGCAAGGTGGTCACGCTCTGCAGCACGCTCTCCTGCTGGGACAGCAGATTTTTCGCATTCTGCCGGTTGGCGGCGAACTGGTCGTTGATCGACATCGTCTGGGAAATGCCCAGGATATTGGCGGCGGCGACCGGATCATCGGCCGGCGTCAGCACGCGGCGCTGCGTCGAAAGCTGCTGCTGGGTTTTCACGATATTCCCCTGCAGCTCGCTGATCTTGGTTGAGCCAAGCGCGAAAATCATGTTCGTGCTGATGCGCATGATCGGGTACTCCTAGCGATACTGATACGCTAAAAAATTGAATTCACATTGCCAAGCCATTACCGGTGCCAGCCGGCGCTATGCGCGTCCCAACGACACCAGCATGTCGAACATTTCCTTCACCGCCTGCATGACCTTCCCGGCGGCGACATAGGCCTGCTGATAGCGCAGCAGGTTGGCGCCCTCTTCGTCCAGGTTGACGCCGGAATCCGCGTCCTGCGCCTGTTCCAGCTGGGTTACCAGGTTGGTCTGCGCTTCGCTGCCGACCTGCAGTTCATGGGTCTTGTTGCCGACCATGCTGACCAGCTGCGACAACGCTCCCTGGTAGGAAGTGGTCCCTCCCACCAGCGTGTTTGCGGTCTGCAGGTTACCCAGCAACACCATGTTGCGGTTGTCGCCGGAAGTGCTGGTGTTCTTGCCGATGACGAATTGATCGCCATTGGCCGGCGCACCGCTGATCTTGAAGCTGACGCCGCCGATATCGGCCGGCGGTCCGGGCAGGTTGACGCCAAACGTGATCGTGGCCCCCGCCGAATAAGGGACCGGCGTTCCGGCCGGATAAATCGTCGAAGCGCCGTTGATATCGGTGACCTTGACATCGAACGGGAAGCCGGTCGCGGACGGCGCGTTCAGCGTGCCTGACGCCGCATCGTACACGAAGGTCTTCGCGGGCGAGACCATCGCCGTAGTGAAGTTCTTGTCGACCGCGCCCGCGCCGATGGTGGCGGAACCGGAATTGGACGTCGGCGTCGAGGTGGAAACCGGAGCTCCCGTCGCAATGGTGTTCAGGTCGGTCACGAGTACCTTGAAGCCGGCCGCCGCGTTGATCGTCGGCTTCACCACGAACTGGTCGCCTGCCGCCACCGTGCCGGCGTCAATCGTGAAATTGATGCCGTCGACGGTGATGCCGCCCGGCGGAATGCTCGCGGACGAGCTGACCTGCACATTGTCCGACATGCGGACGATATTGAAGTTGGCCCCGTCGTAGGAGACCTTGTAATCGCTCGCCTTCAGCGCCGACACATCGGTGATGGTCGCGCCCATCGTCGCGTTGCCGATATTGAGGCTGCTGCGGCTGACCAGGGGGGGGGCCATGTTGAAGAAATTGCCGCCCATCGCACCGTTGCGGTCCACGCCCAGCTTGTGCTGATCGTTGAACGTGGTCGCCAGGCCGATGGCGATACGGCCGAGCTGGTTTTGCGCATCCGTCAAAGTATTGGCGCGGAATTCGAACAGGCCGCCCAATTTCCCGCCCTGCAGGCTGCTTTCCGAAAGGCGGACCGTGCCTTTGGCGGTCTCGATCCCGACCGTTACCTCGGACAGATCGGTCGGCGAAGCGCTCGCCGCCAGTTTCGACACGGTCGAGCCGACCACCATCGGCTGGCCGTTGCCGATGAAGATGCCGTAGTTGCCGCCGTCCTTGGACACCGTGACCTTGGTCAGCTTGCTCAGCTCGCCGACCAGGTGGTCGCGCTGGTCGAGCAGGTCGTTGGGCATTTGTCCGCTGCCGCTCTGCGCCTTCGAGATCGCATTGTTCAGGTCGGCGATCTGCTGCGCATAGGAGTTGATTGCCGTGATCGTGGTCGAAATCTCGGAGTTCACCGCCACCCGCAGTTCGCGCAGCTGGCCGTCCATGCTCTGGAAGCGCGCCGCCATCGATTGCGCCGCCGCCAGCATCGAGCCGCGCGCATCCGGATTGGCCGCCAGGTTCTGTACGCTCTGGAAGAAATCCTGCAGCACCGGCGACAGGCCGGAATTCGGATCGGCCAGCATGTTGTTGATGCGGTTGGCCTGGGTGTAATGCGCCTCCAGTTGCCCCTGGCTGGTCTGCACCGTGCGCAGCTGCGAGGCGAGGTACTCGTTGTAGACGCGCTGAACGGACACGACTTCCGTCCCCTTGCCGATGAAGCCGCCGCCCTCGTCCTGGCCGCCGACCGCAGCCTGCAGCACCACCTGGCGGTGATAACCGGGCGTGCGGGCATTGGAGATATTGTGCGCGGTGGTCGCCAGCCCCTGCTGGGCAGCGGTAAGGGCGCTATTTGCGGTGCTGAGGATATTCGCCATGATTGTTCTTCCCTGGTATTTCTATACCGTGACGCTTCCATGAACGGCAGCCGGGCGGAAAACTTGAGGCGATTTCAAAGAAATTTGCCGTTTTCCGCGCAAGGCGAATCCAGTAGTTGTCAGCCTGATAAATTCTGGTTGATGATCTGGGTCAGCTTGGCCGCGTAATTCGGATCGGTCGCATAGCCGGCGCGCTGCAGGCCCAGCGCAAAGGCGTTCAGGTCTGCGGCGTTGGCCAGCACGCTTTCGTAGCGCGGATTGGAGCGCAGCAGCCTGGCATAGTCGCGGAATGCATCGGCATAGGAGTCGTAGGCGCGGAACTTCTCGACCCGTCTTTGCGGCACGCCGTCCACGTACTCGGTCGTGACGGCTTCCACCACCCGCCCCTTCCAGTTGCCGCCTGCCTTGATATTGAAAAGGTTGTAACTGTTGCTGCCATCGGCCGCGCGGATCTCCTTCCTGCCCCATCCGGTTTCCAGCGCAGCCTGGCCGAGCATGAACTTGGCCGGGATGCCGGTCTCGCGGCTGGCCTGTTCCGCATGCGCGGCCAGGCGCTCCTGGAAGTCCTGCACATGCGCCGGCTGCGCGCCATTGGCCTTGCCGCCGTCCGCCGGGGCCGCCAGCTCCGCCGGCTGCCAGGCCGTGTACTGGCGCGCCTGCGCGCTGGATGCCTTGTAATAGGCGCCGGAAGCCGGCTCCGCCTGCCCGTTCAGGCTGGCGGACAACTGCCGTACCAGCATGTCGGCCAGCCCGAGTCCCTTGCCGGCCAGGTTCTGGCTCAGCTGGGTGTCGAGCATCGAGGTGTACATGCGGCTCTGCTCGTTGTCGAATATCCCGTCCTGCGGCGTCGCCTCGCGCATGCTCTTCATGATCATGTTCATGAACAAGGCTTCGAACTGCTTGGCGGCCGCCTTCAGCGCCTCCGGCGAATTCTCGCGCGCCGAGCGGCGCAGCGAATCGAGGCCCTTGGCGTCGATTGCGAGGTTTTGGGAAGGATTGACGGGCGTGACCATCGCGTTCAGATGACTTCCAGTTCGGCGCGCAGCGAGCCGGCGGCCTTCATCGCCTGCAGGATCGCCAGCAGATCCTGCGGCGTGGCGCCGATGGCGTTGAGCGCCTTGACCACATCCGCCAGCGCGGTGCCGCCCTTCAGCAACAGCACCTGGCCCGGCTCCTTCTTGATCTCGATCTGCGAGGTCTGCGCCACGACGGTCTGGCCGCCCGAGAACGGCGCCGGCTGGCTGATGACCGGCTCGGTATTGATCACCACCTGCAGGTTACCGTGCGATACCGCGCAGCTGTCGAGGGTCACGGCCTGGTTCATCACCACCGACCCGGTCCGTGCGTTCAGGATCACCTTGGCATTGGTCTGCGCCGGCGTGACGTCCATGCTCTCCAGCGCGCCCAGGAAGGACACCCGCTCGTCGCTGCTCAAGGGCGCGCGCACCCGGATCACCCGCCCGTCCTGGGCCGCCGCCGTCTCGGCGCCGAAGCGCCGGTTGATCGCTTCCACCACCCGGCTCGCGGTCGAGAAGTCGGTATCGTTCAGCTCCAGGTATACGAAGTCGCCCTGGCCGAGCGCGGTCGGTACCGCGCGCTCCACCGTGGCGCCGGAGGAAATGCGGCCCACGCTCAGGTGGTTGATCTGCGCCTTGCTGCCGTTGGCGGCGGCGCCCACGCCGCCCACCACCACGTTGCCCTGCGCGATGCCGTAGATCTGGCCGTCGGCGCCTTTCAGCGGCGTCATCAGCAGCGTGCCGCCGCGCAGGCTTTTCGCATTGCCCATCGAGGAGACGGTGACATCCAGCGTCTGGCCGGGCCGCGCGAACGGCGGCAGCGAAGCCGTCACCACCACCGCGGCGACATTCTTGAGCTGCAGGCTCACGCCCGCCGGAAGATTGACGCCCATGTTCTGCAGCATGCTGACCACGCTCTGCACGGTAAACGGCGTCTGCGTGGTCTGGTCGCCGCTGCCGTCCAGACCGACCACCAGGCCGTAGCCGATCAGCTGGTTCTGGCGCACGCCCTGGATGCTGGCAAGGTCTTTCAGGCGCTCCGCATGCGCCGTGCCCGGCAGCGCGACGCACAGCGCGGCCAACGCAACCGACACGATTTTTCCGAAAACGGGGGCAATGGTTCTCATAACGGCGCAAAGCTCAGGAAGAAGCGGGCGATCTGCGACATGAATTCGGCCTTGTCGATCCTGCTGTTGGTGCGGTATTCGATGCGGGCATCGGCCACCTGCGTGGATGACACGATGTTGCCGGTGCCGACCGTCTGCGGACTGACGACGCCGGAGAAGCGGACAAATTCCACTCCCTTGTCGAACGACACCTGTTTTTCGCCGGCCACCAGCAGATTGCCGTTCGGGAGCACCTCGGTAACGGTGACCGTGATGGTGCCGCTGAAGGTATTGCTGGACGATTGCGCGCCCTTCTCCTCGAACTTGTTGGCGGTGGAGGCGCCGACTCCGAGGTCGGAGACGGTCGGTGCCGGCACGCCGAACAGCTTCGACACCTGGGAATTGGTGCTGCCTGTCTTGCTGCCGGAATTAAGGGCATTCTTGCCGGCGCTGGTCTTTTCGTTGATCACGATGGTCAGGATGTCGCCCACCATGCGGGCACGGATATCCTCGAACACCGGGCGATAAGTCGCCGCCTGAAAAATCGCGCCGTTGGCCGGCGCCGCCGGCGCTGCCGGCTGCGGACGTGCCGACAGCGGCTGCTGCACGATGGTTTCGGGCACGGTGCCGCAGGCGGCCAGAGCGGCAACCGCAAGCGCGCTCAGGATGAGGGACGACAGTTTCATCTCGATGCTCAGTCCGGTGTCTTACAGCTGCGCCAGCTTCTGCAGCATCTGGTCGGATGTCGAAATCGCCTTGCTGTTGATTTCGTACGCGCGCTGGGTCTGGATCATGTTGACCATCTCCTCGACCACGTTCACGTTCGAGGTCTCGACATAGCCCTGCACCAGCAAGCCGGCGCCGTTGGTGCCGGGCGTATTCGCGTTGGGAGTGCCCGAGGCGGCGGTTTCGACGTACAGGTTTTCGCCCTTGCTTTCCAGTCCGGCCGGGTTCATGAATGTCGCCAGCTGCAGCGCGCCGACCTGGGTCGGCGTTGGGTTGCCGGCCTGCGTGATCGACACCGTGCCGTCGCGCCCCACGGTGATGCTTTGCGCATTGGCCGGAATCGTGATCGCGGGCTGCACCACGAAACCGCTGGAGGTCACGAGCTGTCCCTGGTTGTCGACCTGGAACGAGCCGTCGCGGGTATAGGCGGTCGTCCCGTCCGGCAGCAGCACCTGGAAGAAGCCCGCGCCCTGGATGGCGACATCCTTGTCGTTGCCGGTCTGCTGCAGGTTCCCCTGGGTGAAAATCCTTTCGGTCGCGACCGTGCGCACGCCGGTGCCGATCTGCAGGCCGGAAGGCAGCTGCGTCTGCTGCGAGGACTGGGCGCCGGGCTGGCGCATGGTCTGGTACAGCAAATCCTCGAACACCGCGCGCGAACGCTTGAATCCGCTGGTGCTGACGTTGGCAAGGTTGTTGGAGATGACATCCATCTGCGTCTGCTGCGCATCCATGCCGGTTTTGGAAATCCAAAGCGATTTGATCATGTTATCTCCCGAGACCCTGATTCAATATGCCGCGCATGTCTGGCGCGGCCATTCGTTGTTCATTGATATGGATGCGCTCAGCCCAAGGACAGGAATTCGTTGGCCTTGGACTCGTTGCTTTCCGCATTCTTCAGCAGGCTCATGTTCAGCTCGTACTGGCGCGCCAGGCTGATCATGCTCACCATGGAATCGATCACGTTGACGTTGCTGCCTTCGAGCGCGCCGCCGATCAGCGTCACCCCGGCGTCGGCATCGGCAGGATTGCCGTCCTTGACGCTGAACAGGCCGTCGTCGCCGCGCACCAGCGATTCGGTCGGCGGATTGACCAGCTTGATGCGCCCGATCACGGTGGTCGCGCCAGGCGCATTGCCCTGCGTGACCGTGGAAACCGTGCCGTCCTTCGCGATCGTCACGATCGCATCCGGCGGGATCGTGATCGGTCCGCCGTCGCCCAGCACGTTCAGTCCGCCCTGCGTCTGCAGCACGCCGTTTTCATTCAGCTTCAGGCTGCCATGGCGTGTGTAGCCTTCCGAGCCGTCCGGGCGCTCCACCGCGATCCAGCCGTCGCCCTGGATCGCGACATCGAGATCGCGGCCGGTTTGCTGGATCGGGCCGGGCCGGAAATCGGTGCCGACGGTGGCGTCGACCACGAAGGCGCGGGTCGGCAGGCCGTCGCCGACCACCGGCACCGCGCGAAAGGAATCGAGCTGGGCGCGAAAACCGGCGGTGGTCGCATTGGCCAGGTTGTGCGAGGTTGTCGCCTGCTGCTCCAGGATATGCTTGGCGCCGGTCATGGCGGTATAGATCAGGCGATCCATCTGTTTCCTCCCTCGATCGGGGCGCCACGCCGCGGAGGCCGGCGCCCCGATCTTTCAATCAGCTCGTTACCTCAGGTTGACCAGCGTCTGCATGATCTGGTCTTCGGTCTTGATGGTCTGCGCGTTGGCCTGGTAGATGCGCTGCGCGGTGATCATCGAAACCAGCTCGGCGGTCAGGTCGACATTCGACTCCTCCACGGCCGACGACTGCACCACGCCCAGGCCGCTGTTGCCGGGGCTGCTGACCACCGGCGGGCCGGAAACCGCGGTTTCCTCCCATGCGTTGTCGCCCTTGGCCAGCAGCCCGTTCGGATTGGGGAAGCGCGCCAGCGCGACTTGGCCGAGGGTGTAGGTCTGGCCATTGGTATAGCTGCCGACAATCTTGCCGTCCGGCGAGAGGTTGAACGACACCAGGTTGCCTGCGGTGTAGCCGTTCTGGTTCTGATCGCGCACGCCGAATTCCAGCGCGTACTGGGTGGTGCCGGAAAAATCGATCGACACGGGTTGCGGCGAGGTGGCGCCGTTGGTCAGCGTGAGGTTGGCGGTGACAACCGGCGTCGCGAGCGCAACGCCGCCGGTGCTGAACGTAATGCTGGTGAGCGGAACCGGAGCCGCCGGCGGCACATAGCCGATCGGCGTGCCGTCGACCGTGGCATACACATCCCAGGTGTTGCCTGCCCCTGGCGCCGCGGGTCCGCGATTGACATAAAACGTCGACAGCACATGGGAATTACCCAGGCTGTCATACACGCCGACCGAAGTCTGGTTGCTGTAGGTCGTCGGATCGGTCGGGTCGAAAGCCACGCCGCCGACCGCCGGCGGCGCCAGGATCACCGGCTTGCCCGAATCCAGGTTCAGGTTCACGTTGTACCTGTCGGTCGCCTTGGGTGCCAGCGCGGTATTGGTGATGCGCAGCGCAGTCGGCGCGCCATTGGAGATATTGCCGTTGGCGTCGACCGGATAGCCGGTCAGCAGTCCTCCGGTCGCGTTTTCGATATTGCCGTTCTTATTCAGCTGAAACTGGCCGTTGCGGGAATAGGTGATCGCACCGTTATTGCTCAGCCGGAAAAAGCCATCGCCATTGATCGCGATGTCGAGCGGATTATTGGTGCCGGTGATGTTGGCCTGCGTGAATTGCTGCGAGACCCGCGCCAGCTTGGTGCCGATACCGATCGGGGATGCGCCGCTGCCGATCAGGGAGCTGGCATACACGTCGGCGAACTGCGCCTGCGATTTCTTGAAGCCGACGGTGCCGGCGTTGGCAACGTTGTTGCCGATGGTTTCCATGGTCTTGGATGCGGCGTTCAAGCCGCTCAATCCTTGCTGAAATGCCATGTCATTCTCCCTTGGTGTACCGCTGTTGAATCAAAGAATTTGCCGGACGTCGGCCAAGTTGAGCGAACCCAGACCGCTGACGTTGAGCTTGACGCCCTTGGCGTCGGTCGACACGGTGTCGACCAGGCCGAATTGCAGCGCCGTTGCGGCGACCTTGGCGCCGCCGCGCACCGCCGCCACCTCGAACGTGTAATGGCCGTCTTTCAGCGCACTGCCATCCTCGGCCTTGCCATCCCACGCCACCGGCTGCGAGCCGGCTTTCTGCGCGCCGAGCTCCAGCTTGCGCACCTCCTTGCCGGAGGCGTCGCGTATCGTCACGCTGACCTTGTCGGCCGGCTCGGCCAGGTCCACGCCAAGCAGCCCGCTGCCCTTCGTCAGCTCGATGCGGCTGCCGGAAGACAGCACGCCGCGGCCGATCATGCCGACCGCCTGCAGCGTCTGATTGGCCTGGTAGCCCGCCATCATCGACGTCATCGCATCGTTCAGCTTGTTAATGCCGGTAACCGTCGACAGTTGCGCGAACTGGCTCGTCACCTGCGCATTGTCGAGCGGGTTCATCGGATCCTGGTTCTTCATCTGGGTCACCAGGAGCTTGAGGAAACGGTCCTGCGCCTCCTCCACGTCGGTTTTCGCCGCGCTGCTTTTTTTCGGATTCATCGCATCCATCAGCGCACTGGAAACGCCGCCGCTGCCCTGCACCGTGCTGGCCATCGAATTCCCCTTTCCTTACTGACCGAGGGTCAGCGTCTTCAACAGCATGTTCTTCGCGGTGTTCATGGTTTCCGCGTTGGTCTGGTAGGAGCGCGACGCGGAGATCATGTTGACCATTTCCTCGATCACGTTCACGTTGGGCATCGCGACATAGCCCTTTTCGTCCGCGAGGGGATTTTTCGGGTCATAAACCATTTTCAGCGGCGACGCATCCTCGACCACCTGCGCCACCTTCACGCCGGTCGCCGCGGCATTCTCCGTCGGCACCGCGGAAAACACCACCTGCTTGGCGCGATAGGTCTTGCCGTCGGCGCTGGTGGCGCTGTCGGCGTTGGCGATATTGCTGGATACCACGTTGAGCCGCTGGCTCTGCGCACTCATGGCCGAGCCGGCGACGTTAAAGATATTAAATAGCGACATGATTATTGCCCCTGGATAGCGGTCAGCAGGTTCTTGATCTGGTGCGAGATCAGCGTGAGTCCCGCTTCGTAGCGCAATGCGTTGTCGGTAAACTGGTTGCGCTCCACGTCCATGTCGACCGTATTGCCGTCCACGCTGCCCTGCGCGGGCTGCCGGTATTGCGGCGTGAGGCCGCCGATGGTCGGCTGTCCCTGCACCGACAGATGGGCAGCGGCGGTCTTGACCAGTTCGCCCTGCGCCGGCGCATTGCCGCGCGCTAGCGCGCCCTGCAGCGCCTTGCTAAAATCGACGTCCCGCGCCTTGTAGTTGGGCGTGTCGGCATTCGCGATATTCGACGCCAGCAACTGCTGCCGCTGGGCGCGCAGACTGAGCGCCGTTTCATGGAAGCGCAAGGCTTCGTCAAGTTTTCCGATCATCGCTTCCTCCAGGTTTGCCGGCACCGAAAACAGCTTGAAAAACCGCCGCTCGTCCGACAGGTGGACACTTGTGTACTCTCGATCATACGGACGGCCACGGCAAGCCGATCAAACGATAAGACCGCGAAATTCCACCCTTTTCGACCCTTTGCGCGACCGCCCCGGCCGTAATATGGCACGGGATCCAATCACCGTTCATCATGAAGCCTGACCGCCACGTCCTTTTCCTGCTGCTGACGCTGCCATTCTTGCAACAGGCATGGGCACAGGACCCGGGGCCGCGCCAGCAACCGGCGGCGCTGCGCGACACGGTCGAACAATTTCTGCACGCTCAGGCCGCCGGACTGCCGGGCAATGCCAGCATTTCCGTGGGTGCGATAGACCCGCGCCTGAACCTGCCCGCCTGCCCCGCCCCGGAAGCCTTCCTGCCCCCGGGCAGCCGCGCCTGGGGCCGGACCACGGTCGGGGTGCGCTGCACCGCTCCGGCAAGCTGGACGATCTACGTGTCGGCCACGGTGCGCGTGCACGGCGAATACATTGTGGCGGCCGCGCCGCTGGCGCAGGGGCAGACCATCGGCCCCAACGACGTGCGCAAGATGAAGGGCGACCTGACCTCGCTGCCGGCGGGCGCCATCATGGATGCCTCGCAGGCGATCGGACGCACCCTGGCGATCTCGACGCCGGCCGGCGCCGCGCTGCGGCAGGACACGCTGCGCGCGCAACAGGCGATCCAGCAGGGACAGACGGTGCGTCTGATGTCGTCCGGGCCGGGATTCCGGGTCAGCGCCGAGGCCAAGGCGCTGACCAATGCGAACGAAGGACAGGTGGCGCAGGCCCGCACCGCCTCGGGACAGGTGGTCAGCGGCGTCGCCAGGATGGGCGGCATCATCGAGGTAACGTATTGATACAATCGCAATGAAGTTACCGCACGTTTGACGCTAAAGTTTGCGGTAAGATCGCCGATATAGAGGCAGACAGCGGCGATCAGCCCGGACAAAACAAGGAACTGTGATGAAAATCTCTGATTCGCTTAACAAAGCCAACGGTTTGGGAGTCGCGGCCTCCAGGACCAGGGCCGCCAAGACCGAGGACAAATCCGGCGTGGATAAAACCTCGTCCGACAGCGTCACCTTGTCGTCGGAAGCGCAGGCCCTCGCCAGCCACAATTCCGGCAACCAGGTGTTCGATGCAAAGAAAGTGGAAGAGATCAAGGCCGCCATCGCCAGCGGCCGCTTCCAGATCAATGCCGGCCGCATCGCCGACGGCCTGATCGACACCGTGAAAGACTTGATTTCGGCCAGAAAAGGTTAAACGGATATCATGCACGCCCCCGGCACCAGCCCCGCGCACGGACTCGACGAAGAGCGGCAGGCCGCCGACAGCCTGCTCGAATTGCTCAAGCAGGAACAGGCCGTACTCGTGAAGGCCGACGTCGACGGCCTGATCAGGCTGACCGAGGAAAAGGCGAAGCTGGCGGCCCGCATGTCGCAATTGGCCAAGCGCCGGCATCAGGCGCTCGGCGCCGCAGGGTTCGAGGCATCGGAGAGCGGCATGCAGGCATGGCTGGCCAGCCCGGGCGCCAGCGCCGCCGACAACACGGCGTGGCATGAACTGCTGGCCGCGATGCAATCGGCCAAGGAACTGAATCGCGTCAACGGCCTCTTGATCGGCCAGCACATGACGCGCAACCAGAGCGCGCTCAACGTATTGCAGGGCAATACCCAAGGCGGCCCCATCTATGGCCCGGACGGGCAAGCCACCACCCGGATCGGCAGCCGCCGGCTGGTGGTCGGCTGACACGCCCCCGACAATCCTCCCCTGCCCCGCGCCTCCGCCGCCCGTTATGGCGCGGGCGACGCCGCAAGCGGCACTTCGGTCACCTGCTCCGGCAGGCTGGAAAGAATAATCACCGTCACCCGCCGATTGCGCTGCCGTCCTTCCGGCGTCTCGTTGCTTTCCACCGGCTGCGTCTGCCCCCGGCCGATCGCCGTCAGGCGCTCTTCCGCGATGCCGTTCTCGGCGAACAACCGGATCACGCTGCTCGCGCGCACGGCCGACAATTCCCAGTTCGAGGGGAAAGCGGCATTCCGGATCGGCGTGCTGTCGGTATGCCCTTCCACCTGAATCGCGTGGTCGTCATCCTTCAGCACTGCCGCCACGGCTTTGAGCACAGCGCCGGTTTCGTCGCCGAGCTTCGCATCGCCGGGCGCGAACAGGACGCTGGCATTGATCTCCACCCTGACCCCGCGCGGACTTTGCGTGACGCGCACCTTGCCCTGGTCGACCAGCGGAGCGAGCGCTTTCTGGATATCGCGCGCCATGTGCGTCAGGTGCTCCCGCTCGCGCCGCATCGCCTCCGCATTGCGCCTTTGCTGCGCAGTGCGCGGGATGCTGGGGGCCGGGACCTGCTGCGCGTTCTCGCTGGCCGGGATCACCGGCGTGCTTCTGAAGGCGCCGACCAGCGAATTGGCGACGGCGCGGTACTTGCCCTCGTTGACCGAGGAAATCGCATACATCACGACGAAAAAGGCGAACAGCAGCGTGATGAAGTCGGCGTACGACACCATCCAGCGCTCGTGATTGTCATGCTCTTCTTCGTATTTTTTGCGGGGCATTAGGGCCTGCCATCAATTAGTTTGGGAGTGCGAACGGGCCGTATGCGTTGCAGGCCAAGGCGCGGCGACGCGTC
>OFCW01000164.1_pt1 | contig 25294 bp, 26 predicted proteins | sample 1520951 | NCBI WGS metagenome assembly OFCW01 (sample SAMEA4349680, study PRJEB24078) | microbial mat metagenome | biome: Terrestrial Biome; feature: Habitat; material: Microbial Mat | place: India | collected 2012-06-12 | depth 10 m | reverse complement strand
TGCTGGGTCATCCGCGCAAAGCCGGCCCAGTCGTCCTCGGCCAGGCCGTCTTCGATGGAAACGATCGGATAGCGCTTCACCCAGTCGGCGAACAGCGCAATCATCTCGTCGCTGGTTTTGTCGCCCTGACCACTGCGTGTCAGGCGATACTTGCCCTCTTCGAAGAACGAACTGGCCGCCGGGTCGAGGGCAATGGCGATGTCTTCGCCCGGACGGTAACCGGCACGTTCTATCGCCGCCACGATCAATTCGCAGGCCTGCTCGTTGCCGCCGTCGAGTCGGGGGGCGAAGCCGCCTTCATCGCCCACGGCCGTGGACAAGCCCTTCTCATGAAGGATTTTCTTGAGGGCCTGAAAGGTTTCGGCGCCGTAGCGAACGGCCTCGGCAAAGCTCGGCGCGCCCCGGGGCATGATCATGAATTCCTGGAAGTCGAGACTGCTGTCCGCGTGCTTGCCGCCGTTGAGGACATTCATCATGGGCACCGGCAGGTGGACGGCACCAACCCCGCCGAGGTAGGTATAGAGCGGTAGTCCACACGACCGTGCGGCAGCCCGTGCCACCGCCTGCGACACCCCGAGGATGGCATTGGCCCCCAGCCGGGATTTGTTTTCAGTGCCATCCAGGGCGATGAGCAAAGCGTCGATCGCCGCCTGGTCGGTGGCATTTCTGCCGAGCAGCACGCTGGCGAGTTCGGTATTCACGTTCTCGACCGCCCCCTGAACCCCCTTTCCCTGATAGCGCAACACATCGCCATCGCGCAACTCGGTTGCCTCGTTGGCCCCGGTGGACGCGCCCGAAGGCACGATTGCGGCCCCCGTCGTTCCATCGTCCAATACCACGCGGACACGAACCGTTGGAAAGCCACGGGAATCCAGAACTTCCAGCGCATCGACAGCTTGAATCAGACGTTTCATCGCAAATCTCCCAATCAGCATTTCCCGAACATCAGCGCCCGACCAGTACTGCACAGGTCGCATGGTGCATGACCTGCTTGGCGACCGAACCGAGCAGCCAGCGCCCCATCAGGCCGTGGCCGCGGTGACCGATGACGATCAGGTCGGCACCCCACTGTTCGGCGTCGATCACGATACGCTCGGCGGGGTGGCCGACCTCGATGGCGTAGTCGACGCTCAAGCCGAGTTTTGTGGTGCGGTCACGCAGGTGACGCATTTCGCGCAGATAGTGCCCGCGCGAATTCTCAATCACCACGCCGGTCTCCACTTCATCCCCGAATTCGGGCGGCTTGACCACGGCCAGCACACGCAGCGCCGCGCCATATTTGGTGGCCAGATCCAGCCCCAGGTCAAAAGCGTGCTGGGCAGCGTCGGAGCCATCGTAGGCAATCAGGATTTTCTTGAACATGGCTGTCTCCTAGGAATGGCCTGCCGTGCCTTCGGCCTCTCGGATCAGATGGCGCGGCAGGAAAAACGCGTTGGCGATGAGCGTCGGAATGACGGCGCTACCAATGACGGCAGCGACCAGGTAGGAATACTGGGTCTGGTCAATCACTTGGTGGGAAAGACCGAAGAGCGCCGAGATGGTGCCGAAGGTCAGGCCGGTCGACATGAGCAGCGTGGTATAGGTGGCTTCCTGCTTCGGCGACTTGTAGTAGCGCGCAACGGGATAGATGCCCGCGACTTTGGTGACCATCTTGGCAAGCAACAGCACCACCAGGGCCATCGGAGCAGCAACGATGGCCGACACGGAGACCAGGGAGCCCGCGCGGATGAAGTAAAACGGCGTCAGGAACCCGAAGGTCAAGGTCCGCAAGCGGCGAATCAATACATGGTCCTTGCCGACGGTACCGGCCAGAACCATGCCCATCAGATAGGCTGGGAGCACCGCCTCGCTGTCGGCCCAGGCCGCCAGCCCCCCCATGGCGAAGAGCCAGAAAAGCAGGAATTTGGCCTCCAGTTCAGAGGGGCGAGCGCCAAAACGCTTGAAGAAGCGGGGCGTCACCCAGGGCAGGATGCTGAACACGACCAGGGCGGCAGCGAAAAAGATGGCGGTCCGGTAGGTAAAGGGGGCAAAGATGAAGCCGAGAGCCAGGACGGTTGCCAGATCGGTGATGAAGCAGGCGGCGAGCACCGTCTTGCCGTAGTCGGTCGCGTTGAAACCAAATTCGAGCATTACCGCATACACCACCGCCACCGAAGTCGTGGACATGGCGATGCCAGCCAGCCAGCTCGCCTGGAGACTCCAGCCGAGCCCCCAATAGGCCACGGCGGCGCACCCGAAGAATGGCGCGGCGAAGCTGATGAGGCCAATCGCCATCGACTCCTTCCACTTGCGGCGCAGCACATGCGGGTCCAACTCCGCGCCGGCCAGAAAAGTCAGGACGATGGCACCGGTGCCCGCCAGAAAGCGCACCCAGGATTCGCTCGCCCCCAGGGTGACGCCGCCGATGAAGGCGCCAATCAGGAGTTGAGCGATGGCGCCGACAACAATCTCGGACAGCGCCGTCGCCACCCGCAGCCAGATGGAGAGCAGGCTCGCCGCGAGGGCGAGACCCAACCAGAGTGCGGCAAGGAACCAGGTATCGGTCATGCGTCGGGCTCCCCAAGAACGCCAAATTCGACTTCCGTTTTGGCATAGAAGACATGCACCCCTTCCTGCTCGATCAGCGCGAACAACCGTCGCGCCTCGTCTTCCGTGACGGCCATCACCACCTCCTGCGGCTGGTCGGCCAGCTCGAAGAAGTGAGCGGAATGAATGCGTCGATGATGACCATAGCCTTCGCTCGCGGCAACGATGGTTGCCCCCCGCACCCCCAGGTCCCGCGCCGCCAGCATCAGCCATTCAGCCAGCGGCTTGTGGCCGTGCCGTTTGTCCTGCTGGGTGAAGAACGTCAGCATGTAGCCTTTCATGGTCGTCTCCTCAGGTGGATTTCAGGAATTGCCAGGTGCTCAGCCCGGCAAAGGTGCTGAGCAGTGATCCGCTCAAGTGGGTCAGCATGACGCCCATCGCCCAGGCGATGCGGCCTTCCTGGAGCAGCGAGACGACCTCGGCCGAAAAGGTCGAAAAGGTCGTCAGCCCGCCACAGAAGCCGGTGATGATGAACAGTCGCCACTCGGGGGTAATTTCCGGTGCTTGTGCAAAATAGGCAATCGCCAGGCCAATGATGTACCCCCCGATCAGGTTGGCCACCAGCGTGCCCGGCGGCATGGTGGTGAAAACGGAGTTCAGCCGTACGCCAAGCTGCCAGCGCAACACGGCCCCGAGTGAGGCACCGAGACAAATCGCCAAAACAGATTTCCACACAGCGCATCTCCATTCGATTCGGACGAGCGGCTCAAGGACGGCGCGCCAACCCGTTCGACCTTTGCCTCAAAAACAAGTCCAGACTGTCATCCATGGCACTGGTCTTGTCGAACACATCAAAAAACGGAAAGTGGCCATAGCGAATGGACAGCGCAGCGCGAATATCGCTCTCGCCGCGACCTTTCGCCGCAAGGTACAAGGCAGATGCCAAGCCCGTCCGGTCGGCCCCGGCCTTGCAGTGAATCAGGAAGGGTTGGGGAATGCGCTCAAACAGCTTCTGAAGTTCCGTCATCTGCTCGATGCTCAGCGGGCTGCTGGCAGAGAACCCGTAGTCGACATGCTGGATGCCCAATTCATCCGCCACCGCGACCTCCTCCTCGTACCAGGACTTTCCGGGCTTGGCACCTCGCAAATTGACGATGGCGCGTATCCCGACCCGGGAAGCCAGCTCTCGAAGCTGATGCCCATTCAGTTGCGCCGAGCGATAGGCGACACCTTCCTCAATGGGATGAACGTTGCCATCCCGCTCAATGACCAGGTAGCCGACGCCGACAGCCGCCGCCAGCAAGCCGATCATGGCGAGGACAAGGGCAAGGATGCGCCGGGAGAGATGGAAAAGACGCTGAAGCATCAGATGCCCAACTCACATTTGTAGAGAACGGAACGCACATGGCCCAACTCATGCGCATGGTTATGCAGGAAGTTGCGCAGCTTCTCCTCGGTATCAACCAGTTCGATACAAAGCGGATGATGCGCCGGCGCACTTTCGGGATGCTGATGGGACAACCTGCTTCCGGGCAGATACCCGGCATGCACCGACAGGAGCAGGGCTTGGCTGATGTCCGCCCGCTTCGCCGCCTTCAGCAAATGGTGGCTCAACGCCGGGGCTGACAAGTGATGCCAGAATCTTGTCGGCTTGGCACGCGCCCCCTGGGGCAAGTAGAGACGAAGGGCAGTCAACTCATTCATGACGGTTTTCCTTGGCTTGCGAACTGTTTTTCGGCGCTACCGCTTCGGCCTGCAGTCGTTTCCGGTAGTCTGGAAGCTCCCCCAGCTTGATGCCTTCCGGCGCATGCTGATGCTTGGCATGGCCAACCCGTTGCGAACGGTAAATGCCGGTGTGCCCGGAAAACAGATAGCTGATGACGCAGGCGACGCCGGCAAAGACGCCGACTTCCGCCCCGAACAGCTCCATTGCCATCAGGGTCGAGGCAATCGGCGTATTGGCGGCCCCCGCGAAGACGGCAACAAAACCAATCCCCGCCAGGAGGGGGAAGGGCATGTTGAGCAGCGGGGCCAGGGAATTGCCCAGCGTGGCGCCAATATAGAACAGCGGCGTGACCTCGCCCCCCTTGAAGCCAAAGCCCAGGGAAAACACCGTGAAGGCCATCTTCCCGAGGAAATCGTAGGCCGGCAGCGGCTTCTCAAAAGCCTCCACGATGACCGGGATACCCAGGCCAATGTAACGATCCGCCGTAAAAACCATGACGACGCCAGCCAGAACCGCGCCACCGAGCAAGGGGCGCAGCGGTCCGTAGCGGACGGTCTGTTTGACCCAGGCACTGAGCGCGTGGGTGGCATCGGCAAACACCTTGCCGGCCAGCCCGAAGACGATGCCGGCCAGGACCATGGCGCAGAGCCCCCAGACCGTGACGCGGGGGATTTCCGGAATCAGGTAGTGGGTGTGGTGCACACCCCAGAAACTGCAAACCTGGTCGGCCACGATCGCCGACAGCGTACAGGCGAGCAGCGCGTCATAGCGTAGCCGGCCGATCGCCAGAACCTCGAGCCCCCAGACAGCGCCCGCCAGCGGCGTGCCGAATACCGATGAAAAACCCGCACTGATGCCTGCCATCAGGATGATGCGGCGGTCCTCATGCTTCAGTTTGAAGAGATGCGTAAACTGGTCGGCCAGTGCCCCGCCCATCTGGACAGCCGTACCCTCGCGGCCGACCGAGGCCCCGAACAGATGCGAAATGACTGTTCCGCCCAGCACCAACGGCGCCATGCGAAGCGGCACCACCTTCTTGGGGTCGTGGATTTCGTCGATGAGCAGATTGTTGCCTGCTTCGACATGCTGGCCGAGCTTCAGGTACAGCCAGCCAACGGCGAAGCCCGCCAGGGGCAGCAGCCAGATGAGCCAGCGATGGGTGTTGCGGGTTTCGGTCGCCCAGTCGAGCGACAGCAGGAAAAAAGCCGATGCCGAGCCGGCCAGGGCCGCCACAGCCGTGGACAATAAAATCCACTTGCCCAGATAGGGCAGCAGGTCAATTTGTTCGGGACGCTTCGAAGGCTTCATGCATGTCCAATCCGTTTTTTACACAAACCCGGACATGCAGAGAGGACAAGGACGAATGCCTACATCTTCCCGCCAACCCAGGAACCATGTAGGCATCATCAGCCCAAAGGGCGGTTCAGTAGGAGGAATGCCATCTCCTTGCGGCGATTCTAGCAGCAAATCGCCCTTCACGTGCGAATGGCGGCCAACCGGCGGCTGCTCAGGGATCGCCGGCCAGGATGTCGTCCCGCAGCTTGCGTAGGCCGGCCGGCATTTTCAGTGTGGTCCGGTCCCAGCCCTCGATCTCCAGCACCCGGTCCAGGCAATTTTCCATCACGGCATGCGCCTCCCGCCCGGCAGCGGCGATGGTCTGGTGCACCAGACTGAGAGTCTTGCCCTCGGTGATGCAGTCACGCTGGTAGCGGATCAGATGACGCAACTGGCGCAATTCGTTGGCCACCTGCCCGGGGCAGGCACACATGTAGATTGAGGCTTCTTCAACGATCTGGTGCAGCTGTTCGTCGGTAAAACGTTGTTGCAGGTCCATTCGATCCTCCCTGGAAATGATGGCAGCCAGGGCATGTTAGCGCATTCGCCCCGGCCGGACGTTCAGACCCCTGGCGGCAGCTTGGCCGCCATCATCGTTCTGCGATCCAACCGGCGGCCATCGACGATGAAGGTACCATCCCCGACGGCGTGCAGCAGGCGTCGCTCCCGGCGTTCCGGATCGACCCAGGCGGCCAGCGCTTCCAGCACTACGATGCCGTACGGCCGGACGATATCGATCACCCGACATTCGATGTTGGCCAGGCACGTGCCAAGCAGCGGCGCCGCGACCTGGCGGGCCGGCAGCGCCTTCAGGGCGAAGCGCGCGAACTTGTCCGTCTCGGCACCCGAGCAGGTCCCGATGCCGACCACGGTATCCAGCAGGTCCACCGTCGGGATCGCGATGACGCATTCGCGTTGCTGCTCCAGCGCGGCGAAGGAATGATTCCAGGGCCCGGTCGTAATGGCGAAACGCGGCGAGAAATCGAGCACCATGGTCCACGAAATGGTCATCACATTGGCCCGGCCCGCGGCGCAGGTGGTGACCAGCACCACCGGTCCCGGCTCGATCAGGGTGAAAGCCTTGCTCAGTTCGAGTTCGCGCATGGGACACCTCCGCCACTCCGGGCAGCCCGGGATCTGTTTTTCCGTCATGCCGGATAGCTTATACCGACCGCCCGGCCGACACGACTCTTCCCGGCCGATCCGCGCGTGGCGAACTAGCCTACCGTCTCGACGCATTCCGCCACCCAGCCAAGCGCCTTGATGCAGGCACGGGCGATGGGTGGCGACAGACCGGCATGGCCGGCCTGGGCGACCGGGAACCAGGTGGCTTCCGGCCAGGCGCGATGCAGGGCTTCGGCGGCCTGCGGCGGGCAGACGGGATCGGCCAGGCCTTGCACGATGGCTGCCGGTAGGTGGCGCAGGCGCTCGACGCCGGCCAGCAACTGGCCGGGCATCAGGAAGCAGTCGCGTGTCAGATAATGCATCTGGATACGTACCTTGGCCAGTTGGCGAGCATCGGGATCATGCGCGAGGGGGGCCTCGCCGAGCAGGGCGCGCTCGTAATCGAGCCAGGCGCGGGCGGCACACCGCGCAGCGCTCGGCGTGCCGCGCAGGACGCGGCGGGCGGTGGCGGCAAGCAGATCGCTCTGTTCCCCGGGCGGCAGGGTGCCGGCGAAGGCCTGCCAGGCCGGGCTCGGCGCCGGGCCACTGCCCTGCACGTAGGCGGCGATCTCGTGCCGGGAGCCGAGGAAGATGCCACGCAGCACGAGGCCGAGGATGTTTTCCGGGTAGATCTGCGCATAGGCCAGGGCGAGCAGGCTGCCCCAGGAGCCGCCGAAGACGATCCAGGCCGGGATGCCGAGCGCCTCGCGCAGCAAGTCCAGATCGGCGATCAGGTCGGCTGTGGTGTTGTCGCGCAGGTCGCCGAGCGGCAGGCTGCGTCCGGCACCGCGCTGGTCGACGAGAATGGCACGGAAACGCTGCGGATCGAACAGCCGGCGCTGGGCCGGCGTGCAGCCGCTGCCCGGCCCGCCGTGCAGGAAGAGGACCGGCAGCCCGTCGGCCGGGCCGATTTCCTCGACGTAGAGATAATGCCCGTCGCCGACCGCGATGCGGCGCGCACAGCGGGGCTGCACCTCGGGGAACAGCGGGTCGCCGCTCATCGACCGGCGGTCACGACTCGATCAGGCCGTTGCGCACGGCCACCAACGTCAGTTCGGCAGCGTTCTGCACATTGAGCTTTTGCTTGATGTGATAGAGGTGGGTGCCGACGGTGCTCGGGCTGAGGCAGAAATCGCTCGCCACCTCATTCACCGAACGGCCCTCGGCGAGTTTGAGGAAGACGGCCAGTTCCTTCTCGGTCAGCGATTCGACCGGATTGGCCGAGCCCGAGAGCTGGGCCAGGGCGACGGCCTGGGCGAGTTCCGGGTCGAGGTAGCGGCGGTCGCACGCCACGGCGCTGACGGCGCGCAGGAATTCCTCCGGCGCTGCCCGCTTGCACAGGTAACCGCGGGCGCCCAGCCTGAGGGCGCGCACCGGCACGATATCGTCGTGATGGGCCGACAGCATCAGCACGCGCGCTTTCGGTTCCCAGACGAGCAGCCGCTCAAGCGCCGCCAGGCCGCCGAGGCCGGGCATCGAGACATCCATCACCACGACATCCGGGTTCGATTCGGCGTACAGGCGGACGGCGCTCTCGCCGCAATCGGCCTCGCCAATCACGCTGGCGCCAGCCCCTTCGAGCAGCAGGCGAAAGCCGAGGCGGACCATGGCGTGGTCGTCGGCGAGCAGGACACGGACTCCGTTCAGTTTCATGCTTCTACCCTCCCCTGTGCCAGCGGCAGGCTGGCCTGGAGCACAAAGCCCCCGCCGGCCGGCGTGGCGATTTCGAGTTGCCCGCCGAGCAGCGCGATCCGTTCGCGCATGCCCTGCAGGCCGAGGCCGCAACCGGCCTGTCCGGAAGGCCGCCCATCGAGGCCGCGGCCGTTGTCGGCGAGCCGGATGTGCACTGTCGTGCCCAGCTGGCGCAGCGTCAGATCGACCCGGCTGGCATCGGCGTGGCGAACGATATTGGTCAGCCCTTCCTGCACGGTTCGCAGCACACACTGTGCCAGCGCGTCATCGAAAGTCTCGTCGGCCAGCGCGATGTGGCTGGCCAGGTGAATCGGATGCTGTCGGCGCCAGGCCTCCAGCGTGCGCTCCAGGCGCGCGGTCAGGCTTTGCCCGGCGCGCAGGCGGTGCAGGATGCGGCGCACGCCGTCCTGCATCTCGCCCGTCACGGCAACGATGCTCTGGGCGTGGCTGTAAAGGGCCGGCTGGTCGGTGCTGCGCTGAACGATGGCGCCGGCCAGCGCACGCACCGCCGTGATCCCCTGCGCCAGTTCGTCGTGCAGTTCGCGGGCGATACCTTCGCGTTCGGCCCGGCGCTCGGCCTCGACCCGGGCTTGCATCTGTTCGGCCACTTCCCTCGCCGTTTCGAGGCGGACGTTGTCGTCCACCGCGACCTTCAGGCGGTCGGCCATGCTATTGAAGGCACGCGACAGGCGGCCCAGTTCCGGCGAGGCGAATTGCGGCAGACGGGTATCGAAACGCCCCCGGCCGGTGCGGTCGAGCGCCTGCATCACCTGATCGAGCGGGCGCAAGGCGCGGGACAAGGCGCGCCGGGTGGCGGCGAACAGGCCAACGAGCAGCAGCAAGGCCCAACCGGCCAGGCCGAGCAGTTCGTCCCAGGCATCGAGCACGGCGCGGGAGGGGTCGGGATGCAGGCTCAGTTCATGGCCGGCGAACGGCAGGCGGCTGCCCGGCAGGTCGCTGGCCAGTAGCGCGGCGAACCAGGCCGGCGCCGTCCGTCCGGCCTTGTACGAAGACGGCGGCGACACATAGCGCAACTGGCCGGCGGCATCGCGCACCTCCAGTACATGGGCGCGTACCCGGCCGATGCTGGCGGCCACGGCGAGCAGGCGCTCGGCCCGTTCGGCTTCGGGCAGCCCCTGCAACTGGCCGAGCACGACCTTGAGCCATTGCCCGGAAACCCGCGTCGCCGCCTCGACCTCCTCATGCACGGCTTGGCGCGTCGCGTGCAGCCACAGTCCGCCGAGAACCAGCAGCAGGCAGGCGGCCAGTCCGGTGAGGACCAGGCCGACCCGCGTGTGCAGGCTGGCGTCAGGCAGGGCGAATACTTGCCGCATGCTCAGCGGACGCCAAAGACGTAGCGCAGGCCGAGCCAGGCTGCCCGCGGCGCGCCGGGCGAAACAAAGGTCTGCCGCCGCCAGTCGTCCGGATCGGCCTGGAAGCTGCCGCCGGCGAAGGGATTTTCGGCCAGCGCGCCGGCCGTGGCGTAGCGTCGGTCGAAGACATTGTTGACCTTGGCGAAGACCTGCCAGCCGCCGCCCAGCTTCGCCTCGGCATTCAGGTTGAGGATGGCGTAGCCGCCGATCTTGCCCGGCCCCTCGAAAGTGCGCACATTGCCCAGGGCATCGGCATAGGTTCCGCTCTGATGCTGGTTGTTCTCGTTGCCGCGCACATACTGGCTGGAAAAGGCCTGCACGTCGCCGCCGACACGCAACCAGCCGGTCGCCCGCCAGACCAGGCCGAGCTTGACGCTGTGTTCGGGCAGACCCGGCAGACGATGGCCCTTCTTGACGAAAATCTCGTCGTCCTGACCGGCCCCGGTGCATTCGGCCGCCGTGCCGCGTGTGCTGTTGTTGGCGGCGAGCAGGCAGGCGTCGGAACGGAAGGTGGCGAGCAGCCAGTTGTAGCTGGCAAACCAGTCGATGGCGCTCAGCTTGCCGTTGAGGCCGAGTTCGAAGCCCTGGCGCCGGGTCTTGCCGAAGTTGGTGAAATAGCCGGCGCTGGTCGAAGTGCCGACGAACAGGATGTCGTCGGTGTTCACGGTGCGATAGAGGCCGGCGTTCCACTGGGTGTTGCCGGCCAGGGTGCCGCGCAGGCCGGCCTCCAGGGTGCGCGACACGACCTGCTTCAGGTAGGGGTCGGCGGCCATTGCGTTGGGCAGGGTGCACGGGTTGGCCGGGTCGGCGCAGCCAAGTTCGATCGGCGTCGGGATGCGGTTACCCTGGCTGAAGCCGGCATAGGCGTTGAGGGCCGGCAACACTTGCCAGCTCAGGCCGAGGGCCGGGTTGAGCTTGCGGTAGCTGTGGTCGCCATCGAGGTTGGGCGCGGTGAGGGTCAATTCGTCGTGTGTCGTCACCCGGCTCTGGTTGTAGCGGGCCGCAGCAGTCAGGTGCAGGGCCGGAGTGATCGACCAGGTATCGGTGACGAACAGGCTGGCCGTGCGGGTGGTGCCCCACAGTCGGTTGGCTTCCTCGGCTTCGTATAGGATGTCGATGCCGCGCCCGTCGTTCAGCGAACCGAGTTCCCGGGTCTGTACGAAGCGCATCCGGGCCTGGTCCCACGAAGCGCCGACCGCCAGCTGGTGGACCTGGCTGGTCAGGCTCCACTGCACGGCGGCGCCGGTGCCAAGCTGGCGGGTCTGCGTCCGGTTGTGGGCGCCGCTCGGGGTCGTCGGGTCGCTCGCCCAGTCGTTCTCGTAATCGTCGTTCATGTCGCCGTTCAGCGTCCGGGTGCGCGTCTTGCGGACATAAACGCTGCCACTCAGGCTCTGGCTGTCGCCCAGCCACAGCTTGCCGTTCAGGGCGAGCTGGGTCAGGTCGTTACGCGTCTGGTCGGGATGGGTGAAAATCGCTTCGCGGCGCTCGCTAACCATTGATTGCGGCACCAGCCCGTTGCCGATCAGGCGGGTGCGGCCCTGGGTCAACGTCAGGTCGGCCTCGCCGGCACTATTGCGGAAGGACAGTTTGCCAAAGAACTGCTTGACGTCGGACGGCGAATAATCACGCCAGCCATCTTCGCGGAACCAGTCGCCGGCGATGTACCAGCCGAGCGCGCCGTTGTTGCCGCCGTACTCCAGCTCGGTATTGCTGCGCCCGAAGCTGCCGCCGGACAGTTCGAGCTTGCCGCCGGGATGCGTAAAGCCGCTCTTGGTGCGGATGGCCAGCGCACCACCCAGCGTATTGAGGCCGAAGACGGGGTTGGAGCCGGGAATCAGGTCGATGCCGGCGATCGCCGAATGTGGTATCAGATCCCAATTGACCGTATCGCCGAAGGGCTCGTTCACCCGCACGCCATCGACATAAATCGATAGCCCCTGGGCCGTGCCGAGCAGCGGCGAAGCGGTGAAACCGCGGTAGTTGAGGTCGGCCTGGTACGGGTTGCCCGGGGTTTCATTCACCGTGACAGCCGGCGCCTGGCGCAGCAACTGTTCGGCAACGTTGAGGCTTTCGATTTCTTCCAGGCGCTGGTCGTCGAGCGACACGACATTGGCCGGCAGGTGCTGGCGCGGTACGCCAACCCCGGCCAGCGGCGTGGTGCCGACCACTTCGACGGTAGCGGTGGTGACGACGGGCTCGGCGCGAGCCGGTGCGACAGCGGCGGCGATGGCCAGGGTCAGCAGGGTGCGGGGAGGGGTTTGTCTCTTCATGTCGTTTTTCTGAGTTTGTAGGTAATCGGGACGATGACCAGGATTTCGCTGGCCTCCAGCGCCTCCGGCAGCGGCGGCAGATCGCCGTAGCCGGCGAGCAGCGCTTGCGCGTGCTGGTCGAGGACATCGAAGCCGCTGGAACGATCGAGCGCGATGCCGAGCAGGTTTCCACGCCGGGCGACCTTGAGGCGCAGGCGGACCTCGCCCTCCCAGCCCCGCAGGGCAGCGATGCGCGGGTATTCGTAGCCGCGGGCGAACAAGTCGGTGAGGTGCTGGCGATAGGCGGCGAGGACGTCACCCTGCGGCCGGACCGGAGGGACGGCCTCGGTCGCGGCGACCGGCACCGGGGCACCGAGCGCCGGCATGGCGGCGGGCGCGGCCCCGTCACCGACAGCCTGGGAGGGAGTCCGGGCCGGCACATTGGCCGGCCCGGCAGGCTGCGTGACGCGCGGCGCGCTCCGTTGCACCGCTGCGGCGACTTGCTGCCGGGCCTTCGGGGGAACCGCTGCGGCGGGCGCGGCAACGGCTCGTGGTTCGGAATGGGCTGCGCTCGGGGCGCCCAGGCGGAGGGTCGCCATCAGCGTCGGCAGCGGTACCGGCAGTGCCTTGCGCTGCCAGGCCATGCCGGCGAACAGGGCACCGTGGAACAGGAGGGAGAGTCCGATCAACGTCCAAAGGCGACGATCCAGTGTCCGTGCCGGCCGGTCGTCGAGGCGCACGGCGGCGCTCATTGCTTGCCCTCCAGCACGGCCTGCTCGGCGGCCGGAAAGAGGTGGCCGACCGAGCGGCGATATTCGCTGGCGGCCACCGGCAGAGCGGCGAATTGCGGCGGCAGCGGACGGGCCAGCAGATCGTTCATGTCCAGTCCGTCGCGGGCGGCATCGCGCAGGGTCTGCGTCAGCCAGTTCAGCCAGGCGCGGGTCTGGCGCAGCGGCGCGGCATCGCGGGTCACCGCACCGTGGCCGGGAACCAGGGCGGTGAAGCCCGCATCGCGGGTCAGCGCCTCGAGGCGGTCGAGGGCGGCCAGCCAGTGCGCCACATCGGCGTGCGGCGTGGTCGGGGCGCGACCGTTGAAGGCCAGGTCGCCGGCGAACAGTACGCCGCTGGCCACGTCGAGCACCACCAGGTCGGCGCCGGTGTGACCGTCGAGGGCGATCAGGCGCAGCCTGCGGCCGGCCACCTCCAGTTCGCCGGCTTGCAGCGTGCGCGTCGGAGCCTGCACCTCGGTACCTTTCATCCAGTCGCCGCTCATCCGGAACAGGTTTTCGGCAAAGGCGTCGCCGTCGCGGGTAATGCCCTGCCGGGTGTCGGCCAGCGCGCCGATCGGCACATCGGCAAAGGCCTGGTTGCCGAGAAAGTGGTCGGGATGGTGATGGGTGTTGATGACCAGCACCACCGGCTTGTCGGTAACCCGGCCGATGGCCTGGCGCATCTGCTGGCCATAGCGCAGCGACGGGCCGCTGTCGATGACGATGACGCCCTGCGGTGCGACGATGAAGGCGGTGTTGACGATGTTGCCGCCATTGACGGTATCGAAGTCCTCGGTCTTGCCGATGAAGGCATAGACGTCGCGGGCGACCGGGATGGGGATCAGGCGATAGTCGTAGTCCTGCGCAGCGAGTTGCCCGCAGGCGAGAAGGAGCAGACTGGCGAGCAGGCGTTTCATGGATCGATCCTCGCCCGGAACAGGTTGCCGTTGTTGTCGCGCCCGCTGGCTTCCAGCGGGCCATCGACGACGCCGCGCTGAAGGGTGAATACCGGGTTCTCGCTGACCGGCTCGTAGGTCTGGACGCGCATCAGGCGCTTGCCGGCGGCGTCGGTGAAATTGATTTCCTCGATATGGAAGGCCGGCGTGCCGGCGATCAGGCCGGTATCCATCGGATGCACGATGCGCAGGCGGACGCGGCCGGCGTTCGGACCTTCCGACCACTGGCGGCCGCTGACTTCATTGAGGCGCTTCTGCCACTCCGGCGAGGCAGCGGCGGCCGACGGCGCGGTACAGCCGCCCCCCACGGTATTGACCCAGGTGCCGCCAACATGCCAGACACCATCGCCGGTCCGCACGGCGGCGCGCACCGGCGTCGACTGTTGCAGCTTGACGCGAAAGCCGAGGTAGGCCGGGGCAGCTTCCGGAAAGAACCGCAGCACCTGCACGATGGGATTGAAGTCGGCAAAGACGACCACCTCGGCAATGCCCGGCAAGGCCGTGGCATCGACCGTCACCGGCACCTGCATCGGGTTCTCGGCCGTCGACGGGGCGATCACCTTGACACGCGGATCGAACAGCACCGGCGCACCAGCGAGGAAGGTTTTGGCCATCTCGCCCCAGCGGGCGGAATCCAGCGGATCACCGTTCTCTTTCAGCGCAGCGGCCTCGGCCGGCGGCATCAGGGCCGCCAGCGCAATGGCGGCAATCGTCAAGGGATACTTCATGGGTTGTCTCGCTCCGTTTCGCCCTGCGGGCTGTTTCGCCAGACCATCGCAAACCCCGTGCCAACTCCCGGAGAAACCCGCCAATCGCCCACCAGACGGCGATTTCGACTTGCACACCGGGCATCGCGAAGGCACCGCCCCAGCCGGGCTGTGCAACTTTGGAGCAGCTGGTGACATTTGATACAGCGCCAGGCGGGACAGCGGCGCCCCCCCGAAACCCGGCGAACGGGCGCTTCGCCGCACCCATCGGGCAACGGCGCATTCCACGGCGGCTTGGCACAAGCCTTGCAGACACCCCTCCGCCAGTGCGCCGATTCAGGGGAAAGGAAGGCGGCGCACCAGCAGGTTTCACCGGACAGCCGGGCAAGGACAAGCGCCCCGGCCGCCCGGAACCGATTGGATAAACCAAGGAGACAATCCATGCACAGTCACACCCCCTTCAAGCGGAGCACGATCGCCCTGCTTGCGGCAGCCCTGCTGACCGCCGGCCAGGTATCCGCCGTCGTCACCGACGAGGACATCCTGAACGACGCCAGGACCAAGGGCGATGTCGTCAGCTTCGGCCTCGGCACCCAGGGCCAGCGTTTCAGCCCGAGCACGCAGATCAACACCAAGACGGTGAAAAATCTGGTGCCCGCCTGGTCGATGTCCTTCGGCGGCGAAAAGCAGCGCGGCCAGGAGTCGCAGCCGGTCATCCACAACGGCAAGATGTTCGTCACCGCTTCCTACAGCCGCCTGTTCGCGATGGACGCGAAGACCGGCAAGAAGCTGTGGAAGTACGAGCACCGCCTGCCGGACGGCATCATGCCCTGCTGCGACGTGATCAACCGCGGCGCCGCGCTGTACGACAACCTGGTCATCTTCGCCACGCTGGATGCCCAGCTGGTCGCCCTCAACCAGGACACCGGCAAGGTCGTCTGGAAGGAAAAACTGGATGACTACGCCGCCGGCTATTCGGCCACCGCCGCCCCGATCATTGCCCGTGGCAAGCTGATCACCGGCGTTTCCGGCGGTGAGTTTGGCGTCGTCGGCCGCATCGATGCCCGCGACCCGAGAACCGGCAAGCTGATCTGGACCCGGCCGACGGTCGAAGGCCACATGGGCTACATCATGAAGGATGGCGAGAAAGTCGAGAACGGCATCTCCGGCACCCTGAACGCCACCTGGACCGGCGACCTGTGGAAGACCGGCGGCGCCGCCACCTGGAACGGTGCCACCTACGATCCGGAAACCAACCTGATCTTCGCCGGCACCGGCAACCCGGCCCCGTGGAACAGCCACCTGCGCCCGGGCGACAACCTCTTCTCGTCCTCCACCGTGGCCATCGACGCCGACACCGGCAAGATCGTCTGGCACTACCAGAACACCCCGCACGACGGCTGGGACTTCGATGGCGTGAACGAATTCGTCTCCTTCGACTACAAGGACCCGAAGACGGGCAAGCTGATCAAGGCCGGCGGTAAGGCCGACCGCAACGGCTTCTTCTTCGTGAACGACCGGACCAACGGCAAGCTGCTCAACGCCTTCCCCTTCGTGAACACGATCACCTGGGCCACCGGCTACGACATGACGACCGGACGCCCGCTCTACACACCGGATGGCCGGCCAGGCGATCCGGCTGAAGGGGCCGATGGCAAGAAGGGCAAGGTCGTCTTCTCGGCGCCGTCCTTCCTGGGCGGCAAGAACCAGCAGCAAATGGCCTACAACCCGCAGACCGGCCTCTTCTACGTACCGGCCAACGAATGGGGGATGGACATCTGGAACGAACCGATCGCCTACAAGAAAGGCGCTGCCTACCTCGGTGCCGGCTTCACCATCAAGGCGCTGCACGATGACTACATTGGCGTGCTGCGCGCCGTCGATCCGGTCAGCGGCAAAATCGTCTGGGAAAACAAGAACTACGCCCCGCTGTGGGGTGGCGTCCTGACCACGGCCGGCGGCCTGGTCTTCTACGGCACCCCGGAAGGCTACCTGAAAGGCGTCGACGCCAAGACCGGCAAGGAACTGTGGTCCTTCCAGGTCGGCACCGGCATCGTCGCCCCGCCGGTCACCTGGGAACAGGATGGCGAACAAATGATCGCCGTCACCACCGGCTGGGGTGGCGCCGTGCCGCTCTGGGGCGGCGACGTGGCCAAACGCGTGAACTACCTGGAACAGGGCGGTTCCGTCTGGGTCTTCAAGCTGCACAAGAGCTGATCGATCTCTCCCTCGGCAGGCAACTGCCAAGCCCCACGGCCCGGCTGCCTCGGCAACCGGGCCGTTTTTTCTGCCCCAACGGGCCGGCGCGCGGCTTTATCGCTCGATGACGAACAAATCCCCCGCCGGCAAACCGACGATGCCGCGGCTGCCGGCCGTAATGCCGTGTTTGCGCAGGACGCGGCTACCGCATCGCACTTCGAGCTGCGCGCCGGTATCCGTCCGGAAGTGCAGCAAGGCCGCCTCGCCCAGATCGAGGACCGCTTCGAAGCGGCCGGCCAGGCAGGTTTCCTCCTCGTGGGGCGGTTCGTCCTCGCGACGCAACGCGACATGCTCCGCCCGGATGGCCAGCCATGCCGCCCCGCTCTCGCACGCACAGTCCGCGACACGCAATGATCCGCCCAGGGCCGGGCAGTCCACGATGCCCCGGCCGATCGCCCGGGCCGCAAAGAGATTTTTCAAGCCAAGGAAGCGGGCGACCGCTTCGCTGGCCGGACGACGATAAACCCATGTCTTATCGCCCGCTTGCGCCTGGCTGCCGTCGATCAGGACCGTGATGTGCTCGGCCAGGATGTGGGCTTCGGCCAGATCATGCGTCACGATCATCACCGTCAGGCCCCGTTCGCTTTGCAGCTCCTTGACCAGCCACCACAGCTCCCGGCGCAGGCTTTCGTTCAGCGCCGTAAACGGTTCGTCCAGCAAAACGAGGCGCGGATTGGCCGCCAGGGCGCGGACCAGGGCGACACGCTGGCGCTCCCCGCCCGACAACGTGGCGATCGGGCGGTCCAGCAAGCTGCCGATGTCGGTAATTTCAACCAGCCTGTCGAGCAAGGGCCGATACTCGGCTTCCGGAACGCGACGGGCACGCGCACTGTAACGCAGGTTGTCCGCCACCGACAGGTGGGGAAACAGCCCGAGGTGTTGCGGAACGTAGCCAAGCTGGCGCTGTTCGACGGGCAGCTTGGTAATGTCCGTGCCGGCCAGGCGGATGTGGCCGCCGGCAAGCGGGAGCGTGCCCAGGATGGCGCGCAGCAGCGTGCTTTTCCCGGACCCCGAGGGCCCGAGGATGGCATGGCATTGCCCCGCGCCGATCGTGAAATTGATATCGGTGAGCGCAAATTCCCCGGCCCGCGCAGCGAGATGCGCGACCTCAAGCACGGGCCGCCCTTCCCAAAATGCGGCGCGCCGCAAACAGTGCGGTCAGCCCGATGACAACGAGGATCAGGATCAGCGCGACCGTGCCCTCAATATCGGCCGAGGACAACCGCAAGAAAATGGCGATCGGCAGGGTTTCCGTACGCATGGCCATCGAACCGGCAACCATCAGGGTGGCGCCAAACTCGCCCAGCGCCTTGGCCCAGGTCAGGATGAAGGCGGCGATCAGGCCGTTCTTGGCCAACGGCAGGGTGACGGTGAAAAAACTGTGGCGCGGGCTGGCGCCCAGGGTTCGCGCGACGGTTTCCAGTTCAACCGGCACCTCGTCGAAAGCCGCTTTCAACATGCGCACCGCAAGACCGAGGATAGTGATGAATTGGGCCAGCACGATGCCGGCAAAGTTGAACACGAAGTAGATCGTGTTCTCTTGCAGCCACTCCCCGAGCGGGTTGTTGAAGAAGATCAGGATGATGGCCCCCAGCGCCGCAGGCGACACGATGATGGGAAACTCCAGCACTGTTTCGGCCGCCTCCTTGCCCGGAAAATCATGGCGCGACAGCGCGTAGGCGGCGGGAATGGCAAGCGCCAGGGCCAGCAAGGTGGCGACCGTGGCGGCGAGGAGCGACAGCTTGACAGAAAAAAAGCTGCGCTCGGCCAGCAAGGTGCGGGAAAAGATGTCTCCGTCGAGAAACCAGGCCAGCGAGACAATCAGTCCCGCGTAGAGGGCCAGGACCGCCAGCGCGGCAGCAACGCTGACACGGAATCCGGTGGTACCAGCCCTCTCGCGCATCACTTCGCCACTTTCTGCGGATCGACCGCGGTGCGCAGGTTGATCCACTCCTTGGGCACGACGTATTCACCCCCGACCGGCTTGACCGCGCCGACCCACTTGAAAGCCGCCTCGGGGTCGGCAAAGTAGCTGTACTTGGCAAAGATCGCCTGGCCCTCCTTGCCGGTCACGAAATCGATGAACTGCTGGGCGAGCTTGGGCTGCTTGCTGAACTTGGAAATCGCGATGGGAATGTAGCCGATGCGCGGAATCTGTTCCTGGGGCAGCGGAATGGTCTCGATGCGCTCCGGATCCCAGTACTGGAAGACGCGCCAGCCGACCACGGCATCGGCGAGCTTGAGCGAAATGGCGGTGGCCGTCTGCTCGCAGGAACCGGTGTAGTTCTTGATATTGGCCTTGAGCTGCTCGCGCTCCTCCCGGGTCAATTCCTTCTCGAAGATTTCCACGGCATAGGCGCCGACGCAGACGCCTTCCGGATTGGCGATGGCCACCCGCAGACCCGGCTTGAGAAGATCCTTCAGTCCCTTGATACGGTGCGGGTTGCCCTTCTGCACGTTGATGGCCGGCACGACATAAACAATGACCTTTTCGGTCGCCGGCAGCACGTCGCCATCGCGCTTGGCAATCTCCATGTAATCGGACGAGCCGGGGAAATAGAGATCCCCCTGCTTGGCGAGTTTCATCTGGGAAAGCACATAACCCGAACCACCGAACACCACATTGACCTTGACGCCGGTCTTTTTCTCAAAAGCTTTGGCCGCATCGGTCGTCGGCGGCACGGTCGCGGCACCGGCAAAGATCAACAGACTCTCGGCGTGAGCGGCCGCTGAACAGAACAGCAAGCTGGCGAGCAGCCAGCGGCGGAATGGGCGCATGGTGGGAAGTCCTTTCGGGTGGTCGTATCGTCAAAAAATAATCCAACGGGCAAGCCCCCGGCATGGGTCCGCGCATCCGTTAGGTCAAAAAGAACATAACGAAAGTCTAACGTATCCGCCCGTTCCGAGCAAAGTGCCGATCAAGCCGAAACCCTCCCGGCGAGCTGGCGCAGCATCTCCAGCTCCGAAACCGCTTCAGCATTGAGGCGCCGTTCCAGGGCATCGTACGCGGCAATCAGTTGTTCCCCCAGCGTCGTCAATGAGGACCCGCCCCCCCCCTTGCCACCGGTTGCCGCATCAACCACCGGACGCCCGAAACCTTCGTTCAGGGAGTCAATCAGCAACCAGGCGCGTTTGTAGGGAATGCCCAGCGAGCGGGCCGCCGCCGCGATCGAACGCGTTTCAGCGACGGCACGTAACAAGTCGATCTTGCCGGGCCCGATGGAAACCGCCTCACCCAGATAGATGCGCGGCCGAACCAGGACGGCGCACGGAATTTCTCTCTTCAAAGCCATGACGCAGAGGCTATCGGAAATCCGGCCACAACCCAAGTCCGGCGCGACCGTTCCGGTTGTTCGCCGCGCCCGTCGCGGGGTGCCGTGCCGGAAATACAGCGGCCCCGGCGCCCAGGTGGCCGGGCCACCCCGGCCCCCCCTTTCAGCGATTGCGACCGGGACCCATGCCCCCCATACCGGGACCCATGCCACCGCCCGGCCCCATGCGGCGGCCCATGCCGGCGCCCTGGGGTGGCGGCGCATCCGGCAGGGTCACCCCGCGCTCCTTGGCGCGCAACTGCATCTGCTCGTGATGCTGCAGACGAATCTGCTCGCGTTCTTCGACCGTCTTGGCATTACGCAACTGGTTGCGATGCTCGATGCGCTCCTGGTTGGTCATCAACTGGCTGCCGTAGATCGGCGCCTCATCGGCCACTGCGCCAGCACCGAAACCGCCCATTGCGAGGGCCAGGAACAGGATTCTGAGATTCCTCTTGGTCATGATTTCTCTCCACAGCAACGATCGATCAAATTCCGGCAACAACTTCCGGAAGGCCAGACTCACTATCAGTCTAGACGCTATTCCGGTTTGCTCCAGTCGACGGTGGCCCGGCGTGGTTTACCTCCTGATCAGGGAGAGCGTGCTGGCTTTGGACGCCACTCGGCAAACCATGCGCGGCGGCCTTCTTCTACTTTGTGGCTGCCCGATCTTCAATGAACAGCTGGATGGCCCAGGCCAGTTCCTGCTTCAATACGCCATCCCAGGCCGGCATGTGGGTGACGCCGATGATGATCTTGCCGTGACGCACCGTCTTGGCGAAATAGGCATCGTTATCGCGCTGGCACCATGCCTTGAGATCAGGATCGGCCATCCGGCGGCAGGAACGGTTGAGATTACGCAGGTCGGGCGCCGGGGCGGCATGGGTGCTCGCATCGGCCCCATGGCAACGGGCGCAGGCCTGGTTGTAGGCATCGCGACCGAGGGCGATGGCTTCTGTCGCCGCGGCCTGCTGCCGGTAGGGATTGGCGACAAGCCAGGTGGTACCGAGCACCGGCAGGCGGCCGGCGTCGACTGGCGGGGCGCTGGCGGGTTCGCTGGCCGCGAGCGGCAGCACGGTCAACGCGAAGGACAGGGCAAGGAGAGTGCGGCGCATCATCGTCTCACCAATCGGTCGGGCAACCGGTACAGCCCTCGAAATCCGCATCCTGGAAGACAGCGAAGCGGCGGTAGGTACCGGTCAGGTCGGCATGGCGCAGATTGACGGTGAACATCTTGGTTTCCTGCAGGTTGGCGTTGGTCAGCCGGGCGCCGGTAAACCAGGCGAAATTGACCTTGGCCGCCTCAAGGTTGGCGCCAGTCAGGTCGGCTTGCGTGAAATCGGTGCGGAACAGGCGGGCAAACTCGAGATCGGCGCCGACCAGCCTGGCACCACGAAAGGTTGCCGTCGGCGCGGTCACCTTGACGAGTCTGGCCGCCGTCAGGTCAGCCCCGTCGAAATTGGCACCGGCCAGATTGGCGCCGGTGAAATTGACGCGGACCAGGTTGGCGCCGGAAAAATCGGCGCCGGCCAGGTTCTTCCCCGCCAGGTTGGCGTGGCGCAGGTCGACGCCACGGCATTGGGCGTGCGGCCAAATGCCGCACCCATTGATGACCGGCGGATCGCCCTCATGGGCCAAGACGCCAGGCGGATGGCCGAGCAGCGCGACAAGCAGGGGGTAGAGGTAGCGTGTTCTGGGCATAGTCAGGCTCCTGACGGATCAGGCAAGTTCTCCGGAAAGAGGGACAGGACCGGCGTCCATGCAGCGCCGGCCCTGCCAGGGAAGCCGCCACGGGCGGGGAAAGTCGCACCGCGGCGGGGGGAGAACCCGAGTCTCAGCGACGGGCCAGCTTGGGCAGCTTGAACACCCACATCGAGCCGCCTTGCGTGACCTGCTTGGTCAGGTCGGCCATGTCGCCGCCCCACAGCGGCACCGCACCGCCGTAGCCGGACTGGATACCGACGTACTGCTCGCCATCCATTTCCCAGGTGATCGGCACCGACACCACGCCGGAGCCGGTCTGGAACTTCCACAGCTCCTTGCCGTTCCTGGCGTCGAAGGCCTTGACGTAGCCGTCCGACGTGCCGGTGAAAACGAGGCCGCCGGCGGTAGTCAGGGTGCCGGCCCAGAGCGGGAATTTCTCTTTGTGCTCCCAGACGATCTTGCCGGTCTTCGGGTCCATGGCGCGCAGGGTGCCGACGTGATCGTCGAACAGGCGCTTGATGCGGAAGCCCTGGCCCAGGTAGGCGGAACCGGCCTTGTAGGTCAGTTTTTCTGTCCAATAGTCCATCGCCCAGTGGTTGGCCGGGATGTAGAACAGCTCGGTCTGCGGGCTGTAGCTCATCGGCATCCAGTTGGTGCCGCCCAGGAAAGGCGGCGAGACGAAAATCGACTCGCCCTTTTCTGCCCCCTCCTTGGGCAGCGGCGGCCGGTTGCCGTTCTCGATCGGCTTGCCGGTCTTCAGGTCGAAGCCCTTGGCCCAGGTGATGCCTTCGACGAAGGGCCAGGCACCGATCAGCGAGGTCGGCTTGTTCGGATAGCCGGCGCCATTGGTCAGCTTCTCGCGGTCGGTGACGAAGAAGAAGCCGTTGCGGTCGGCGTGCGCCGAGGCTTTGACCAGCTTGCTGGTCTTCGGGTCCTTGTACTCGAAGAGCACCACCGAGTTGTTGCCGGAGAAGTCCCAGGCGTCGTTCGGGGTATGCTGGAAGAAACCCTTCAACTCGCCGGTGCTGGCGTCGACATAGGCCTGGCCGGAGGTGAACAGGCTGTCCCAGTTACGCGGATCGTCGCCTTCCTTGGTGCGGTGCCAGGTGTTCCACGGTGCCGGGTTGCCGGAGCCGATAACCACCATGTTCTTCTCGACGTCAAAGCTGGCCGTCTGCCACGGGGCGCCACCACCGTGGTTCCAGGCATCAACCAGCTTGCCATCCTTGTCACGCGGCCACGACGGCGCGCTGGCATCGCCGGTGGTAGTGCTGTCCTTGCCGTTCAGGCGGCCCATGTGCCCTTCGACCATCGGCCGCGCCCAGACTTCCTCGCCGGTATCCGGATCACGCGCAAACAGCCAGCCGACGACGCCGAACTCGTCACCGGACGAGCCATGCACCAGCAGCACCTTGCCGCTCTTCTGGTCTTTCACGACGAAGGGCGCACCGGTCATCGTATAGCCGACCTTGTGGTCGCCAAACTTCTTGCGCCAGACCACCTTGCCGGTGTCCTTGTTGAGGGCGACGATGGCCGCATCGAGCGTGCCGAAATAGACCTTGTCGCCATAGATCGCAGCGCCCCGGTTGATCACGTCGCAGCACGGGCGGATATCGTCCGGCAGGCGGGCTTCATATTCCCACAGGCGCTTGCCGGTGCGGGCATCGACCGCGTAGATGCGGGAATAGGAAGCGGTGACATAGATCACCCCGTCGTGCACCAGGGCTTGCGCTTCTTGGCCGCGCTGTTTTTCGCCGCCGAAGGAAAAGCTCCAGGCCGGTACCAGGTGTTCGACGTTCTTGGTGTTGATCTTGGCCAGCGGGCTATAGCGTTGCGCTTTCAGGCCAAGTCCGTAGGACAGCACGTCCTGTGTCGTCTTGTCGTCGTTGAGGATGTCTTCCCAGCTTACCCGCTTGCTGGCCATGGCCGGTGCCGTGCAGATGGCGGCGACAAGCGCGGCCAGCAAGGTGCGGCGGGGAGTGATGTGCATTGTTTTCATGTTCTTCCGTGTCTCCAGGTTATGCGTTTCGTCGTGAGCCGGCCCTTATCCGACTGGCCGGCCCAGTGTAGGAAGGCGCCCGCTCGGCTGTCTCGGGAGAACCTCCCCGGCTTTCCGGGAAATCTTCCCGGACTGGGTACGAAACCTGCTCAACCACGACCAGAGACAAGAAGGAGGGAAAACATGGATCTGCGCCGCCGCCTGATGGGCCGGCTTGGCCTGCTGCTCGGTGGCTTGCTCGCCGTCGCCATGCTGGTGCAGCTCTCGTCGCTACGCCAGGACATCGAGGCCGAGGTCGCCGCGTCGGAGCGGCTGGTCGCCACCCTGCTCGCGGCCACCACAGCCAGTCCGACGGCGCTGGCCGAGGCGCTGGCGGGTGCGGAGCTGCGCCACCTGAGCATCCGCCCGGCCGACCAGCCGCCGCCTGCCACGACCAGCCGTGGCTGGACCCGGTGGCTCGGCCTGCAGCCGGCACGCTCAGCCGAACAACAGATCCGCATCGGCGAGCACCAGTTGATCATCGCCCCGCGGCCGGATTCCGAAATCGACGAGCGGCTGGTGGACACTGTTCGATTATTGATCACCCTGCTGCTCTATTCTGGAGCAACCCTGCTCGTCGCCTGGCTGGTTGCCGACCGTGCGCTGCGCCCGGTGCGCGACCTGGAAGCCGGCCTGCACCGCCTGGCGCAGGGCGAACCCGACCCCGCCCTGCCCGCCTTCACCCTGCGCGAATTCGCCCGCGTCGCCGGCGCCATCAACCAGCTGGCGACAGCCCTGCAGGCCGCGCAAGGCGCCCAGCGCGAACTCGCCCGGCAACTGATCAGCGTCCAGGAAGACGAACGCCGAGCCCTCGCCCGCGAACTGCACGACGACATGGGGCAGAGCCTGACCGCCCTGAACGTCACCGCAGCCCATCTCGAACGCCATGCCGGGCAACTCGACGCCGCCGCCGTGGCCGACTGCGCTGCCGACTTGCGACGCGACATCCGCAGTTGCGGCGAGCAATTGCGCCACATGCTGAAGACCCTGCGACCGCATGGACTGGATGCCGCCGGCCTGGCCGAAAGCCTGCGCGAACTGGTCGATGGCTGGCGCAGCCGGGAAACCGGCATTGAATTTGCAGTGGACTTACCCGGCGCACCGCCGCCGGTCGATGAGGCCGGTGCGCTGGCCCTCTACCGGGTCGTGCAGGAAGCCCTGACCAACGTTGTCCGCCACAGCGGCGCCCGGCATTGCCGGGTCAGCCTGGCCGAGGCCGGCCTGTGGGTCGAGGCGCGCATCGTTGATGACGGCCAGGGCCTGCCCGCCGGACCGGTTCGTCGCGGCGGCCTGCTCGGCATGGCGGAGCGGCTGGATATGGCCGGCGGCTGGCTGCGGCTGGCAGCCACCGGCGAAAGGGATGGCAGGGGCCTGTGCGTTACCGCCCGGGTACCGGCCAGGGCAACAACAGCTGAGCAACGAGGAGCAAAGCAATGATCCGCATCGTGTTGATCGACGACCATGCCGTGGTTCGTACCGGCTAC
>OFCW01000163.1_pt1 | contig 25300 bp, 19 predicted proteins | sample 1520951 | NCBI WGS metagenome assembly OFCW01 (sample SAMEA4349680, study PRJEB24078) | microbial mat metagenome | biome: Terrestrial Biome; feature: Habitat; material: Microbial Mat | place: India | collected 2012-06-12 | depth 10 m | reverse complement strand
GCCGCCTGCGCGAGGTGCGCTGACAGGCTGTTGAAAAACTACTGCGCGGGCCGAGCCTGCGGCGCGTGATTGCGCTGCGTACGGCAGGCATCTTCATGAAATGTCGCGTCGTCGCTGCATGAGCATTCCCCTTCTGGGCTGAGCAGGCTTGCGGCGGTGACGCCAATGCCCTGAAAACCAGCCGAGCCTTGCTGCGCCGAACCGAAACAGGCGATTGCCACCGCGAAGAGCTTATGCATGATGGCCCCCATAATCGAGAAACAGGTCTTCCAGCGAAGGTTCATGCGTGACGATATCGCGCACCGCATGGGGCAACCCGGAGAGCACGCGCAATACCGCCATTTTTTGTTCCGATGGACAGGAAATACGTGCAAACTCTTCCCCGATTTCCACTTTCAGCCCATCCATCTTTGCAAGCGCGTTGCAAACCTGCTGCCCCTTGCCACGATGCAGGCTGGCTTCGATCTTCGACGGAAGAGCCGTTTGCGCGCGCAACTGCGCCAGCGTTCCCTGTACCGCAATGCGCCCTGCATTGAGAATCACCAACCGGTCAACACGCTCCTGGATCTCAGCCAGGATATGCGAGGTGATGATAATGGTCGCCCCCTGTAATTGCGCGTCGCGCAGAGTGCGGTATAAATCATGAATGCCTTCCGGGTCCAGGCCATTGGTCGGTTCGTCGAGAAAGATCAGGTTGGGATTGCCAAGCAATACTTGCGCGAACCCAAGCCGTTGCCGCATGCCCTTTGAGTATCCGCGCACGCGGCGGCGCGCCGCATCACCCAGACCGACGCGCGCCAGCAGCGTCTCGCAATCCGCGCGCGGCACTCGCTTGAGGTCAGCAAACAGCTGCATCACTTCTAGCGCGGTCAGATTGTCGTAGGTAACGAAACTTTCCGGCAGATATCCGATGTGCCGGCGCACATTCCGGAAGTCGCGGCTGCCGACTATCGTGTCGTTCAGGCGGATCGTGCCGCTCGATACGGGCATCAACCCGAGCATCAGCTTGAACAGCGTGCTCTTGCCTGCACCGTTGTGACCAATGATGCCGAACATTTCGCCCTTCCCGACCGACAAGCTGACGTCTTGCAGCGCCTGCACCGCACCGAAATGTTTGGTGACCTGACACACCTGGACGGGATCGTTTGTCACTGCACCTTCTCCCGCCCTGAAGCCACGGGCGCATGCGCGAATGTTTTCCGCCGATACGCGGCGCGCGCAATACGGGAAACTGCCGTGCCGCAAAACATAGCGTCTGCATGGAGGGGTTGGACAAAATCAGCCTGAGCAAGGGGGACTGCCAATTCAACCGATCCCCTATATCGTTGGCTTCACCGGGCGGATCAATGAGGCTGACAATTTGAACCGGTCTAGCCGGCACGATTGCGCCGTATGCTTTCGACGGGAATGAAATAACCCTCGCCATTGATCGCCGTCAGCGGCAGCCCCTGCTTCTCGCGACTCTTTCGTTCGCGCGTTAGCGGCGGACAGGCATGGTCGTCGTAATACATGATGATGCAGTCCAGGCACAGCAGGCATTCCTTCTGATCGATCCTGCCCTTGGCGTCGATCGCATGCGCGCCGCATCCCGTGGCACAGGCTTTGCAGATTTGACATTCGCGTTTTCGCCTGATCGGGAACAGGCGGAACTTGCCGGGTATCGCCAGGCCCGCGCCGAGCGGGCAGACGTACTTGCAGTAGGGCCTTTCGCTCAATATCGAGATGCCGAGGATCACGCCGACGAATAAGCCATAAGGCCATGGCCGGTTCCACACGCCCACCAGGAAAGTCGACTTGAACGGTTCGATCTCGGCCAGTATTTCCGCCGTCTCCATCGAATAGAAAGACACAAGGAGCAATACCGCGAACGCGACATACTTGACCCACTTCAGCCGGTCATGCATTCGCCTCGGTAACAAGCGCTGAAAACGCTTCAGGCCGGCCAGTTGCCCCAGTTTCAGCGCCAGGTGCTGCAACGCGCCGAACGGGCATAGCCAGCCACAGAACAGGCCACGGCCCCAGATGAAGATGGTGGCGATAATGAACCACCAGAAAACGAAAATGAATGGGTCCGAAAGAAACAGTTCCCACTTCCATTGGTGGATCAGTGAATGGAACCATACCATCACCTGCGTGATGCTTGGTTGTGCCTTCAGATAAAATCCGATGAAACCGGCACTGGCGATCCATATCAGCGTGCGCGGTATTGAAATCCACGGCTTGTGCTTGCGATTCGATATACGTGCCATCCTGTCCCGCTGCGAATGAAATACGATGGTCGCGGCAAGAATCAATATAAACAGGCTGATTTCCAGCGTGCGGCTAGTCCAGATCGTCTTCCACATCGGTTGCGGACGCGCCACGTGCGGCCGGCCCCCCTCCAGATAACGGGCCGGCAACCAGTATTCGCGATCGAAGCTGGTGAAAGTTTTGGTCCCTTTCTGCGGGTCGACCTTATTTGCAAGAAAACTCAGTAACCACGGCCAGGCTGGATTGAAGCCGGCCGAGCGCAGGATGAAAATCCCCGACTCCTTGAAGGCGGGCGCATCTGCGGGTTGCAGGTGATACAGATTCAGGTAATCGGTATCGCGGAAGGTAAACGACATCGGGTCTTGCCGCACCTGAACGCGATCAAAAATACCGCCGCGGACAAATCCCGATCCCTTGAACGATGACTGGCCATTGGCAACGACAAAGATGGCATGTTCATTCGGTTTCAGATCCTGCATCAAGCGCGCATAGCCTTGCTCGCCCAGCACGCTTTTGCCGATTGACGGCACGTTCAGATAACCGAAATACAGATCGATATAGGGCTGACCATCGCTGGCGGCGCCAACCTCTTCCGCTTCCACGCGCAGATGTTCCACGCTGCCGTCCTTGATCATGGCAGCCCAGTCGAGCCGCTCGTCGAGTGCGGTAAAACGCGCCGGCGGTTTGGGAACAAGCTTGACGATGCCGACCTGACGCGCGATCTCGTAGGCGCTGCGCGAAATCACCTGATTCTCGGCGATGGCAGTCACGGTTGCGCCGCTGATGCCGTCAAGGCCGGTGACACCTGCGCTCCCTTGTCCGATGTCGAGCCTTTCGCCGGCGCGTTTTCCCAAATACTGACGAATGAAGGTGGTCAGCACCGATTCAGGAATACCTGTCAGCAGGATCGGTTCCGAATGCTTGAGAATGCGTACGCCGGTGATGATGCCGCGCGTGTCCATGCCGATCAGCGTCACGACCGGTTTGCCGGAGTAGGCGGGAATATCGACGATGTCGGTCGACAGGAATACGTAGCCGACCAGGTTCTTCTGGCCGTTTTCAGTCGAAAAGCCCTCGACGTAGGAGGGACTGCCCTTGCGTTTGGAGAATTCCTGCGCAGCCGGCATCACATCACGGCAAGGTGCCTGGGAACACAAATCGGGGCCGTGCATCAATTCATCACTGAGCACGGTGTCATACATCGAGGCATGCGCGGCTTGGGGAGAAAACAGCAAGACAAATAGCGCAAAGGCCAGCATCCACAACAAGGGCGGCCTGCACGAAGATTGAATGAAGCATTTCATGATTGGATGCGCACATCGTTTGCGCGCCATACCAGCGATCATCGAAACCCGAGCCACATTGCTCGGGTCATCACTTACCCGCTTAAAGCATCCGAAGAAAGCAGTCACCCAGGCACCGTTCCGTACCTGAGCGATCCTGCCACCTTAACCCTGTGGGCCAGGGAAAAGTGTCTACCCCATCCGGGCCTTTCACAGCCCGGGCGCAACTCAAGTTTCCACTATGAACCTGCTCCGCATTTCCAGATGCAGCGCATGGCAGAAGTGAGTGCAATACGCCCAATAAATACCAGGCATGTCGGCTTTGAAGGTCACCGACTTGGTTTCCTGCGGATTGACGATGAAATTGATGTTGTAATAATTCGGGATGGCGAAGGCATGCGCCAGATCCTCCACCTTGTCGTGGTTGGTCAGGGTGATCGTGACTTCGTCGCCTTTCTTCACCTTGATGATCGGCATGCTGAATGCCGGCGCCACAGACATCAACCGTACGTGCACTTTGTTGCCCTTACGCTCGATACCGGCAGTTTCCGGTTTCACCGCGTTCGGGAAATCATCCATGTTGTAGATCTGGCGGGTCTTCACCAAGTCGCGACGTACAATGATGGCGTCATGCGGTTCCGGATAAGCCGTGTGGTCGTGGATCAATTTCATCTTATCGCCGCCGATATCAATCAGCTGTTCGGTCTCGACATGCAGTGGGCCAACCGGCAGAAAGCGGTCTTTCGAAAATTTGTTCCCCGAGTTGAAGTACTTGCCGTCGGCTTCCTTGGTTTCCCCCATCGACGTATACCCGTGCCCCGGCTGGTAGTGCACGTCGATACATCGCTACAGGCTTGGCCGTCTTGTCGCCCTTGTATTGCGCGATCGCCTTCTCGACATTCCATTTGACGATCTGACTGTCGAGGAACAGCGTGGTAAACGCATTGCCCTTGTTGTCGAACCCGGTATGCAAGGGGCCGAGGCCGATTTCCGGTTCGGCGACGACAGCATCGCGCTCCGTCTTCAGTTCGCCATTGAACCACTTCTGCACGAGCGACAGGTCGATTACGGTGGCCGTGGGCGACAGCTTGCCGGAACAGACGAAATATTTTCCGTCCGGGCTGGCGTTCACGCCGTGCGGGTTTTTCCCGACCGGGACATAGCAGGTGACCGATGTCTTCGGATCAGGATTGGCTGCCTTGCGGCCATCGACGACCGGCACCTTGGAACTGCCGATTGTTGTGAATTTGCCGTCCTTGACGAGCTGCTCGATGCGGGCGACATTGAAGAACACGCAGGCGTCGCGCTCGGCTGCCATCATCCCCGCCTGGTCTGCGGCATTTTCGGTGTTGTATTGGTTGGCTGCTGCCAGCTTGCCGTCATAGGACGTTGCGACGAGGTCCATGTTGCCATCGATGCGGCACTGCCAGCGCACATCCATGGTGGCGGCATCGACGCAGGTAAAGAGCGTGCCCCACTTATTCGGATCCTCCAGATCGCGACCGTCATTCGGAAGCGGAGCATGGAATTCCATGCCGCAGAACACACGTGTGGTGTAGTTGATCTTGTCGTCGACCGGATCGCGCTTGTCCGTGAACATGCCATGAAAACCCATGACGTTCGGCAGCTCGGTGATTTTGTCGCATGTCATCGTATCCATGCGAATGCGTGCGAGGCGGGCATGAATCTTGTCGTTGACGAACAGCCAGCGGCCGTCATAGGTGCCGTCCTTGTAGCTGCCATGGACATGGTGCGTATCGCCTGTGGTGTATTTCAGACTTCCGTCGGGCTTAGTGCCCAGGATGGCTTTCGATTCGTTCGTGATGCCCCAGCCGACCATCGGATCGACGTTAAACACAGGAATACGAAGCAATGTCCGGCCGGAGGGAAGGCCGTAAATCCGCACTTCGCCGGAGTGGCCGCCGCTGGAAAAAATATAGTACTCATCAAGCGCGCCGGGAGCCACCTCACCAGCGCTTGCGGCACGCGGCGGCGCGTGCGCAGGGGGAGCCGCCGTGCCAGCAGCTGGCTTTCCAGGCTCTTCCTTGCAGCCAAGCAGGCCGAGCGATGCGCCTGCCAATCCGAGCAAAGCACTGTGTTCAAGAAAGCGACGACGCTGCAGCATTTCAGGTGCGTCTCGATTGACCTGAGGCTTCTTTTCCGTATCCATTTTGAAGTTTCCATCTGGCGTTGCCATTGACATACAGCCTGCAGAGTGTGGTAGCAGGCTCCACAAAATTCGTATTCATGCTAGTCCTGTCAAAGGTGTGCCCCGAGTGATCCAAATCAAACTGTCGAAAATAAGATTTACTGAAAAGCGTTGAACTTTTTGAGCGACAACAGCTGAGTTCCGCCCCGAACATTCGTGCGCAAGGTCATCTGTTATCGGCAGGAGATGGCGGCACAGGCCAACGGCGTGCGCGAGGTGAGGCGGCCCGCTTCGAAAACAATGTCCTGCGCATCGAGAAAGCCAATATCCCGGCGGGCAAGCACCGGCTCACACTCAAGATCATGGACAACCAGCAGCGCGAGGCGCAGCAGGAATTGTCGGTGCTGGCGCAGGCGAAGTAAGAGCCCGGCGCGTCACGCCCCCTGCGCCAGCGCCGCCAGAAACGCCTTGCGGATCTGCCGCCCGCACTTGACCGACACGCCGTAAGCGACCGGCTGCGTGTCGTGGCGCGACAGGATGCCGTAGTACTTGCGGTCCGGCGTAATCCACGGATAGAAGCCGAACTTGCCGGGGCTGGAGTAGGCGTCGACGGTGCCGTTGCCGTGCTCCGATTCCACCCAGTAGTTGTATGCGTAGTACCAGGGCTCGCCGAGCGCCTGGATCGGCGAATACGCAACCTGGTTCGGACAGGTCAAGGGATCGGCGCACACCGCATCCTCGCCCAGATGCTCGCCGATCACCAGCTGCCGGTTCATCAGCTTGCGCAGGAATTGCGCGTAATCGGCCGCGCTGGCCTGCAGCCCGCCGGCGATCAGCGGATCGAGCGGCGCCATGTTGATGCCGGAGGGCAGACCGAGCACCGCCTGGTATTCCTGGTCCAGCTGCTTCGAGGTGAAGCCGCCCAGCCCGAGATCGACCGCCGCCAGCTTCTGGTCGTGGCCGCCGTCGTAGTCGAAGCGGCCCACCGTGCTGGGATCGGGAGCGCTGATGTTGCCGGCGGCATTGCATGCGCCGACCGTGGTCTTGCCAAGGCAGGCGTCGTCGTTGAAGCCGGTATAGCCCGACAGGAAGCGCAGGCCGGCGCTCAGGACCGGATCGGCGCGCACCCGGTCGATCCCCTTCTTTTGCAGCACATAGGCGCCGAATACCCATTTCGATGCCGACGCGATGCCGAAATGCGTGCTGGCGGTGACCGAGCCGCCCCCCTCAGAATGGGACACCAGCGGCGCGCTGCTGGTCGCGTCGCCAATTTCCCAATAGAAATCCCCCAGCGCCGACGTCGCGCACAGCGGATCGCTCGCCGCCGCCTGTTGCGCCGCCGCGATGGCCTTGTCCATCGCCGGCGCGGACGCCGCCGTGCCCGGCTGCGTCGTCTGCGGCGTCGTGGTCTGCGCGGCATTGTCCGCCGGCGCGGAACCGGGCGCCGATCCGCCGCCACCACCGCCGCATGCGGCCAGCGCGAATACCATGCAGGCCGAGGCGGCAGCGCCGACAGGCAGTCCCGATAAGCGTGATAAACCTTGCATGTCTTTCTCCACCAAGCTGATTGCCGATGACTCCACTCTAGTCGGCAATCCTGTAATTTTTATGGAAAAGGCCGCCGCGCCGATTGCGCGTGGCACAATGCCGCGAAGATTTTCCGTGAGTCTCCTGATGAACCGACCATACCAGGTGCTGCTGGTCGAAGACGACCCGCTGATTGCCAAGACGCTGGCGATGAGCCTGCGCTACGAAGGCTTCGAACTGACGGTGGCCGCCAGCGTGCGCGAGGCGCGCGAGACGCTTGCCGCGCTCGCCGGCCGCGGCTTCGATCTGGCGATGTTCGACGTCGGCCTGCCCGACGGCTGCGGCATCGATCTGTGCCGCGCGCTGCGCGCGCGCGATGCAGACATTCCGATCCTGATGCTGTCGGCGCGCACCGACGAAGCGACCGCGGTGGCCGGCATCGAGGGCGGCGCCGACGACTACATCCGCAAGCCGTATGGCGTGAAGGAGCTGACGGCGCGCATGCTGCGCCTGCTGGAACGGCGCCGCACGGAAAGGCAGATCGCGGCCTACGGCCCGATCCGCATCGACCTGCAGCGGCGCGAAGCGGCCGCCGGCAACGTGGTGCTGCAGCTCGGGAAAAAGGAATTCGACATCCTGCTGCTGCTGGTGCGCGCCCAGGGCGACGCCGTCACGCGCGAGCAGCTCCTGGACGCGTTCGACAACAGCGGCGCGATCTATGACCGCACCATCGACTCGCACCTGAGCCATCTGCGCAAGAAACTCAAGGACGCCGGCGCGGCGGTGCGCATCAGCGCGATCTACGGCGTGGGCTACCGGATGGAAGCGCCATGAGCCGCGCGCTGTGGCTGCGCTTTTTCGGCGCCGGCGTGTTCTTTGCGCTCGTCATCAGCGCGCTCGACCTGCTGCTGGTGCGGGAAGTCGCCGGCGGGCCGAGCGCCGAGGTGCAGCGCAGCGTCTACCTGTTCGTCGCCCGCCTCGTCGAGGAACAGCCCTATGCGGAATCCGTGCGGCGCGTGGCACGCCTGCGCACCGATTCCCCGGCGATGCCCCTGCAGTTGTGGGTGCTGTCCGAAACGGGCCAGGTGCTGGCCGCCAGCACGGCCGACGCGCCGCCGCCGCGCCTGCTGGGCCTGGCGCGGCCGGCGCGCGTGCACGGCATCGCCACTTACGGGCGCTTCTTTTCGGGCGCGCCGGCGGGCGCGATCGTGCGCCTGGAAGCGCCGGCGCCGACCTATCTGCTGGTGCGCAACCCCGGCATACCGGGACGCCACACCTTCCGCACGCTGCTCCTGCTGTTCATCGCCAGCCTGATCGGCGCCATCCTCCTCGGCCTGTCGCTGGTGCTAGTGTATCTGCGCGGCCGCTCGGCGCAGGCGCGGCAAGTCATCCAGCAGCTGGAAGCGGGCAACCTGTCGGCGCGCTTCGCGGCGGACCGGCTGGACGCGATCGGCCGCCTGATGGTCGATTTCAACCGCATGGCCGACGAAATCGAGCGCCTGGTGACCCGCTTGCAGGCGACCGAACGCACGCGGCGCGAACTGCTGCAGGAGCTCGGCCATGATCTGCGCACGCCGCTGACCAGCCTGCGCACCGCGATCGAGACGCTGGCCGCGCATGGCGACGCGATGCCGGCGGCCGAGCGCGCCGAATTCTTCGGCGTCGTGAGCGGGGAACTGGAATATTTCGGCAAGCTCATCGAAGACCTGTTTTTCATCGCCGAGATCGACGAGCCGCGCTACCGCAAGAATGCCGAGCGCATCGCGCTGGCCGCGCTGCTGGCGGCGGAAATCCAGTCCGCGCAGGGCAAGGCGGCGGCGCGCGGCATCCGCTTCGATCTGAAGACTGACTGCGCGACGCCGGAGCAGGCGACGATCATGGGCGACGCGTACCTGATTGCGCGGCTGTTTCGCAATGTGTTCGACAATGCTGTCCGCTTTGCGCGCTCCGAAGTGCGGGTCGCCGTCGCCGCGCATCCGGAGCGGGTCGCCATCACGGTCGATGACGACGGCCCCGGCATGGCGCCGGAGGCGATGGCCGCGTTCGGCCTCAGGCGCAGCCGCCGCATCGCCGCCGGCGCGGGCTGCCGTGCGTCCCTCGGCCTGGGCTCCGTCATCATCAGGACGATCGTGGCGCTGCATGACGGACAGCTTCAGGTGGCAAGCCGCGCGACCGACCCCGCCCTGGCCGGGACGCGCCTGACCATCACCTTGCCCCACGCGCCTCCTGCATAAGCCGCGGATTCGTGGCTGTTCCAATGTCGTCGGCTATTAGCATATCGCCAAAATGTCTATATTCCGCGGCCGGCGCCGCATGGCAGTTGGGGCGTACTCTGCTATAGTTCGGGGTTTGAGCCGCCCTCGCCACGCCGCCTCGGCGTGGCCGCCGGAAATCGCGCCGCACGCCGCTTCCCGCACGCTCAGCCTGCCATGGGAAGCGCGCAGGCGACCTTAATGCAACGGGTTTTGCACCGGGTCTTGCACCAGACCTTGCACCGGGCCTTGCTCCAGTCCGGCCGATCAACGCGATCACCGATATCGGACTGCGCTTGTTTTTTCAGCGACGGGCATCAGCGCGCATCCGGACAGGATTGACGCCTTGATAACGGATGCGATGCCGGCAGTGCGTTGCCCGCGACGCGCTGCGGCTAAGGCTTTAAAATAATCATCTATTTGAAATATTCTTTTTGCTTCTGAAAGGCGAACCATGAGTAATGTTTTTGAAGCCAAGGTGTTGACGGTGCATCACTGGACCGACCGCCTGTTTTCCTTCACGACGACGCGCGACACCAGCTTCCGTTATCAAAGCGGCCAGTTTGCCATGATCGGCCTGCAGGTCGACGGCAAGCCGCTGATGCGCGCCTACAGCATGGTAAGCCCTCACTACGAAGAAAACCTCGAATTCCTGAGCATCAAGGTGCCGGACGGCCCGCTCACGTCGCGCCTGCAGAACATCCAGCCGGGCGACACCATCCTGGTCGGCCGCAAGGCCTCCGGCACCCTGCTCACGCAGAACCTGCTGCCGGCCAAGCGCCTGTACCTGCTCGGCACCGGCACCGGTCTGGCGCCGTTCATGAGCATCATCCAGGACCCGGACGTGTATGAAAAATTCGAAAAGGTGATCCTGGTGCACGGCTGCCGCCAGATCCGCGAACTGGCGTACCAGGAGCGCATCACCGACCTGCCGAACAATGAATTCTTCGGCGAGCTGGTGTCGGACAAGCTGGCCTATTTCCCGACCGTGACGCGCGAGCCGTTCAAGAACCAGGGCCGCATCCCGACCCTGATCGAAAGCCGCAAGCTGTTCGAGGAACTCGGCCTGCCGGAACCGGACCTGGAAAACGACCGCTTCATGTTGTGCGGCAGCCCGGCGATGCTGAAGGATACGGTGGCGGTGCTGGAGCGCTTCGGCTTCAAGGAAGGCAATATGAGCCGCCCCGGCCACTATGTGATCGAGCGCGCGTTCGTGGAGAAATAACGGGCGGGCGTTTTGTCATCCCCGCTCCGGCGAGCAATCCCGATCCGCATCCGCTGCGCGTCGCGATTCCATCTCCCAAAATAGCAAAGCCGGCAACGATTTGCCGGCTTTTTCTCATCGGGGCGCCGGCAGCGCATGCAGATTCACCTGCCCGGCACGCCCCGTTTTTCACATCGCGCATCCCTGAACGGGCCATCCGCCTTTTCCCATTCCCCCTGCATCACCTGCGCACAGACGACCGTGCCGTTCAGCTTGCTGCGCCACTTGTACCATGCGGCGGGCGCGGCGGCGGCCGGGATGGCGATGGAAGCCGCGACCACGCATGCCAGGATCCTGGCCGGAGCCCATCGTCTCGCAGGCAAATGCAGCCCGACATCGCCGTCAAAACGCTGCAACTCCAATTCTTGGAGGCCAATTGTCGCCATGTGTCTCCTGTATCAGCCAAAAGCACAGACCAAGAACACGTACATGCAGGCGCTTACTTAATGAAGAAAACCGACTCGATCTCGTCGTCCGGATTGACGACAAATTTGGTCGTTGTGACGTCGTCAAAATAATAGGTATAGGTGTTAGAGGTTCCAAACTTCGCTTCTTTGATCGGTTTGCCAAACGTCTTCACAATCTTGGAGCCGGGGTCGCCCAGTTTTACGCCACCGACGCTCCCGGAGAAAGGAGCGTCGACGCGGATCGTATAAACCTTCCCCTTTTCAAAAAATACCCAAATACCCTTTGTCTTCAGATGCAATTGCGTCTTTTTCGCAGACATTGGAATCGCACTGCTCATCTCTTCCGGCTCCATTGTCGTATTCAGCGCCTTTTGCACCTCTTCGACAGTATTCCCTATTTTGATCGGAAGCCCCTCGACCTCGACAGCGCCTGCAGTCTGCGCCATCGCATTTAACCAAACGAACACGAATGCAAGCCCGATCTTTTTAATCCCCATTTTTCATCTCCCTGTTTAAAACATAATGATTTGTCGACAAACACGCGCCGTCCATGTCGCAGCTGTGCGGCTACCAAGCGATGGTATATCCGTCTGCACGGCGTGCGCCATCCCAAGGAAATGGTAGCAGGCACGCAGGCAAAGCGGGGGCATGATTGCCGTCGGCACCACGTAGGTCCGGGCGCCCGAATATGCCACCTCACACAATGGCGATGTGCATATAGATAGTAGATGGTCGCCATGCAGCGCATCGGAGCCCGCTCAGCGCGCCTTGCCGCCGCTTGCATCGGACCGTTTCCTGGATTGCAGCAGCGCGCGCCGCAGCGTATGCAGCGCAAGGTAAACCGCGCTTCCCAGCATGCCGAAGAACAGGTCGGACAGGGTGTCCGCCAGGCCGAACTGCATGGTCGTTCCAAGCAAATGGTCGCAAAGAAATTCGTAAAACTCCCAGAACACGGCGGCCGAACTGACACAGGTAAACACCAGCGCCATGCGCGCCGGGCGCGGGATGGGGCCGATGAAATCGTCGGCGCTGTCGAACAGGTCGAGCAGAAAATACGACAGCGCCGCCCCGCCGCTGAAATGCGTGACGCTGTCGAGCCACGAGTACACGGGGTAAGCGTCGAATACGAGCGAGGCGGCCAGGTAAAAGCCGAAGAATGCGGCCGGCGCCCATCCCGCGCGGCGGATGGACGGCCGCAGCCACCGGACCAGGACGGGCGTGCGCTTCATCGAATATCCATTTTCCCTACGTTGCGGCGATCACGCAAGGAGCGTGCCGGGGCAGCATGCGGCCGGCGCCGCCATCTTGCGCTCAAGCTGTTTCTTGCGCGCGGCGGTAGCTCGGATGCGCATGGCCCTCGGCCCACACATCGAAGTGCAACTGGGATAGCAGCAGCGGGTCGTTCAGCAACATCGTTCTCTGCGCCTCGTCCAAGGCGCCCGGTCCTGCGCGCAGCGCGGTGTGCGCCAGCGCGGCGCGCGCGGCCTTGCTCGCCGCCGGCAGGGCCGGCCGCGCGGTCGCCGCCGCGCAGGCCAGCGCGTTGAGCACGGGGTCGACCACCGCATCGATGAAGTCCGCTGGTGCGCCGGCGGCTCGATGATAGGCGCCGCATGCCCGCAATTCCACGGGCGGCGCGCTCTCCTCCGGAATCACGAACAGCCCGCTGCGCCGCAGGCGCCGCCCCGGCGAAATCCGGCTCGACAGGACGGACAGCGGGATCGACAGCGCCAAGGCGCCCGCGATCGGCAGCAGCCACGGCAGGAAAGACGGATTGAGCCAGCCCACCGCCGCGCCCCAGGCCAGTCCGAGCAGCGTGTGCATGCCGTGCCGGGCGCATGCCTCGCGCCAGCCGGTTTCCGCATCCGCGCGCGGCGGCGATTTCCAGTGCAGCGCCCAGCCGAGGAAGGCGGCGGCCACGAAGCGCGTATGGAACAGCATGCGCACCGGCGCCAGCAGCATGGAAAACAGCATTTCGAGCAGCACGCCGGCGAGCAGGCGCAGGCGGCCGCCGAACTGGCGCGCGCCGTCGCGCCAGAGCAGCAGCACGCTCAGCAGCTTGGGCAGGAACAGGAGCGTGGCGGTGGCGGAAAACAGCGCCAGCGCCTTTTCCGGATGCCATTGCGGCCAGAGCGGGAACAGCTGGCGCGGCTGCACGAAATATTGCGGCTCGCTCAGCGTATGCAGCGCCAACAGGCCGGTCGACAGCGCCAGGAACAGGAACCACAAGGGCGCCGACAGATAGGCCATCACGCCGGTGACGAACACCGCGCGATGCACGGCATGCATGCCGCGCGCGGCGAACAGCCGGAAATTCATCAGGTTGCCGTGGCACCAGCGGCGGTCGCGCTTCAGTTCGTCGAGCAGGTTGGGCGGCATTTCCTCATAGCTGCCGTCGAGGTCGTAGGCGATCCAGACGCCCCAGCCGGCGCGCCGCATCAGCGCCGCCTCGACGAAGTCGTGCGACAGGATCTCGCCGGCCAGCGCGCCGCGCCCGGGCAAGGGCGCCAGCGCGCAATGGCGCATGAAGGGCGCGACGCGGATGATCGCGTTGTGCCCCCAGTAGTGCGATTCGCCGAGCTGCCAGTAGTGCAGCCCGGCGGTAAACAGCGGGCCGTAGACGCGCGCGGCGAACTGCTGGATGCGCGCGTACAGCGTCTCGCGCCCGGCCGCGCGCGGCGCGGTCTGGATGATGCCGGCGCCGGGATGGGCTTCCATCAGCCGCACCAGCGTGGTGATGCACGCGCCGCTCATCACGCTGTCGGCGTCGAGCACGATCATGTAGCGGTAGTTCTTTCCCCAGCGCCGGCAGAAATCGTCGATGTTGCCGCTCTTGCGCTTCACCCGGCGCTTGCGGTGGCGGTAGAAGATGCGGCCGAAGCCGCCGACGGCGCGGCACAGCTGCGCCCACGCGGCCAGTTCGGCGGCGCGGGTGTCGCTGCTGCCGCTGTCGCTGAGCACGAAGAAATCGAAACGCTCCAGCTCGCCGCTGCGCTGCAACGATTCATACGTCGCGCGCAGCCCGGCCATCACGCGGCCGACATCCTCGTGGCAGATCGGCATCACGATCGCGGTGCGGGCGGCGGCGTCGATCGGCGCGTTGTCGTGGCCGCGGCGGCTGATGAGGTGTCGATCGCCGCCGCGCAGCAGCACCCAGAACCCGGCCAGCGCGGTCCAGAAGCCGGCCGAGATCCAGCAGAACAGCAGGGCGAACAGGCCCAGCATGGCCACCTCGATCGGGGTCGTCCCCTGGTACGGCAGCACCTGACGCATGAAATGGGCGGCGAAGCCGGTCTGCGCCAGCATCAGCGACAGCAATGCGATGCGCCGGATGTTGCCATCGCGCTGCCAGCCGCCCTGCGGGTGCGGCGCGTCGATCGCCTCACGCGGCGCGGCTGCGGCATGCGCCGTCTTGCACCGCCGCGCCTGCAGCCAGCGCACGAACGGATTGAGCGCGCCCCATGGATGCGGCGTCATCGATGCGCGTCTTAACGGCGGAGCAAACGGCAGATCCGCCTGGCCCTCCCGTTCGGCGCCGAGCCGACGGATGTTGTCCGGCCGGGGCGCGGACTGCGGCGGACGATAGGCCAGCCGCAGGCGCGCCGCCACGGATGCATACGCGGCATCGGCATGCGGCGCCTGCCGGCCGGACAAGGCGCGATGCAGCGCGGCGAAGCCGGCGCGCGGCGCGGCTTGCGCCACGCGCGCGACGAGTTCGCTGCGTTCAGCGGGCGAGAGCGGCAGCCGGGCCAGGTAACGCTCGCACAGCGCCGCCGTGTCGGCGTGCGCTTCGGCCGCCTCCCGCCTTATTCGGGGGGCAAGATGTAGCTCCACGTTTCGGACAGGGTGTGGTTGGCACTTCGCAGATAGGCGCGCAGTTCGACCGGCTTCTTGTCGTCGTTGCGCGCCAGGCGCGCCGTCATGCGCCAGCCGTCGCTGGCGGCGTTGCGGTAGGCATTCACTTCGAGCAGCCTGGCGTTGGCGTCGGCGCTCACCACCGCTTCGACCTTCTCGCCGGCGGCGAGCTTTTTCAGCGCCGGCCCCTCGAAATCGACCGACAGCGCGATGCTGCCGTCGGCCTTGCGCACCCAGCCGTGGCCGCGCCGCGTCTGCGTCACCCACGACAGCGGCGGGCGGCGGTCGGCATCCTTCTGCCACAGCAGCCGGTATTCGATGTCGTAGGGCTGCCCCGGCTGCGGCGGCTTGTCGGGGACCCAGAAGGCGACGATGTTGTCGTTGGTTTCGTCGGGCGTCGGAATCTGGACCAGCTCCACCCGGCCCGGCCCCCAGTTGCCCTTGGGCTCGACCCAGGCGCTGGGCCGCGACTCGTAGCGCGCCTCCAGGTCTTCATAGCTGGCGAAGCGGCGGTCGCGCTGCATCAGCCCGAAGCCGAGCGGATTGTCGAGCGCGAACGACGTCACCAGGAGGCGGCGCGGGTTGACCAGCGGGCGCCAGATCCATTCGCCGGTCCCGGACTGGATCGACAGGCCGTCCGAGTCGTGCACTTCCGGCCGGTAGTCCTCGACCTGCGCGCGCTGGTTCTCGCCGAAGAAATACATGCTGGTCAGCGGCGCGATGCCGAGCTTGGCGACGTTCTCGCGCAGGTACAGGCGGGCCTTCACGTCCATGGCCGTCTCGCCGTCGGGCTTGAGCACGAAGCGGTAGGCGCCGGCGACGCGGCGCGAATTGAGCAGCGCGTAGATCGTCAGGGTCTTGGCCGCGGGACGCGGGCGTTCGATCCAGAATTCGGTGAAGCGCGGGAATTCCTCGCCGGAATGGAGCGCGGTATCGATCGCCAGCCCGCGCGCCGACAGGCCGTACACCTGCCCCTTGCCGATCGCGCGGAAATAGCTGGCGCCGAGAAACACCAGCACTTCATCCTTGTAGGCTGCGGTGTTGACCGGATAGTGCACGCGAAAACCGGCGAAGCTCAGGCCGGTCAGGTCTTTCTGGGTGATCGCGTTGGCGCCGTAGTGAAAGGCTTTCGGGTCGAACCGGATCTCGTGCACGCTCTTGCCGGCGATTTCATGGACCCGCACCGGCGTGTCGAATTCCCGTCCCTGGTGAAAGAAGGCCAGCTCGAACGGCAGCCGCGCGCCGCGCCAGTACGCCCGCTCGGGCTGGTAGCGGATGTCGCGGTACTGGTCGTAGCTCAGGCTGGCGAGCGTCCTGGAAATGTTTTTCGGCGGTTCCTGATAGGAAGCGGCGGCCAGCTGTTTCGCGCGCGCCGCGACATCGTCGAAACCGAAGGCGCACGCCGCTGCGGCGGGCAGCCACAACGCCAGTCCCCGGCATGCCAGGCGCGCGCATGGCGCCGCGTGTTTGAATGCAGTCCAGAACATCGATGCGATTGTGTATTCCGATGCATCTATCTTGCCGGCCTGTATCGCAGCCGGTTTGAGGACGTGCAACGCGCATCGACTTAGCCGCCGGGTTTTGGTCCAAATACAACAGCAAGACACGCGGCAACGCTCTTTGACAGAACGCAAAGCGCAGATCGCTGCCCGCCGCGCCGGCTGACGCCATTCCTATGCTGAGAGCAGGGCCGAGCACGTACCGGATTCGGCCGATCAGTCGAGTCGATGCATGACGGCCCGGCAACGGGCATGCGTCGCCGCGTGCGCCGTGACCTCTGTCATCACCCATCAGGAGGGTCTTATGGCGAATCTGCAAAACGAACTGATCGACGGCTTTCGTGCCCGCCTGCGCGGACAGTTGCTGCAGCCCGGACAGCCGGACTACGAGGAGGCGCGCCGGATCTGGAATGCGATGATCGACCGCCGCCCGGCGTTGATTGCGCGCTGCGCCGGGGTGGCCGACGTCAGGCGCAGCGTCGCGTTTGCGCGCGAGCATGGCTTGCGCCTCGCGGTGCGCGGCGGCGGCCACAATATCGCCGGCAATGCGCTGTGCGACGACGGCCTGGTGATCGACTTGTCGCAAATGAAGTCCGTGCATGTCGATCCGGAGCGCCGCCGCGTTTTCGTCGAGCCGGGCGCCTTGCTGCGCGACGTCGACCATGAAACCCAGGAATTCGGGCTGGCTACGCCGCTCGGCATCAATTCCACCACGGGCGTGGCCGGCCTCACCCTGGGCGGCGGTTTCGGCTGGCTCACGCGCAAATACGGGCTGACGGTGGACAATCTGATCTCGGCCGAACTGATCACCGCCAACGGCGAGTGCGTGCGGACCAGTGCCGATGCGCAGCCTGACCTGTTCTGGGCGATCCGCGGCGGCGGCGGCAATTTCGGCGTGGCCACGCTGTTCGAATTCGCGCTGCATCCGGTCGGCCCGGACATCTTCAGCGGCCTGCTCGTGTTTCCGTTCGACCAGGCCAGACAAGTGCTCACGCGCTACCGCGATTTCATTCCCGGCATGCCGGAAGACTTGAACGTCTGGGCGGTGCTGCGCCAGGCGCCGCCGCTGCCGTTCCTGCCGCCGTCAGTGCATGGCAAGGAAATCGTCGCGCTGGCGGTCTTCCATGTGGGCGATCCGGCCGCCGGCGCGCGTGCGGCCGACGCGCTGCGCGCCTTCGGCCCGGTCTGCGGCGAACACCTGGGCGTGCAGCCCTACACCGCCTGGCAGCAGACATTCGATCCCCTGCTGGCGCCCGGCGCGCGCAATTACTGGAAATCGCACAACTTCAACGTCCTCTCCGATGGCGCGATCGACGTGGTGCTGCAATACGCCGGCAAGCTGCCCTCGCCGCAAAGCGAAATCTTCCTCGGCCTGTTGGGCGGCAAGGCGAGCCAGCCGCCGCACGATGCGACCGCCTATCCGCACCGCGACGCGCAGTTTGCGATGAATGTGCATACGCGCTGGGAAGAGCCGGCCGACGACCGCAAATGCATTACCTGGGCCAGGGAATTCTTTATCGCGGCCCTGCCGCATGCGGCCGGCGGCGTCTACGTCAATTTCCTCACGGAAGACGAAAGCGAACGCATCCATGCGGCCTACGGCGGCAATTACGACCGGCTGGTGCAGGTGAAGAATGCCTACGACCCGCACAACCTGTTCCGGCAGAACCAGAACATCAAGCCGACGGCGCAGGCGGGATGACGCAGGCCGGCCGCCGGCGCGGGCGGGAAGGCATGCGGTGGCGGCGGTGCGGCGCGGCTGTGGGCGCGCTCACGGGCCCGGCGCGAAGGTGCCGATCAGCGCCAGCAGCGTGAAGCCGCCGCCCACCACCGCCACCAGCCAGTTCCAGGCGCTGAAGCGCGCATTGCGCTCGTGCCCGGGGCAGGCGTGCGCATTGATGCGGTTGGCCTGCGCCTGCGCCGGCAGGATGAACAGCACGGCCAGCGACGACGCCCACCAAAACGGATCGGGCAGGCGCCACAGCAGCGTGGTGGCGATCCAGCCCGCCGCCAGCACGCCTGGCGGCCAGCGCATCGGCAGGCCGGCGCCATTGCCGTAGTCGCGGATCCTGGCGAAGCACTGGTAACAGAAGAGGAACGCGAACGCCGCGCGCCAGAACGGCAGGATGTGGCTGCCGTCGCGTTCCTGGATCCGCTTCCACTGGCGGTAATACCAATACACTTCATAGAAGCCGGCCGTGCATGCGGACATGACGGCCAGCTTGGGCAGCGACACGGCGAAGAACGGCGGCTCGCAGCTTGCGGCGGCCGCCGGCATCGCCGCCTGGCTGCGGATATTGCTCTGCTGAGTGTTCTGCTGAGTGTTCTGCTGTGTCTCCTGCGGTGCTGTTTGCGGATCGGCGTTCACGTCATCTCCCTGGGCGCAAGCCTGCCATTTTACGCCGGGGAGCACGGCGCGACGGCGGCTTGCCTGCCGGGGCGGCATCCCGGCTTTCATGCGCGGCCCAAGGGCGCGATGAAAAAGGCAGCCCGACAAGCAGCCTGGAGCGCCTCAGACGCGGCTTTCCGCCGCCATCCTCGTGCGCTTCTTCAGCACCGCCGCCTTTCTTGCGCCGGCCTTGGGCGGTGTCTTTTCCTTGCCGCCAGCTTTCCTGCCGCGCGCGCCGGCCTTCGCCAATGCCGTCACCGACTTGCGCAGATCCTCGATCTCGTCGGTCAGCGCCTTCAAGTCATCCTGCGTCGGGACACCGAAGTTGCGCAGCGTGCGCGTGACGCGCTCCTCGAATGCCTCCTCCATCTTCCCCAAGGGGCCGGCGGTCTGGCGGCCGATGGTTTCGGTCATCCGGCTGATCGCATCGGAAAGCGCCTGGCCGGCCAGCTGCTGCGTGCGCATCTGCAGGCTCACCCCTTCCTGCACCAGCCTGGCGAAGAGATCGCCGCCTTCCTCGCGCGCCGCGGCAAACGCGCCCAGCCCGGCCTGCCAGATCTGTTGCGCCGAATTGCGCACCGCATCCTTCAAATGCATCTCGTGGGCTTGCACGTCGCTCGCTTGCCCATCGTGCGTGTGCTCCGCATCTTGCAATTTTTTGTTCATGGGATTTTCCGTTCGGTTGGTCGAGGTCGAATAGATTTTTTGGCGGTGCTTCGATGATGCTTCGGTCGGTGCGCCGGATAGGGGCGGCGCACACATTGTCCTGCATTGCCTTACGAGCAGACAATGCGCCGGACACGCCGCTTTTGCCTTGCGCTTCATCAGGCCGCACCCACGTTTTCGCCGCCGTTACAAATTGATTCACATACGCTTCGCGGCGTGGGCCAATTCCGTGCATGCGCAAGCCTGCGGCGCATTGCCCAGACCTCGTTTCATCACTACGCCTGCGACCGGGCGCCGGCCGCGCGCCGGTGCGCCGGCCGCTGCGCAGGCCGTGGCCACGGCATGAGCAATGCGCCGATCAGCAGCGCCTCGAACTCGGCGGCGAAGCGGCTGACGATCGCCTGCGGGTCGGGCACCCGCCGCACGTCGGTGATCACGCCGAAATCGACCTTGCCGTCGTAGCTCAGGATGCTGATGCCCATGCCGATGCCGCCCGACTGCGGCACCCAGAACACCTGGCGCGCGATGCGCCGGCCGGCGAAATAGCGCGCATCGGACGTGCCGCGCACATTGGTGATGACCGCGCTGGCGTTGGCGGCAAGCGTTTCGAGCACCCTTTCCTTGAGCCCTTCCGGCACCATGCCCATGCTCATCAGGATGCCGAGCGCCACGGTCGGCTGCTGCGAGTGCTTGAGCGCGTCCATGCGCTTTTTCACCTCGAACACGCGCGCGGTCATGTCCTCCACGCCGATCGGCAGGTCCAGGAACACCAGCCCGAAGTGATTGCCCAGCGCCGTCAGCGGCCCCGGCGCCCGCATGTTGACCGGCACCAGCGCGCGCATGTCGACGCCGTCGATCGTATCGCCGCGCGCCAGCAGATAGCCGCGCAGCGCGCCGGTGACGCAGGCCAGCAGCACATCGTTGACCGAGCAGCCGAAGGCTTCGGCGACCGCCTTGACCTCGAACAGGGACAGCGGCTGCGCCCACGCCGCGCGCTTCATCACGCCCAGTTCCCCCTTGAAGCGGGTATGCGAATCGGGCGTCATGGTGGCGATGACCGCCATGTCGCGCGCCAGGTCGGCGCCGGTCCTGAGGTAGCGCAGCGGATCGCTCAGCCACTGCTGGCCGGCGCCGGCCAGCGCCTGTGCCGTGCGCAGCGCGTCGCCGACGGTTTCCGACACCGGCCCGAGGATGCGCTCCCATGCCGCGCGCCGGGCGTCGCCGGCATCGACATCGTCAGCGGCCGCGTGCGGCTGTTGCGGGTCGGCGTCGGTCATGCAGGACAGCACGTGGATCAGGGCGAAGCCGTCGGCATAGCAATGGTGAATGCGCAGAACGAGCGCGCTGCCGCCGTGCAGATCGTCGATCAGATGAAACTGCCACATCGGCTTGCTGCGGTCGAGCGGCGTGCTGACCAGGTCGCTGACCGCATCTTCCAGCGCATGCGGGCCGCGCGGCAGAGCGATATGGCGCACATGCCAGTCGAGGTCGAAGCCGGCATCGGTTTCCCACCAGGCGTCGCCGCCGTGCTCGACCACGCGCTGGCGGAAGCGGTGGAAGCACAGCATGCGCGTGGCGATGACCTCCTTGACGCGGCGCAGGTCGAGCCGCTCCTCGAAGGTCAGCATGCCGCAGATCATCATCAGGTTGGACGGGCGATCCATGCGCAGCCAGGCGGCGTCGATGTGGGACAGGGGTTCGCGCTCGGTGGGCATCGCGTTCATCGCCACGCTCCGGGATGGGGTTGATAACAGGTGCAGGGCTGGCGGCATTTTGTCAGGCGCTCTTAAAAATGCACCCCGCGCAGCAACTGCTGCATCGCGCGCTGCTCCGGCGAAAGCTGCGGCGCCTTTTCACCCACTTGGCCACCCACCTGGCCGCCCGCTTGGACTCCCGCCTGGCCGCCCGCCTGATCGCCTACCTGGCCGGCCGCCGGCTCCATCTCGCCGAACATGCGAAACGCCGTGTTCAGAATGATCTGCGCCGCGTGCGGCATCGCCGTGTGCAGCGCCTGCCCCGCCAGGCCGACGGGGGTCGCGATGCGCACCGGCTTGTCGACGATGGCGCGCACCACGAGGTCGGCCGCCTCGTCCGGCGACAGCGCCGGCACGTCGCGGTAAATCCGCGTCGGCGCAATCATCGGCGTGCGCACCAGCGGCATGTTGATGGTGGTGAACCTGATGCCGACATCCGCAAACTCGGACGCGGCGCACAGCGTCCAGGCATCGAGCGCGGCCTTCGACGCGACGTACGCGGAAAAGCGCGGCGCGTTGGTCAGCACGCCGATCGACGAGATATTGATCACCTGCCCGGCGCGCCGCTCCAGCATCTTCGGCAGCAGGCCCATGGTCAGGCGCAGCGCGCCGAAGTAATTGAGCTGCATGGTGCGCTCGAAATCGTGCAGGCGGTCGAAGCTGGCCTCGATCGGGCGGCGGATCGAGCGCCCCGCGTTGTTCACCAGGATGTCGACGCCGTCGTGATGTTCAATCAGCAGTTTCACGAAGCGCTCGCAGTCGGCCGCATCGGCCAGGTTGACCTGGTAGGTGATGACGTCGAAGCCGCGCGCGCGGATGGCCTCGCGCGCGGCCGCCAGCTTGCCGGCGTCGCGCCCGCAGATGAGCGTGGCCGCGCCGGCTTCGGCCAGCTTGTGCGCGGTGGCCAGGCCGATGCCGGACGAGCCGCCGGTCACCAGCACGGTCCTGCCCTCGACCTGGCCGCGCAGGCTGCGGTCGATGAACAGCTCGGGGTCGAGATGGCGCTCCCAGTAGTCCCAGATCCGCTCCGCGTAATCCTCCAGGCGCGGGCAGGCGATGCCGCTGCCTTCCAGCGCCCGGGCGGCCTGCCGGTTGTCGAAGCGGGTCGGATAATTCGCGAACTGCAGGATGCCGTCGGGCAGGCCGAGATCCCGCATCAGCGCCTCCTTCAGGCGGCGCACCGGCTTCAAGGCCAGCACGCCCTTGGCGACGGCATCCGGAATGAAGCCGAACAGCGCGGCATTGATGCGCATGCTGAGCGCCGGCGCGTGCGCCGCGCGCGCGAAGATGTTGAGCACTTCGCCGACGCGGCGCGGCGCCGGGTCGGTCAGGTGGAAGCACTCGCCGCCGGCGCGCGGCTGGTGCGCGATATGGCACATCGCCCCGACCACGTAGTCGACCGGCACGATGTTGATGCGCCCGCCCTCGATGCCGATGGCCGGCATCCACGGCGGCAGCAGGCGGCGCAGGCGCTGGATCGGCTTGAAGAAATAGTACGGGCCGTCGACCTTGTCCATCTCGCCGGTCTTCGCGTCGCCCACCACCATGCCGGGCCGGTACACGGTCCACGGCAGCGCGCAGCTGTCGCGCACGATTTTCTCGGACTCGTGCTTGGTCGAGAAATACGGATGATCGAGGCGTTCCGCCTCGTCGAACATGTCTTCGCGGAACACGCCGTCGTACAGGCCGGCGGCGGCGATCGAGCTGACATGGTGGAAATGGCGCGCGCCCAGCTTTTCGGCGAGCGCCACCGCGTTGCGCGTGCCCGCGATATTGGTCGCGATCTGCGCCGCGGCGTCCGCCTTCAGGTCGTAGATGGCCGCGAGATGGAAGAAATGGTCGATCGTGCCGCGCAATGCCTCGATCTCGCGCGCATCGATGCCGAGATCCGGCATGCGCACGTCGCCATGCACCGGAATGGCGCTCGCGCCCTGCGGGTTCCAATACGACAGCAAATGCGGCAGCTTGCCGGCGCTTTCCCTGCGCATCAGGAAGTAGACCTCGCTGCCTGCGCGCTCCAGCAATTTCCTGACAAGCCGCTTGCCGATGAAGCCGGTCGCGCCGGTGATGAAATATCGCATGGCCTCTCCTTGTGCTCGAAACTGCCGCCCGCAACGGCCATCCACCGACGGGGCGTGCGAAACAAGCGTGCCGGCGGCTCATCGTGAAATGGGGGCGGCAGCCATGCGGTTCATTATCTGGCCGCGTATACGGCAAATCTTTGAACGAGGTCAAAAGCGGCCAAGAGTGGCCAAGAGCGGCTTAGCCCGGCCCAGTGCGTCCCAGTGCGTCCCGGTGCGTCCGGCCCGGTGCGTCCCAGCGCGAAGGCTGGCGCCATGCCGCTGCGCGCGTTGATGCGCGGGAGAAAGATCGGCCGGGTTCAGCGCTTGCGCGCCAGCGTCAAGCCGTCCGCGATCGGCACCAGCGCCAGGTCGATGCGCTCGTCCGCATGCAGCTTGCGGTTGAATGCCTGGATCGCCGCCGTGTCCGCATCCTCGGCCGGGCGCGCCACCGCGCCGTTGCGCAAGACGTTGTCGACGGCGATCAGCCCGCCCGGGCGCACCAACGCCAGGCAGCGCTCGAAATAGGCCTCGTAGCCGGTCTTGTCGGCGTCGATGAACGCGAAGTCGAAGCGGCCGGCCTCGCCTTGCGCGATCAGCTCGTCGAGCGTCTCCAGCGCCGGCGCAATGCGCAGATCGATCTTGTGCGCCACGCCGGCCTTTTCCCAGAAGCCGCGCGCGACGTCGGTGAATTCGCGGCTGATGTCGCACCCGATCAGGCAGCCGTCCGGCGGCAGCGCCAGGGCCGTGGCCAGCGCGCTGTAGCCGGTGAAGACGCCGATCTCGATGGTGCGGCGCGCGCCGATCAGCTTGACCAGGAGCGCCATGAACTGCCCCTGCTCCGGCGCGATCTGCATCGACGCGCGCGGATGGCCGCGGTTGAGCTCGCGCAGTTCGGCCAGCGCCGGATGCTCGCGCAGCGAATTGTCGAGCAGGTAGCGGTACAAGGCGTCATCCAGGTTCAGCGTGCGGGTGGACATGGCGTCCTCCATTCAAGAGCGTGTCACTATCCTAGCGAGCGCAGCAGGCCATGCCTACGGTTTGCGCAAGGCCGGCGCGCGGCGCCAAAGGAAATGCTGCCAGTAAAGGTTGTAATTTGAACTCAGCCAACGGCCCGGCGTCTAATTTTGCGCCGTTTTTGAACCATGTCATCCAGGCCTGCCATGATCGTCCCCCAGCGCGTCCGCTAGAACGGCTTGCGGTGCGTGATGTTGGGCAAGTGCATTGCGCACAGTGTATTCCGCATGGCCAATGCTTTTCGGCAGCAATATTCGGCAGCGTTATTGCGAGTGGCCATGTCCAACCTTACCGCCAGTTCCTGTTTTCCCATGCTCCACCTGCCGCCTTGCGGCGCCGCGAGCAGCGCGAGGCGCCCCGCATGAACCATCGCCCGTCATCGGCCTTGCACGGCCAGACCATCCTGATGGTGGACGACACCCCGGCCAACCTGGGCGTGCTGGCCCACGTGCTGGAAGAGCACGGGCTGACGGTGGTGGTGGCGCAGGACGGCGAGGAAGCGATCGCGCGGGCGATGCGGGTGCGGCCCGACCTGATCCTGCTGGACGTGATGATGCCCGGCGTCGGCGGCTTCGAAACCTGCCGCCGCCTCAAGGCGCATCCCGAACTGAGCAACATCCCGGTGATCTTCATGACCGCGCTGGCCGAAAACAGCGACAAGCTGCGCGGCTTCGAGGTCGGCGGCGTCGATTACGTGACCAAGCCGTTCCAGATCGAAGAGGTGCTGGCGCGCATCAACACCCATCTCATGCTGTGCCAGGTGCGGCGCCGGCTGTCCGAGCAGAACGCCAAGCTGCAAAAGGAAATCGCCCTGCGCCGCCAGATCGAAACCCATCTGCAGACCGCCTACGACCGGCTGGAAGAGCGGGTGGCGCAGCGTACCGAAGAGCTGGCGCGCGCCAACGCGCGGCTGACCGAAGAGATCAACGAG
>OFCW01000162.1_pt1 | contig 25350 bp, 32 predicted proteins | sample 1520951 | NCBI WGS metagenome assembly OFCW01 (sample SAMEA4349680, study PRJEB24078) | microbial mat metagenome | biome: Terrestrial Biome; feature: Habitat; material: Microbial Mat | place: India | collected 2012-06-12 | depth 10 m | reverse complement strand
GCCGAAGCCGCCGCCCCCCTCCCTGGGACGCCTACCCCGGAGGCAAGCGGAATCCCCCGCCCGCCCACCGCCGCAGCGACGCCGCAGCCGATCGGGGAATGCGACATCCCGCTCCAGCCGGAAGCCGAAGTCATCGAGGCCCGGAACGAAGACGAACATTCCGTGCTCGAACTGGCCGAAATCATGCTTGCCTTTGGCCGCCTGCGGGGCGCCGCCGAAACGCTGGCCGAGCATATCGACCAGACGATGCCGAACAGTTTCGAACCATGGAACATGCTGCTCGACCTGTACCGGCGCGGCGGCATGCGGCAGGAGTTCGAAACCTTGGCGGAACGAATGCGCGAGCGCTTCAATGCCCGGATTCCCGACTGGAACGAATCCCCGACGCCGGTTTCCGGCCTGAAGCGCCTGGAAGATTTCCCGCACGTCACCCAGAAGGTGGTTCAATTGTGGGGCTCACAGGCCTGTATCGATTACCTGTACGGCCTGGTGCACAACACCCGCACCGGGCAGCGCAGCGGCTTCCCGCTCGAAGTGGTGGAAGAAATCGCCTTGCTCATGCGCATCCTGGCCGACGGCTACAACCTGCAGCGACGCCACTGATCCGTTGATCGCCGGTCAGACCGGGTTGTCGAGATCGACAAACTCGCACGCGATGCCGAACTGGCGGCCGAGATGCCCGGCGAGCGCCTGCACGCCATAGCGCTCGGTGGCATGATGTCCGGCAGCCAGATAGGCGACACCACTCTCGCGGGCCAGGTGCACAGTCTGCTCCGAAATCTCGCCTGACAGATAGGCATCGACGCCGAGCGCAATGGCCTGCTCGAAATAGCCCTGCGCCCCGCCGGAACACCAACCGATACGGGCAATCGGCCGTCCGGCCTCGCCGATGACGAGCGGTGCCCGACCCAGCACGCGCTGGACGCTGCCGGCCAGTTCCGCCAGATCGCACGGCTGGGCCAGGCGGCCCAGCCAGGCGATGTCCTGATCGCCAAAACGCCCCTCCGGCACCCAGCCCAGCAACTGCGCCAAGCGCGCGTTGTTGCCCAGCTCGGGGTGGGCATCGAGCGGCAAGTGGTAAGCCAGCAGATTCATGTCGTGCGCCAGCAAGGTCGCCAGACGCTGCCGACGAATGCCGGTCACCCGGCCATCCTCGCCTTTCCAGAAATAGCCGTGGTGCACCAGGATGGCATCGGCCCGGCGCGCCACCGCCGCATCGAGCAAAGCCTGGCTGGCGGTAACACCGGCCACCAGACGCCTGACCTGGTCGCGTCCTTCCACTTGCAGGCCGTTTGGGCAATAATCCTTGAACTTTCCGGGCAGCAAGAGCCCGTCCAGATAGCAGACCAATTCTTCACGCTTCATTCGAGACGATTCCATGCAGAGGTTGTGGCTGATTTTTGCACAAACGACAACCGTTGCGCTTGCCCTCCTGTTCGTCGTTTCCACCCTCAAGCCGGAATGGCTGCCGCAGCGCCAGACGGTCGTCGCCCTACAGGAGGCGCCGAACAGCGACGAGACGGGCCGCGCTCCGATCGGCTCCTATCGGGACGCCGCGCGGGCTGCCCTGCCTTCTGTGGTGCATATCTACACCACGCAGGCCGTCCGCCAACCCCGCCACCCCCTGTTCGACGACCCCATCTTCCGCCACTTCTTCGGCGAGCGCCCGGAAGGACAACCCCGCCAGAATTCGGGCCTGGGCTCGGGCGTCATCGTCAGCCCCAATGGCTATATCCTGACCAACTATCACGTCATCGAGGGGGCCGACGACATCCAGGTATCGCTCAACGACAGCAAGACCTACAAGGCCAAGGTCGTCGGCAGCGACCCGGAGTCCGACCTCGCCATCCTGCAGATCAAGGCGGAGAAACTGCCGGCCATCACCTTCGGCCAGATGGACAGCCTGCGCGTCGGCGATGTCGTGCTCGCCATCGGCAACCCCTTCGGCGTTGGCCAGACCGTGACCATGGGCATCGTTTCCGCGCTCGGCCGTTCGCACCTGGGCATCAATACCTTCGAAAACTTCATTCAGACCGATGCCGCCATCAACCCGGGCAACTCCGGCGGGGCGCTGGTCGACAGCCAGGGCCACCTGGTCGGCATCAACACCGCGATCTATTCGCGCACCGGCGGTTCACTCGGCATCGGCTTCGCCATCCCGGTTTCCAGTGCGCGCAGCATCATGGAGCAGATCATCCGGACCGGCTCGGTCACGCGCGGCTGGATCGGCGTCGAGGCCCAGGAAATCACGCCCGAGCTGGCCGAATCCTTCGGCCTGCCGGACACCGAAGGCTCCTTGATCGCCGGCGTCATGCGCGGCAGCCCGGCCGACATGGCCGGCATCCGCCCCGGCGATGTCCTCCTCTCGGTCAATGGCAAGCCGGTCAAGGATCCGCAAGTCATGCTCGACCTGATCGCTGCCCTCACCCCACAGGAACGGGCCACCTTCCGCCTGCGCCGCGACAAGGCGATCGTCGAGGTGCAGGTCAAAATCGGCAAGCGTCCCGCCATGCGCACCGAGCGCGATTAGGAGTTGCGCGATGTGCCAGTTGCTGGGGATGAACTGCAACGTCCCGACCGACATCTGCTTTTCGTTCAGCGGCTTCCAGGCGCGGGGCGGAGCGACCGATGTACATTCCGATGGATGGGGAATCGCCTTCTTCGAGGGGCGCGGCGCCCGCCTCTTCCTCGACCCGCAACCCTCGGCCACCTCACCGGTCGCCGAACTGGTGCGCCAATATCCGATCCGCTCCTGCAACGTCATCGCCCACATCCGGAAGGCGACGCAGGGTTCGGCTGGCCTGGAGAACACCCATCCGTTCATGCGCGAACTGTGGGGGCGTTACTGGATCTTCGCCCACAACGGCAATCTGCTCGATTTTGACCCGACGCTGGATGGCAGCTTCATGCCGGTCGGCCTGACCGACAGCGAAAGGGCCTTTTGCTGGCTCCTGCAGGAATTGCGCCGTACCTTCGGCAGCCAGGCGCCGGAGCGCTCCGCCCTGTTCGATGCCGTGCATCGCCTAACGCTCGATGTCGCCCGTCATGGCGAATTCAATTTCCTGCTTTCCAACGGCGATTGCCTGTTTGCGCACGCCTCCACGCGCCTGAGCCACATCGTCCGCCAGGCGCCCTTCGCGCAGGCCCATCTCAAGGATCAGGACATAACCGTCGACTTCCGCGACGTGACCTCGCCGGATGACCGCGTCGCCGTCATCGCCACGCTGCCGCTCACCGATAACGAAACCTGGGTCGAGATGCCGCCGGGCACCCTGTGGTGGTTTGAGGACGGCTGCCCGCTCAAGACGCTGCCGACCCGGCCGGGCCCCCTGAAAAAACCGGCCTGATCGGCCGGCCTTTTTTACGCAACAGGGCTGGGATCGCTCAGGACAATTTGCGGAACTCTTCTTCCGCCTTGTCCATCTCCGCATCCGTCGCACCGGCTTCCCCGGCAACCGGAACCGGCGGCGCCGGCCGGGTGACCAGACGCGACGCCAGGATGCCCAGTTCGTACAGCAGGCACATCGGAATCGCCAGTGCCAATTGCGACACCACATCCGGCGGCGTGACCACCGCTGCGACCACGAAGGCACCGACGATAAAGTAGGAGCGCCACTCCGTCAGTTTTTCCACCGTGACCACCCCCAGCTTGACCAGGACGACGAGCGCCACCGGCACCTCGAAGGCAATGCCGAATGCGAGGAACATGGTCATCACGAACGACAGGTAGGCTTCGATGTCCGGCGCCGGCGTGATGCTCTTCGGGGCAAAGCTGGCAATGAAACTGAAGACCTGCCCGAACACAAAAAAGTAGCAAAAGGCCATGCCGAGAATGAAAAGCAGCGTACTGGAAACGATCAGCGGAATCCCCAGACGCTTTTCATGGGCATACAGGCCGGGCGCAATAAATGCCCATGCCTGGTAGAGAATGAAGGGCAGGGAGAGCACGAAGGCCACCATCGCGGTAACCTTGAGCGGCACCATGAACGGCGTGATGACGCCGATCGCCACCATTTTCGTTCCTTCGGGCAAAGCCTTGGTCAAGGGCGCTGCCAGGATATCGTAGATGGCGCCAGGCCCCGGGTAAAGGCACAAGGCCCCCAGTACGACAGCGATGGCGATCAGGCTGCGCAACAAACGGTCGCGCAATTCGACCAGATGCGAGATGAATGATTCTTCGGGTGCTTCGCTCATGCCGGGGGCTTGCTCGTCGTGTCGGATGCCTGCTGCGGCAGACCTTCGGCCAGCCTGGCGACCGACTGCAGCTCGGCAGCCGCCTCCTGCGCCGGGGCTTCGACCGCGGCGCGGGCCGACTCGTATTCCTGGCGCACGGATGCTTCCATGGCCCGGGCCGACTCGGTCACCTGCGCTTGCAGCTTTTTCAGTTCGTCCAGCTGGATTTCGCGATTGATGTCCGACTTGACGTCGTTGACATAGCGCTGCGCCCGCCCGAGCAGATGGCCAAGCGTACGGGCCACCTTGGGCAGGCGTTCGGGACCGATGACGATCAGCGCCACGACGCCGATCACCATCAATTCGGAAAAACCGATATCGAACATGGTTGTCAGTCGTTAGTTGCCTGTGATTAGCCCAAAGCCAAACACGAGCAACCGTCCACTAGCCTTTCGTCTTTTCCTTGACCTCGACATCGATGGTCTGGCCACCGACCTGCTGGGTCGGCTGGGCGCCCTCGGCCGGCTTGCTGTCCGCATTGGCTTCCTTCATGCCCTCCTTGAAGCCTTTCACCGCACCGCCCAGATCCTGGCCGATGTTGCGCAGCTTCTTGGTCCCGAATACCAGCATGACGATCACCAGAACAATCAGCCAGTGCCAGATGGAAAAACTACCCATGTCAGTCTCCTAAATACGTTTCAGCATGGGGCCGACCGGGTCCGGTCCGCCCACGATATGGGCATGCAGGTGCGGCACTTCCTGCTGCCCGACACGCCCGGTATTGATGATGACCCGGAAACCGTCCGGGCTGCCCTGGGCCACGGCGATCTCGTTGGCCTTGACCAGCATCCGGCCCAGCACCGGCTGATCGTCCGCCGTCACCGTCGCCAGCGAAGCGATGTGCTTCTTCGGGATGACCAGCACATGCACCGGACGGGCCGGGTTGATGTCTTTGAAGGCCAGGATGTCGTCATCCTCGTAAACCCGGGATGCCGGAATCTGGCCCTCGACGATCTTGCAGAAGATGCAGTCGCTCACCGCTGGCCTCGCGAAGCCTTTTCGTCGATGCCGGAAATGCCTTCCCGACGGCGCATTTCCTGCGAGACGTCCTCGATGCCCATGTCGTAGAAGGCGAGCAGGACGAGGATGTGATAAATCACGTCGGTGGACTCCCGAACGATGGGCAGCCGCTTGCCCTCCTTGCCGGCCATGATCAGTTCGGCACACTCCTCGCCGATCTTCTTGAGGATCGAATCCGGCCCCTCCGAAATGAGCTTGGCGGTATACGACTTTGCCGGATCGGCATGTTTGCGGCTGGCCAGGGTTTCGGACAGGCGGTGCAGAATATCATGCGTACTCATCGATAGATTTCCTTCGGATCTTTCAAAACCGGATCGACGGGAACCCAGCGATCCCCATCCAACTCGTTGAAGAAGCAGCTTGCGCGCCCCGTGTGGCAGGCCACGCCGCCAACCTGCTCGATGGTCAGCAGCAATACGTCGCCGTCACAATCGGTGCGGATCGACTTCACTTTCTGGAAATGTCCGGATTCCTCACCTTTACGCCACAGGCGCTTTCTTGAACGGGACCAGTATACCGCGTTGCCGCAGGCGATCGTTTCCTGTAGCGACGCCCGGTTCATGTAGGCAAACATCACGACGCGCCCGTCCTGATCCTGGGCGATCGCCGGAATCATGCCATCGGCGTCCCATTTCAGGGCATCCAGCCAAGGCAGGGAATGGTCGAGATCGGCCATTACCAGCGGACTTCGATACCGCGCGCCGCCATGTATTCCTTGGCCTGACGCACGGTGTATTCGCCAAAGTGGAAGATGGAGGCAGCCAGCACGGCATCGGCACGGCCTTCGGTGACGCCATCAGCCAGGTGCTGCAGATTGCCGACACCGCCCGAGGCGATGACGGGAATACGCACGGCGTCGGACACACCGCGGGTCAGCGCCAGATCGAACCCGTTCTTGGTGCCGTCGCGATCCATGCTGGTCAGCAGGATTTCCCCGGCACCGAGCGACTCGACCTTCCTCGCCCATTCAATGGCATCCAGCCCGGTGTCGTGACGGCCGCCGTGCGTAAACACATGCCATTTACCCGGCGCGACCTGCTTGGCGTCGATGGCGACCACGATGCACTGTGAACCGACCTTGGACGAAGCGTCGAACACGAGATCGGGATTCTGCACGGCAGCCGTATTCATCGACACCTTGTCGGCACCGGCGTTGAGCAGGCGGCGGACATCCTCCACCTTGCGCACGCCGCCGCCCACGGTGAGCGGAATGAATACCTGCTCGGCACAGGCTTCGACGATGTGCAGGATGATGTCGCGCTGATCGGAGGACGCCGTGATATCGAGGAAAGTCACCTCGTCCGCCCCCTGTTCGTCATAGCGGCGCGCGATCTCGATGGGGTCGCCGGCATCGCGCAGGTCGACAAAATTGGTGCCCTTGACGACACGGCCTGCCGTGACGTCCAGACAGGGAATGATGCGTTTGGCGAGCATCAGGCGCCCGCTTTGGGCGACAGTTCGTCGGCCAGCTTCTGGGCGGCCGCGAAATCGAGCGAACCGTCGTAGATGGCGCGCCCGGCAATGGTGCCGACCACCCCCTCGCCTTCGACGGCGCACAGGTTGCGGATGTCGTCGAGATTGGACAGGCCGCCGGACGCGATGACCGGAATGGTCAGGGCCTGCGCCAGACGCACGGTGGCTTCGATGTTGATCCCGGACAACATGCCGTCGCGGCCGATGTCGGTGTAAATGATCGACTCGACACCGTAGTCCTCGTACTTCTTGCCGAGGTCGACAACATCGTGGCCGGTCAGTTTCGACCAGCCGTCCGTGGCCACCTTGCCGTCCTTGGCATCCAGGCCGACGATGATGTGGCCGGGGAAGGCGACGCACGCATCGTGCAGGAAACCCGGGTTCTTGACCGCCGCCGTGCCGATGATGACATAGCTCAGGCCGCCGTCGAGGCAGGCCTCGATGGTATCGAGGTCGCGGATGCCGCCCCCCAGCTGAACCGGGATTTCGTCGCCGACTTCAGCCAGGATGGCCTTGATCGCTGCCGCATTCTTCGGCTTGCCGGCAAAGGCGCCATTCAAGTCGACCAGATGCAGGCGACGCGCCCCCTGATCGAGCCAGTGGCGCGCCTGTTCGGCCGGGCTCTCCGAAAACACGGTCGCCTGTTCCATCAGGCCTTGTTTCAAACGGACGCACTGGCCGTCCTTCAGGTCAATCGCGGGAATAATCAGCATGGAAGTCTAGGAGAATAAATTCGACGAACGCGAATCAGGGGTGCCACTCGACAAAGTTTTTCAGCAGTTGCAAACCGTCGCGGGCGCTTTTCTCGGGGTGGAATTGAACCGCGAAGATATTATCCCGCCCCACCGCACAGGTAAAGGGCACGCCATAGTCGCATGTCCCCTTCACCAGTGCCGCTTCGGCGGGTTGCACGAAATAGCTGTGCACGAAGTAGAAGCGGGCGCCATCGGCGATACCGTTCCACAGGGCATGCGGCGTCTGGCGTACCTGGTTCCAGCCCATATGCGGTACCTTGAGGCGCTCGCCGCTCGCCAGGAGCATCTGGTCTTCGGGAAAACGCACGACATTGCCGGGAAAGACTCCGAGCGCCGGCACGTCACCTTCGTCGCTGTGCTGAAACAACATCTGCTCGCCGACGCAGATGCCCAGAAACGGCTTTTCCCGGGCTGCTTGCAACACGGCGTCCCGCAAGCCGCGGGCATCGAGTTCGGCCATGCAGTCCGGCATGGCCCCCTGCCCCGGGAAGACGACGCGCCCGGCCGCCGCGACGACGGCGGGGTCGGCAGTGACGACGACGGGCCTGCCCCCCGACACGTGCTCCAACGCCTTGGAGACCGAGCGCAGGTTGCCCATGCCGTAGTCAATGACGGCAATGGTGCCGCTGCCCAAGCCGCCAGCCATCACAACGTACCCTTGGTGGACGGCATGGCACCAGCCATGCGCGGGTCCGGCGTCACCGCCATGCGCAGGGCGCGGCCGAAGGCCTTGAAGATCGTTTCAGCCTGGTGGTGGGCATTCTTGCCGCGCAGGTTGTCGATGTGCAGCGTCATGCCGGCATGGTTCACCAGGCCGTGAAAGAATTCGGAAAACAGATCGACGTCAAAGCTGCCGATCATGGCCCGCGTGAAATCGACATTCAATTCCAGGCCGGGACGGCCGGAAAGGTCGATCACGACGCGCGACAGGGCTTCGTCGAGCGGCACATAGCTGTGGCCGTAGCGGGTCAGTCCCTTCTTGTCCCCCCACGCCCTGGCCAGGGCCTGGCCGAAGGTGATGCCGATATCCTCGACGGTGTGGTGGGCATCGATGTGCAGGTCGCCCTTGGCATCGACCTCCAGGTCGATCAGGCCATGACGGGCAATCTGATCGAGCATGTGGTCGAGAAACGGGACGCCGGTGGCAAACTTGCCCTGGCCGGTGCCATCGAGGTTGAGCCGCACGGTGATCTGCGTCTCGAGGGTATTACGGGTTACTTCGGCTTGCCGCATGTCGGTTGGCTGCAAAACGTTGAATCGGAAGGGCATGATACCATTTCGCCCACCTTTTACGCCTTTCGTGAATACCCCATGAGCCGCTTCTGGAGCCGGGTCGTCCGCGACCTTACCCCCTACGTGCCGGGCGAACAGCCCAAGATCGCCAACCTGATCAAGCTGAACACCAACGAGAACCCCTACCCCCCCTCGCCCAAGGTGCTGGCGGCGATTCAGGCGGAACTCGGCGACGATGCCGCGCGCCTGCGCCTTTACCCGGATCCGAACGCCGATCAGCTGAAGCAGGCTGTCGCCCGTCGCTATGGCGCAACCCCCGATCAGGTATTCGTCGGCAACGGCTCGGACGAAGTGCTGGCGCATGTCTTCCAGGCCCTGCTCAGGCACGACGCGCCGATCCTGTTTCCGGACATCACCTACAGCTTCTACCCGGTGTATTGCGGCCTGTACGGCATCGATTATGCGACGGTGCCGCTAGCCGACGATTTCACGATCAATCCGGCCGATTACACCGGCCGCCCCGTCGGCGGCATCATCTTTCCCAACCCGAACGCCCCGACGGGCCGCCTTCTGGCCCTTGACGCCATTGCCGACATCGCGCGCGCCAACCCGGATTCGGTCGTCGTGGTTGACGAGGCGTACATCGACTTCGGCGGGACGACGGCGATTCCGCTCACCCGCCGCTTCGACAACGTGCTGGTCATTCACACGCTGTCCAAGTCCCGCTCGCTGGCCGGCCTGCGCGTCGGCTATGCCATCGGCCACCCGGACCTGATCGAAGCGCTGGAACGGGTCAAGAACAGCTTCAACTCCTATCCGCTCGACCGCCTGGCCATCGCCGGCGCCGTCGCCGCCATCGAGGACGATGCCTGGTTCGCCGACTGCTGCCGCAAGGTCATCGCCACCCGCGAAACCCTGACCGCCGACCTGCATCGACTCGGCTTCGAGGTACTGCCCTCCGCTGCCAACTTCATCTTTGCCCGCCATGCGCAGCACGATGCCGCGGAACTGGCCAAGGCGCTGCGCGAGCGGAGCATCATCGTCCGCCACTTCAAGCTGCCGCGCATCGAACAGTTCCTGCGCATCACGGTCGGCACCGACGACGAATGCCGGGCGCTGGCCGGGGCCCTGCAACAGATTCTTGGCTGAATCAGCGACGCCCGATCAAACCAGGCCCGCCAGCCCAAGGCCGGCGCCGACTGCGATGAACCACAGGGGATGCAGCTTGAGCCGCAAACTGGCGATCACCGTGGCAACCACCAGCAGCCAGGCGGCCCCGCCAAAATCGGCGGCCTGTGCGATCAGCGTCGCCCCTGAAAAAATCAGCCCCACCGCCAAAGGCGACACCCCCAGGCTGATCGCCCGCTGCCAGCGCTTGCCGGCAAATCCCTCCCAACGATCGATCACTAGGTAAATGACAATGCTCATCGGCAGGCACATTGCCGTCGTTGCGGCCAATGCCCCGGCCAGCCCGGCCACTTTCCAGCCGATTAGCGTCACAACCAACACATTCGGCCCTGGCGCAGCCTGGGCGATGGCATAGAGGTGGGTAAAAGTCGTATCGTCCAGCCAGTGGTGATTCTCGACAACGACCCGGTGCATCTCCGGTAGCAACGCGGTCGCCCCGCCAAACGCCACGAAGGACAGCAGGGCAAAGTCGATAAAGAGCTGAACGACGATCATGGCCGCCCCAGGCGCCAGTAGGCGACGGCCCCCGACAGCACCAGACCGGCGACCATCACCCAGGGCATCGGCCAGCGCAGGCCAGCGATGGCCGCAACGACCATTACCGTAAAGGGCAGGAACCAGCGCTTTTCCCGGATCGCCATGCCCATGCGCCAGGCCATGGCGAGCAACAGCCCGCAACCGACGGCGGCGATACCGCGCAACATGCTCTGCGCCACCGGAAGGCTGCCATAGGCGTCGTAAAACAGGGCCAGCAGCAACGCAATGGCGAGTGGCCCGGCAAGCAGGCCAAGCGGCGCGACCATGGCGCCATACAGCCCCTGATAGCGCTTGCCGACGACGACTGCCAGATTGACCACATTGGGTCCGGGCAAAAACTGGCACAAACCCAGCTGGGCATTGAACTCCTCGGCAGTCATCCAGCGCCGCTCTTCGACCAGCATATGGCGGGCGAAGGGCAATACCCCACCAAAGCCGGACAGACCGACCGACGAAAAGCTGAAAAAAAGCGCCCGGAGGTCCGGGCGGTTTGGGGATTCAGACATTATGGCGTTGGACAACGCTTTTGCTCAGTTTTCCAGCCGGAACTCGGCCGACTGGGCGTGTGCCGGCAGGCCTTCACCTTGAGCCAGGGTCGAAGCAATCTTGCCCAGCGTCTGCGCACCGGCCTTGGAAACCTTGATCAGGCTGGTCCGCTTCTGGAAGTCGTAGACACCGAGCGGCGACGAGAAACGAGCCGAGCCGGAAGTCGGCAACACGTGGTTCGGGCCGGCACAGTAGTCGCCGAGCGATTCCGAGGTGTAATGACCGATGAAAATGGCGCCGGCGTGGTGGATTTTCTCGACCCATGGATCCGGATTATCCAGTGCCAGTTCCAGGTGCTCTGGCGCAACGCGGTTGGCGATGGCCACCGCTTCGTCCATGTCGCGCACCAGGATGAAGGCACCGCGATTGGTCAGTGAGGTGCGAATCACTTCCTGGCGCGGCATGGTCGGCAGCAGCTTCTCGATGCTGGCCTGCACGCGCTCGATGAAGGCGGCGTCGGTACAGATCAGGATGGACTGCGCCAGTTCGTCGTGCTCGGCCTGCGAGAAGAGGTCCATCGCCACCCAGTCCGGGTTGCCGGAGCCATCGGATACCACAAGAATTTCCGACGGGCCGGCCACCATGTCGATGCCGACGATGCCAAAGACGCGGCGCTTGGCGGTAGCAACGTAGGCATTACCCGGGCCGACAATCTTGTCGACCTGCGGCACCGTCTGCGTGCCGTAGGCCAGCGCGCCGACGGCCTGGGCGCCGCCCATGGTGAAGACGCGGTCGACACCGGCCAGACAGGCTGCCGCCAGCACCAGTTGGTTCTTCTCGCCGCCCGGCGTTGGGACGACCATGATCAATTCCTTGACGCCGGCAACCTTGGCCGGAATCGCGTTCATCAGCACCGACGACGGATACGCCGCCTTGCCGCCCGGCACGTAGAGACCGACGCGGTCGAGCGGCGTGATCATCTGGCCGAGCATCGTGCCATCGGCCTCGGTGTAGGACCAGCCTTGCTGCTTCTGGTGCTCGTGATAGGCGCGCACGCGGTTGGCGGCAGCCTCCAGCGCCGCACGGCGCTCGGCCGGCAGGCCATCGAGCGCGGCTTGCAGTTCGTCCTTGCGCAGTTCGAGATCAACCATGGCCTTGGCGCTCAGGCGGTCGAACTGGTTGGTGTATTCGATCACCGCCGCATCGCCGCGCGTCTTTACGTCGGCCAGGATGTTGGCGACGGTGCGCTCGATGTTCTCGTCGGCTGCGGCCTCGAAGGCGAGCAGTGTCTTGAGCTGGGACAGGAAGTCGACGTCCTTGGTCGACAGGCGCTGGATGGCGATCGTCATGTTACTTCTCCACCGCCTGGGCAAAGGCGTCGATGATCGGTTGCAAGGTGTCGCGCTTGACCTTGAGCGAGGCCTGGTTGACCACCAGGCGGCTCGAGATGTCCATGATGTGCTCGACAGCAACCAGTTTGTTCGCCTTCAGCGTACCGCCTGTCGACACCAGATCGACGATGGCGTCCGAGAGGCCGGCCAGCGGTGCCAGTTCCATCGAGCCGTAGAGCTTGATCAGATCCACATGCACGCCCTTGCTGGCGAAGTGCTCACGCGCCGTTTTGGTGTACTTGGAGGCCACCTTGAGGCGGGCGCCCTGGCGCACAGCATTGGCGTAATCGAAGCCTTCCGGCACGGCGACCATCATGCGGCACTTGGCGATATTCAGGTCGAGCGGCGCATACAGGCCTTCGCCGCCGTGCTCGATCAGCACATCCTTGCCGGCCACGCCGATGTCGGCCGCGCCGTATTGCACGTAGGTCGGCACGTCGGTCGCGCGGACGATGACAACGCGCACGTTCGGCTGATTGGTTTCAATGATCAGCTTGCGCGAAGTTTCCGGATTTTCGGTCGGGACGATACCTGCGGCGGCCAGCAGCGGCAGGGTTTCGTCGAAGATGCGGCCCTTGGACAGGGCGATGGTGATGGTCGTCACGGGGCAAATCGCCTGAAAGCAAAGTGCGCATTTTAACGCATGCGCCGACAGGCCCGGTCGCCTCCGCCCCCATTGCCCCGATCAAGATTGACCAACAGCAGACAGGGCGCCCCCGTCGACGCAAAAAAGCCCGGCGAACCGGGCTTTTCGCGAACAACAGGACGACTTAGTCGGCCTTCTGGATGTTCGCCGCTTGCTTGCCCTTCGGGCCGGTCACCACGTCGAAGGTGACCTTCTGGTTCTCGACCAGCGTCTTGAACCCGTTGCCCTGAATGGCGGAGAAGTGCGCGAAGAGGTCTTCACCACCGCCGTCCGGAGAGATGAAACCAAAACCCTTCGCGTCGTTGAACCATTTAACGGTACCAGTTGCCATGTGTAGCTTCCTTGGAAAAGATTGAAAAAAATTACGAGAGCCAAGACCGAGGAGCTGACAAACCGATTACGGTGCAGGAACAACACACTGCCTGGAAATCCCGAGCTTCGGAGTATGGAGGAGTAAACGAATTACGCCAAGTGTTTTCTGACGATTCCTCAGGGGGAAAACGAAATTTCTTGAAATTTGCTGCGCCGGGCCGCGCGATCAGCGCACGCGCCGGACCGACGCACCGAGGCGGGCGAGCTTTTCCTCGATGCGCTCGTAACCCCGGTCGAGGTGATAAATGCGGTCGATCAGCGTCTCCCCCTCGGCAACCAGGCCGGCGATGACCAGCGAAGCCGAGGCTCGCAGGTCGGTCGCCATAACCGTCGCTCCCTCCAGCCGTTCGACGCCACGCACGATGGCGTTGTTGCCCTCGATCTGGATGTTGGCCCCGAGGCGCATCAGCTCGTTGACATGCATGAAACGGTTTTCGAAGATGGTCTCGCGAATGGTCGCCACCCCGTCGGCCACGCAGTTGATGGCCATGAACTGGGCCTGCATGTCAGTCGGGAAGGCCGGATAGGGGGCCGTCCGCAGGCTGACGGCCTTGAGGCGCCCGGGGGCCTGCAAGCGAATGGCGTCCCGCTCGACGGTGATCTCGCAGCCGGCATCCATCAGCTTGTCGACCACCGTATCCAGGTAAGCGGCCGAGGTCTTCAGGAGCCGGACGTCACCGCCGGTGACGGCAGCGGCACACAGATAGGTGCCGGTCTCGATACGGTCCGGCATGATGGCGTGCGTCGCCCCGTGCAGGGCATCCACCCCCTGAATACGGATGACGTCGGTGCCGGCGCCCGATATGCGGGCCCCCATCGAAATCAGGCAATTGGCCAGATCGACCACCTCCGGCTCGCGGGCAGCGTTCTCGATGATGGTCTCCCCGTCGGCCAGACAGGCCGCCATCATCAGGTTCTCGGTGCCGGTCACGGTGACCATGTCGGTACAGATGCGCGCCCCCTTCAAGCGACTGGCGCGGGCATGCACGTAGCCCTGCTCGACCCTGACCTCGGCCCCCATCGCCTGCAGGCCCTTGATGTGCTGATCGACCGGCCGGGCACCGATGGCACAACCGCCCGGCAGCGACACCCGGGCTTCTCCGCCACGGGCCACCAGCGGACCGAGCACCAGGATCGAGGCGCGCATGGTCTTGACCATCTCGTAGGAAGCCACCGGATTATTCAGGCCACCGCCGTTCAGGACGAGACCATCGACCCCTTCCATCGTGACGCCAACCCCCATGTCGCCCAACAGGCGCAGCATGGTCGAGATGTCATTGAGGTGCGGCACATTGGTGAAATGCACGGGCTCGGCGGTCAGCAACGAGGCGCACAGAATGGGCAGGGCGGCGTTTTTGGCGCCGGACATGGCGACTTCCCCGGAGAGGGTCCTCCCCCCTTCAATCAGCAGCTTATCCACGTTGGGCGCTCCATTCTTCCGGGGTCAGGGTCTTGAAGGACAGGGCATGCAACTCCCCGGTGGCCAGCTTTTCCTGCAGGGTCTGGTAAACACGCTGCTGGCGCTGCACACGATTCTTGCCGACGAATTCGCTGCTCACGACGAGGGCCTGGAAGTGCTGCCCGTCACCGTCGAGTTCGAGGTAATCGCAGGCCATGCCGGCGAGGATGAGTTGCTTGATGTGTTCGGGATGCATCGTATTCAGGCTCTCAGCTTCCAACCCCGCTTCAGCAGGCTGAGCGTCCCCCAGGACACCCCGGCGAAGCAGGCGACGACGACCAGCAGGCTGGTTTCGGGCGCGACATCGGAAACGCCGAAGAAACCGTAACGGAAGCCGTCGATCATGTAAAAGACGGGATTGTAATGCGACACGCCTTGCCAGAAGGCAGGCAATGTATAAATCGAATAAAAGACACCGGACAGCATGGTCAGCGGCATGATCAGAAAATTCTGGAAGGAGGCCAGCTGGTCGAACTTCTCCGACCAGATACCGGCAATCATCCCCAGCGCACCGAACAAACCGCCCCCCAGCATCGCAAACGCGATGCTCCACAGCGGCGCGACCAAGTGCAGGTCCACAAACCAGACTGTCGCCAGCAGTACACCGAGCCCGACCATCATGCCGCGCAGCACGGCAGCCAGCACATAGGCGGCAAAAAACGCACCGTAGGGAATGGGCGGCAGCAGCACGAAGACGATGGAGCCGGTGATCTTGGCCTGGATCAGGCTGGACGACGAATTGGCGAAGGCATTCTGCAGCACCTGCATCATGACCAGCCCGGGAATCAGGAAGCTGGTGTAGCGCACGCCATGCACCTGGACATGATCGTCCAGCACATGACCGAAAATCAGCAGGTAGAGAAGGGCCGTCAGCACCGGCGCAGCTACCGTTTGGAAGGCCACTTTCCAGAAACGCAGGAATTCCTTCTCGAGGAGGGTGAGAAAACCGATCACGATTGCAGCGTCCGCACGAAAACCTCTTCCAGCGACGCACCCGGATGCGCTGCCATCAAATTCGCCGTCGTATCGAGGGCGACCACCCGCCCCTGCTTCATCAGGGCGATGCGGTTGCACAGGGCTTCGGCTTCCTCGAGGTAATGCGTGGTCAGAATGATGGTATGCCCTTCGCCATTGAGGCGGCGAATGAACTGCCACAAGCCCTGGCGCAACTCGACATCGACCCCGGCCGTCGGCTCGTCGAGGACGATCACCGGCGGCTTGTGCACCAGCGCCTGGGCAACCAGCACCCGGCGCTTCATGCCCCCCGACAGGCGGCGCATATTGACGTCCGCCTTGCCGGTCAGGTCGAGATTGGCCAGGATCTCGTCGATCCAGTCGTCGTTTTTCCGGATGCCGAAATAGCCGGACTGGATACGCAAGGTTTCTCGCACGTTGAAAAACGGATCAAAGACCAGCTCCTGCGGCACGACCCCCAACAACCGACGCGCCTCGCGAAAATCGCGAATGACGTCATGGCCCATGACCTGAAGGGTTCCGGCATCCGGTCGCACCAGGCCGGCCAGGGCGGAAATCAGGGTCGTCTTGCCGGCGCCGTTCGGCCCGAGCAACCCGAAGAATTCGCCTTGTTCGATGTCGAGCGACACACCGGCCAGCGCCTGGAGCGAACCAAAACGCTTGACGACATCGACGATGGAAACGGCCGGCAGCATACGGACCCCGTCAGGCCAGGGGCAGGAGATCGGTCACGCCGTACAGTTCGGCCAGGGCACGGACACCCGCCGGAATGTGGGCAAACCGGACACGCGCCCCCAGCGTATCGGCTGCCCGCAGCCAACCGAGCATCACCGCAATCGCCGAAGAATCGGCCTCGTTGACCGCCGAGAAATCGAAAACGACCTCTCCCGGCTGCAAAGCAGCGCGGCCTGCATCGAGCAGGCCGCGTGCATTGGCCATGATCAGGGGTACCGTCACCCGCAGGCACCCGGTCTGACGTTCGATCATTTCTTCTGGTTCGCTTCCAGCGACTTGTTCTTGCTGGCAATCGAGGCGATCAGGCCGTCGATACCGCCATTACGGACTTCCTGAGCGAACTGGTCGCGGTAATTGGTGACCAGGCTGATGCCGGCGACCACCACGTCGTAAACCTTCCAGCCGCCTTCCATCTTTTCCAGACTGTAGTCCAGCTGCACCGGCTTGCTGCCCGGCTGATGCACCTCGGTGCGCACCAGCACGTCGGTATCGGTCGGGGCCATCTTGAAGGGCTTGTAGACAATTTTCTGGTTCTTGTAGCTGGTCAGCGCATTGGAATAGGTGCGGACGAGCAGCGTCTTGAACTCGGCGGTCAATTGCTGCTGCTGCTGCGGATTGGCCTTGCGCCATTCCTTGCCGAGGGCCAGCGCGGTCATGTGCTGGAAGTTGAAATGCGGCAGGACCTTCTTGTCGACCAGGTCAATCACCTTGCTGGTGCTGCCGTTTTGAATATCCTTGTCGTGCCGGACGATTTCCAGCACCTCTTCGGTAACACGCTGGACGAGAACATCCGGCGCCTCCTGGGCGACGGCAGCCGTCGCGAGGAACCCGGCGAAAAACAGGCTAATCAGTTTCTTCATGTGATTGGAACAGTTGGCTCAGTAATCATCCTGGCGCGGCGGCCGGCCATCGAAAATCTGGTTGCGGCGACGCTGCAGGTACGCGTCGCGAATGTAGGCGTACTTGTCGAGCGCCGCTTCCTCGACCACCTTGTCAGCCGGCAGCAGGCTGGCCCGGATATCGACAATGCGCACCCCGCGCAGGCTGTTGCGCACCGGCACCGGATCGACGTAGCCGACCGGGTCGGCCACCAGGTCGACCCCCCAGCCGAACGTGTCGCGCACCGTGCGCGCACCGATCACCGGCCAGAACAGATAGCCGCCGCCCTCAATGCCCCAGACCGCCATGGTCTGGCCGAAATCCTCGTCATGCCGCTCCAGGCCGAGTTCGCTGGCAACGTCGAAGAGGCCGAAAATGCCCACGGTCGAGTTGATCAGCAAACGCCCCAGATCAACCCCGGCGTCGCCAAACTTGCCCTGCAGCGCGCCATTGACGCCGATCCAGAGGTCGCCGACATTGCCGAAAAAATTGCCGACCCCGGCCTTGACCGGCAACGGAACGACATTGTCGTAAACCTGCGCAACCGGCTTCACGGCGTATTGGTCGATGACCTCGTGGACCGCAAACATCGAGCGGTTGAAGCCTTCGTAGGGATCGTGCGGATTTTCCTCTGCCAGCGCACCGCCCATGCAGGCCAGCGCGAGAAGGCCACAAGCGGCCCACTGCCGGGTCTTGCGCATGCCAGAGAAGCCGAGACTTTTCGTCATTTCTTGTCCTGTCCGTCTGCTGCCTTGCTAAACAAAAACTGGCTGATCAGCTTTTCGAGAACGACCGCCGACTGCGTTTTGGCAATGGTATCGCCGGCCTGCAGCATTTTTTCGTCACCCCCGGCGTCAAACCCGATGTACTGCTCGCCAAGCAAGCCAGCCGTGAAAATCGAGGCAAAGGTATCCTTCGGGAAACGATAGCGGCCATCGATCGTCATCACCACGACAGCCTCGTAGGTCTCCGGATCGAAGCGGATGTCGGAAATCCGCCCGACGACGACGCCGGCACTTTTGACCGGCCCACGTACCTTGAGGCCACCTATGTTATCAAACTTGGCTTGCAGCACATATGTATCGGACAAGTGCGCCGAAGAAAGGTTGCCGACCTTGAGGGCCAGAAACATCACGGCAGCGATGCCGAGCGCGACAAAAAAGCCGACCCACAGGTCGAGTACGGTACGGTTCATGAAGTTCCCCGGAACATGAACGATGTCAGAACGAAATCGAGGGCCAGCACCGCCAGCACGGACGTCACGACGGTACGCGTGATTGCCCGCGACACACCTTCGGCGGTCGGCACGGAGTCGTAGCCCTCAAAAACGGCGATCAGCGAAACCGCGACACCGAAAACGAAGCTCTTGACGATGCCATTCCAGACATCAAAGCGGAAATCGACGCTGGATTGCATCTGCGACCAGTAGGAGCCATCGTCGACGCCGATGAAGACGACGCCGATCAGCCAGCCACCCAGCACCCCCATCGCCGAAAAGATGGCCGCCAGCAGGGGCATCGAGATCACCCCCCCCCAGAAGCGCGGTGCGACGACCCGGGCGATCGGATTGACCGCCATCATGTCCATCGCCTTCAGTTGCTCGGTGGCCTTCATCAGGCCGATTTCCGCCGTCACCGATGATCCGGCGCGCGACGCGAAAAAGATGGCAGCGAGCACCGGCCCCAGTTCGCGGGTCAGCGACAGGGCAACCAGGGTGCCGAGGGCCTCGGTCGAACCGAAACGCTGCAGGATTTCGAAGCCCTGCAGGCCGAGCACCAGACCGACAAAGAGACCCGAAACGAGAATGATGACCAGCGACAGCACGCCACTGAAGTAGATTTCGCGCAAGGTCAGCGGCAGACGCCGGAAGGAGGCGCCGGAATAACGCAGCACGACCCAGAAGAAGCGGGCCGCAAAACCCAGGCGCCAGATGCGCTCGACCGTCGCATGGCCGAGCTTGCGCAGCCCGTCGGCCAGCCTAGCCATGCCTCACCCCCGACAGGAACTCTTGCCGGATGGACGGCGCCGGATAATCGAAATGGACCGGCCCGTCGGGCTCGGCATGAACGAACTGGTGCACGAAAGGATCGGACGAGGCCCGAATTTCGTCCGGCGTCCCCTCGGCGACGACACGGCCACCATTCAGGAAATAGATGTAATCGACGATGAGCAGGGACTCCTGGATGTCGTGGGTGACCATGATCGAGGTCGCCCCCAGCGCATCGTTCAGCTTGCGGATCAGCTGACCGATGACACCCAGCGCAATCGGATCGAGCCCGGTGAACGGCTCGTCGTACATGACCAGCATGGGATCAAGGGCCAGGGCGCGGGCCAGGGCAACCCGGCGGGCCATGCCGCCAGACAATTCACCCGGCATCAATTTGTGCGCACCACGCAACCCGACCGCTTCCAGCTTCATCAACACCAGATCGCGGATCATTTCCTCGGACAAATCGGTGTGTTCGCGCATCGGAAAGGCAACATTGTCGAAAACCGACATGTCGGTAAACAACGCACCAAACTGAAACAGCATACCCATGCGCCGCCGCAGGTTGTACAGCTCGGCCTGCGACAGGCCGCACACCTGATGCTTCTCGAGGCGGACACGCCCGCTGCTGGGTCGCAACTGGCCGCCGATGCAACGCAACAGCGTCGTCTTGCCGCAGCCGGAACCGCCCATGATGGCGACGACCTTGCCGCGCGGGATCTTCATGTTGATCCCCTGCAGCACCGGCCGGCCGTCATAAGTGAAGTGTAGGTCCTCGATATCGACCAGGATGTCGTCGGACAAAATGCAACCCCAAAACAAAAGTCTGTCGATTTTAACAGAAGTCCCATCCGTCGCCCGGAAACGACAAGGCTATAATCGGAAAAATTTCATATGGAATGTTGCGCCCTTGCCAGTCGCCAAGCCGCTCCTGCTGATTGTCGACGACGATTCCCTGATCAGCGAATCCCTCGGTTTCGCCTTCGCCCAGGAATACGACGTTCTGACCAGCCACTCCCGCGCCCATGCCCGCAGCCTGGTGCGGCAACTGCGCAGCCCGCCGCGCCTCGCCCTGGTCGACCTCGGCCTGCCCCCCTTGCCGCACCGGCCGGACGAGGGGTTTGCACTGATCGGCGACCTGCTCGCCCTGCATCCCGATCTGAAGATCATTGTTCTCTCCGGCCAGAGCGACGATGAAAACGCCCGCCATGCGCGCACCCTGGGGGCCGTTGAATTCGTCGCCAAGCCGTGCAACCCGGCACGCCTGGCCGAACTCTTCCGGCAAGTCCTGCGTTTCGACACCCCGCCCACCGGCGACACCCCGGGCGGCCTGATTGGCGAAAGCCTGCCGATGCAGCGCCTGCGTCTGCAACTCGGGCAATACGCCGACTTGGCCTATCCGGTATTGATCGAGGGGGAATCGGGCAGCGGCAAGGACATCGTCGCCAGCCATTACCTGCATCGCCTGACCGAACGTCGCGACAAGCCTTTCCTGGCGCTGAATTGCGCCGCCATCTCGCCCACCTTGCTCGAACCGACCCTGTTCGGCTATGCCAAGGGCGCCTTCACCGGCGCCCATACGGCCAAGGCCGGCTATTTCGAAGATGCCGACAGCGGCACCCTGTTCCTCGACGAAATCGGCGAATTGCCGCTCGACCTCCAACCCAAGTTGCTGCGCGTGCTGGAAAACGGCGAGTACCAGCGCGTCGGCGAAACCCAGACGCGGATTTCCACGGCCCGCATCATCACGGCGACCAACCGCGACCTGCGCCAGGAGATGAAGGCCGGCCGCTTCCGGCCCGACCTCTATCACCGGCTGTCGGTATTCACCGTCGCCGTTCCGCCGGTGCGGGAAACCGGTCTCGACCGCCTGCTGCTCCTCGAACACTTCCGCAAGCATTGCGCCGCTTCCGTGCGCGCCGAGCCCTTCACGCTGGCACCGGACGCCCAGTCGCTGTGGCTGGACTACACCTTCCCCGGCAATGTCCGCGAGTTGCGCAACATCATCATCCGGCTGACTGCCCGTTACGCCGGACAGGCAGTGACTGCCGAGCAGCTGCGCGCCGAACTCGACTACCCGGACAGTCCGCCCCCGACCGGCTCCGGCCTCGATGCAGCGCAGCCGGATGAGGTGCGCCAGGCCGCGCGCCAGCATCTCGCGCGCGCCGGACATCTCAATCTCGACGCCACGCTGGAAGTCTGGCAACGCAGCTACATCGAAGCAGCCATCGCCCTGAGCAACGGCAACATGAGCGAAGCGGCCCGCCGCCTCGGCATCAATCGCACCACCCTGTACAACCGCATGGAAAGCTGGAATCGGCCATGAGCCTTTACCTCGAGCATTTCGGCCTGCGCGAACCGCCGTTCCGCATCACGCCGCATACCGATTTCTTCTTCACCGGCGCCAATCGCGGCCCGACGCTCGATGCGCTGATCTATGCCATCACGCAGGATGAGGGCATCGTCAAGGTGACCGGCGAAGTAGGCAGTGGCAAAACCATGCTCTGCCGCATGCTGCTTGAACGCTTGCCGGCCCACGTCGAAACCCTGTATTTGGCCAATCCGTCCCTGTCGCGTGGCGAGATCCTCGGCGCCATCGCCGACGAACTGGGCATTCCGGCCGATGGGCGGGCAACGCATTCGCTGACCCGCGCCCTGCAGGAGGCACTGATCGCGCGTTACGCCGAAGGCAAGCGCGTCGTTCTGCTGATCGATGAGGCGCACGCCATGCCGGCCGAGTCGCTGGAGGAAATCCGCCTGCTGTCGAACCTGGAATCCAAGGCCACCAAGCTGCTGCAGATCGCCCTTTTCGCTCAACCGGAACTGGACGAGCGCCTCGCCGCCACCGACATGCGCCAGTTGCGCGAACGCATCACCCAGCACTTCAACCTGGCACCGCTCCAGCAGCCCGACGTCGCCGCCTACATCGAATTCCGCCTGCGGGCGGCCGGCTACCACGGCCCCAACCCCTTCACCGACGAAGCGCTCCGCCTGATCACGCGGATTTCCGAAGGCTTGTCGCGGCGCATCAACATCATCGCCGACAAGGCCCTGCTCGCCGCCTATGCCCGCGGCAGCCACCAGGTCGGCGCCGACGAGGTGCGCACCGCCGAGCAGGATGCCCGCTTCTCCCCGCTGCAGGCCAGGGCTGGCTTCAACCCCCAACCGCTCCTCTGGGGACTGGCCGGCGCCGGCATCGCCGCCCTGCTGATCGGCATGGCCGTCACGCTGGGCTCGCGCCAGACGACACACCAACCACCGCCCCCTCCCGCCCCGGCGCCCGAGATCGCCAGGCCAGGCCATCCCGTCACCCTGCCCCCGCCGGCGGCCAACGAAAAAATCCGCTTCGGTCCCCTCACCCGCCAGCACCTGGCGCAGTACGAGGCATGGATCCAGGGCACCCCACGCAACCGCTATTTCATCCAGCTGCTGGCGACCGATGCAACGCACACCGGCGAGGTCGAAGGTTTCCTGGCCCGCGCCACGGTGGCCCTCGACCCGGCCCATCTCCGTGTCTATCGCTCCAGCCTGTCCGGACGCGACCGCCTCGGCGTCATCTACGGCGACTTCGAGAGCCGGGAAGAAGCAGCACAGGCCATGCTGGCCCTGCCGGAATCGATCAAGGCCATCCAGCCCTTTCCCCGCCAGGTCAGCAAATTGAAGTAAGCGGCACGAGGCAGGCGGGGAATATGCGGCCGGGGTGATTTACGTGCTAGCATCGACACGGAAAGCAAACCCCATTGGCCACTACCGCAGACAAGGCTCCAGCCGATGAAAATCGGATATTTCAGCATCCCGCTCGCCGCCCTCCTGATTGCTGCCTGCTCCGCGCCAACCCCGCGTGAGCCGCTGAAGGGACACCTGAACGGCGAGCACGCGCCGACCGCGACTGCCGGCAGCATCCCGCCACCGGTCCAGCAGACGCTGGCCTTGCCCAAGCCGCGCCCGACCCGCAAGGCCGAAACCTACAGCGTCGTCGTCAACAACGTCCCGGTCCGCGACCTGTTGTTCGCCCTGGCCCGCGATGCCCGGGTGAATGTCGACATCCACCCCGGCATCACCGGCAACGTCACGCTGAACGCCATCGACCAGACCCTGCCGCAACTGCTCACCCGCATCGCCAAGCAGGTCGACATGCGCTACGAACTCGACGGCCCGAACATGGCCGTGATGCCCGACTCGCCCTTCCTGAAACATTACAAGGTCGACTACGTCAACATGGCGCGCAACGTGACCGGCACGGTTTCGGCCAATACCCAGATCGCCACCGGCACGCCGGGCAGCGCCCAGGCCACCTCGCCGACCGGCGCCGCCGCCGGCAACATCTCGAACACGCGGATCGAGAATTCATCGAAAAACCAGTTCTGGGAATCGCTCGAAAAAAACATCAAGGACATCCTGCGCGAAACCGACAAGGTGCTGCCGGAAGGCTCCAGCGAAACCAGCTACGAGCAAGCCAGCGAACAGACCGCGACCGGCGCCGCGGCCCTGCCGCAAACTGGCCGGCGGGCAGCGCAAGCGATCGCCAACGCCCTGCAGGGCAATCCATCCCCCAACTCGACCAGCCAGGGCACAGCCACCACGCTGGTCCGCCACAGCACCTTCCGCGAAGCCGCCTCGGTCATCGTCAACGCGGAAAGCGGCATCGTCACCGTCCGCGCCACCCAGCGCCAGCACGACCGTATCCAGGAATTCGTCGATCGCGTGGTCAACGCTGCCCGGCGCCAGGTACTGATCGAGGCGACCATTGTTGAAGTCGCCTTGAACGATGGCTACCAGCAAGGCATCAACTGGGGCAAGCTGACCTCCGGCGGGCTTTTCACCTTCAGCGGCGACGCCCTGACCCGGAATGCCGTAAACCTGAGCTACAGCGGCGGCGACCCGACGGCCGCCATCACCATGCTGAACACCTTCGGCACGACCAAGGTGCTGTCCAGCCCGCGCCTGTCAGTCATGAACAACCAGACGGCGCTGCTCAAGGTGGTCGAAAACTACGTTTATTTCAACGTCAAGGCCGACACCACGACCACCGCCAATTTCGGCGCCACGACCACCTACACGACGACGCCGCAATCCGTCTCGGTCGGTCTGGTGGTCAGCGTCACGCCGCAGATCGGCGAGGGGGACGCGATCACCCTGAACGTCCGGCCAACGATTACCTCCGTCGCCCGCGAAGTGGCCGACCCGAACCCGGACCTGCGCAAGAACAACATCAACAACCTGGTGCCGGTCATCCGGACCAAGGAAATCGAATCCGTCATGCGCGTAGCCAGCGGCAACATCGCCGTGCTTGGCGGCCTGATGGAAGACAAGGTCGACTATCAGACGCAGCGAGTGCCGCTGGTCGGGCAGATTCCCCTGCTTGGCGAAGTGGCCAACAACCGCAACAACGCCGCGCAAAAGACCGAACTGGTCATCCTGCTCCGCCCCATCGTCATCAAGGATGCCAGCCTCGATGGCGACTACGCCGGCCTGAAGGGCTACCTGCCCGGCGACGACTTCTTCGCCCAGCCGAACGAAGCCCAGCCCTTCAACGTCGTTCCCAGCCGCTGAGGAGTTGCGCATGAGCCTGTTGATGGACGCGCTGAAACGGGCCGAAACGGCCAAGCAGGAGGCAGCGCGGGCGCAATTCGGCATGGAGCCGGGCCAGGGGCCGGAGCCGGCCCTCAGCCTGGAACCGCTGCCCGGCGAGACGCCCCTCCCCGGCGGTAACCCCCTGCCCGACCTGGCACACTATATCGATGCGGTTGACGCCGATCTGGCCAGCACCCTGCCCCCCAAGTCGACGCCCCCGCCCGGCGCGCTGCCTCGCTCGCCAGCCAATGAACCCTCGAACCGCCAGGCCGTGCGCAACGCCTTCGCAGCCAAACAGGCGCCCGCCGCCCACAGCCCTGCACGCCGGCCGCTCTGGCTGGCGCTCGGCGCCCTCGTAAAGCAAACCCCATTGGCCACTACCGCAGACAAGGCTCCAGCCGATGAAA
>OFCW01000161.1_pt1 | contig 25776 bp, 26 predicted proteins | sample 1520951 | NCBI WGS metagenome assembly OFCW01 (sample SAMEA4349680, study PRJEB24078) | microbial mat metagenome | biome: Terrestrial Biome; feature: Habitat; material: Microbial Mat | place: India | collected 2012-06-12 | depth 10 m | reverse complement strand
TGATGCGGCCCTGCTCCATGTCGATCAGGAACATCTTGCCCGGCTGCAGGCGCCATTTCTTGACGATCTTCTTTTCCGGAATCGGCAGCACGCCGGATTCGGACGCCATGACCACGAGGTCATCATCCGTCACCAGGTAGCGGGCCGGCCGCAAGCCGTTGCGGTCCAGGGTCGCGCCGATCTGGCGGCCATCGGTGAAGGCCACGGCCGCCGGGCCGTCCCACGGCTCCATCATGGCAGCGTGGTATTCGTAGAAGGCACGGCGATTTTCGTCCATCAGCGTGTGCTTTTCCCAGGCCTCCGGGATCATCAGCATGACGGCCTGGGCCAGCGAATAGCCACCGCCCATGACGAGCAGCTCCAGCGCATTGTCGAACGAGGCCGAATCGGACTGGCCGGGATAGTGCAACGGCCAGATTTTCTTCAGGTCCTCGCCCAGGATCGGCGACGAAATTGCCTGCTCACGCGCCTTGAACCAGTTGACGTTGCCGCGGACGGTATTGATTTCACCGTTGTGGGCAATGTAGCGGAACGGGTGGGCGAGATCCCAGGTCGGGAAAGTGTTGGTCGAGAAGCGCTGGTGCACCAGGGCCAGCGCGGAAACCGTGCGCTTGTCCTGCAGGTCGAGATAGTAAACCCCAACCTGATCCGCCAGCAGCAGGCCCTTGTAGTTGACCGTGCGGGCCGAGAAGGAGGGGACGTAGAACTCCTGGCCGTGCTTGAGCTTCAGCGACTTGATGGCATTCGCGGCACGGCGGCGGATGACGTACAACTTGCGCTCCAGCGCATCCGTCACGAAAACGTCCGGACCGCGCCCGACGAAAATCTGCTTGATAACCGGTTCCTTGGCCTTGACCGTCGGTGACATCGGCATATCACGGTTGACCGGCACATCACGCCAACCGAGGACGACCTGCCCTTCAGCCTTGACCGAGCGCTCGATTTCCTCGATGCAGGCATGGCGGGAAGCAGCCTCCTGCGGCAGGAATACCATGCCGACGCCATACTCGCCGCTCGGCGGCAGTTCGACGCCCTGCTTGGCCATCTCCTCACGATAGAACTGATCCGGAATCTGGATCAGGAGACCGGCACCATCGCCCTGCAACGGGTCGGCGCCGACGGCACCACGATGATCCAGATTTTTCAGGATCAACAAACCCTGCTCGACGATATTGTGGCTCTTCTGGCCCTTGACGTGGGCAACAAAGCCAACGCCGCAAGCGTCGTGCTCATTGGCGGGGTCGTACAAACCCTGCCGTTCAGGTACTGCCGGTTCCATCACACGCATTCCTTCAAAGAACATGACCCTCCTGCATCAGGGTCAACGATGAAAAAAGCCGAGCGTCATATTTGACGAATCGGCCTGTACGAAAATTAGAGGCAACCATTAAATATACTGGCAAACCCCTGTCGAATCAAGATGCTGCAACGCACCAATCTCGCCCGCAAGACCTCAGATATTCCCCGTTCCGGTGCATCGCACCGCGATCGCCTCGCCAATTTGCGCCACCGAAGCACCATCCGAGACGACGGCCTTGCCGATCCGCTGCAACAGTACCAGACGCAACTTTCCATCCTGCACTTTCTTGTCATGGCGCATCAGCTCGAGATAGCGCTCAACTCCCAGATCAGGCCCCATGACCGGCAGGCCAGCCCGTACGAACAGCCTTTCAATACGCGCCACGGTTCCGGCATCGATCCACCCCAGGCAACAAGAGAGTTCCGCAGCAATTAACGTGCCGGCCGCCACCGCTTCACCATGCAGCCACGCACCGTAACCCAGACCGGTTTCGATGGCGTGGCCAAAGGTATGCCCCAGGTTGAGCAAGGCGCGCTCACCGCTTTCCCGCTCGTCGGCGGCCACCACGGCAGCCTTGTTGGCGCAGGAACGGCGCACCGCATGAACCATCGCCCCCCGGTCCCGAGCCAACAGCCGGTCGAGATTGATTTCCAGCCAGTCGAAGAATTCCGGATCACGAATCAGGCCATATTTGATGATTTCAGCCAGTCCGGCCTTCAGTTCGCGATCCGGCAAGGTATCGAGTGTCGCGATATCGGCCAGAACCAGTTTCGGTTGATAGAAGGCGCCGATCATGTTCTTGCCCAGCGGGTGGTTGATCGCCGTCTTGCCACCAACGGAGGAATCGACCTGCGACAACAAGGTGGTCGGCACCTGGATGAAGGGCATCCCCCGCTGATAACACGCCGCCGCAAAGCCGCCCATATCGCCGATGACCCCGCCCCCCAGGGCGATCAGCGTCGTGCTTCTCTCGCAACGGGCCCCGAGCAGGGCATCGAACACCCGGTTCAGGGTCTCCCAGGTCTTGTACTGTTCACCATCCGGCAAGACAACCGGCAGCACGTCGATATCGCCCGATGCCAAGGTCGCGCTCAAGCGTTTAAGAAAAAGCGGGGCCACCGTTTCGTTGGTGACAACGACCGCTCTCTTCTGAGGGATGTGCGGCAACAGCAGGTCAGCCCGCGTCAACAGGTCGGAACCGATATGGATGGGGTAGGAACGCTCCCCCAGCGCGACCTCCAGCGTTTCGATCATGTTTTGCATACGCGGTTGAATTCCCTTATCAGATGCTGAACGATGCCGGCTGCCACCAGATGCGAGCCATCCACGACCAGATGGGCTGTCTCGCGATACAACGGATCTCGCGCAGCATGCAGTTCCTCGAGTTTCGCCAGCGGATCGCCAACCTGTAACAAGGGGCGATTCCGGTCATGGCGGGTACGTTCATACAACAGCCTGGGCGGCACATTCAGGTAAACCACCCACCCGGTATCGTGCAAGCGGCTCCGGTTATCCGGATTGATGACAACCCCCCCTCCCGTCGCCAACACGAGGCCGGAACCGCCGGTCAGGTCATGGATGGTTTGCGCCTCGCGGCGCCGAAACCCCTCTTCCCCTTCAATCTCGAAGATCGTCGGAATCGGCACCCCCGTCCGTTCGACAATCTCATGATCGGAATCGAGAAACGGGCGCCCGAGCCGTTTGGCCAGCATCCGCCCAACTGTTGTCTTGCCAGCCCCCATCAAGCCGACCAGATAGATGTTTCGATGTTCTTCCACGACCGAATTCTAGCCGAGTGTGTGATTGGAACAAAAAAAGCCGGCACTGGGCCGGCCTTTTCACGCATTCGGGAAGGCATCAATCAATGCGCATCTTGTCGGAGATTACGCGGGGCGTGATGAAGACCAGCAGTTCGCGGCGTTCGCCCTTGTCTCCCTTGACCTTGAACAGCCAGCCAAGGAAAGGAATATCCCCAAGGAACGGCACTTTCTCGACCGTATTCTCCGTCTTGGTCATGAACACCCCGCCAATCACGACAGTGCCACCGTTCTCGACGAGAACATTGGTTTCCACCACCGAACTCTTGATCGGCGGATTGAGGTAACCGTTTGCGCTCACCGCCTTGGTCCAGTCCGGCTCTTCCTTTTTGACAATCAAGGCCATTCTGACCGACCCCTCCGGCGTGATCTGGGGCACGACCTCCAGCGACAGTTTGGCCGGCTTGAAGTTGACCGTCGTGGTGGTCGTACCACCGGACGAACTGGCCGTGATGTAGGGCACTTCGGTACCATCCTCAATCTTGGCCTTCACGTTATTCGCCGTAATGACGCGCGGGCTGGAAATGATCTTGCCGATACCGTCCGACTCCAAGGCGGCCAATTCCAGGTTGAGGAATTTGGTCAGGTTGGAGTTGAAGAGCGACAGGGCCAGCGTACCGCCGGTCGAGGAAAAGGCCGGCAAATTGACGCCAATAGTCTGCGGCGTGGCTTGGGTGGCTGGCGTGAAGCTGGTCGTGGTCACCCCGTTCGAGGTCGACGACGTACTCGTCGACGGAGTCACCCGGCCGCCGGTGATATTCCAGCCGCTACCGCCCAGGACATTGGTTTTCTGATTCAGGAAATTCAGCTTTGCGCCAAGACTCCGGTTGAAGCTGTCGCTGGCCTCAACCACGCGTGCCTCGATCAACACCTGACGCGCACCGATATCGATTGCCGCGATGAAAGCGCGAATTTCTTCCAGCTTGCTCGGGATATCGTTCACAAACAGGATGTTCGATTGCGGATCAGCGACGGCGCTGCCCCGCTTGCTCAAAATCCGTTGCGCAGCGACGTTCACCCCCGGCGTTGCAGGCGCCGGCGTCCCGCCGGCCCCCAGCGGTGGGAGGCCCGCCAGCAGGCGTGCCACGTCAGCCGACTTCTGGTAGTTGAGCTGGAACTGCTCCAGTTTGAGCGGCTCCAGTTCGTTGATCTGTTGCTTCGATTCAAACTCGAGCTTTTCGCGCGTGGCAATTTCATCACGCGGAGCAATCATGATGATGTTGCCCTTCTTGCGCATATCCAGCCCCTTCTGCTGGAAGATGATGTCGATCACCTGATCGGCCGGCACATCCTTCAGCACCAGGGTGGTTGTCCCAGTGACGGTTTCGCTGATGACCGCATTCAATCCCAGCTCTTCGGCCATCAGGCGCAACAGCGCCCGCACATCCCCGTTCTGGTAATTGATGCTGACCCGCGGCCCTTGATAACCGACCTTGGCGCCTTGAACGAGCTTGTTAGGGTCCTCGACAATGCGCTTCACTTCCACGATGAACTGGTTGTCACTCTGATAGGCATTGTGCTCCCACAAACCTTTCGGGGTAATCACCATGCGCACGTTGTCGCCGTTGGCCCGCGTTTCCACGGAAGTCACCGGGGTTGCAAAATCGGTCACATCAAGTTTGCGACGCAAGCGATCGGGGACCGTGGTTTTCATGAAGTCGACGATCAGGTTGGAGCCCTGCTGCCGGATATCGATGCCCGTCCCGGAATCGCTCAAATCGACGATGATGCGTCCCTCGCCATCCTTGCCACGGCGAAACATCACGTCATTCACGGCGTGTTTCGTCCCCACCAGGCTTTCTTCCGCAAACCGCGTGGAACGGGTAGCCGTCGTGTCGGAAACGCGCTCGATCGGGGACAAGGTCACATACAGCGCCTTGCCGTCCAGGCGGGTTTTGTAATTCAGATTTTTCACAAGGTTCAGGACCAGGCGCGTGCGATCACCCACCTGAACGATGTTCAGACTGCGCAAATCCCCTTGATTGATGATCTGGCTGGTTTTTCCCAGGGCATTGGCGGTCGACTGGAAATCCAGCGCAATTTTGGCCGGACTGGCAACACTGAAGCCGGGCGGCGGCGAGGCCAAGGGTTCCTTCATGTCGATGCGCAGCGCTATGTCGTTTCCTTGCTGCGCGACGTTGACGGCCTCAATCGCATTTGAGGGTTGCGCCTCGGCGCGGACGCTAGGCGACAAAGCAAGACACGCCACGAAAGCGGCCATTGCGAGTTTGATGAATTTCATTTCTTGCTTCCCTCCTTGCTCTGCAGGTAGAGCGAACTCTTGCGTTCAGTCCAGTCCCCGGCAGAATCCTGTATCAATTCCCGCAACTGCACTTCGGTTTCCGTGATCTGGGTCACCATGCCAAAGTCGAGCCCCATGTAATCCCCCACCTTGACCTGCTTGATCTTGTCTTCAACCTGAATGACCGCCATCGGCTTCCGGTTCACATTCATGAAACCGATCATTTTCAGCGACTCGATCGGATACTTTTCCAGCAAGCTGTTGCGAATTTCCCGTGCTTCGAAATCCGGCATGAACGCCCCCCCCTTGCCGGCCAACTGCTTGTACCGGGACTCCGGCTCGATCTTGCCTGGCTTGAAGGGGTCCAGTGTCCCATCCATTTCGTAAGGCACCGGTTCATAGGGCTTCACTTCCGGCAGCTTCGGAACGCTTCCCCGCATGTCCTTGGTATTGTCGGCCATCCACTGCTTGAGATCCTCGTGATCTCCTCCCGTGCATGCCGTCAGCGCACCACAAACAGCAATGAGCAATAGACGTTTCACTTTTTCGCTCCTTGCGCAGCCTTCTTCTCCTGCTCAGCCTTTTTCTGCCGGGCGACCTCCTCTTCGTCGAGGTAGCGGAAGGTCTTGGTCGTCGCATCCAGAGACAGCTGCCCCCCATCCTTGATGGGCGCTATGGCGATGTTGTTCAGGGTGACGATGCGCGGCAGCTTCGCGATGTCTGCCGCGAATGCCCCGAAATCGTGATACCCCCCGTTGATCTTGACGGCGATCGGCAACTCGGCGTAGAAATCCTTGATTTGCTCCTGACCCGGCTTGAACAATTCAAACTGCAGGCCACGCCCCAGACCGGCCTGATTGATCTCGATCAGCAGCGCTTCGATTTCGGATTTGTCCGGCAGTTGCTTGAGTAGCGCACCGAAAGAACGGTCAATTTCTGCCAGCTGCTGTACATACAGATCGAGATTGACCGCCTGACGCTTCTTGTCGAGGTACTGCTGCTTCAGCGTCCCCTCTTCCCGCTGCTTCGTCTCGAGCTCAAGCAACTGGTCGCTCCAGACGAACCACCAACCCGCTGCGACAATGGCGACGAACAGGCCGACCAGAACCGTGATCTTGGGTATCAGCGGCCATGCCCCCGGATCGTTCGGGTTCATGAACCGGAAATCATCTGCGATGGACTGGAAGTCCACTTTCGGCAAGGAGATGGATTTCGTCTTCACTACTTTTTCTCCTTCACGTCATCGGGCTTGACCCGAGTCAGCACGAAGTTCATGCCGAACTCGTACACACGGCGCCCGTTGACGACTACCGCCTTGCTTTCGATCAGTTGCGGTTGCTCGAGCCAGGGCGACGCATCCAGATTGCGCATCAGGGCAGAAATCCGGGCATTCGACTGGGCATGACCGACAATGTTGACCTTCAGGCCGTCCTGTTTCAGCGATTTCAGATAGACGCCCTCCGGCACCTGCCGGACCAGTTCGTTCAGCAGATAGACGGTTTCACCGCGGTCGCGCTGCAGGTTTTCGATGACCTGTTTGCGCGCCAGCAAGGCTTGCGTCTGTTCCTTCAGGCGTTTGATCTGATCCAGTTGCTTGTCCAGGACGGCGATTTCCCGCTTGAGAAATTCGTTGGCGCTCTCCTGGGAGCTGATTGCATTGCCGATCAGGGTGTAACCGGCGAAGACGACCAGTGCGGCAAGCACAAACACGAGGCCGGCCAGGACCATGAATTGTTCACGCCGGGCCTTCTTGGCTTCCTCGCGGTGAGGGAGGAGGTTAATGCGAATCATGATGGATCGAACCTCCGCAGTGCCAGGCCGCATGCCACCATCAGCGAAGAGGCGTCAGCCAACAGGCTCTTGGCGCGCACACGATCGGACAGCACCATGTTGGCGAAGGGGTTGGCAATCAGGGTATTGACCTGTGTCCGGGTAGCGACCACTTCGTCGATTCCGGGAATGACGGCACACCCCCCCGCCAGAACGATATGGTCGACCTGATTGTACTGGGTCGAGGTGAAGAAGAACTGCAGGGCGCGCGACACTTCCAGCGCCAGGTTCTCCATGAACGGGTTGAGCAATTCGACCTCGTAACCTTCAGGCAAATTGCCTGCCCGCTTGGCTGTTTCGGCATCCTCGATACTCATGCCGTAGTGTCGCGCGATATCCTGGGTCAGCTGGCTGCCACCGAAAGCCTGTTCCCGGGCATAAACCTGCTGCCCGTTGCGCAATACGGTCAGACTCATCGCGTTCGCCCCGGCATCGATCAGCGCGACCACCTGATTCTTGCCGGCTTCAGGCAACTGGCGCTCGATCAGCTCGAACGCCGCCAGCGAAGCGAAGGATTCGACGTCGATCACAACGGCCTTCAGCCCTGCCGCATCGGCAACCGCGACACGATCCTCGACGCGTTCCTTCTTGGATGCCGCGATCAGCACTTCGAGTTCGTCCGGCACAGCGGGCGCCGGGCCCAGCACCTGATAATCCAGATTGACTTCGTCGATGGCAAAGGGGATGTACTGATTGGCTTCCGCCTCGACCTGGGCTTCGAGCTCCTCTTCGCGCAGGCCGGCCGGAACGATGATCTTTTTCGTGATGACCGCCGACCCCGGGAGCGCCATGGCCACGTTGCGCGTCGAGGTGCCCATGCGTTTCCAGGCCCGCTTGACGCAATCAACGACGCCATCCAGGTTTGCGATATTGCCATCGGACACCGCATCCTTGGGCAACACCTCGATGGTGTAGCGCTCAACGCGATAGCCGTCTTTCCCGTTGGCAGTCAGCTCAACCATCTTGACGGCGGAGGAACTGATGTCCAGGCCGAACAGGGAGCGTGCCTTAGGATTTAACAACGCCGAGATATCGAAGCCCACCAGACCCCCAAAAAGTCCTTACGGATTACGAAGTTACAAAAATAACCAATAATTCACTTCAGATGCTAGCAACAACCTATAGGCATGTAAAGCATTTTCACGACCGGAAAATGGCACGGCGTATAATCGCCGCAACGTCACTTTCACCCCGCGTTTATCGTGTCTTCACTCCCCCTTACGCTACGCCTGATTCTCTATCCTGTCATATTCCTTTTCGGGCTGGCGGCCATCGGGGTGGCCATGCTGCTGATCGTCCTGATCCTGACCTATCCGAACCTGCCCTCGCTCGAGGCACTGACCGACTACCGCCCCAAGATTCCCCTGCGCGTCTATACGTCGGACGGCTTCCTGATTGGCGAATACGGCGAGGAGCGCCGGGCCGTGGTCGCCTTTCAGGATGTTCCCGCCGTTCTCAAGCAGGCCATCCTGGCCGCCGAGGATGATCGCTTCTATCAACACGGCGGCATCGACTATGCTGGCATCCTGCGGGCGGCGGGTGCCAACCTGATCGGCGGTGGCAAGCGGCAGGGCGCCTCGACGATCACCCAGCAGGTGGCACGCAATTTTTTCCTGACCGGTGAAAAAACCTACACCCGCAAGCTGTACGAGGCCCTGCTGTCGTTCAAGATCGAGAGCAATCTGAGCAAGGACCAGATTTTCGAGCTGTACATCAACCAGATCTTTCTCGGACAACGCGCCTACGGTTTTGCCGCCGCGGCCCAAATTTATTTTGGTAAGCCGCTCAAGGACATTTCGATTGCCGAAGCCGCCATGCTGGCTGGCCTGCCCAAGGCGCCGTCGGCCTACAACCCGGTCGTCAATCCGAACCGGGCCCGGATCCGCCAGCAATACGTCTTGCGGCGCATGCACGAACTCGGCTACATCAACGACACGCAGCATGCCGCGGCGCTGAAGGAGCCGCTGGTCGTCAAGCGCGAACTGGCGGGTTATGCGGTACATGCCGAATACGTCGCGGAAATGGCCCGGCAGATAACCGCCGAACGTTTCCCGGACGATGTTTATTCGCGTGGCATGAAGGTCTACACAACCATCGTCAAGGCCGAGCAGGAAGCAGCCTACCTCAGCCTGCGCAAGGGCGTGATGGATTACGACCGGCGCCACGGCTATCGCGGCGCCGAGTCTTATCTGGACATGAAGGGCATCCAGTCGGACCAGGACGAGGCGATCGACGAGGCGCTGCAGGAATTCCCCGATGCCGGCGACCTGATTCCCGCCCTGGTCCTGGCAGCCGATCCCCGGCAGATCAAGGTTTACCGCAAGGGCGGCGAAGTCCTGACACTGAGCGGTGACGCGATCAAATTCGCTGCCCGCATGCTGGACGACAAGGCACCGCCCAACAAGCGACTGAAGCGTGGCGCCATCGTGCGTCTGCTCAAGGACGACAAGGGCGGCTGGCAGATCAGCCAGTTGCCGGAAGTTGAATCCGCCTTTGTCGCTGTCGATCCGCGCGATGGCGCCGTCCGTGCACTGGTCGGCGGCTTCGATTTCAACCGCAACAAGTTCAACCACGTCACCCAGGCCTGGCGCCAGCCGGGTTCCAGCTTCAAACCCTTCATCTACTCCGCTGCGCTCGAGAAGGGCTACAACCCGGGCAGCATCGTTGCCGACGAGCCGATCGTCATCCCGGCCAGCCAGACCGGCTCCCAGGCTTGGGAGCCGCACAATTACGACGGCAAGTACGAAGGGCCGATGAAGTTGCGGACGGCGCTGGCCAAGTCGAAAAACATGGTGTCGATCCGCATCCTCCAGTCGATCGGTACGCATTACGCCCAGGATTACGCCGGCCGTTTCGGTTTCGACCCCGCCAAGCACCCCCCCTACCTGACCATGGCCCTGGGCGCCGGTTCGGTCACGCCCTGGCAGATGGTGACCGGTTATGCCGTATTCGCCAACGGCGGCTATAAGGTGAATCCTTTCGTCGTGCGCGAAATCCGCGACGAGCGCGACCAGGTCGTCGCCCGCTCGGCCGAAATCGAGGCCGGCAACGAGGCCATTCGCAGCATTGATCCGCGCAATGCCTTCATGATGGATTCCATGCTGCGCGATGTGACCATTTATGGCACGGCCGCCAAGGCCTCGGCCATCCTGAAGCGTCAGGATCTGGCCGGCAAGACGGGGACGACGAACGAATACGTCGATGCCTGGTTCTGCGGCTACCAGATGACGGTTGCCGGCTGCGCCTGGATCGGCTTCGACCAGCCGCGCAAACTGGGCGACCGGGAAACCGGCGGTGCCGCGGCGCTCCCCATCTGGATCGGCTACATGGCGCGCGCCCTGAAGGATGTACCGGTCCAGCTGCCGCCCATGCCGGACGGACTGGTCGCTTACGGCGAAGGGCGCGAACGGACCTATGTCTACGCCGAAAACGTCCGCGCCCAGCCGGACGGCGAAGGCGAGGCGCCCGACACCAGCCCGCTGCCCAAGCCGGATCTCAGCACGCCGCCGAGCGACTGATCAGTCGAGCGAAACGGGCTCGCCAGCCTGCTGGCTGGCGAGGACGGAGAGTTTGGCCAACAGTTCGGCGTTGTCGCGGGTGTCCCGCCAGGCGGTGCCATCCCAGCGAAAATGGAAGCCGCCCGCCTTGGCTGCCACCCAGATCTCCCGGGAAACACCATGGCGATTGATGATGATCTTGCTCCCGTCGGCAAATTCGATTTCCAGAATGCCGCCGGGGGCCAGTTCGAAGTCGATGTCCGCTCCGCTGGCCTCGAGGGCTGCCTCGATCCGTGCCAGGGTCTGGCCGGCCAGGGTGTTGAATTCGCTGTCTTCCATGGTGTGCTACCATCCCGCTCTTCGCCGACAGCGCCCCGAACATGTCCAGAATCGCTGCCTTATTGATCACGCTCGGCCTTGCCGCCTGTGGCATGAAAGGCCCGCTCGAACGACCGTCCGGCCCGGCGCCGGAACCGCTGTTCGGCAATCCGAAACCCGCTCCGTCGTCCAAGGTCCAGCCGGTCCGAACCGGCCAGGATGTTAGCACGGACACCCAAACCCCGAAGCCATGAGTTCCTTTGCCTTGAAAGACGGCGTCCTGCACGCCGAATCCGTTGCGCTCCCCGCCATCGCCGAACGATTCGGCACGCCGGCCTACGTTTATTCGCGAGCCGCACTGACCGCTTCGCTGCGCGAATTCCAGGACGTGCTGGGTACGCACCCGGCCGGCCGCGGCGCGCTGGTCTGCTATGCCGTCAAGGCCAATTCCAACCTCGCCATCCTGAACCTGTTCGCCCGCCTCGGTGCCGGCTTCGACATCGTCTCCGGTGGAGAATTGCAGCGCGTGCTGGCGGCCGGCGCCGATCCGAAGAAGGTGGTCTTCTCGGGCGTCGGCAAGACAGCGGCGGAAATGAAGCTGGCGCTGGAGGCCGGCATCTTTTGCTTCAACATCGAGTCGACTCCGGAGCTGGAGCGCCTGAACGAAGTTGCCGGCCAGTGTGGCAGGCCCGCACCGATCAGCCTGCGCGTCAATCCGAACGTCGATCCGAAGACCCACCCCTACATCTCGACCGGCCTCAAGGAGGCCAAGTTCGGCGTCGCCTACGAGCAGGCACTCGATCTCTACCGCCGCGCGGCCGCCCTGCCCCATATCGCCGTGACCGGCATCGACTGCCACATCGGCTCGCAGTTGCTCGATCCATCGCCCTTCGTCGAGGCGCTGGAGCGCATCCTTGCCCTGATCGACCAGTTGGCGGCCGAGGGTATCCCGCTGCACCACATCGATCTCGGCGGCGGTCTGGGGATCCAGTACAAGGCGGATCAGGTGCAACCGACGGTTGCCGCCTACCTGACCCCGCTGCTCGACAAGCTCCAGGGCCGCGGCCTGCAGGTCGTGCTCGAACCGGGCCGGCGCCTGGTCGGCAATGCCGGCCTGCTGCTGACCCGCATCGAGTTCCTGAAGGAGGGAGAGGGCAAGAACTTCGCCATCATCGACGCCGCCATGAACGACCTGATGCGCCCGGCACTGTACGAGGCCTGGCACGATATCGAGCCGGTCGTGCCGCGCAACGGGGCGGCCCGCGACTACGACGTGGTCGGCCCGGTCTGCGAAACCGGCGACTTCCTCGGCCAGGCCCGTCCGCTTTGCGTCCAGCCGGGCGATCTGCTGGCCGTGATGTCGGCCGGCGCCTACGGCATGGCGATGGCGTCGAACTACAACACCCGGCCGCGTGCGGTCGAAGTGATGGTCGATGGCGATGCGGTGCATGTTATTCGCCAGCGCGAAACCGTCGAACAACTCTACGCCGGCGAATCCATCCTTCCGCAGTGAGCGGCGTCCGGCTCGACAAGTGGCTGTGGGCGGCGCGTTTCTTCAAGACGCGCTCCCTGGCCACGGATGCCGTCACTGGCGGCAAGGTCAGGTTGAATGGCGCGCCGGCCAAACCGGCGCGCGAGGTCAGGGCGGGCGACCGGCTCGCCATCGTCCATGGCGATACGCGCTGGGAACTCGTCGTCCTGGCCCTGTCCGAAAAGCGCGGTCCGGCCAGCGAGGCGCGCCTGCTCTACGCGGAAACGGCAGAAAGCATCACGGCCCGGGAAGCCGAGGCGCTGCGCCGCAAATTCACAGTCGAGCCGGCGGCCGACATCCACGGCCGGCCGACCAAGCGCGATCGCCGGCAGATGGACCGGCTCACCCGTTAAAGCACGAGCGCCAGGGCGAGCGGCAGGAAGATCAGCGCCGCCAGGTTACCGATCAGCACGATGGACGCGACGCGCTGCGGCTCCTGCCTGTAGCGTTCGGCAAACAGAAAGTTGAGAACCGCCGGCGGCAAGGCACCGAATACCAGCAGCATGGCAGCATCGCGCCCCTGCAGCCCGAGCAGGGCGATCACGCCAGGGGCGATGGCCATGCCGGCGAGCGGCCGTAGCAGGGCACTCCCGACAGCCACCTGCCAGTCGCGGAAATTGACGTCGGTCATCCGGACACCGAGCGAAAAGAGCAGCAGCGGCACCGATACGTCGCCCAGCATCTTGATCGCTATGAGCAGCGGCTGCCACACCGGAATCTTCAACAAGGCCACAGCCAGCCCGGCGATCGCGGCAGCGACAACCGGGATGCGCCAGAGCGTCAGCAAACGTGTCGTCGGATCGAGCAGCCGGGCGCCCAGGGAAAAGTGCAAGGTGTTCTCAACCATGAACAGGATGACCGCGGCGGGCAACGCATCCTCGCCCCAGGCCAGCACGGCCAGTGGCAGGCCGATGTTGCCGGAGTTGTTGAACAGCATCGGCGGCACCAGGGTTTTCGGCTGCATGCCGATCAGGCGCGAGATGGGCCAGGCCAACAGGCCGCAGGCGGCCAGGAGGAGAAAAGCCCCCAGCGCCAACGGTGCGTAGGCTGCCAGATCGAAGGATTTGCCGGCCATGGCGGCGAAAACCAGGGCTGGCACGAAAACATCCATGTTCAGCCGGTTGGCGACCGCCATTTCCGGCTTGTGCCTGCGGCCATAGAGATAGCCGGCCGCGACGATGCCGAAAATGGGAAACAGGATGGCCAGCAGGCGGACACTCAGGCTTTGCTCGTCCAAGGGACACTTTCCGGGGAATTGGCGTGGCCGGATTGTAGCGGGGCGCTGCCGGCCGGACTGTCAGGGTTTCCCCTCGCCCGGCCGCGGCCAATCACAGCACGTAGCGCGACAAGTCTTCGTCGGCCGCAACTTCGCCGAGTTTTTCATTGACATAGGCGGCATCGACCCGCACCTGTTCGAGCCCAACCTTGCCGGCCTCGAAGGAGACTTCCTCGAGCAGTTTTTCCATCACCGTGTGCAGGCGGCGGGCGCCGATGTTTTCGGTCTTTTCGTTGACCTGATAGGCGATCTCGGCAAGGCGGCGGATGCCATCGTCGGCAAATTCGACGGTGACGCCTTCGGTCTGCAGCAAAGCCTGATACTGCTTGGTCAGGCAGGCATCGGTCTGGGTCAGGATGCGCTCGAAATCAGCCACCGACAGCGAATCCAGTTCGACGCGGATGGGGAAACGCCCCTGCAGTTCGGGAATCAGGTCGGACGGCTTGGAGAGATGGAAAGCGCCCGACGCAATGAACAGGATGTGATCGGTGCGGATCATGCCGTACTTGGTCGATACCGTCGTCCCTTCGACGAGCGGCAGCAGGTCGCGCTGCACCCCCTGACGCGAGACATCGGCACCCTGCGCATCGGATCGCCCGGTGACCTTGTCGATTTCATCGAGGAAGACGATGCCGTTCTGCTCGACGGCCTTGACCGCCTCCAGTTTGACCTCCTCGTCATTGACCAGCTTGGCCGCCTCCTCGTCGGTCAGCAGCTTGAGTGCTTCCCTGATCTTCAACTTGCGCGTCTTCTTCTTGCCGCCGCCCATGTTCTGGAACATGCCCTGAATCTGCTGGGTCAGTTCCTCCATGCCGGGCGGCGCGAAGATTTCCGCCTGCATCGCCGGCATGGCGAGCTCGATGTCGATTTCCTTGTCGTCCAGTTCGCCCTCGCGCAGCTTCTTGCGGAACTTCTGACGGGTGGTGTTCTCCTCGCCCCCCGCCGCATTGGTCTCGGCAAAGAAGCCGGGACTGCGGGGCGGCGGCAGCAGGGCATCGAGGACACGCTCCTCGGCGGCATCCTCGGCCCGCGCCCGCATCGCCTTCATGGCCCGTTCACGTCCCGACTTGATGGCCATTTCGACCAGATCGCGGATGATGGTCTCGACATCGCGGCCGACGTAACCGACCTCGGTGAACTTGGTCGCCTCGACCTTGATGAAGGGGGCATTAGCCAGCCGCGCCAGGCGGCGGGCAATTTCGGTCTTGCCGACACCGGTCGGGCCGATCATCAGGATGTTCTTGGGGGTGATTTCCTGGCGCAACGGCTCGGCCACCTGGGCGCGCCGCCAGCGGTTGCGCAGGGCAATGGCCACGGCCTTCTTGGCGTTGTTCTGGCCGACGATGTGCTTGTCGAGTTCGGAGACGATCTCCTTTGGTGTCATGGTCGTCATTCCAGCGTCTCCAGCGTGAAGTTGCGGTTGGTGTAGATGCACAGGTCGCCGGCGATTTCCAGCGCCTTGGTGACGATGTCGAGCGGCGCCAGCTCCGTGTTTTCCAACAGGGCACGCGCCGCGCTCTGCGCATAGGCTCCCCCCGAGCCGATGGCCACGATACCCTGCTCCGGCTCCAGCACATCGCCGTTGCCGGTGATGATCAGCGAGGATTCGCGGTCGGCAACCGACAGCATGGCCTCCAGCCGGCGCAGTGCACGGTCGGAACGCCAGTCCTTGGCCAGTTCGACAGCCGAGCGCACCAGATTGCCCTGGTGCTTCTCCAGCTTCGCCTCGAAACGCTCGAACAGCGTGAAGGCATCGGCCGTGCCGCCGGCAAAACCGGCCAGGATGCGGCCCTGGTAGAGGCGGCGCACCTTTCTGGCAGTGGCCTTGACGACAATGTTGCCGAGCGTGACCTGGCCGTCGCCGCCCATCGCGACGCGATTGCCCCGGCGCACCGACAGGATCGTGGTGCCGTGATATTGCTCCATGTTTCTACCTTAAGACTTGGGAACGATGATGCGCGCCTGCTTGTTGAGGCCGACCACGGCCATCAGCTCGGCAACGAGATGGTTCGGGCTGCGGATGATCACTTCACGTCCTGCCGCCTTGATCGGCGCCAGCCGATTGACCAGCTGCCCGGCAGAAATGAAATCGAGGCGGGTCACCCGGGAAAAATCGAGCACCGGCTGGACCATGCCCTCAATGATCTGCGGCAGATCCTCGAAACGGCAGCCCTTCAATTCACCGGCCAGATAATACGCGTCGTCCGTCTTGCCGCTGCTTCCGCCAGCCGCCTTGGCCGGCGCGGCAGGCGAGGCCTCCCAGGAAGGCGGCGACAGTTCGAAGGTGATGGCGTAGTCGACCGCCCGCTCCTCAAACTGGTCCTGGGTGCCATGCCGTTGCAGCAGTTCCAGCAGCAAGCGCCAGCTCGCTTCATGACTGGAATCCCCCGCCACGAGGCGGCTATTCAGACGCTCCATGAAAGGCTCGATGCCGAGCAGGCTGACCCCCAGCCGGAGTTTGCGCGCCCGGGTCAACAAATCGGCCAACTGGGCAGCCACCTCGTCGTCACAGCCGATCAGCTTGCTGCAGTCGATGCAGACCTCGGCCTTCTGGCCGATCAGGCGGGTCAGTTCGGCGAGCGGCAACGCGCTTTCCGAGGTCAGCACCCCCTGCAGGAAAATCTTGTTGGGGCCGAGCTTCCCGGCCTGCGGCGGCGTTGCGGGCAGATGCGGCGCCCAGGTGGGCGGCGAGGTTTCGCAGGCCTCGGCATAGTCGACGCCGAGCTTTTCAAAAGCGGCACGGTCGCCACTGATCTGCAGCAAGTCGAAGAGCAGCAGCCAGAAGCGCTTGCCTTCGACGCCGTGGTAGGAACGGACAAAGGTTTCGAGCAGCGAGCGGGCAGCCGCATCCTGGCCGTTGGCATAGAGGACGACAACCTGTTCGACGCAGGATTGCAGCGGGTCGACATCATGGTCGACATCGATCCCCATGACGCTGGAGTTGGTGAACTGGCTGTCGAAATCATCGATGGTGAAATCATCTGCCGCTACCGGTGGGGCCGGTGCGGTCGCCCCCAGCGGTGCCGGCGGACGGTTCTCGACGGGGATCCCGGCGAGCGGACGGCTGGCGGTAAATTCAAGATCCGGCAACGGCTCGGGCAGGGAGCGGGATGGCTCTTCCGCCTCCGTCTGCTGCGGCTTGGCCTCGGATACCGGCGTCACCGGGCGTGGCTTGGCGGCCGGGCGCTCGGGCATCTTGTTGGGCTGCTTCTTGAAAAACGAAAAAACCATGACTACTCCGCATGCAGAGTCGGACTTTTAGCATGTCGCCCCGCTTCATGCAACGATCAAGCCGATTCCGACGAGCAGGAGGGCCAGCATCGGCCCGAACGGTTGATCCAGCCACAAGGCCAAGCCAAAGGCGCCGAGATAACCCGCCAGACCGATGAACAGCGCCCGCTGCAAGCCCCCCCGCCAGCTGGCCGCCCGCCGGAAAGCCAGCCAGGGCGGGATGAAAACGAGGGCAAAGGCCCCCATCACGCCGAGACTCATGGTCGCCAGGGCGAGGCACAAGGCCGCCAGCCCATCGAAGCCGAGTTGTATGGGCCAGGCGCGTAAACCGCGAATGCGGAAGAAATCCGGGTAGAGATGGGCCAGCAGCAAACTGCGCGACAAGGCGCGCAGCGCCAGCAGCGAAACGGCTCCACCAACGGCAACCAGGGCCAGCAGGGCCCCATCGGCAAAGTAGAGCTGGCCATCGAACAGGGCGTGCCCCAGGCGCTCGGCCAGCGGATGGTTGGCGGCCAGCAGGACGGCGACCGACCAACTGCCGAGCAGCAACAGGGCATAGCTCGCGCCGCCGCTCAGGCGGGCGGCGAAGAACCGCTTACCGGCGCCAGCCGCGAGCGCGGCCCCGATGCCCCCGACGGCAGGCGGCACGCTGGCCACCAAGGCGAGCAAGGCGCCTGCGGCGGCGATATGGGCATAGGAGAGCGCAGCGAGCCATTCGTCGCGCAAACGCAGGTAGGCGCCGAGCACCGGCAGGACGATGGCCAGTACGAGGCCGGTCAGGAAAGGCAGCAGGAACAGCTCATTCCACATCGCAGGGCTCCAGGGTGACCACACGGTCACAGACGGCCGCGACGAAGCCGGTGTCGTGACTGACGACGAGAATGCCGCGTCCGTCGGCCGCCAGGTCGCGCAGGTGGCGGGCGAGATGGGCGACGCCAGCCCGGTCGAGGTTGTTGGTCGGTTCGTCGAGCAGGAGCAGGTCGGCCGGCGTGTCGAGAACGGCCCACAGGGCCAGATAGTGGCGCTGCCCGCCGGACAGGCGATCAAGCCGCTGATCGAGGCGGTCGGCCAGCCAGGAGGGCAGGCCGACCGGACTGGCTCCGGTCAGGGCGAGCAGTTCGCGGCCGGACAAGGGCAAGCCGACGACGGGCGGAACATCCTGCGTCTGCAGGGCCAGGCGCACCCCGGCCGGACGCGCCAGGCGACCGGAAAACACGCGGGCACGGCCGGCAACGGCGGCCAGCACGGTGCTCTTGCCAACCCCGTTCGGTCCGGTCAGCCCCACGATTTCCCCAGCCGCCACGGCAAGGTCCACCGGTCGGGTGGCCGGCTGCTGCCAGCCGGCCACCAGCCCCTCGAGATGCAGCAGGGTGCTCACCGAAGCGCCTGCAACAGCCGTTGCAGGGTATCGTCGAACAGGCCGACGAGATCCTTGGCCGCTGGCGTGCCGCCCACCGTGTAAGGCAGCAGCACGGCCGGTATGCCGCTCTTGCCAGCGATCCACTGGCTCGGCCCCTCCGGATTGTAGGGCGTACGCAACACCATGCGGGCCGGCGCCGTCGCCTGGCGGGCGAGCAGACCGCTCAACTGACCGCTGGTCGGCTCAATACCCGGTTTCGGTTCCAGGGTGCCCAACTCCTTCATGCCCAGCCAGTGAGTCAGGTAGGTGAAGCTGGCATGATGCACCAGGACGCCAACCCCTTTCAGGGGCGCCCCCTCCCGCTCCCAGCGGGCAATGGCGGCCTGCCATTTGCCGGAAAAGGCCTTCAGGTTGGCCTGGTAGGCGGCGGCGTTCGGCGCGTCGATTTCGGCCAGACGGGCCGCCAGTGCGTCGGCCACCTTCTGCACCCGGTGCGGATCGAGATGGAGGTGGGGATTGCCGGCGGCATGCACATCACCGTGCGCCCGGTCGATGACGCTCGGCACCTCGAGACGATCGACCCCGGCGGCGGCCTCGAAATAGCCCGGCCGGCCAGGCTGGATCGCGGCATTGCCGGAGTCGCGCAAGACCAGCGGCAACCAGCCGACCTCGAGGTCAGCTCCAGCCGCGACAACCAGATTCGCCTGCCGGGCCTGTGCGAGCAGGGAGGGCTTGGCCTCGATGCGGTGCGGATCCTGGAAGGCGCTGGTCGCACTGTAGACCTTGACCCGGTCACCGCCGAGTTCGCGGGCCAGCGCGGCCCACTCCGGCACCGTGGCGAAGACCCGCAGCTCAGCCTGGGCAATACCCGTCAGCCACAGGGCACACAGGGCAAATACGAAATGTCTCATGCCGCCTCCTAGAACTTGTGGGCGCCGTGGGCGCCAAGACTCATGATGTACTGTACCGTCACCTGATGGTCGGTAAGGCCGGACATCGACCTGTCCTGGGCATACTGCAGACGGACACGCGCGTATTCGCTCCAACTGTAATCGACCATCGCCGACGTCTTCTTCGGACGATAGCTGTCGACAACCAGATAGGCTGCGTTGTCACCGAAATCCCGGCGACCGCTGTCGAGCTGCTCGTAGCGCAAGCCGGCCCGCCAGTTCGGTGTGAATTGATAGACACCCTGGGCGTACCAGCCGGACTGGCGGGTGCGGTAGGCGGATAGGATGCCATCGCACGCAACCGTCGCAGCAGCACCTTCGGGGGTGGCGCAGGTCAGATCGCCGTTTTCACGGCGCTGGAAATACTCGGTCTGGAACTTGAAATTCCGGTACTTCGGATTGCCGTTCGGCGCCCATTTCCAGACGAAATCCGCCATCGCGGTATGCGAACGTCCGGTGAACGCCCCCTGCGCCTCCAGGCCGTTGAGGTCCTCGAAGTGCGCTTCCCGGGCCCTGGCCTCTGTCGTCAGGTAGGAAACCCCGGCCCGCCAGCTGTTCGACACACCGACTTCGCCACCAACATGCGCAAACACGGCCGCTGCGCCGCTGCCGTTCTTGTTGCGGTCGGTACCCGGGAAATTCGCCCCCCGCCCCAGTTCGGCCCCCAGTTCGATGAAGGTATCGGTCGGCGCCAGCCATTTCAACTGCACCCCGTCGTTGACATAGGTGCCGTGGTCGCCAAACAGAGCGCGGTACATCAGCGGCGCATCGGCAAAATCCCACATGTGCGGATGCTGCTCGTTCAGATAGCCAATACCGGAACGGAAACGGCCGCCCTTCAGACCGATGCCGTGCCCCAGGCCAAGCGACTGGAACCAGGCCTCCTCGACCTCCGCCGTGTCATCGATGGCAGCAATGATGGCCTGGCCACGCCAGTAGGGGTCGATGTTGGCTGCCAGCACCAGTTCGCTGTGATCGACCGAGAAACCCCGCTTGCTGACACCCGCGATCGCACCATCGCCGTGATTGTGGCCACCGGCCGGCCAAAAACCGGTGATGCCGCGCTCCGGCACATCCTTCATGTTCTTGTACTGCCCCTGCAGGATCAACGACACCTCGGGATTGAAGCCACTCGCCGAACCGGCGGCCGGGCGACGGCCATCGGCCGGCTCGGACTGCGCCGCTGCCGGCTTCAGCGTCGGACGGGACTCGGCCTGGGCCAGCTTCTGTTCGAGCGCGGCAATACGTTGCTCGTAGGCCTGCTTCAGGTCGGCAATCTGGGCCCGGATGGCGGCCAGTTCGGAATCATCGGCGGCCTGTACGCCGCAGGAGGCGGCCAGCATGGCCGCCATGGCAAAACGTTTTTGCATGGAACACTCCTGAAAATTGCACAGATCCGGACGCGGCCGTCAGGCCGGATCCGGTCAGAAAAAAGCGGCAATCTTCAGGCAAGCGGCGGGCCGCGCTGGCAGGCAACGGGCGCCGGCCAATCCGCCCGGCCGGACAGGGTCGGGCCATCGGGCAGCCAGACCGGCAGCACGACAGGCGGCAGGCTGGCAGCCGAAGGCAGCGCGACGCCGAGGTCGTGCGCCGCCAGACACAGCGGGCAGGTGTGCGTCGGCAACCCCTCCTCGCGGCTCGCCGCATGCTCGACGGCATGCACCCCGGTCAGCAACTGACCCAGGATGAGCGCGACAACGAGAAGGAAGTGACGCAGCGGATTCACGGCACGAAGGGATCAGTCGACCTGGACAAGCAGACCTTTGAGATATTCGCCTTCCGGAAAGTTCAAGGCAACCGGATGATCGGCCGTACCGGACAGGCGGCGTACGATGCGCGCCGCGCGCCCGGCGTCCAGTGCCGCACCGGCGACGATCTTCTGAAACAGTTCCAGCCCGATGCCGCCCGAGCAGGAGTAGGTCATCAGCAAGCCACCCGGCTTGAGCAGGCGAAAGCCGAGCAGGTTGATATCCTTGTAGGCACGTGCGGCACGATCGGCATGCGCCGCCGACGGGGCAAACTTGGGCGGATCGAGGACGATCAGGTCAAACATCCGTCCGGCCTTGCGAAAATCGCGCAGGGCCTGGAAGACGTCGGCCTCCAGCCACTCGGCACGCGCGGCCGGCAACTGCGGATTGAGCGCCAGGTTGGCCTGCGCCTGAGCCAGCGCCGGCCCCGACGAATCGATGGACAGCACATGCGCCGCGCCACCAGCCAAGGCCTGCAGCGAAAAACCGCCGGTGTAGCAGAAGCAGTTCAGGATGTCCTTGCCGGCCGCCACGCTGCGCAACCAGGCGCGGTTGTCGCGCTGGTCGAGATAGAAACCGGTCTTGTGGCCGCCGACGACGTCGACCGCCAGGCGCACGCCATTTTCTTCGATGCTCAGGCCGGCGCTCGGCGGCTCGCCGTACAACCAGCCGACGCTCGGCTCCAGGCCTTCCAGAGCGCGCACGTCGGAGTCGGAGCGTTCATAGATGCGAGCACAGCCGGTCGCCTTGACCAGACCGGCAACGATGGCCTTGCGCCATTTGTCGGCACCGGCCGACGTCAATTGCACGACCACCGTGTCCCCGTACTGGTCGGCGACGATGCCGGGCAGGCCATCCGATTCGGCATGAATCAGACGCAGGCCCTGCTGCCCCCTCAGCTCCGGCAAGGCCTGGCGACGCGAGACGGCCGCGGCAATGCGGCGCTTGAAGAAGGCATCGTCGATCGACTCTTCCGGATCGAAGGTCCAGAAGCGCGCCCGAATCTGCGACCGCGGGCTGTAGGCGGCCCGCCCCAGCACCTTCAGGTCGTCGGACAGCACCTCGACGGTATCGCCCGGCCGCGCCCGCCCTTCCAGCCGACCAACCGAGCCGGCGAACAGCCACGGATGGCGCTTGAAGGAGGAGCGTTCCTTGCCCGGCAGCAAAATCAGCTGAGCCATGTTTTTCCCGAAATCAAAAGTACAAAGCCCCGGTTACCTTGCAGCAACCGGGGCCCGCTGAAACCGTTTGACGCTCAGGCGCCCAGGGCCTTGCGGTTACGCTGGTGGCACTCGGCCGCGTACATGGTCTTGAACATGGTCTTGCCGTCGCCCTTGAACAGGCGCTTGGTGGACTTGGAAACGCAACGGCGCTCCAGGGAAGAACGGCGGGTACGGTTGATGGCCATGAAAACTCCTTGAATCCGGCGATTTTTCGAAACCGCCAATCATAGAGGCTGGTGAAAAAATCGTCAACGAAGCCTTGATTTTTCGGGAATTTTGCCCTTGCTTCCGCAAGCTGCCCGGTTCACCCGCGCGGCTTGGCTTTGGCCCGGGGATGCGCGGCATCGTAGACCTTGGCCAGATGCTGGAAATCGAGATGGGTATACACCTGCGTCGATGCAATGCTGGCGTGGCCGAGCATTTCCTGCACCGCGCGCAGATCGCCCGACGATTGCAGCACATGCGAGGCAAAGGAATGGCGCAGCATGTGCGGATGGACATGGGTGGGCAAGCCCAGGTGCACCGCCCGCCGCGCCAGCCGGGACTCGACCATGCGGGGTGCGATCCGCCGCCCGCGCAGACCGACGAAGAGCGCCGGCTCGCCCGGCGAGGCCAAGACTCCGCGCACCGCCGCCCAGGCGGCAAGCGCCTCGCGTGCCTTGCGGCCCACCGGCACGAGCCGCGCCTTGTTGCGCTTGCCGAGAACGCGGATTTCGCCGTCGTGCAGGACGGCATCGAGCCCGTCGCAATCGAGGGCGACCAGTTCAGCGAGGCGCAGGCCGGAGGAATAAAACAACTCGAACATCGCCCGATCGCGCGCCGCCAGGACGGGATCTTCAGGTGCCGCAGCACCGTCCAGCAGACAGGCCGCTTCGTCCACGGACAGCGCCTTGGGCAACCGGCGCGGCGACCTGGGCGGCCGGATGCCATCGCAGGGATTGGCTTTCACCAGCCCGCGTGCGCCGAGCCACCGGAAGAAGCCGCGCCAGGCAGAGAGCAGACGGGCCAACGAGCGGCCGGACAGTCCGCGGCCATGCCACTGGGCGACAAAACGGCGGATGTGATGAATCTGCAAACCGGCCAGCGGTGTCTCGCCCGCCGCAGCCAACAGTTTGTCGAGGTCGCGTCGGTAGTTTTGGAGGGTATGCGGCGACATGCGCCGCTGGTCCGACAATTCGGCCAGGTAGGCAGCCACATGGGGATTGGCTGCCGAATCGCTCACAACACGCTCTTGGTCACCCGAGCCAGCGCGGCGGAGACCATTTCGCCCAGGCGTTCGAGGTAGAGGGTACCCATGTCGGCATAGAAGCGCTGATTGTCTTCGCTACCCAGCGCGATCATGCCGATCGTGCCACCGCCGTTGCGCAGGGCAATCAGGGCCTGCGAACGGATATGCGGGGCATGTTCGCCAAACCACGAAGCCGTGCCAAAACCGGCCGTCGAGCCGCAGTACGGGCGGGCCAGGGTTTCGGCAAAGACCTGCAGCTCCTCGCTGACGGCGGCGAATTCCGGCAGATCCTCGATGCCTTCCGGCTTGTCCCACAGGCGCAGGGCCACGTGCGGCACCGAGAAATCATCGCGCAGGTGGAAATTGAGCAGGTGGATGACGGCCTGGAAGGTCTCGGCCGCAATCAGGGCCACCGCCAGACGATGCACCTTTTCGCTGATCGCGTCGTTTTCCTCGCCGAAGGCGATCAGCTCGGCCAGCTTGGACTCTGTGGCACGATTTTTCTCGCGCAGGGTCAGCATCTGGCGCTCGGCCAGCGACACCGCGCGCCCGCCATGCGGATGCGGCACGAAAATCTGCGCCATCAGGTCGGCATACTGCTCGAAGAAGCTCGGATTGTTCTTCAGGTAGTCCGCAATGTCTTCCGGGAACAGGGCGCTCATAATTCGATTTCTCCAGTGAATACGGTAACTGCCGGGCCGGTCATCAGGACCGGACGGCCCGGACCGCCCCAGGCGATGTTCAGGTCGCCGCCCCGCGTCATGACCCGCACCGGCGAATCGAGCAAGCCACGGCGGATGCCGGCCACCGCCGCCGCACAGGCGCCGGTGCCACAGGCCAGGGTCTCGCCGGAACCACGCTCATAGACGCGGAGCTTGATGGCATGGCGGTCGATGATCTGCATGAAACCGGCGTTGACCCGCTTCGGAAAACGCGGGTGCCGCTCGATCAACGGGCCGTGCTCGCCGACCGGATGGGTATCGACATCGTCCACCACCTGCACGGCATGCGGGTTGCCCATCGACACCACGGTGGTTTCCAGCGTCTCGTCCGCCACGTCGAGCAGATGGATGATCACGTCATCGTCGGCCAGAAACGGAATTTCGGCCGGCAGGAAGCGGGGCTCGCCCATATCGACGGTGACATTGCCGTCGGCTTCGAGGCGTGGCTCGATGATGCCCTTGAGGGTCTCGACACGGATCTGCCGCTTGTCGGTCAGTCCCTGCTCGTGCACGAAACGCACGAAGCAGCGGGCGCCGTTGCCGCATTGCTCGACCTCGCCGCCATCGGCATTGAAAATGCGGTAGCGGAAATCGACGCCGGGCCGGGTCGGCTTTTCGACCAGCAGGATCTGGTCGCAGCCGACACCAAAATGACGGTCGGCCAGATAAACCAGTTGCTCCGGACTCAGGGAAACCTGCTGGCGCACGCCGTCGAGGACAACGAAATCATTGCCCAGACCGTGCATCTTGGAGAATTTGAGTTTCACGTGCCGCTCCGCTGTTTGACTCGGAAAATCATAGCAGAGACAGCACGTTGGCCCAAAGTCTTAAAGCTTCTTCTCCATCACGTAGTCATCCATCACGTAGCCACCGCCGATGTCATCGACGGTGGCCGTGCGCACCGCAAAGCCATACTTCTTGTATGAGTTGATGGCATTCACGTTGCGCTTGTTCACCTGCAGGATGAGGCAGGGATAACCCGCCCGCTTTGCCCGCTCGGCGACATGGGCGATCAATTGCCCGCCAACGCCCCGGCGCTGCACATCGGGATGGATATAGAGTTTGTCAAGCTTGAACTCGCCCTTGTCGATTTCACTGAAGGCAAAACCGACACGGCGTCCGTCATGGAAGGCCTGGTCGAGCCATTTGTGCAGGTCTTCCAGATCGTCGTACAGGCGCTCGTGGCCGTAGCGCTGTTCCAGCATGAAATCGATCTGCTCCTGGGTGATGATGCCAGGGTAGGTTGCCTGCCAGATTTCACGGGCCAGCGCGGCGATGGCCGGCACATCGGGCGGCGTGATCGGGCGAATATCCACCTTCAGGGTGTTGTTCATTTGTAAAACCTCTGTTCTCCGGGAGGCCGGGTCTTGAAACGTTTGTGCAACCAGAAGTACTGCTCCGGCATGCGCAGCACCTGCGATTCGATAAAGCGGTTCATCCGGGCCGTATCGGCCTCGACACTGTCGCCGGGCCGGGGGCTGACATCGAACATTTGGGGGCAAT
>OFCW01000160.1_pt1 | contig 25810 bp, 17 predicted proteins | sample 1520951 | NCBI WGS metagenome assembly OFCW01 (sample SAMEA4349680, study PRJEB24078) | microbial mat metagenome | biome: Terrestrial Biome; feature: Habitat; material: Microbial Mat | place: India | collected 2012-06-12 | depth 10 m | reverse complement strand
CCGCCGTGCAGCCTCCGGCATCACCGCCGCCGCTGTCGCTGGCGGCGGTGATGCCGGTGCTGGAGCGTGTGCCATGCTCCGCGCTCGCGCCTGCGGTGCAGGGCAACAACCTGCGGGTCCAGGGCTATTTGTCGGGCGACATCGGCGTTGCGCGCCTGAAAGAGACATTGCAGGCGATTCCCGGCGTGCAGGCACTCGATATCGACGTGCAGCCGGTGGGCAGCGACAAGTGCAGCGTGATCCAGGCCTACGCCCCCTATTGGGTGCACAACAGGGTACACAACCGGCAGGCGGGCGGCGGCGCGGCCATCCATACCAAGGCGGCCCGGGCGGAATTGACCGAAGGCGATCCGCTCGTGGTCGACATCACGACGCCCGGCTATCCGTCCTACGTCAACCTCGACTACTACGTGCTCGACGGCAGCGTCGTGCACATGGTGCCGAGCCCGCGCGCCCGGGCGAACCAGGCGCCGCCGAATTACTCGGCCACCATCGGCGGGCTGGGCAACTGGGTGATTGCCAAACCGTTCGGCAACGAGCTGATCGCGCTGCTGGTGACGCCGGTGCCGCTGTTCGACGGCATGCGTCCGGAAAGCGAAGCGCGCGACGAGTACCTGCGCGCGGTGCAGGAGCGCTTGCGGCAGATCGCCGCCCGGCATGGCAGCGACAAGATCGCGGCGGATTTCGTGCAGATCACCACCCGCGAGCGCAAGCGATAGCAGGCTGTTGAAAAACTACTGCAAAAATTACTGCAACTACTGCACCTCGCGCGCAACCCGGAACCCGTTCTGCGAGTGGCGCACATTCGCGTCGTACTTGAAGCGGGTGGTGGACGGCATGTAGCTGGCGCCTTCGCGCCATGAGCCGCCGCGGATCACCCGCACGCGGCAATTCGCCTCTTCCCAGCTGTGGCCGTCGGTGGGCGCGCCCTTGTAGGAGTTGTGCCAGCAGTCGCTCACCCACTCCCAGACGCTGCCGTTGACATCGTGCAGTCCGAACGGGTTGGCGGCGAAGGAGCCGACCGGAGCGGGGCCTTCCTGCTGCCAGGGTTCGCCGCATTCCTTGCAGTTCGCCATGCCCTTGCGCATCTGCTCGCCCCACCAGAACTTGCTGGTGGTGCCGCCGCGCGCCGCGTATTCCCATTCCGCCTCGGTCGGCAGGCGGTAGCTCTTGCCGGTCTGCTTGCTCAGCCATTGCACGTACTGCTGCGCATCGTCCCAGCTGATGTCGCGCACCGGCGTGTTCGCGGGGCGCGCGGCGCCGTTGGCCAGGCGCGGGCAGGCGCCGGCATCGGCGCAGGCATTCCACTGTTCAAGCGTCACTTCGTATTTGCCGATGGCAAACGGATGGGCGATCGTGACGCGGTGCGCCGGTCTTTCGGAGGGATCGCTGGTATTGCTGCCCATTGTGTAGGAACCGGCCGGCAGCACGACCAGCTCCGGGCAGCTTGCGCAATCCCTGGTTTCGCTCACGCCGGCGACGGCGGCTTTCGGCGTGGCGGGCGCGGCCGGCGCCGGGGCGGGCGTGGGTTTTTCTGCCGCAGCAGGCTTTTCGGCGGGCGCGGCGGGCGGTTTAGCCGGCGGCGCGTGCGTGGTTTTCGGCGCCGGCGGTTCCGCCTTCTTCGGCTCGGGCTTGCGTTCCTGCTTCTGCTCAGGTTTCTGCTCAGGTTTCTGCGCGGGCTTCTGCTCGGCTGCGCGCAGGCGCTCGATGCGGGCACGCGCCAGCGCGGCGAAACGCCCGTTCGGATAGGCTTTCAGATAGGCTTCGTAGTCGCCCGCGTGGTTGCTGTCCTTGATCGAATCCCAGAATGTCAGCTCGATCTGTTCGGCGCTGTCTTTCGGCAGCACGCCGGCGATGACCAGCGGCGGCGCGGCGCGGCGGGCGCCGGAAAGGTTGGCATCGGAAAGCGCGTGCGGCGAGGACAGGGCGGCGCCGGCCGGCGTGCAATGCAGGGTGACGAGCGTGCCGGCGATCAGCGGCATGCGCAATACGGCCAGACCACGGGTTGGGGGAATTCGCATACGGCGTAGACCGATCCGGTTAGTTTTGTTTCGAACTCTCGCGCAGAATTCCGCGCACCTCTCTGATAAAGTTCAAAGCGGCTTCGCATCCTTCGGATAAAGCGGGCGTTCTGATTTAAGCTGAACGAGGATGGCGTACAAGGCGCCGCCCGCGTCACCGGCGCGCCTTTGCGTACCTTTGCGTACCTTCGCGTACCATCGCGTACCGCAGCAATGCGCGTGAGGCGCACGCCGATCAACTCCGGAAGGAAACAGGCGATGCCAAGAGCAATCATTCCCGCCGCCGCGGCCAAAAGTGTTCGGGCCGTTCGGGCCATTCTGGCCGTTCTGACCCTGTTGTCCGCATCGCCCCCCGTGTTTGCCGCCGGCACGCCGTCGCCCAAGGATGCGCAGGTCTATTTCATCTGGCCGCAGGACGGCACCGTGATCCACGGCGGCAAGTTCTGGGTGCGCATGGGCTTGCGCAACATGGGCGTGTGTCCGAAAGGCGTGGAGCTGCCGAACGTCGGCCATCACCATGTGCTGGTCGACACCGAATTGCCGCCGATGACGGAACAGATTCCGTCGGACCGCAATCACCTGCATTTCGGCGCCGGCGAGACCGAGGCGCGCATCGAACTCCCGCCGGGCAAGCATACGCTGCAGCTGCTGCTGGGCGATTATGACCACAAGCCGCACGACCCGCCGGTGTATTCGAAGAAAATCACCGTCATCGTGCCGTGAATCGTGCCCTGAATCGTGCATTGAGCAGCGCCGCCAGTCCGTTCATCGTTCGGGAAACCGGAGAGAGCCAGCCATGAAGAAAGCATTCGCCGCCGCAGCCTTCCTGTTCACCGGCATCGCGCTGGCCGGGCCGACGCCGGCGCCGGCCAACGCCTATCTGTACATCGGCTGGCCGAACGATGGCGAAGTGATCTCGCGCAGCAAGCCGATCCGTGTCTGGTTCGGCCTGCGCAACATGGGGGTGGCGCCGAAGGGCGTCAAGTTCCCGAATACCGGCCATCACCACCTGCTGATCGATACCGACCTGCCGCCAGCCGACCAGGAAATCCCCTCCGACCGCAATCACCTGCATTTCGGCGCCGGCGAAACCGAAACCGTGATCGAACTGCCGCCGGGCAAACACACGCTGCAACTGCTGATGGGCGACGACAAGCACATCCCGCACAACCCGCCCGTCCATTCGAAAAAGATCACCATCACCGTCAAATAGGACTGAAGGACTAGGCGCCGGAACCGGGTGTGGGGGGCGGTGTCGAACCGTTCAAGTGACGTTCTGCATCGGATTTCGAGCGACATGAAAGGCGCAACCACCGCAACCACCGCAACCACCTATGCCGAGGCGATCGGTGCCGCCATGGCCTACCTGGAAGTGCCGGGTGACGGCACGGCCAAGCCGGTGGTGTTCCCGCTGCACGACGAAGTGGTGATCGGCCGCGAGCCGCAGGACTCCCTGTCGTCCGACAAGTTTCTCTGCATTCCGGACCACACCGTGAGCCGCCGCCATGCCCGCATCCGCCGCCGCGGCAGCACCTATTTCGTGGAAGACCTGCATTCGTTCAACGGCACCTTTGTGCTGGGCAACCGGCTGCGCCCCGGCAGCTGGCATCCGCTGCGCGACGGCGACGAACTGGCGGTGTCGTCGGCGCAGATCGTCTTCCATTCGCTGGTGGTGCCGGCGCAGGACAACATGACCACCGTCATCACCAAGACGGTGGACGCCACCCAGCTGGCGAAAACCATGGAGCCGCCGCCCGACTCGGCCGACGGCGACGTGCAGCGCACGGTGCGCAAGCTGCATGCGATGGCCCAGGTCAGCATCGCGCTGGGCGCGGTGACCGACCGCGCGACGCTGACCGAGAAGATCATGAACTTCATCTTCGAGCTGTTCCCGCTGGCCGAGCGCGCCTTCATCCTGCTGCGCAAGAACGAGGGCGAGGCGCCGGTGCCGGTGGCGGCGCGCCGGCGCGACGGCACGGTGGAAGACCCGGAGTCCGCCAGCATCTCGCATACCATCGTCGGCGAGGTGCTCGACAAGAAGCAGTCGATCCTGTCGGTCGACACCTTGGCCAACCGCCATTACGGCGCGCAGGAATCGATCATCGCGCAGGGCATCCGCAGCGTGATGTGCGTGCCGCTGCTGCTGGAAGGCGAATGCCTCGGCCTGATCCAGGTCGACACCTCGTCCGACCCGTACGCGTTCAAGGAACAGGACCTGGAGATGCTCACCGGCGTGTGCGCCGAGACCGCGGTGGCGCTGAAGAACTTCCAGCTGTATTCCGACATCGAGCGCCTGCTGGACGGCTTCGTGCGCGCGTCGGTGCAGGCGATCGAGGAACGCGATCCGGTGACCGCCGGCCATTCGTTCCGCGTGGCGGCCTATGCGGAGGCGCTGGCCAAGGCGGTGGACCGCGACACCGGCCCCGAGCTGCGGCGCGTCGTGTTCACGCACGACCAGCTGCGCGAGATCCGCTACGCGGCGCTGCTGCACGACTTCGGCAAGGTCGGCGTGCGCGAGCATGTGCTGCGCAAGGCGAAGAAGCTGCATGCATCGGAAATGCGCCTGCTGGAACAGCGCTTCAAGTATGCGCGCGCCTGCCTGGAGCGCCAGGCCTACCGGCTGCTGGCCGAGCTGCATGCGCGGCGCGAGCTGGGCATCGGCGCCTTCCGCGCCGAGAAGATCCGCATCGAGGCCGGCCTGCGCGAGGAATACGCGCGCCTGGACCGCTTCCTGGAAGCGATCCGGCGCGCCAACGAACCGGCCGTCTCGCATACCGCGGGCGGCGAGGAGCTGCTGTCCGATGTGCTCGATTACGCCTATGTCGAGGAGGACGGCAGCGCCGCGCCGCTGCTGTCGCAGTGCGAGTTTTCCGCGCTGGCGCTGCCCAAGGGCTGCCTGACGCCGGAAGAGCGCAAGGAGATCGAATCGCATGTGGTCGATTCCTACTCCTTCCTGATCCTGATCCCGTGGACGCGCGACCTGTCCGGCGTGCCGGCCATCGCGCACGGCCACCACGAGAAGCTGGACGGCTCCGGCTATCCGATGGGGCTGCGCGGCGACCAGATCAGCATCCAGACCCGCATGCTCACCATCTGCGACATCTGGGACGCGCTCACCGCCGGCGACCGTCCGTACAAGAAGGCGGTGCCGCTGGAGCAGGCGCTGGACCTGATGACGCAGGAATGCCGCGCCGGGCATCTCGATTCCAGGTTGTTCAATGTGTTTGTCGACGCCAAGGTATGGACCGTGGCAGCGACGCAGTAGCGAAACAATGCATACCACTCATCCGCCCATGTTCCGGCTGCCGGCGCCGGGTCTTGCCTCCGGCCGCCGCACCGCCGCCACCGCCACCGCCGTCATCGGCCTGTGCGCCGCCTTGCTGGCCGGCTGCGCCGATGTCAGCATGCCGGCCTACCGCCGTCCCGAAACGCCGGTCAAGTCGCAATGGTCGGGCCGGCCGCCGGTGTCCGCCGCCGAAACGATCGCGCCCGACTGGTGGAAGGAATTCCGCGACCCGACCCTGAACGAGCTGGTGGCCAGGGCGGTGGCGGGCAACTTCGACGTCAAGATCCTGGCCGCGCGCATCCAGGTGGCCGGCGCCGAAATCGGCGAGGCGCGCGCCGGCGCGCTGCCGACACTGGACGCCGGCGCCGGCGCCAGCTTCGAGAAGAGCACCGGGCAGAAGCTGTCGAAGAGCTTCAACCTCGGCACCCAGGTCAACTGGGACATCGATGTCTGGGGCAAGGTGGAAAAGGGCGTGCAAGCGCAGAAGGCCGAGTACCGCGCCTCCGAGGCCGACTGGCGCGCCGGCTACCTGAAGCTGGTGTCGGACGTGTCGACCACGTACTTTCAGATTCTCCAGTTCGACGAGCAGATCGACCAGCAGCAGCGCGCGCTGGAAAAGAACAAGCAGATTCTCGCGACCTACGACGCGATGTACCGCAACGGCCTGCTGCCCAACACGCGGGTGCTGCAGCAGCGCGCCGAGATCAACCGCCTGACCGGCGACCTGCTGGAACTGCGCCGCGCGCGCGACCTGGCGACCAATGCGCTGGCCACGCTCCTGGGCGTGCCGGCCGGGGAATTCAGGATCCCGCCCGGCCGCCTGCAGGACCGGGTGCGGCTGCCGGAAGTGCCGGCCGGCCTGCCGTCCGAACTGCTGAAACGCCGGCCCGACATCGTCGCCGCCGAGTTCCGCGTGCTGGAAGCCTACGACCTGGTCGGCCAGGCCAAGCTGGCGCAGCTGCCGTCGGTCAGCCTGACCGGGCGCGGCGGCAGCTCCAGCCTGGCGCTGACCGACCTGCTGAAGTCCTTCACCTTCGGCCTGCTTCCCAGCATTAACTTCCCGATCTTCGACCCGTCGGTCAAGGCGCGCATCCATACCAGCGAGGCGCAGACCAGGGTGGCGGAAGAGCAGTACCGCAAGACCGTGATCTCGGCGTTCGAGGAGGTGGAAAACGCGCTGGTCAACCTCGACGCCCACCGCAAGCAGCGCGCCGAGCTGCAGCAGCAGATCGACAACCTGAAGACCGTGTCGGACCAGACCGCGGTCCAGCTCAAGGAAGGCGTGGTGTCGCAGCTCGAACTGTTCGAGACCGAACGCTCGCTGCTGTCGGCGCAGCTGGCGCTGCTGGCGAACCACCAGCAGATCCTGTCGGACACCGTCACGCTGTACAAGGCGCTTGGCGGCGGCTGGCCGACCGTGGCAGTCGGGAGCCGATGATGTTGCGCCGCAATGTCACGAATGCGACGAATGGCGCCGATACCGCCGGTTCCGCCGATACCGCCGACGACGCCCGCACGGTCGCGCTGCAGCACGCGCCGGCGCAGGAGTTCGACATCCTGCTCAGGCCGCTCGCCCATCCGGAGCTGGGCGATATCCGCATCGACGAGAGCCTGTTCGCGATCGGGCGCACCGAGCCGCCGTTCGACAGCTATCCGCCGGAACTGGTGGCCGACCTGTCGCGCCGCCACGCGCGCATCTTTCACGAATACGGCGCGGTGTACATCGCCGACCTCGGCAGCAAGAACGGCACCACCGTCAACGGCGTCAACATCCGCCAGAAGACCAGCCGGCTGCAGAACGACGACGAGATCGGCTTCTCCGCCGCGCTGACCTACAAGGTGCTGCTCGGAGAGCGCAGCAAGGCGCCGCAGCGTCCGCCGAAGGTGCTCGGCCTGACGCTCACGCCCAGGCGCGACGACCTCGGCCTGCAGCCCATCGTGGTGACCCAGTTCCCCTTCCTGATCAGCAAGGCCGACACCACCTTCTCGCGCTACAAGGCGGAATATCCGCACCAGGTGAACTACATCTCGCGCCGCCATGCGCACATCTTCCTCAAGGGCGGCCAGCCCTTCGTCGAGGACCTCGGCAGCACCAACGGCACCTTCGTCAACGACAAGCGCATGGACGAGCATGCGCTGCCGCTCAGGGACGGCGACGTGCTGGCCTTCGGCGGCCATCATTTCGTCTACACGGTGAGCCTGCAGACGCAGCAGGCGGAGCTCGATCCGACCATCACCAAGCTGAGCCAGGCGGTGCGCAAGGGGGCGGCGGAGAAGAGCACCTTCGACGTCGACAAGACCACCTTCGTGGCCGCGGCCGATTCCTTCCTCGACATCTTCTGCGTCGACCGCGCGCAGCAGCAGGAGGACGAGGTCAATGCGGACGCCGCGCAGCAGGCTGACGAAGCTAGGCCGGAGAACGGCAAGCGCCGGCGCGGCAGGTTCGCGGTGTTCGCGCACGAGCTGGCGCAGGCCTTCGCCGGCGGCGAGCGCGAGGGCTTCAGGCGCGCGCTGCGCTGGGGCGGCGCGTTCGCCGCTGCGCTGGCGGTGTTTGCCGGCGCGCTCTACCTGCGGCAGGCGCCGGAAAGCCGGCTGAAGGACCTGGCGGCGGACGGCGACTACCCGCGCGCGGCGGAACTGGCCGACCGCTACCTGGCGCGCGAGCCGGACAATGCGGAAGTCAGGGCGGTCGGCACGGAGGCGCTGCTCAGGGCCGGCCTGCCGGGCTGGCTGGCGCAGCTCAAGGCGCGCAACTTCGGCCGCGCCGACGCCGCGCTGGCGCACATGAAGCGGCTCGCCAGCCATAACGCCGACGCCCAGCCGCTGCTGAAGGAACTCGAATGGATGGGCAGCGTGGAAAAATTCGTGCTGGGCAGGGGCGGCGCGGACGCGCCGATCAGGCTCTATGCGGACGAGGACAGGATCAAGGCGCTGCTCAAGTACTGGGACGAGGACAACCAGCGGCACCAGCGCGCGTTCGCCGCGATCGCCTCCTACGTGCCGGAATTCCGCGATCCGTATGCGCAGGCGCTGTCCCACCTGCGCAAGCTGCAAAGCGACGACGCGGTGTACTCGGTGGCGATCGAGCGCCTGAAGGGCGCCATCGACAGCGAGCTCGCCCAGGACCGGCCGCAGGCGCTGGAAGCGGTGCTGAACGAGTACGCGCAGAAGTACCCGCGCATCGGCGGGCTGGAGCTGGTGCGGCAGGATGCGCGGCGCTACGGCGAGATCCTGAACGACGTGCGCGGGCGTAACCTGGGGCCGCTCGTCACGCGCTGGTCCGGCGCGAAGCTGGCCACGCCGCCGTTCCAGGCGCGCTTGCGCGCGCTGCAGGCGAGCGACAGATTTCCGCCGCCGGAGGTGGCGCGCCAGTACCAGGCGGTTTCCGCCGCCTGGCGCGGCGGCGATACCGGCAGCGCATTCGACGGCCTGCAGAAAATGACGTCCGGCGCCTGGGGCGATGCCGCCGCGAAGGAGCTGGAGCGCAAGAAAACCATCGCCGGCCAGTTCGCCCAGTTGCAGAAGGCGCGCGGCGGCGCGGGCTACGACGAGCGGCTGCTCGCGTTCTACGGCGCGCTCGACCCCGGCGAGGACGTCCATTTCATGCGCGCGGTGGAGCCGGACATCGCCGCCAACAAGGGCAAGGCGGTCGAGCGCGCGCAGCAGCTGCTGAAAGGCGCGCAGGCGCGCTGGCAGCAGTACCGCGACAACGGCCGGATCGAAAGCGAGCAGCGCGTCGAAAGCAATATCTCGAACGGCTTCCGCAGCCAGGCGCGCCTGCTGACCGAGGCCGAATCGCAGGCGCGCCAGGGGCTGCTGGTCTACACCCGGCTGCGCATGGAGCAGCCGCCCGACGCGCGCAAGCTGTACGACGACATTCACGCCGAAGCGGAGCAGCAGCGCAAGTCGCTGCAGGAATTGCGCAACGTGCTGGCGCCGAACGTGTTGAAGAGCAAGCTGGCGCTGGTCGGCGGAGGAGAGGGCGATGGCGGACAAGGCCAACCGGCTCAAGCCGCTGACTGAGGCGCTGGAAGACCACAGCGCGGAAGGCATCGCGATCCTGAGCGCCGAGCCGTGGCGCTTCACGCATGCGGTGGTGCTGACGATGATGGCGCTGGTGCTGACGGCGTTGGTGTGGTCGTTTTTCGGGCATGCCGACGTGATCGTGTCGGCGCCGGGCTCGCTGCAGCCGGAATCCGAGGTGCGGCGCTTCTACACGCCGGTCGACGGCGAGCTGGCCAACCTGTACATCGCCGAAGGCCAGCCGGTGTCCAAGGGCGACGTGCTGGCCCGGCTCAACGCGCGCGGCGCGATCGAGGCCGCCACCAACGCGCTGCAGGCGCAGCTGAAGCTGGAGGATGCGCTGCGCGAATGGAAGGAGTTCCCGGAAAAGAAGGCGCTCATGGAGCGCAAGATCGCCGCGCTCAAGCAGGCGATCGAGGTGGAGCAGTACCAGCACGAGAAGCGCATCGCGGAGGGCACCGGCAAGCTGGCCGAAACCCAGCGCGCGCAGCTGCAGGAAGCGCGCACCGCGGTCGAGGACGCGCGGCGCGCGCGCGACGCCGCCAGGAGCGAGGCCGACAAGTATGCGCGCCTGCTGGCGCTGCCCGGCGGCGGCGGGGTGTCGCAGCTGCAGGCGGAGGGCAAGAAGAATGCGCTCCTGGCCGCCGAAAACGGCTTGCGTGCGGCGCAGGCCCGGCTGGCGGAACTGTCGGCGCGCCAGAGCATGGAATTCAACCAGGCCAAGGCGCAGCTGGAAACCAGTGGCCAGGAACTGACCAAGCTGCAGCTGCAGTACGACGCCGCCACCAAGGAGATCGCGAATACCGAGGAAAAGCTGCGGCTGCAGGTGCAGACCGCGCGCCTGGTGGCCGATGCCGCGGCCCGGATCAGGTTCGAGAACATCGACAAGGACAACTTCCTGCTGATCGTGGCGCCCGCCGACGGCGTGATCACCGACGTCACCTCCACCCAGCAGGGCGACAAGATCCAGGCCAACACGCCGCTGGGCGGCATCGCGCCCAAGGATGCGCGTCCGGTGCTGAAGATCGAGATCGCCGAGCACGACCGCGCCTTCCTGCGCGAAGGGCTGCCCGCCAAGCTCAAGTTCAATGCCTTTCCCTACCAGCGCTACGGCCTCATCAACGGCACGCTGGCCTACATCTCCCCGGCCGCCAAGCCTTCGCCGCAGACCAAGCAGCCGGTGTACGAGGGGCGCGTGACGCTGGAGCGCAACTACTACGAGGTGGGGGACATCAAGTATCCGCTGCGCTACGGGATGACCGCCACCGCCGAGATCGTGGTGCGCGAACGGCGGCTGATCGACCTGGCGCTCGATCCGTTCCGGCAGATTGGCGGGTAGGGAAGCAGTCACGCACGCCCAGCGCCGGCCGGCCAGGCCATCCGCCCGGATGTCAGCAGGCGCGCGCAGTCGTCCGCCGGCACCGGCGGGGAAAACAGGAAACCCTGCACCTCGTCGCAATGCTGGGCGGCCAGGAATTGCAGCTGTTCCGGCGTCTCGATGCCTTCCGCGACGAGTTCCATGCCCAGCCTGTGGCCCATGTCGATGATGGCCGCGGTGATAGCCCGGTCGTCGGCATCCTCGGGAATGCCGCGAATGAAGGCGCGGTCGATCTTCAGGATGTCGGCGGGGAGCTGCTTGAGCGAGTGCAGCGACGAGTAGCCGGTGCCGAAATCGTCCACCGCGACGCGAAACCCCAGGCTCTTCAATTCCTTCAGCGCCGCGCCGATGCCGGGGTCTGCCTGCAGCGCCGATTCGGTGACCTCGACATCGATTCCGTAGCCATCCATGGGCTGATACCGTTCGAGCGTCTTGCGCAGTCCGGCGGCGAAGCCGGGCCGCCTGAGCTGGCGCGCCGACAGGTTGACCTCGACCCGGACCGGCGGCACCCCGGCCCGCCGCCATTGTTGCACCTGCGCGCAGGCGTTCTCGAACACCCAGTCGCCCAGCAGTTCGATCAGATTGCTTTCCTCCGCCACCGGGATGAAACGCAGCGGCGAGAGCATGCCGCGCTGCGGCGAGTTCCAGCGCAGCAGCGCTTCGAGACCGGCGATGCGCGCGTCCGCCAGGCTGACCTGCGGCTGGAAGTACAGCAGCAGTTCGCCGCGCCGCAGCGCGTCGCGCAAGCCGCGGTCGATCTCCAGCACCTCGTTCGCCTTCTGCGTCATCGACGGCGTGTAGAACTCGAAGCAGTTCCTGCCCCTGTCCTTGGCCGCATACAAGGCGATATCGGCGGACTTGTACAGCGTCTCCTTGTCGTCGGCATCATCCGGAAAGACGCTGATGCCGATGCTGACCGAGGTGCTCAGCGTGTGTGCGCCGACCGCGATCGGTTCCGCGACGGCATGGATGATCTTGCGCGCCAGCGAGGCCGCATCTTCCAGCCGCTCCAGCTCGCCGATGAGCACCGCGAACTCGTCGCCGCCCAGCCGGGCGACCGTATCTTCCCCGCGCACGCTGCGCTGCAGGCGCGCAGCGACCGTTTCGAGCAGCCGGTCGCCGGCGTCATGGCCGAGCGTGTCGTTGATCAGCTTGAAGCGGTCCAGGTCGAGCAGCAACAGCCCGACCGCGCAGCCCCGGCGCCGCCCGTGGTGCAGCGCGTGGTCGAGCCGGTCGTTGAACAGCAGGCGGTTCGCCAGGCCGGTCAGGGTGTCGTGGTAGGCCAGCATGAGCAGCTGCTGTTCCGTATCCTTGATGGTGGTGATGTCGGAAAAGACCGAGATGTAGTCGGTGACCTTGCCGGAATCGTCTTTGACCGCCGTGATGTTCTGCCAGGTCGGGAACAGTTCGCCCGACTTGCGGCGGTCCCAAATTTCGCCCTGCCAGTTGCCGTTGCGCTCCAGCTCGGTCCACAGCGTCTCGTAGAATTCGTCGTCCTGGCGCCCCGACTTGAGCATGCGCGGATTCTTGCCGATGACTTCTTCCGGCCGGTAGCCGGTGATGTCGGAAAAGGCGCGGTTCACCGCGGTGATGGTGCCGGCGCCGTCGGTGATCAGGATCGCTTCCCTCGTGTGTTCGAACACGGCGGCTGCGCGCCGCAGCTCCTTCTGCGCTTGCGCCAGCTTGGTGACGTCGAATACCGTGGTGCGGCTCAGCACGAAGTCGCCGTTCTCGTCGAACAGCGCCGATGCATTGAGCAGCACCGGCATGATGCTGCCGTCCTTGCGCACCATTTCCAGCTCGATGTTGCGCAGCTGCTTTTTTTCCATCAGTTCGCGGAACTTGCGCAGGTAGAGTTCCCCGCTGCTTGCCGTCAGCAGGTCCGCCATGCTGCGCTTGCCCACCAGTTCCTCGCGCGTGTAGCCGAGCCACTCCAGCTCGGTGTTGTTGATCTTTACGACGATCAGATTGCGGTCCACCGAATGGTAGCCGCAGGGCGCGTTTTCATAGAGGTCGTTGATTTCCTCGGCATGCTTTTCCAGCTGCCGCTGGATGCGCTTGCGCTCGCTGATGTCGCGTACCAGCGCCATCCAGCGCCCGTCCGGCAGGACCCGGGCGCTGACCTCGGTCTGCAGGTAGCTGCCGTCCTTGCGCCGCAGCTGCCACTCGGCGACGTCCACATGCTCCGCTTCCTGCACGAGGTATTCCTTTACCCGCGCCAGGCGTTGGGCGTCTGCCAGCGGAATCAGGTCGGTGACGTGCTTGCCGACCAGTTCGTCGCGGCTGTAGCCGAGCATGCGGCAGGCATTGATGTTGACGTCGATGTACCTGCCGTCGCGGTCGGCGATGAAAATGCCGTCCGACGCATTGTCGAACAATTGCCTGAAGCGTTCTTCGCTTTCCTTCAAAGCCCGCTCCGCCGCGCGGCGCCGGCTGGTGTTGCGCCCCCGGGCCTGATTGGCCGCAATGCGCCGCAGCGACTCCTGCAGCGTGCGCTGCTCGCCGCTGTTTTCGAATGCGGCGAGCAGGCACTGGCTGCCTCCTTCGCCGCAGGGAGCGGCCGACAGGTCGAGGTGGACCCAGACGCTGGCGCCATCCTTGCGGATGCAGCGCTGTTCGCGGCGCAGGGAGGAAATCTCCCCCGCCAGCAGGCGCTTGTGCAACTGGCGGACTTCATTCCGCTCATCCGGATGGACCAGGTCGAAATAGCCCATCCCGACCAGTTCCTTGTCCGCATAACCGAGCAGTTCGCAGCACGAGCGGTTGGCATCGAGAAGCTTGCCGTCCCGACCGATCTGCGCCAGGCCGATACTGGTGCGCCCGAACAGCTCGCGATAGCGTTGCACGCTCTTGCGCAAGGCTTCTTCGGCCTGTATGTGGTGCGCAAGTTCCTGCTTCAAGCGAGTGGCTTCCGCAGTCAGCGCATCGATTCTGGCCTGTAGCGTCGTTTCCATGTGGGCTGCCTGTTTGGAAGTTTTGCGGTTGGACCATGCATCCTTGCGAAGGTGCGAAGGTGCGAAGGTGCGAAGGTGCATGTCCGGCCGATGTCGCGATGACATACCAAGGCGCCCCAGGTGGCGGAATCGCCACATGGGATGACAAAAATATTGCCGAATGGTAAGTTCTCTCCATATGCAATGGATATCCTTTTTGGACATTGCAAAGATAGAAAAAGTGGCAAGCGCAGTCCGGTACGCTGCAGATCGAGCCATTCAATCCGTGTGGAGAGACTTTCATGCCCGTGTACCATCCCGGCACATGCGTGTCATGCGCATGTTTCCTCTGGATTTCCCCTGACTCGCCATGGTGACGCTGACCGACAGCCGCTTTGCCGGCCTGCGCTCGCTGCTGGTGGAAGACATGCCCGCGATGCGGCAAAACATCCGCATGCAGCTGGGCCAGCTGAACATCATGCGGGTCGATCAGGCCGCGTCGCCGGACGAGGCGATCCGGCGCGTGCGCGAGCACAGCTACGACCTCATCGTCTGCGACTACAACCTGAACAAGGAAACCAACGGACAGCAGCTGCTGGAATTCTTCCGCTCGCAGAACCTGCTGCCGCCGTCGGCGCTGTTCATCATGGTGACCGCCGAGAACGACTATGCGCTGGTGGCCAGCGCCGCCGAGTTCCAGCCGGACGCCTACCTGCTCAAGCCGCTCACGGCGGCCAAGATGCAGGAGCGCATACTGCGGCTGCTGGACAGGCAGGAAGCGCTGGCGCCGATCACGGAGCGCATGCAGTCGAAGGATCTGGCCGGCGCCGTCGCGCAGTGCGACCGCGTGCTGGCGCTGCATCCCAAGCTCGTGACCGACGTAATCAAGCTCAAGGGCAAAATGCTGCTGGAACTCGGCAATATCGACGCCGCGCGAGCGGCCTATGGACAGGCGCTCGCCTTGCGCGACGACCTGATCTGGGCCCAGCTCGGGCAGGCGCGCTGCGACATCGCCGCCGGCCGCCTGCCGCAAGCCAAGGCCACGGTGCAGTCGGTATTGGCGCGCAATCCGCGCTACATCGCCGCCTACGACCTGCTGGCGCAGATCGCGCAGGAGCAGGGCAGGGAGGATGAGGTGCTGGATGCGCTGAACCGTTCCAGCCAGATCATCCCGTCCGCGCGGCGCAGCCGGATGGTGGGCGACGCGGCCTACCGGATCGGCGACCTGGAACAGGCAAGGGCGGCGTTCGACAAGGCGATCAAACACACCAGGGGCTCGCTCACCGCGCAGGCCTCGGACCTGCTGGCGCTGGCCCAGGTGCATGTCGATGCGGGCGATGCCGGGCTCGCGCTCGATCTGCTCGCGGACGCGCCGAAAGGCTTGACCGATTCGGACGGATTCGGCGCGGCGCAGGCCGCGCTGCAGGCGCAGGCGCACGCCAGGCTGGGCAACATGGACGCCGCCGAAAAGGCGTTCGACGCGGCGCGCAGCCTGGCCGGCGGCGTGCGCGCGGACAGCGCGACGCTGATGCTGGCCAAGGCGGCATTCGCCGTCGGCCGGGAGCAACAGGGCGCGGAAATCCTGTCGCAGGCGGTGAAGGCGGACCACGAAAACAAGGCGATGCTGTCGCTGGCGCGCAAGGTGCTGGCCGACACCGGGCGCGAAGCGCTGGCGCCGCAACTCATCGACGGCGCGGTGAGCGACGCCGCGGCCATCGTGCGCGAAGCCGAAGCCTTGATGCGCAACGCGCGCCCCGACGAATCACTGGCCAGGCTGGAACAGGCGCTGCAGAGCATGCCGGAGAATACCGGCATGCTGCTGGCCGCGGCCCAGCTGCATCTGCTGTGGATGAGCCAGAAGGGAATGCGGCGCGAATACGTGGCGCGCGTCAACGGCTATCTCGCCAGGCTCGACGCACTGATGCCGGGGAACGAGCGCGTCGCGAAGATGTATCGCTATCTGCGCGAAACGCTGGTCAAGGTTGCCCGGACGAGTTGAGATGGATACCAGCCTGGCCGCCATCATCGTGCATGACATCAAGAACGCGCTGGCGCTGCTGGAGGCCGAACTGCGGGAACTGACGGCCGCGCCCGAGCGGGAGCGCGCGGCGCACGCGCATGCCGCCTGCCTGCTGCTGCAGGAAAAGCTGATCGGTTTTCTCACGCTGTACAAGGCGTCTTCCCAGGGGCTGGCGGCGCAGGTCGATGCCCATTCCCCGCACGACTTCCTGGCTGCGCTGGTGGCGCAGACCGGCTACCGCAAGCCCGGCGTGGCGATTTCGGTCGACACGGCCGGCATGCCGGCGGTCGGCTTTTTCGACGAAAACCTGGTCGCGCTGGCGCTGGAAGCCGGGCTGCAGAATGCGATGCGCTTTGCGCGCTCGCGCATCGAGGTCGGCTGCCGGGCGGAGGCGGGCGGCGTCGTGTTTACGATCCGCGATGACGGCGCCGGGCTGGGCGCAGGCGACGACGCGCCGTCGACCGGGCTCGGCATGAGCCTGTGCAACGCGATCGCCGAAGCGCACTGCCGGTCGGGAAAGAAGGGCGCCGCCTGGCTGTCCGATCATCCGGACGGCGGCGCGCTGTTCGAACTGCGGTTGCCGTGATGCGAGCCGTGCTTATTGCCCGACCCGGAACTCGATGCGCCGATTGCGCCGGCGCCCTTCCTCGGTGGCGTTGTCCGCCACCGGCCGCTCGGCGCCCATGCCGCTGGCGGCGATCGATTCAGGCGCGATTCCCCTGGCGACCAGATAGGCCTTGACCGAGCCGGCGCGCGCCCGCGACAGGGCGAGATTGCGCGCGGCGCTGCCGACGTTGTCCGTGTGGCCGACGATTTCCACCTTTTTCGGGCGCGTCTGTTTCAATGCTTCGGCCATTTCGTCGAGGATCGTCTTGCCGGACTCAACCAGCAGCGCGCTGCCGGGTTCGAATTCGATCACGCGATTGCCCAGCGCCCGGTCCAGCACCGCTTGCGCCGCGCCCGATACGCGCAAGCCGTTCTTCACCACATAGGCCGGGTTGAGCGCGCCGGCGACGTCGCTGGCGATCGACTGCCGCAGCGCGTCGCTGGCGACTTCGCCGCGCAGCGCCACCGTCGTGCCTTCGATTTCCAGCTGGCCCTTGCCGATCGCTTTCAGGTTCTGCGTCATCAGGCCGGTCACATGACTGCCCCAGTCCGGCGGAGCGGCAACGCCGCCGACACTGATCCGGTCGACCACCTTGCCGCTGCCGTACAGTTCGCGCAGCTTGCCGAGCAGGGCCGCCTTGGTCGCCTCGTCCGGCACGGCGCCGGAAATCACCACGCTTCCGGACGCGGCGGGCGAGGATTGCGCATGGCTGGGAAGGGCGGCGGACGAAACCGCTGCAACGGCCGCGCAGGCGCGCATGGCGCGCAATAACTTGGCAGGAATCATGATCGGGTCGATAAGTCGGGGCTGTGCAGGTGCGATGGAAACAGGTTAACCGGCGAATCCCTGACGGAAGGTCTCCGCCAGCTGATGCAGCGTCAATGCGCCGTGTTCGAGATAACTCGACAGCTTGAAGGTGGCGGCGTCGCGCGCCGCGCACTCTTCCACCCAGGCCGCCTGGGAAACGTCGATGAAAAGTTCATCTGCCGCGTCCGGCTCGAACAAGGCATGAAACACGGCCGGCGAGGTGCCGTTGAAGGTGATGAGCAGCGTCGGCCTGCCCTGGCGGCGGCAGGAGAACACGCTCAGTTCGAAGTCGGCGCGCGGCAGGAAGGTGCAGACGAGGTCCAGCCACCATGCCTTCACGGCAGAAGCCAGCGCCGGCTCGGACGGCAGCGGCAGCGCCAGCCCCCGCTGCGGCGCGATCGCGTAATTGGTCAGGACCGGTTGCAGCAGATAACCGGCGGCCAGCACCATCTGGCGCAGCGTGGCGTGTGCGTCGCTCAGCGCCAATGCGCGCGCCAGGGCGGCCACGCTGGTGTGGTGCAGGAACCGTGCATAGGCGGCGCGGCATTTGCCTTGGTCGGGGTCGACCTGCAGCGCAATCTCGCTAAGCGCGGCCAGCGCGGCCAGGGCGGCGCCGGCGTCACCGCCCGCGGCCGCCTGCTGCGCCAGGGCGCGCTGACGGCTGGCGTGGCCCTCCATGACGAGCGGACTGAGCGGCAGGAACGCGAGCGCGTCATCGATTTCGAACAGGGTGGCGGCGATGAAGGGAAAGCGGCGCGCGGAGGCGTCGCCGCTGGGGACCAGCGAGCCGCGAATGGCATGTTTCCTGCGCGTGCCGAGGAACAGGAAATCGATCGGGCCCGCGCTGTCGTAACACGCTTTCCAGGCCGGATTGGCGATCAGCAGTTCCATGCCCTGCGCCGCCCAGCTGTCGATCAGCTCGATGATGCGGGTGCCCGATGCGCTTTTGACAAAATCCCCGCGCGACGGAATTTTCCCGAAATAGAGGGAGCTGGGATTGCGCGGCTGTATTGCCGTGATTGCGACCATGATGTGTCTCGTCGATGAAGGGTTATGCCTCAGCCCGCCGTGCCGACCACGGTCGCCGGCAATTGCACGCCGCGCAAGCCGTTGTCGGCCGCACCGCCCGCCGCGCCGGCGCGGGCATCGCTGATCAGGCGGAAATTGACGCTCACCCGGTAGCCGCCGTTGGACCAGCTCATCGCAAACAGACCGTTGTCGAGGCGCTTGCGCTGCGCCGCATCGATCAGCTTTTCCAGCCCGAACCGGCCGGGGAAGTCGGCGATCTCGACCGTGGTGCCGTCGGCGGCCAGCGCGGTGATCCTCGCGCCCGGCAGCCCCTTGGGCGAGGGCCAGATGAAGCCGGTCCATTCCTGCTGGCCGTTGCGGTAGCGCAGGATCTGGCCGTCGATCTCGATGGCGTATTCGACCAGGCCGGGCGCCGGGACCGGCTGCAGCTGGAAGCTGGTTTGCGGCTGCGCTTGCGACGGCACGGCCGCTGCGGCGCCGAGCGGGGCGACGAAGCGCGCCAGGCCGGAGGCGAATGCGGGGTTCAGGCGCACGCCCATGTCGGCCCAGGTGCGGGCGCTCAGCGTGTCGCCGCGGCGCACCACCAGCGGCCCCAGGCTCGCCTGCACGAACTTCGCCACGGCGCCTTCCGGGCCGAACACCTGCGCGATCTCGGCCGCGGTCGCTTCCACCCGCGCGCCGGGAGCAAAGGGGTACTTGGCGCCGAGCGACCGCCCGAACGGCCCAGCCACCTGCGCCGCCCAGGTGCGGTTCAGTTCCTGCTCGGCCGCCGGCACGATCGCGGCAAACGCCTGCATCAGCGGGCGCACCAGCAAGGGCCGGATGGTGGCGCGTTCGGCATCCGGCATGCCGGTCAACATGCTCTCGTCGACGTATTTGAGGGCATCGGCCAGCTCCGAATCGCTGCCTTCCAGCGTGGCCTGCATCAGTTGCCGGCTGCCGGGGCCGGCATCGCCGGCGTTCTTGATCTGATTGAAACGCGTGCGTACCTTGGAAAGTTGCGCGAGGTAGCCGTTCAGCAGCGAGGTGTCGCCGTTGCCGCCGCGCGCCGCGGCCAGGCCGGCGATCGCCGAGAATGCGCGGCCGATCATGCCCAGCTGGAGTTCGCCTTCCTTGTCCGTGTTCGGGATGACGTTGAGCTGCGGCGCCTGGCGCAGCACGGCGCTGCGGAACCATTCGAGCGCGCCGCGGCGCGCGTTCTGCAACCCCTGGTTGGCGAGCGACGGATTGTCCCAGGAGGTTTCCTTGTACAAGGTTTGCATCAGCGTGCGAAGCGGCGAAGCGGCCGGGTCGCCGAGACGGTTCATGGCGGCTGCCGCCGTATCGAAGTCCGGGAATTCGGCGACGCTGATGCCTTGCATGAACTTCTTCCATTCGGCGATGTATTCCGTCTTGTACATGCGGACCAGCTCCTTGCGGATCTGCTCCGGGCTGCCTTCGAGCGACAGATCGTCGCGCGCGGTCGTCTTCAGCACCCAGTCGGCGCTCTGCAGCGCGCCGCTGCTGGCTTCCCTGATCGCGCCCTCGACGAACTGTTCCCAGGCGGCGCGGGTGAAGGCGCCGGGGATCGCATGGCTGCCGGCGACCAGCTGCTTGTTCTGCTCGCCGACCACGGCCGCCACCGTGATGGCCGGGAAACGGGTCGATGCGCGCATCTTGATTTCGCTGTACACGCGTTCGCGCGCCGGCGTGCCCTTGACCGCCAGCCGTAGCGTGTCGCGCGCCTGGTCGACCAGCGCCAGCTTGTTTTCGATCAGCGGGAAATCCGGTTCCTGCGCCTGGGACAGGTAGAAGCCGATCAGCTTTTCGGCATGGCGGATCACCTGCTCGCGCGGCGCATTGCCGCGATTGGCCTCCAGCCAGCCGCGCCAGAAACGGGTAAGCTGGTCGCTCAGATGGCCGCTGTCGATGCGTTCGCGGCTGGCCAGCATCAGGTAGGTTTTCAACGCGTTATAGGCATCCTCCGGATCGCTCGGGGACAGGTCCTGGTAGGGCGATGACGCGGCGCGCCCGGCCGCTGCGGCGTCCGGCGCGGGTGCGCCCTGAGGCGCGCGCGCGGCCGCCTGCAGCTTGCCGCCGTTGGCGCTGACTTCGGCCAGGAAGCGTTCCAGGCTGGCGGCAACGGGCTCCAGCATCACCTGCTGCAGGCCGCGGAAGTATTCTGCGCGCAGCCGGCGTTCGATGCGCTCTCCCTGGTACAGCCCGAAGCCGAGGGCCAGCGGCTTGTCGTCGCGGTAGCGCCGCAGCTGCTCCAGCCGGTCCTGCAGGATCGCCAGCGCCTGCAGCCGGGATGCCAGGCCGGCGCCCGCCTGCTGCACCTTGACCGCATTCTCCAGGTCGGCGCGCACGTTGGCCACATACTGGCGATTGCTGACGTAGGACCAGCTCCAGCCGCCGAGCAGCAGGCCGAGCAGCAGCACGGCGCCGAAAAAACCGAGCTGGCGCGCCAGCAGCTTGTTGCGGCTGGCGTACTGGCGCACCAGCTTGCGGTCGGCGAAGATCACCGAGGAAAACAGGTTTCTGAGGAAGAAGCCGGTGCTGGAACTGACGCTGGCCGCCATGCGCCGGCCGGCGGACAGGCCGAACTGCTGCACCACGCGCTGTCCGGCGGCGTGCGTGGCGACGCCTTCCTGGATCGCGCTGGTGAAATAGAAACCGCGGAAGACCGGCTTGAACTGGAACGGGTTTTCCTCGAACAGGGTGGCGATGAACATGCGCAGGTGCGGGCGGATGCCGACGAATTCCATCGGAAAGGTGAGCACGCCCGGACCGAGCGGCTGGCCGCGGTTGAGCGACATGCGCGTGGTGCCGAGTTCCTTGAGGCCTGCGGCCAGCGTATCGAAATGCTGGTCGAACAGCGCCACCGCATTGGCTTGTCCGTCCATGTCGTAGGGCAGGGTGGCGCCCCACACCCGGCTGCGTTCCTCGGCGTCGGCATCCTCGAAAAAGTCGACGAAGCCGGCGATCAGGTCGACCTTGGTGAACATGACATAGACCGGCGCGAACAGCTCCAGGCGCTCGGTCAGTTCCTGCACGCGCTGGCGCAGCTGCTTGGCCAGGTTGATCGTCGCTTCCGGCCGGCTGCCGGTCAGCTCGGCGATGCTGGCGACGATCACGATGCCGTTGATCGGCGCCTTCGGCCGGTATTTGCGCAGCAGGTCGAGAAAGCCCAGCCACTCGCTGCGGTCTTCCTCGTGCACCGCATAACGCCCGGCGGTATCGAGCAGGATGCCCTCGGTGGTGAAGAACCAGTCGCAGTTGCGCGTGCCGCCCACGCCCTGGATCGCCTGGCCGCCTTTGTCCGAGAACGGGAAGTTCAATCCGGAATTGAGCACCGCGGTGCTTTTCCCGGCCGCCGGATTGCCGATCACGATATACCACGGCATCTCGTACAGGGCAGCCTTGCCGCCGGTTTGCCCCAGCTTGGAACCCTTGATGGTCTTGATCGCGTCGAGCAGGCGCTTGCGCAGGATTTCCACCTCCTGTTTCCTGCCGGCGGGCGCCGCCTTCACCGCCAGTTCCGCCTGGCTCTCGAACATCTGCTCCATCGCACCGGCGGCGCGCCGCTCCCGCTGCCAGGCCATGAACCGGTAGCCGGTCCATGCCAGACTGGCGAGCGCCAGTGCCAGAAAGAGCCATCCCGGCGCGACATGAAGCAGCGAGCCGGCCAGGTAGATGGCGGCCAGCGCCAGCATCAGTCCGATCGCCGGGATGGTGCGCGTGTCTTTGAGGAAGTCGAAAATCCTAGTCATTGAAGCAGTCCGTTGTCAGGGGAGCCGGCCGGTCGTGCCGGTCAGGCATCGTGCGCCGGGAGCAGGATCGCGGCGGCGCGCTCGGTGGCATGGCTTACGCTGCACAGAAGTACCGGATGTTGAGTTTCCAAGGTGCGCTGTACTGCGGCACTCAGGACGCCAAGTGCGGAGGCGGCGCCGAGATGGCCGCATGCCTCGTTGACGGCCAGCCGGTTCCGGATCGCATCGAGGTGCGGCGCATGGTTCGTCATGGCCCCGCAGCATTCCAGTATTCGGTCCGGACGATGGTCGGCGTCGCACACCACAGTGCCGATCGCTCCGGGCGGCACGCCGGCATCTCGCAGCGTCTCGCGCACCGCATCATCCAGCGCCGCATGCGACGGTTTGCCGTGCGTATCCGCGGAGTCTTCCCGCATCCGGAAGGCGGCGCCGGCCAAGTGGCATGCCGGTGGCGCAGCCAGCGCGGATAGCGCGGCGTCATTGGCGCACAGCACGGCGAAAGCGCCTTCGCCGGCCATCAGGCCGTTCTGGCAGCGCGTGCCGAACAGGCGCGCGGCAGACTGCCAGTTTTCGAGCACGCTCGGGCACAGCGCGCTGTCGCATGCCAGCAGCAGCAGGAATTGCGGGCTGTCGCCTTCCTGCGATCGACGCCTGAAGCTGTCCAGCAGGGCGAATGCCGCGCTACCGTCGCTTGCCGCCACCAGTTCGACGTTGCGATTCGCGGCGGCGGGCAGCGGCAACAGTTCGGACAGGTAGTCGAGGGCAAGCTGCCTTTCGCGCCGCGAGAAGGCGGCCGGCGCGATGAGCGCGACATCCAGCTGGAACGGCGCAGCCGGCGCCGGCCGGGCAGGTGCGCCGCGCAGGGTAGCGCCGTTTTCGTCGTATGCCGCGCCATGCCGCTCCATGGCGTCGGTCAGCATGGCCCAGCCGTATTCCAGTTGATCGGCCAGCATGTCCAGTAGCGCCAGTGACCGGAGGAAGGCGGCGCGCCACTCCAGGGTATCGCCCGGAAGGGGCGATGCCCGCATCAGCCATTGCGCCGCAGGCGTCGTATCGAGGCCGTCAACTCTGGCGGACAGGAGCGGGAAGCCATCCTCGTCGCTCAGTTCCGGATCCGGACGTGGACGCATGCGCCGCTCGGCGAGCGCCTGCGCCAGCTGCTCGACGCTCGCAGCGCCGCCGGCGACCGCCCAGGCGTTCAGGATGGGCAGCATCAATCGGGGCAGGGGGGCGGGAGGCGCGGAGGATGGCGCCGCGGCGGCTGCAGGAGCGGCCTGAGCCGACATCGGCGCGGACCGGCCGGCACGCCGCTTCGCCAAGGCGATGCCGGCCAGCGCCAGGCAGGGCAGCGCAACGAGGAAGAGCGCAATGTCCCATCCGGTCACGACGCGCTGGGTGGCCTGCCACCAGTAAATGACAACAGCCCAGATCAGCGTGATCAGGAGGAGAAAAATACTGGCCCATCGCGCAAGCGCGCGCAGTTTTCCTGTCGAAACAGCAGGGGTGGACATCGGAAAAATTAACGAACAGAAATATGGATCGGAAGGATGGATGCCTGGCCGGCATCAAGCGCGACTCACTCTTATTCACTGCCCGTGACGAACTGCCCGGAAATGAGCACGGCACCGCAGGCGGTGACGTCGCCATGGCGCGCCGCCGGGCTGCCGTCGATGATGACTGTCGGATCGCCGCTGACAATGACGGTCGTCCCGCCGTGGCCCCTGCGCGGACAGGTCACCTGGTCGCCGACGCGGGCGATGCGTTTGCCGTTGCTATCCGTGGTTGCCGCACCGCTGATGACGGTGCCGCCATGGTCGGTCTGGTCGCCGGTTACGATGAATGGTTTCGGCATGACTTTCTTTTCAGAATTATTGTCTTTAAATCAATTAATTGAATGATAACAAATAATTGACTTATTGATAATAATTTCCTTGGCGTTGTCCCAACATGCCGGGTTTTCTAAGCTCGACATGGCCGAAATCCATCAGTTGCCAGCGACCGCCCCAGACCAAGCCGACCGATTCGGCATACTTCCCGTAAAGGCGGTAGCCTTCCATCGCCCAGGCATCCTTTTCGGAAATCACCAGTTTGCCGTCACGTAGAAAGGCGCTGTCGGCGGCCAGACCATACTGGTGAAAACTCTGGTAAGCGCCGGCATGGGTCACCTGGGGGCCGAGGCGTGCCAGTTGCGCCTGGCGCTCGGGGCTGCGGTAACCTTCGAGTAAGGCCATCGGATAGCCGTGACCGGCCATCAGCCGGTATACCGTCAGCAAGCGCTGGCGAAATTCGCTGTCGAGCAATGCCCATTCCCGGCTGGCGCTGGCGATTTCCGGCCGTCCCGATCCTGGTTCAACGTTAAGAAATATTTCTGGCGGCAAAGGCGGCGGCGGAACAAGTTGTTCCCCACGCAATAGCGCGGCGACCACTGTGGCGGATGGCTCCGGTGTATCGGCATAACCCTCCAGCGTGCTGTGCATGGAGAAAAACAATGCGAGAAGAGGCGGCAGGAGCAGCATGGCGAGGGTTCCCAGCGCGACAGATTTACGGCGCCGGATCGCTTGCACTGCGGATTGGACGGCTGAACGCAAGCGGGAAAATGCCTGGGATGCCGAAGCAAATACATTTCTGACTAGTAATTCTGCGCGGATGCTCAATATTCCGAGGGCGGCGGCAAGCCGGCCGCGCCACAGCCGGCGCCGCTCGCTGTGCATCACCGCCCAGCCGCCGGCGGCGACGACACCGCCGTACATCGCCAGCAGAAGGACGAAAAAATGTTCTTCAGTCATGGTTGCATTCAGACATACACAATTGTCAAACATGCAAAATAGAATGTTATTATAAAGACAATTGTGTGCCGTTCTGGTCAGAGCGAACGATTGTTTTTGTGTCAGGCAACCAATGAAAGCGAAAACTACGGGAAATACGGGGAAGCATGTGGCAGGAAGGCCTTCGCTCTACAGCTTCAACAGCCTTGTCCGCGATTCGGGTGAAATATTCAGCATTCTCGACGCGCTGGAGCCGCGCCGGCGCAAGAGCGCGGCCTGGTGGCGTGCAGCGTTGCTGGCGCTGGTCGCCATGCTGGCCGGTGCGCTATACCTGGCCGGCAGGGATATCGATTTGTACCGGCTTTGGTCGCCGGCGGCGTCAAGCGAGCTTGAACTCGGCCGTACCGTGATCGAGCAACAGGCGCCGGAGCCCGTTCCGGCCGTGACAGCCGCGTCCGAAGGCGCGCCGGCCGCCGCGCCAATCGTCGTTGAAGCAGCGTTGCAGCACACCGGGTTGCAAGTGGATACGCCAGGCACGCCGAAAGACGAGGCAGCCCCGGCGGTAAAGGCGGCCATCGCGGATCCACCGGCGCCGGCTTCCTCGCAGGGCGCACAGGCTGTCGTATCCGCGCGCAAGCAGGAATCCAGGCCATTGCAGCCGGCGCCGGCCAGTGGTGCTTCTTCGGCGCAGCGCGCGGGAAAGGACAGCGATGTGGCCCTGATCGCCGCCCTGGTGGCCCATGTATCGCATGCCGAAGCCGGCGGCAAGGAGGCCGGAAAAAGCGGCCCGAAGGCGGCGCGGGCGCGCGCCGAGCCGGCGATTCGCAAGGAGCGGCCCATTGAGTCGAGCCGCGACATCGTCGTGCGCAACGATGAGGATACGACCGAGGCGCTGGTGGCGCGCTGCCGTGCGCTCGGCCTGATCGAGGGCGAGTTGTGCCGCCTGCGCATCTGTTCCGGCCGCTGGGGAATCGACGCCGCCTGCCCCGGCACGCCCGCCGGCGACGGGCGGCTAGAGCCATTTCGGCCTGACTGTGCCGAGTGAGCCCGAGGCGATTTGCCTGCGGAACAAGGGGCCCGCCGAGGGGCGCGACAACGCGACATGGCAGGGCCATGGCAAGGAGGAGCAACGCAGTGCCGCAGGCAAAGCGTCCGGGATCGACGGTACAGTCAGGCCGAAATGGCTCTA
>OFCW01000159.1_pt1 | contig 25951 bp, 22 predicted proteins | sample 1520951 | NCBI WGS metagenome assembly OFCW01 (sample SAMEA4349680, study PRJEB24078) | microbial mat metagenome | biome: Terrestrial Biome; feature: Habitat; material: Microbial Mat | place: India | collected 2012-06-12 | depth 10 m | reverse complement strand
CCTGCAGGTGATGGACACCGCCGCCTTCGCCCTGTGCCGCGACCACGGCATCCCGCTGCGGGTCTACGACCTGTCGGTGCCGGGCAACCTGATGGGCATCCTGCGCGGCGAGCCGATCGGCACCCTGGTCCGCGCCCGCCGCTGACCGCGGCCGCCGCACCCCGACCCCGCGAAGGGCCGCGCACGCGCGGCCCTTTTTCGTGCCTTGCCGCCGCGCCCGGGGCCAGGGATGGCATTACCCGTATAATCGGCCGATTCGGCTCCACCAGGAAACACGGCGATGATCAACGAAATCAAGCAAGACGCGCAGGCACGCATGGCCAAGAGCATCGAGGCCCTGCGCCACAACCTCGTCAAGGTCCGCACCGGGCGCGCCTCCACCGGCCTGGTCGACTCGATCAGGGTCAGCGCGTACGGCAGCGAGGTCCCGCTGTCGCAGGTGGCCGCCGTCTCCGTGTCCGACGCCCGCTCCCTGGTCATCCAGCCCTGGGACAAGGGCATGGTCGGCCCGATCGAGAAGGCCATCCTCGGCTCGGACCTGGGCCTGACCCCCAACACCGCCGGCACCACCATCCGCCTGAACCTGCCGCCGCTGACCGAGGAGCGCCGCCGTGAGCTGGCCAAGGTCGTGGCCGGCGAGGGCGAGGACGCCAAGGTCGCCATCCGCAACATCCGCCGCGACGCCAACCAGAAGGTCAAGGACCTGCTGAAGGAAAAGCAGATCAGCGAGGACGACGTGCGCCGCGCCGAGGACGAGATCCAGAAGATCACCGACAAGGCGATCAAGGACGTCGACGAGGTGGTCAAGGCCAAGGAACAGGAACTGATGGCGGTCTGAGCGGTCTGCCATCCGCATGACCCTCATGTCCGCCCCAGAACGCACCCCGGTCCCCCGCCACCTTGCCGTCATCATGGACGGCAACGGCCGCTGGGCCAAGAAGCGTTTCCTGCCGCGCGTTGCGGGGCATGTCAAAGGTGTCGAACTGGTGCGCGAAATGGTTCGTGCCTGCCTGGAGCGGGGCGTCCAGTATCTGACGCTGTTCGCCTTCTCCTCGGAAAACTGGCGTCGCCCCCAGGAAGAGGTTTCGCTGCTGATGCAACTGTTCGTCAAGGCATTGGAGCAGGAAGTCGACAAGCTGGACAGGAATGGCGTCAGGCTGCGTATCGTCGGCGATTTGTCGCGCTTTGATCCGCACCTGCAGACCCTCATCCGCAAGGGCGAGGAAAAGACGGCCGGCAATACGCGTCTGGATCTGACCATTGCGGCCAATTATGGCGGGCGTTGGGACATCATGCAGGCCATCAATCGCATGCTGGCTTCGCAGCCGGAGAAGCGCAGCGGCTGGCAGGAAGCCGATCTCGAACCCTACCTGTCGATGAGTTTTGCACCGGAGCCGGATCTGTTTATCCGGACCGGGGGCGAAGAGCGCATCAGCAATTTCCTGCTCTGGCAACTGGCTTACACGGAGCTGTATTTCACCCCGACCCTGTGGCCGGATTTCGATACGGCAGAGTTCGACAAGGCCATCGCCTCCTATCAGCAGCGCGAGCGCCGCTTTGGCAGGACCAGCGAGCAACTGACAAACACTCATGCTTAGGACGCGCATCCTGACGGCGCTGGTCATTGCCGCACTGCTGATCCCGGCCATATTCTGGCTGGATGCGTCGCTCTGGGCCCTGCTGACCGCCGTCATCACCGGGATCGCCGGCTGGGAATTCGCCCGTCTCGGCGGTTTACCCAAACCGCTGCAAGTCGTCTATGGCGTTCTGCTCGGGGGGCTTGCCGTAGGGCTGGGGTGCTTGCCCGAGGATCGCTTGCTCAATGCCGGGCATGGCCTGCTCGTCCTTTCAGTGCTGTTCTGGCTCGGCATCGTCCCTTTCTGGTTGCGGGCTCGCTGGCAGGTCAAAGCGCCGGCCACGATGGCTCTGGTCGGACTCCTTGTTCTGCTGCCAACCTGGTATGCACTGATCGCCATTCGTGGCCAGGGGCCTGCTTGGCTGTTCGGGGCCTTGTTGCTGGTGGCACTGGCCGACATTGCCGCCTATTTCTTCGGGCGTGCTTTCGGGCGGCGCAAGCTGGCGCCCAGTATCAGTCCGGGCAAGACCTGGGAGGGCGCCTATGGCGCCATGTTTACGGTGACCCTGCTGGCCTTGTTGACCCAATGGGTGATCGGCGGGCCGGATCCGCTCCGCCTCGTGGCGCTCCTGCTCGCCATGCCGCTGCTGACGCTGGTGTCGATTGCCGGCGACCTGTTTGAGTCACTGCTCAAGCGTCAGGCCGGCCTGAAGGACAGTAGCCAGTTGTTACCCGGCCATGGCGGCGTGCTCGATCGCATCGATAGCCACACGGCCGCACTGCCGCTCATTGCCCTTTTACTGACGGGGCTGGCATGACGCGGTATGGGGTGACCGTCCTCGGGGCGACGGGTTCCATTGGCCAATCGACGCTCGATGTCATTCGGCGCCATCCCGATCGCTACCAGGTTGTCGCGCTGACGGCGCACCGGCAGGTTGAGCGCCTGGTCGCCGACTGCCTCGAATTCAAGCCGCAACTGGCCGTCGTGGGGGATGCCCGAACGGCAGCGCAAGTTGAGGAGCGTCTGGCCGCTGCGGCTTGCCGATGCGAAGTGGCCTGGGGTATGGAGGCGCTGGTGACAGCGGCGACGCTCCCCGAGGCCGACATGGTCATGGCAGCCATCGTTGGGGCGGCCGGACTGGAACCGACGCTGGCTGCGGCCAGGGCTGGCAAGCGCATATTGCTGGCCAACAAGGAAGTGCTGGTCATGGCTGGCGAGCTGTTCATGCACGCCGTACATACGCACGGTGCGATGCTGTTGCCGGTGGATAGCGAGCACAATGCCATCTTTCAATCCTTGCCGGCCGATTTTGCGCGCGGCCTGGCGGCCTGCGGCGTGCAGAAAATTCTCCTTACCGCGTCCGGCGGACCGTTCCGCGACAAGGCATTGAACGAGCTGGCGCATGTCACGCCCGAACAAGCCTGTGCCCATCCGAACTGGGTCATGGGGCGCAAGATTTCGGTCGATTCGGCGACCATGATGAACAAGGGGCTGGAAGTCATCGAGGCGCGCTGGTTGTTCGATGCATCACCCGGGATGATCCAGGTTGTCGTACACCCCCAGAGCGTGATCCATTCGGCCGTGCAATACGCCGATGGTTCGGTAGTGGCCCAGATGGGCAACCCGGACATGCGGACGCCGATCGCCTACGCGATGGCCTGGCCGGAGCGCATAGCAGCCGGCGTCGAACCGCTTGATCTGTTCCGGATTGCCCACCTCGATTTCTATGCGCCGGATTTCGAACGCTTCCGCTGTCTGCAACTGGCTTACGACGTGCTTCATGCCGGCGGCACGGCACCCGCCATTCTCAATGCGGCGAATGAAGTCGCGGTGGCTGCGTTTCTCGATGGCCAGTTGCCGTTTCTCGGGATTGCCCGCCTGAACGAGTCTGTCTTGCAATCGCTGGCCGCAGGGCCGGAGGGCAGTTTGGCTGACGTGGTCGCTGCCGATGCCGAGGCCCGCCACCTCGCAGCCGGCCTGATACGGGAACGTCGTTTCGCGTGAGCGACCTGCCGTTTTATCTGGCTGCCTTTGCAGTCGTTCTGGGCGTCCTGATCGTGGTCCATGAACTGGGCCATTTCCTCGTTGCCCGCTGGTGTGGTGTCAAGGTCCTGCGTTTCTCGGTCGGTTTTGGTCGCGTCCTGTGGCAACGTAGACTGGGGAGGGATGGCACCGAATGGGCGGTCAGCGTTTTTCCGCTGGGCGGCTACGTCAAGATGCTCGATGAGCGGGAAGGGGTGGTGGCCCAGGCTGAACTGCATCGCGCTTTCAATCGGCAGAGTGTCGGCAAGCGTAGCCTGATCGTCGCGGCCGGGCCGCTGGCCAATTTTGCCTTGGCGATTGTGCTCTATTGGCTTGTTTTCCTGCAGGGCAGTCATGAGTTGCTGCCCATCCTGGGGACGCCACCTGCCGGTTCGCCCGCAGCCATGGCGGCCATTTCGAATGGGGAACAGGTGCGTGCCGTCGACGGGCAGCCGGTTGCGACCTGGAACGACCTGCGCTGGCTGCTGCTCGAGAAGGCAGTTGATCACGAAGCGGTCGACTTGGAACTGGTCAACGAAAGGGGCGAAATCGTCTTTCGCCGCCTGGCCTTGGGCAGCATAGTCGAGCAGGGCTGGGAGGGAGATGCGGTCGATCATCTCGGTATCCGTTTCTATCGCCAGAACGTGCCGCCGGTGATCGGCGATGTCGTGCAAGGTGGCCCGGCCGCCGCCGCCGGCTTGCTCACCGGGGATCGGATCGTTGCCGTGGATGGTCGGCCGGTTGATGTCTGGCCGGATTTTGTCGCGATCGTTCGCGAGGCGGCCGGACGCGTATTGCATCTGGAGATTCGGCGAGGTGATGAAATCCTGGCTTTCGATCTTGTCCCCGAGCGCGTTTCGGAGCGCGGCGGTGTCATCGGCAAGATTGGTGTTGCTGTCAAGGAAAGCCCTGGTGATCGGCGTGAAGTGCAAACCTTCGTGCGCCACGGATTCCTTGAATCGGGCCGCCTCGCGCTGACGGAAACCTGGAACAAGACCGTATTCAGCCTGGTCATGATGGGCAAAATGCTGGTTGGCGAGGTGTCGTGGAAGAACCTCTCCGGCCCGGTGACCATCGCCGATTATGCGGGGCAATCGGCCCGCCTTGGGCTCGACTACTATCTGAGGTTCATGGCGCTGGTCAGTATCAGCCTGGGCGTCCTGAATCTGCTGCCCATCCCGGTTCTGGACGGTGGGCATTTGTTGTATCATATGATAGAAGTCGTCAGGCGCAGGCCGCTTTCCGAGCGGTCAATGGAGCTCGCCCAGCAGGTGGGCATGTCCTTGCTATTTGCCCTGATGGCTTTTGCCTTTTTTAACGATATTGCCCGCCTGTTCAACGGCTGAATAATGAAGAAAACCCTGTTGTCCGTCCTGATTGCCAGCGTATTTTCCGCCCCGGCTTTGGCATTCGAGCCCTTCACGGTCAAGGACATCCGGGTCGAGGGAATTCAGCGTACCGAGGCCGGTACCGTTTTTGGCTATTTGCCGGTCAAGGTGGGTGAGACCCTGAATGACGAGAAGGCGGCGCAAGCCATCAAATCCCTGTTTGCGACCGGTTTCTTCAAGGACGTTCGGATTGAAGTCGAAAAGGATGTCATGGTCGTCGTCGTCCAGGAGCGGCCGGCTATTGCGACGATCAACTTCGTCGGCCTCAAGGAGTTCGACAAGGACGTCATCATCAAGGCCCTGAAGGAAACCGGCATTGCCGAAGGGCGCATTTTTGATCGTTCGCTGCTCGAAAAGGCCGAACAGGAGCTGAAGCGACAGTATCTGACGCGCGGCAAGTATGCGGCCAACATCACGACGACTGTGACGCCGCTGGAGCGTAACCGGGTCGGCATCAACTTCAACATCGAGGAAGGCTCGGCGGCCAAGATCAAGCAGATCAACATCGTTGGCGCCAAGGCTTTCCGTGAAAAGGAATTGCTGGGCCTCTTCGAGTTGACGACGCCGGGCTGGCTGACGTGGTACACCAAAAACGACCAGTACTCTCGCCAAAAGCTGTCGGCTGATCTCGAGAAGCTCAAGTCCTTCTACATGAACCAGGGCTATCTCGAGTTTTCGGTCGAGTCCACCCAGGTTTCCATTTCGCCGGATAAGCAGGACGTCTACATCACGGCAAATATCGTCGAGGGTGAGCGCTATCAGGTCTCGTCCGTGAAAATTGCCGGCGATTTCTCGCTTGCCGAAGAGGAATTGAAAAAGCTGGTCAAGGTGAAGGCCGGCGACGTCTTTTCCCGTGAAAAACTGAATGAAACGACGAAGGCGATCAGCGATCGTCTCGGCAAGGAAGGCTATGCCTTCGCCAACGTCAATGCCGCACCGGAAATCGACAAGGAGAAGCGCAAGGTCGCGTTCACCATCTTCGTCGATCCGGGCAAGCGGGTTTATGTGCGTCGTATCAACGTCACCGGCAACACGAAGACGCGCGACGAGGTCATTCGGCGTGAAGTCCGCCAGATGGAGGGCGGCTGGTACGATGCAGACAAGGTGACGGCCTCGAAGCAGCGTGTGGACAAACTGGGCTTCTTCTCCGAAGTCGCGGTCGAAACGCCGGCGGTCAGCGGGACCTCCGATCAACTGGACGTCAATATCAATGTGACGGAAAAGCCAACGGGTAACCTGATGCTCGGTCTGGGCACTTCGAGCACCGACAAGGTCATTCTGTCAGGCTCGATAGCCCAGAACAACTTCATGGGGAGCGGCAACAATGTGGCGATCCAGGTCAATTCGGCAAAGACCTACCGGACCTATGTCTTCTCCTACACCAACCCCTATTTCACGCAGGATGGTGTAAGCCAGGGCTTCGACGTCTACCACCGGACCTTCAATACCACTTCGACGACATTGGCTTATTATTCCTCATCGTCCACCGGCGGCGCGATTCGCTTCGGTTTCCCGATCGGTGAGAAGGAGTCCATTGGCATCGGTCTGGGCATCGACTCGACCAGTATCAAGACCTATGAACAGACGCCGCAGTACTACAAGGACTACGTTGCCAAATTCGGCGAAACCAATCTGGCGGTTCCGCTCACGCTGAGCTGGGCCAGTGATGGCAAGGACAGCTTCTTCTTTCCGACCAAGGGTACCTTCCAGCGGGCCTCGCTGGAACTCGCTCTGCCGGGCGCCGACCTGACTTATTATCGCGCCAGTTACCAGCTGCAACACTTCATTCCGCTGAATTCGAAGTTTACGCTGATGCTGAATGGCGAGTACGGCATGGCGAACGGCTACGGGCAATCCGGTTTGCCGTTCTTCAAAAATTACTATGCCGGTGGTGTAACATCGGTGCGTGGCTACAAAGCCTCATCGCTCGGCCCGATCTATACCGATCCGACGACATCGACGCAGTATCGTCTTGGCGGCAACCGTCGCCTGGTCGGTAATGCCGAACTGCTGTGGAGTATGCCGGGCATGGACAAGTCTTTCCGCATGGGTTGGTTTGTCGATGGCGGTCAGGTCTACGGTAGCGACGAAAAGGTGGAGCTTTCCGGGTTGCGGTATTCGACCGGCTTGACGGCCGCCTGGATATCGCCGATCGGTCCGTTGAAATTCAGTATCGGCAAGCCTTTGAACAAGAAAGAGGGCGACAAGGTTGAAGCCTTCCAGTTCCAGATGGGCACTACGTTTTAATTCAGGAGTATCAAGTTGAAAGTGAAATCCCTTGTCCTGGCATCCCTGATGTCCGCATTGTTCGTGACCGGTGCTTCTGCGGCCGAATTGAAGGTCGGCTACGTCAACACCCAACGGATTTTCCGTGATGCGCCGGCTGCCCAAAAGGCGGCGAAGAAGCTGGAAGGCGAATTCGCCAAGCGTGACCAGGATCTGCAGCGTATGGCCAAGCAATTGCAGGGGTTGCAGGAAAACCTGGAAAAGAATTCGGTCACGATGGCGGAGAGCGAGCGCCGCTCCAAGGAAAAGGAGTTCGGCGAACTGTCGCGTGAATTCCAGCGTCGCCAGCGCGAATTCCGCGAGGACCTGAACCTGCGTCAGAACGAAGAGAACGCCGCCGTGATCGAAAAGGCCAACAAGGCGATCAAGCAGATTGCCGAATCGGACAAGTTCGATCTGATCCTGCAGGATGTCGTTTGGGTCAGCCCGCGTCTGGATATTACCGATCGCGTGATCAAGGCGCTGTCGGAAGGCAAGTAATGGCCGCGGCGAACGAGCTTTCGTTCACGCTTGCCGAGATCGCCGCCCAATTGGGCGGCGATGTGCTTGGAGATGCGCAAACACGCATTTCGGGTGTGGCTTCGCTGGCGTCGGCGGCTGCGGGGGACATTGCCTTTCTGTCCAATCCGAAACTACGGAGCCAGCTGGCTGCTTGCCGGGCATCGGCGGTGATTCTGCGGCCCGAGGCTGCAGCGGATTTTTCCGGTCCCCGCATCGTAACCGCCAACCCCTACGCCTACTACGCTCGGGTGGCCACCTTGCTGAATCCGTTTGAGGCGGGTTTCGGCGGCGTACATCCCAGTGCGGTGCTCGAGTCTGAAGTCCCGGCCGGTACAGCGGTCGGGCCGCATGTGTTCATTGGCAAGAACGTCACGTTGGGCGAGGGCGTGGTGATCGCTGCCGGCTGTTTCATCGGTGACGGTGTCTCTATTGGCGATGGCTCCATACTTTATCCCCGTGTCACGATTTACCATGGTTGCCGGATCGGCCAGCGTTGCATCCTTCATGCCGGTGCAGTGATTGGGGCGGATGGTTTCGGTTTTGCGCCGGATGGCCAGGATTGGGTGAAGATTCCGCAACTCGGACGCGCCGTAATCGGCAATGATGTCGAAATCGGCGCCAACACAACCGTTGATCGGGGGGCGCTGGACGATACCATCGTCGAGGATGGCTGCAAGCTCGATAATCTCGTGCATATCGGCCATAACTGCATCATCGGCAGGAATTCGGTGATGGCCGGTTGTGCTGGCATCGCCGGCAGTACCGTATTTGGCGAACATTGCATCGTGGGGGGGGCCGGGATGGTTTCCGGCCATCTCAATATCGTGGCCGGGACGACGATTTCTGGTGGTTCGACCCTGATGAAGAGCATTGCCAAACCCGGGGTGTACACCAGCGTCTTTCCGATCGATACCCATGAGGACTGGTTGCGGAACGCATCGCATCTGCGGCGTTTGTCCAAGCTGGCCGATCGCATTTCCGAGCTTGAGAAAATACTTAAACAAAAAGATATAGAGGGTTGATTAAATGGATATTCACGAAATTCTTGAGTACTTGCCGCACCGCTACCCTTTCCTGCTGATTGACCGTGTTGTCGAGGTCGTTCCGGGCAAGTCGATTCATGCTTACAAGAACGTGACCATCAACGAACCCTTTTTCGTCGGCCATTTTCCGCACCACCCGGTGATGCCGGGTGTGCTGATCATGGAAGCCCTGGCCCAGGCTGCCGGCATTTTGTCCTTCAAGACCGAGGACAAGAAGCCGACGCAGAACGATGTGTTCTATTTCGCCGGAATCGACGAGGCCCGCTTCAAGCGCCCGGTGATGCCGGGCGACCAGTTGAACCTGCACGTCGAGATCGAGCGTCAGATGCGGGGCGTCTGGAAATTCAAGGGAGAGGCCCGTGTCGATGGCCAACTGGCGGCCGAGGCCCGTCTGATGTGTGCCAAGCGGGATCTCTGAGATGATTCACGCGACTGCCCTGGTCGATCCGGGCGCCAAAATCGGCGCTAATGTCGAGATCGGACCCTATGCGATCATCGGTCCGCACGTCGAGATCGGTGACAACACGATCATTGGCCCGCATTGCGTGATTCGGGGTCATACGCGCATCGGGCGCGACAACCGCATCTTTCAGTTCTGTTCGCTCGGCGAAGTGCCACAGGACAAGAAATATGCCGGCGAACCGACCCGTCTGGAGATTGGCGACCGCAACACCATTCGCGAGTTTTGCACCTTTAACCTGGGCACGGTGCAGGATCGCGGCGTGACCTCGATCGGCGACGACAACTGGATCATGGCTTACGTGCATATTGCCCACGATTGCCAGGTCGGCAACAAGGTGACTTTCGCCAACAATGCGTCGCTGGCTGGCCATGTGGTGGTGGATGACTGGGCGATTCTCGGTGGTTTCACCGGCGTGCATCAGTTCTGCCGCATCGGGGCGCATGTCATGACAGCGGTCAGCACGGTCATCCTGCAGGATGTGCCGCCTTATCTGATGGCGGCCGGCAATACGGCGCAGCCGTACGGCATCAACGTCGAGGGGCTGAAGCGGCGGGGGTTCACGGCGGATGCGATCACTTCGCTGAAGCGGGCCTACCGCACCCTGTACAAATCGGGCCTGTTGCTCGAAGAGGCGAAGGCCAAGCTCATCGAGGACGCCAAGACCCAACCGGACGTTCAGCGTTTCGTCGATTTCCTCGAGGTTTCGAAGCGCGGCATCATTCGCTGACATGGGGAAGGCAGTTCGTATTGCCGTGGTGGCGGGAGAGGCCTCCGGGGATCTTCTGGCCAGCCATTTGATTGCCGCGTTGAAGCAGCATCTGCCGGATGCGGTTTTTTACGGCATCGGCGGACCGAAAATGCAGGCGCAGGGCTTTGAGGCCTGGTGGCCGATGGAAAAGCTGTCGGTCATGGGCTATTGGGATGCGCTGAAGCATTACCGCGAAATTGCCGGCATCCGCCGCCAGTTGAAGCGGCGCTTGCTGGAACTGCGGCCGGATGTCTTTATCGGGGTCGATGCACCGGATTTCAATCTCGGTCTGGAAGCCGATCTGAAAGCGGCCGGGATACGCACCGTTCATTACGTCAGCCCGTCGATCTGGGCCTGGCGCGGCGGGCGCGTCAAAAAAATTGCCCGGGCGGTGAACCGGGTTCTGGCGCTGTTTCCGATGGAGCCGCCGCTCTATGAAAAGGAACGGGTGCCGGTGACCTATGTCGGGCATCCGCTGGCCGACATCATTCCGCTGGAGACCAGCAAGACCGCGGTGCGCGAAAAACTGGCGCTGCCCCGCAACTATCCGGTCTTTGCGCTGTTGCCGGGCAGCCGGCGCGGCGAACTGGAGATGATGGCGGAAACCTTTGTCGAGACGGCCAAGATCATCCGTGAGCGCTTCCTGCCGCAGGCAGTTTTTGTGGTGCCGCTGGCGACGCGCGAGACGCGCCTGCAGTTCGAAACGGCGATCTACAAGCGGCAGGCGAGCGAAGTGCCGTTCCGTCTGCTCTTCGGCCATGCCCAGGATGCGCTGGGTGCGGCTGACGTATCGCTGGTGGCGAGCGGGACTGCGACGCTGGAGGCAGCCCTGCTCAAGCGGCCGATGGTCATCACCTACAAGATTACCAAGTTGTCGTACTGGCTGATGAAGCGCATGGCCTATTTGCCGTATGTCGGGCTGCCCAATGTGCTGGCCGGGCGTTTCGTCGTGCCGGAAATCCTGCAGGATGAGGCGACGCCCGAGCGTTTGGCCGAGGAACTGGTCAGGCTTTATGGTGACAAGGAAAATGCCGCGGCGGTGGAGGCGGCATTTACCGACATCCACTTGCGCTTGCGCCAGAACACGGCGGACAAGGCCGCCCGGGCAGTCATTGAATGCCTGAACTGATCGTTCCCGACGGCCTCGTCTGCGGTATCGACGAGGCCGGGCGCGGCCCGCTGGCCGGGCCGGTCGTGGCAGCCGCGGTCATTCTCGATCCGGCGAGGCCGATTGCCGGTTTGAACGATTCGAAAAAGTTGAGCGAACGGCAGCGTGCGGTATTGGCGGATCTGGTCCGGCAGAATGCGCTGGCCTGGTGTGTTGCCGAGTCAAGCGTCGAGGAGATTGACCGCCTCAACATTCTGCAGGCGACCCTGCTCGCCATGCAGCGGGCGGTGGACGGCTTGTCGGTTCGGCCGGAGCGCGCGCTGGTCGACGGCAACCGGTGTCCGCGTCTCGCCATACCGGTCGAAGCGGTGGTCAAGGGGGATGGCAAGATTGCCTCGATTGCGGCGGCCTCCATTCTGGCCAAGACTGTCCGCGATGCCGGGATGCTCGCCCTGCACGCGCAGTATCCGCAGTACGGTTTCGATCGGCACATGGGCTACCCGACGGCTGCCCATTGTGCCGCGCTGCTCGCGCATGGCGCCTCGCCTGTGCATCGCAAGAGCTTCGCGCCGGTGGCCCGGCAACTTTCGCTGCTATGAAACTGATCCACTCCCGCGACAATGCCTTCTTCAAGCAGCTCAGGAAACTGGCGGAGTCCGGGCGCGAACGGCGCAAGGCGGGGCGCATCGTTCTCGATGGGGTACATCTCGTCGAAGCCTACGAGCAGGCCATTGGTCGGGTGGACAGCCTGATCGTTGGTGAATCCGCCTTGGCCGGAGATGAAATTGCGCGCCTGGTGGCTGGCCGCGAGATCGTGGTGCTGGCGGACGCGCTCTTTCGGGAGATTGCACCGGTTGATACGCCGAGTGGCCTTCTGGCGCTGGCCGCCTGGCCCAAGGCGACGGAGCCCGTGTACCCTGACCGGGACGCGCTGCTGCTTGATGGCGTGCAGGATCCCGGTAATGTCGGCACTTTGCTGCGTACGGCGGCGGCGGCTGGCGTGACGCAAGCGCTGCTCAGCCCCGGCTGTGCGGCTGCCTGGTCGCCGAAGGTGCTGCGTGCCGGACAGGGGGCCCATTTTGCGGTGGCCATTCACGAAAATGCCGATCTTGACGCATTTGTCTCGCGCTATCAGGGAACGACGGCCGTTACCTGTCTGGATGGCGCTACCTCGCTCTATGCCGCGCAGTGGGGCGGAGCGGTTGCCTGGATTTTCGGTGCCGAGGGACAGGGGGTGCGCCGGGAACTGATTGCCGCAGCAGACTGCCGCATCCGGATTCCGATGCCGGGTGCGGTCGAGTCGCTCAACGTCGGGGCGGGTGCCGCGGTCTGCCTGTTCGAGATGGTGCGTCGCCGGTTAGACTGAAAGCGGTTCCGCATTACCGCCGGGCGGGACGGCGATTCAGCGCAATTTCAGTTCCTGCAGGATGGTCGTCGAGATTTCCTCGATCGACTTGCTGGATGAGTCGAGCCAGCGAATCCCTTCGCGCCGCATCATTTTTTCGGCTTCGGCAATTTCAAAGCGGCAGTTGGCCAGCGAGGCGTACTTGCTGCCGGCTCGGCGTTCCTCGCGTATCTGGTGCAGGCGTTCGGGCTGGATGGTGAGGCCGAACAGCTTGGCGCGGTGCCGCTCCAGGGTGCCGGGCAGGCGGCCGCGGTCGAAATCTTCCGGAATCAGCGGGAAATTGGCCGCTTTCAGGCCAAACTGCATGGCCAGATACAGCGAGGTCGGCGTCTTGCCGCAACGCGAGACGGCGACCAGGATGACGTCGGCTTCTTCCAGATCGCGGTCGGTGATGCCGTCATCGTGGGCCAGCGTGTAGTTGATGGCTTCAATGCGCTTTTTGTAATCCGAACTGTCGGCCGAACCGTGCGACCGACCGACCGTATGGTTCGACTTGATGCCGAGCTCCGCTTCGAGCGGGGCGAGGAAGGTGTCGAAATAGGACAGACAGAAGGCGTCGGCCTGATGGACGATGCCGGCCAGTTCCGGATTGACCAGCGTGGTGAACACGATGGGGCGCATACCGTCGGCTTCGCCCTGGGCGTTGATGCGGGCAACGGCCTCCTGGGCTTTTTCGACGTTATCGAGGAAGGGGATGCGAATCTGGTTGAATTCGACATCTTCGAACTGGGTCATCAGACTGTGGCCGAGGGCCTCGACCGTGAGGCCGGTGCCGTCGGACACAAAGAAGACGGTGCGTTTGATTGAAGTGGGCATGTCCGGATTTTACCCGCTGTTGCGCAGCCCGGAAGCGATACCGTTGATCGTCAGGTGGATGCCACGGGCGATCCGCTCGTCGGTATCGCCGGCACGATGGCGCTTGAGCAATTCGACCTGCAGGTGGTTCAGCGGGTCCATGTAGGGCGCGCGCAGCTTCAGGGAATTGAGCAACATCGGGTTGTCGGCCAGCAGCTCCTCCCGTTCCTCGATGGCCAGCAGATGGCGGCGGGTGAGTTCCCATTCCGCCTTGATGCGGCTGAAGATGCGCTCCCGCAGCCCGGCATCGGCAACCAGTTCGGCGTAGCGCGAGGCGATGGCGAGATCGGTCTTGGCCAGCACCATGTCCATGTTGGAGAGCAGGGTGCGGAAGAAGGGCCAGGATTTGAGCATGCGGCGCAGCGTGCTCAGGCCGTCCGGGTTGTTCGCCAGATACCCCTCGACGGCTGAGCCGAAACCGTACCAGCCGGGCAACATCAGCCGGCACTGCGCCCAGCTGAAGACCCAGGGGATGGCTCGCAGGTCTTCGATACGGTCGGAGGCCTTGCGCGATGCGGGGCGGCTGCCGATATTCAGCGAGGCAATTTCGGAAACGACCGTCGATTGCCGGAAGTAGGTGGTAAACCCGGGCGTTTCGTAAACCAGGCCTCGATAGGCATTGAAGGCACGCGTGGAGAGGTCGTCCATCACGGCATGGAAGGGCTGGGCGGGCTCGATCTGGTTTTCGTGGTCGGTCAGGCTGGCTTCCAGCGTGGCGGCGAGCAGCACTTCCAGGTTGCGACGGCCGGTGTCCGGGTTGCCGTATTTGGTCGAGATGACTTCGCCTTGTTCGGTCAGGCGGATCTGGCCGGAGACGGCGCCGGCCGGCTGGGCCAGAATGGCGTGGTAGGACGGTCCGCCCCCCCGGCCGACCGAACCGCCACGCCCGTGGAACAGGCGCAGGCGCACGCCATGCTGCCGGAAAACGCGGGCCAGGGCGATTTCGGCCTTGTAGAGCTCCCAGCCGGAGGTCAGGAAACCGCCATCCTTGTTCGAATCGGAATAGCCGAGCATGACTTCGTGCTCGTTGTTCCGGCCGGCGATCAGTCTGCGGTAGGCGGGCAGTGCGAAGAGGCCATCCATGGTGACGGCGCTCTTCTGCAAATCCTCGATGGTTTCGAACAGCGGGATGATGTTGACGTCGAGGCGCGGCTCTTCGCCCGGCAGTAGGAGGCCGGCTTCCTTGAGCAGCAGGGCGAGTTCGAGGAGGTCGGAAACGCCGTCGGTTTTCGAGATGATGCAGTTGGGCAGGGCTGCATTGCCGTATTTCTGGCGTAACTCGCGGGCGGCGAAAAAGATGGCGAGCTCACCCCGGGTTTCTTCCGAATACGTGAGGTAGGGTGAGTACAGCGGGCGCGGCGTGGTGATTTCTTCAGTCAGCAGGCTGATGCGTTGCGCTTCCGGAAGTGCCTCGTAATCCGGGCAGCGGCCGGCGCGGGCCAGTAGTTCGGCGACAGTGCGGGCGTGCACGTCGGAATTCTGGCGGAGGTCGATCGGCGCAAGGTGAAAGCCGAAAACCTGTACGGCGCGCAGCAGGCGGCGCAGGCGTCCGCCGGCCAGGCGGGCGCTGCCGTTGAGCTTGAGGGAGTTGGCCAGTACCTTAAGGTCGGTGCGCAGGGCGTCCGGCGTGAGGTAGGGGGCGGCGGTACCGATTTCGTGACGCACCGGCTCGATGCCGTCGAGGAAGCGGGCGGTCGCCGCCAGACGTGCGTAGATACCGGACAGGGCGCGGCGATAGGGCTCGTCGGCACGTTGCGGCGACTGGTCGGTGGAGTGCTCGGCGAGCGCCAGCAGTTCGGGGGTGACCTGAACGAGCAGGCTGGAGAGCGGCAATTCCCCCCCCAGTTCATGCACTTCGGTCAGGTAGTGGTTGAGGGCGGCGGCCGATTGCAGGCGCAGGGCTTCGCGCAGGATGTCGGCGGTGACAAAGGGGTTGCCGTCGCGGTCGCCGCCGATCCAGGAACCGACGCGAAAGAAGGGGGGCAGGGCCCAGATTTTTTCCGGGTAGCGCTTTTGGAGTTGCTGGGTGGCCTGGATGTAGAGGCGCGGCAGTTCGGTGAAGAAGGTTTCGTTGAAGTAGGAAATGCCGTTCTTGACCTCGTCGATGACCTTCAGCCGCACCGGGCGCAGCATGCGCGACTGCCACAGGGTGAGGATGGCGGTGCTCAGCGCCCAGTCGTTCTCGGCTTCCTCGTCCGGTGTCATATCGAGGCGTTCGCGCTGCTCCAGCAGGCGGGCGATGTCGCGGTGGTTGCGGATCAGGCTCTGGCGCTGTACCTCGGTCGGGTGTGCGGTGAGCACGGGAGCGACCAGGGCGTGGGCGAAGAAATCGGCAATGGTCTCCGGCGAAACCCGGGCGGCGGCCAGCGAGTCCAGCGCAAAAATCAGGCTGCCCTCGCGTGGCGGAGAACCGGCCAGGTCATGTGCGCGTCGCCGGCGGATGTGGTGCACGTCTTCGGCGATATTGGCCAGTTGCAGGAAGTAGGAGAAAGCGCGGACGACGGCTTGCGTCGTGTCGCGCGGCAAGGGGTCGAGGAGGGCGGCCAGTTCGGCGCGGGCGGTCGGGTCGTTGTTGCGGGCAAAGCGGACCGCGGTCTGGCGGACACGCTCGACGATCGCGAAGACGGCATCGCCCTCCTGCTCGCGTACGGTGTCGCCGAGAATGCGGCCGAGCAGGCGGATATCGTTGCGCAGGGGTTCGTTCTTGTCGGTGTCGAGCGTGTGCAGCGGCATTAGTGTTTCCTGACGAGAAGGACGGAGGCGTCGGCGATCTTGGCCAGTTGTTCGGCGACCGAGCCGAGGATCAGTGTGGCCAGGCCGCGGCGCCCATGACGGCCGATGATGATCAGGTCGCAGCCGAGTTCCCGGGCCTTGTCGGCCAGTGTTTCGGAGACGCGGCGCTGACGGGCTTCGAGGAGCAGCGGTTCGGCATCGAGGCCGGTGATGCCCTGCATGGCTTCGTCGAGCAGCTTGCGGCCGGCTTCGGCGATGGCGGCCAGGGCGTGGTCGAGGTTCAGCGTGGTGCTGAAGGTGCGGCCGTGCATACCCATCAGCGTTTCATCCGCGACATGGGTCACGTAAAGCTTGGCATTGCTGCAGCGGGCGATGTGTATGGCCTCGATCAAGGCGCAACGCGAGGTTTCGCTGTCGTCGATGGCGACCATGATGTTTTTGTACATGGGGACTCCTGAGAAAAGTGTTCAATGCGCGCAAGGTATCAAGGCTGCGGCCTTGGCACAGTTAGGGAAATCCTGAGGCGGCCGGCCGGGCAGTCGGACGATTTCGTGCAGGCCGGCTCGGTCAGCAGTTCATGGCTTCCTCCGGGCGCGAGCAGGCTTCGAGCAGGTAGGCAACCGAGCGGTAGGGGATGCCGGTTTCGGCGGTCAGTCCGATTTCGCAGGTGCGGTTGGTCGACACCCCGCAGGTGCAGCCGGCTGGCAATTCGGCGTGGATGTGGCGCAGGGCGTGCTGGTTGAGTTCCGGCACCACGAAGCCGCGATCACCGCCGAAGCCGCAGCAGGTGGTGCTGGCTGGCTCGATGACCTGATCGGCACAGGCCTTGAGCAGGGCGCGCAGCTTGTCGTCGGCGCCATGGCGCTTGAGGCTGCAATTGACGTGCAGCGCGATCGGCCCGGGCTGCCGGGTGATCATCAGGCGGGGCAGCAGCGCGTCGTGGGCGAATTCGTGGAAATCATAGAGCTTCAGCCGGCCGGCCAGGTGCTTCTGCATGCGGGCCGAGCAGGTGCTGGCATCCAGGACGACCGGAATGCGGCCGTTGTCGGAAGCCTTCATCAGCGCGGCTTCAAGGGTGTTCGACATGTCCTCGGCTTCTTGCTGCATGCCCTTGCTGGCCAGCATCTGGCCGCAGCACAATGTGTCGAAGCCTTCCGGCAGGATGGGGCGAAAGCCGGCCCGGATCAGCAGCGTCTGGACGACGTCGGCCAGTTGCCGGTCGGTATGGCTGGCCGGCCCGAAGATGCGGGCGCCGCAAGTCGGGAAATAGACGACCGGATCGCCTTGCGCGGCACGGGGAACGGGCCGCCGGGCGGCGGCGGGCATGGCGTTGCGCCAGGCGCCGCCACTGATGCGTTGGACCAGCTTGTCGCCCAGTACGCCGGCAACGGCATGGCCGACCTTGAGGCCGGCGCGCCCGAGGCTGGCGAAAGTGCCGAAATGTTCACCGGTCCAGGTGTGAGCGGCGCGGGCGGCGTTCCCGAGCTGCCGGCCGCGCAGACGACGGGTCAGGTCGCCGGTGTCGATGCCGACCGGGCAGGCTGTCGCGCACAGGCCGCAGCCGGCGCAGGTGTCGAGGCCCATGTAGGCGTAATCCTCGGCCATCGGGCTGGCATGCTCGCCGGCTGCGGCACGGCGGGCCAGTTCGCGGACGCTGGTGATGCGCTGGCGGGGCGACAGGGTCAGGCGGTGCGACGGGCAGAGCGGCTCGCAGAAGCCACATTCGATGCAGCGGTCGACGATGTCCTCGGCGGCCGGCATCGGCTTGAGGTTTTCCAGGTGGGCGTGTGGGTTGTCGTTGATGATGACACCGGGGTTGAGCAGGCCTTCCGGGTCGAACAGCGTCTTGATGCGGCGCATCAGGTCGGCCGCTTCCTTGCCCCATTCCAGCTCGACGAAGGGTGCCATGTTGCGGCCGGTGCCGTGCTCGGCCTTCAGCGAGCCGTCGTATTTCCTGACCACCAGGTCGCACAGGTCGTCCATGAAGCGGGCGTAGCGGTCGATCTCGGCCTGGTCGCCGAAGTCCTGGGTGATGACGAAGTGCAGGTTGCCTTCCAGCGCATGGCCGAAAATGATGCCTTCGTGGTAGCCGTGGTGGCGGAGCAGGGCTTGCAGGTCGAGGGTGGCGTCGGCAAGCGACGCGATCGGGAAGGCGACGTCCTCGATCAGCACCGTGGTCCCGGTGCGGCGCATGGCGCCGACGGCGGGGAAGGTGCCCTTGCGCACCTTCCAGTACATCTCGCAGGTGGCTGGATCAGTCGAGAAGCGGACGGGTTCGACGGTGGCGACGCCATCCATCGCGGCGAGTACGGTGGCGATCTTTTCCTGCAGGCCGGCCGGAGTTGGCGAGCGGACTTCGATGAGCAGCGCGGCAGCCTCCTCGCCCAGTTCGCGCATGATGGTCGGCAGGCCGGGCTTGTTTTCGACGGAGTGGATGGCCGGGCGGTCAAGCAGTTCGACGGCCGACACTGGTTGCGGCTTGAGGCGGATGACGGCTTCGCAGGCCGTACGGATGTCGGGGAAGAAGACCAGCGCGCTGGCCTTGCACGGGTCTTCGGCAACGGTCTGGTAGGTGATGCGCGAAATGAAGCCGAGCGTGCCTTCCGAGCCGATCATCAGGTGAGCCAGGATGTCGATCGGGTCTTCGAAGTCGACCAGCGCGTTGAGGCTGTAGCCGGTGGTGTTCTTGATCTTGAACTTGTGGCGGATGCGGTTGGCCAGCGCGACATTGGCCCGTGTGTCCCGGCCCAGGCGTTCCAGTTCGCCGAGCAGCACGGCGTGCGATTTGGAGAAGGTGGCGATGCTGAGCGGGTCTTCGGTGTCGAGCAGGGTGCCGTCGGCCAGCATGACGCGCAAGCCGGCCAGGGTTTTGTAGCTGTTCTGCGCCGTGCCGCAGCACATGCCGGAGGCGTTGTTGGCTGCGATGCCGCCGATCTTGGCTGCACCGATGGAAGCGGGGTCGGGGCCGATTTTCTTGCCGAGCGGGGCGAGCCGACGATTGACCTCGCCGCCTACCATGCCGGGGCCGACGCGCACCTGGCTGGCGTCGTCGGCTAGTTCGAAAGTGGCGAAGCCTTCGCCGATCAAGGCCAGCACGCCACTGGAGATGGCCTGGCCGGAAAGGCTGGTGCCGGCCGCGCGGAAAGTGACCGGGGTCTTATGCCGCCGGGCTGTGGCGAGGACGGCGCGCGCCTGTTCCTCGTCTTCGATGACCGCAACGACCTGCGGGATCAGGCGATAGAAGCTGGCGTCGGTACCGTAGGCGAGACGGCGGAGATCGTCGGTGATCACTTGCCGCGTGGGCAGGCTGGCGAGAAGGTCTTGGATCAAGGTGTTCATTTCTCGTGTGTCTTCAGTGGACGGGCGGTGGCGAGCGGCGGGGCCGAGAAAAAATCCCGGAAGCCGGTGTTGCCGGCACTCCGGGAAGGTGGGATCAACGTCGTGCCTTGATCAAGTCGCGCAAGCGCCTGGGGGCGGGTTGCAGCGGCGTTCTGACACGGGTCCAGCCAGCTTGCCGGCGCGGCGTCAGCCAGCGGAAGCGGCTAGCCAGCCAGGAGGCGGTGCGATAGAGGGCCGGTGAGCTGTACACCGCCGACCAGGTGCGCCAGATGGCCGAAACCAGCGCATTGTGCCCGGCGCCCTGGCCGCGCACGGCCGGGTTGGCGTGCGGCTCGGAAAAGGCTTCCTCGCGCAGGCGGATCAGCAGTTCGGGAATGGGAATCTTCACCGGGCAGACTTCGCCGCAGGCGCCGCACAGGGAGGAGGCGGTGGTCAGGCCGGCGGTGGCTTCCAGACCCAGCAGGTGCGGCGAAACGATCTTGCCGATCGGGCCGGGGTAGGTCGTGCCGTAGGCGTGGCCGCCGATGCGGGTATAGACCGGGCAGTGGTTCATGCAGGCGCCGCAGCGGATGCATTGCAGCGTCTTGCGTAGTTGCTCGTCGGCGTAGGCCTGGCTGCGGCCGTTGTCGAGCAGCACCAGGTGCACTTCGCCCGGACCATCCTTCTCGCCGGGCTGGCGCGGGCGGGAGATCATGTTGAAGTAGGTCGAGATGTTCTGGCCGGTGGCCGAACGGGTGAGCAACGAGTAGAGCGGCGGCACGTGCTCCAGCTTTTCGACGATCTTCTCGATGCCGGTGATGGCAATATGCACGGCCGGTGCGGTGGTGCACATGCGGCCGTTGCCTTCGTTCTCGACCAGGCACAGCGTGCCGGTTTCGGCCACGGCGAAATTGACGCCGGAGAGGCCGATGTCGGCCTCCAGGAACTTCTGGCGCAGCACGCGGCGGCCGATCTGGATCAGCTCGTCCACATTGTCGGTGTAATCGACGCACGGCACCTTCTCGGCGAACAGCTTAGCAATCTCCTCCTTGGTCTTGTGGATGGCCGGCATGATGATGTGCGACGGCTTTTCGTCGGCCAGCTGGACGATGTATTCGCCCATGTCGGATTCCAGCGCGCCGATGCCGGCCGCCTCGGCCGCGTGGTTCAGCTCGATTTCCTCGCTGACCATCGACTTGCCCTTGACCATCAGTTTGGCCGAGTGCTTCTGGCAGATGCCGAGGATGATGGCGTTGGCTTCTTCCGGTGTTTCGGCCCAATGAACCTGGATGCCGTTGCGCGTCAGGTTGGCTTCGAGCCGGACGAGCAGGTCGGGCAGCTTCGCGAGGTTGTACTGCCTGATCTTTTCGCCCAGCGAGCGCAGGGTTTCCAGTTCTTCCGGATCAGGAAACTGGGCGGCGCGCTTGGTCATCAGAAAATCCATCGCGCCGCGGAAACTCTGGCGCAGGAAGGGGTTCTCGACCACGTCCTTGGCACGGGCGCGGAAGCCGACCGAGGGCATGAAGTGCAGGGCGTGCGGGGTCTGCGGGGTGCTCATTGCAGATTCTCCTCGATCATCAGCACGACCAGTTCTTTCGGGCCGTGCGCGCCGTAGGCCAGGGTCTGCTGGATGTCAGCGGTCTTCGACGGGCCGGAGATGAGCAGGGTATTGCTCGGCAGGCCATCCTGCCAGCCTTCCGTCTGCATGGCCTCGTAAAACGTGTTGTAGATCCGGGCGGCATCGAGCAGCACGATATGCACCGGTGGTACGAGCGACATCAGTCGCGGTTCATGGGCATCCGGCCACAGGATCAGTGTGCCGGTCTCGGCGATGGCGCCGCGGGCAGCAGTGAAGCTGGCCGGCGTTTCGTTGAACATCGCGGCCTTCCAGGTTTCGATCGGCGCATCGTAGCCGGGGCAGGCGATGCCCAGCGGCGGCAGTTCGGCCTGGGCGCGGGCACCGTGCGGCGTGCCGGGGGCGACCAGCAGTTTGTCAATCTGCTTGGCGCTCAGCACCTCGTAGAGCTTTTGCAGCCAGCCACCGCGCGAGACGGCGTAGACCTCGGCATGCGCCAGTTCGATACAGTGGCGAAAGCGCCTGGCCTTGTCGGCACCGCTTTCTGCGCTGCGGTGCGTGGCATACCAGGCGGCGACATCCGGCTGTTCGCCGGCGGATGCCGGGGCATGGGCCTTCAACTTGGCGAGAATACGGTCACGGGCGCTCATCGGGCGTTCTCCTTGGCGGTGCGGCGGAGCAGGAAGCTGGCAATGTGTTCGCCGGGCAGGCTGGGGGAGATGCGGCCTTCCTGCTGGTCTTTCCAGGCGGCATGACCGAGGATGTTCATCAGGCAGCCGCAATCGGCGCTGACGACGCGCTCGGCACCGGTGGCCTTGAGCGACTTGACCTTGTCCTCGACCATGGCCGCCGAGATCTCCGGCTGCTTGACCGAAAAGGTGCCGCCGAAGCCGCAACATTCGGATTCGTGGTCCTGCTCGGCGACGGTGACGTGGTTCAGGTCACCGAGCAGTTGGCGGCTGGTGAGATGGACGCCCATTTCGCGGCGGGCGGAGCAGGAGGTGTGCAGTACGACAGTGCAGTCGTGCCCCAGGTCTTCCGGTTTGAAATGCAGCACGTCGACCAGGAACTGGGTGAATTCGTAGACGCGGGCCGACAGCTTTTCAGCCACAGCCAGGCGCGCCGGATCCTTGGCAAACAGCGCTGGATAATGGTGTTTCATCATTCCGGCGCAGGAACCGGACGGTACGACGACCGGCCAGTCGTTGGGAAACAGGGTGAGCTGGTGCGCCGCGACCTTGCGTGCTTCATCGGGAAAGCCGCTGGTATAGGCCGGCTGCCCGCAGCAGGTTTGTTCTTCCGGAAAGTGCACGCGGATGCCCTGTCGTTCGAGCAGCGTGATGGCATCCATGCCGGCGCCGGGGAAAAACTGGTCGACGACGCAGGTGGCAAAGAAATAAACGTCGGTCGGAAGGGCAGGCTGGGCGGGCATTTCGTCTCCGATGTAAATTGTATTGCGGTCAAATGGTAAGACCAATATGGGTGACGAGACAAATTGTGCGTGAATACCGATACTTAGTCAAGGAAGTATGGGGAAATCCCTAGGCTTGCGCTTTCCGGAGTCGGTGGTTAGAATGCGATGGTCTTACCAATCAATGTGGTCTTACCAATGCCGAGCAAGCTGCAGGTTCCACGTATTTCCGATGCGATTGCCGCCACGCTGGAGCGTCGCATCCTCGAGGGCTCGCTGAAGCCCGGCGACCGCCTGCCGCCCGAGCGCGAGCTGGCGGTTGACCTCGGCGTGTCCCGACCCAGTCTGCGCGAAGCGATCCAGAAGCTGGCTTCAAAGGGTTTGGTGACCAGCCGCCAGGGCGGGGGAACCTATGTGACCGATGCGCTGGAGTCGAGTTTTTCCGACCCGTGGCAGGACATGATGGGCAAGCACCCCAACTTGCGTGAAGACATGCTGGAATTCCGCCGCATGCTCGAAGGCCAGGCCGCCGAGTGGGCCGCCGAACGGGCTACCGACGCCGACTTGCAACGCCTGGAGCAGAGTTTTAACGCCTTGATGGTGGCCTTCGAATCCGATGACGCCCAGAAGCGTTCGGATGCCGACATCGCTTTTCACCAGGCCATTGGGGATGCTGCCCACAATGTGCTGATCGGCCACCTGTCCGGGGCGCTGCTCAACCTGATGCACGACAATATCCGTCTCAATCTGGGTGAGCTGAAGAGCGTGCCGGCCGCCAGCCGCCTGCTGATGAGCCAGCATGAAGCCATCTACCGCAGCATTCGCGAGAACAAGCCCCAGGCCGCCCGTTCCGCCGCCGAAACGCATATCGATTTCGTGCGCGAAACCCTGGCCCAGACACTGCGTTCCGTTGCCCGCCGCGAAACGGCCGAGCGTCGCCTGAATACCGAATTCACCGCTTCCTGATTTTTGTCTGACTTTTGATTCGATCCCCGAAAGGACCCCTGCTCATGGAACAGCTTGTCATCCCCTTCGAAAAACTGCGCATGACCGACGTGGAACAGGTCGGCGGCAAGAACGCCTCGCTTGGCGAAATGATCAGCCAACTGGCGGATACCGGCGTGCGCGTGCCGGGCGGCTTTGCCACCACGGCCTACGCCTATCGCCAGTTCCTGGCCCAGTCCGGCCTCGATGCCAAGATCAACGCAGCCCTCGATGCGCTGGATGTGGACGACGTCAATGCCCTGGCCAGGACCGGCGCTGAAATCCGTCAGTGGGTACTCGATACCCCGTTCCCGACGGATCTGACCATCGCCATCACCGAGCAGTACCAGCGCCTGGTGGCCGATTCCCATGCCGACATGTCCTTCGCCGTGCGCTCCTCGGCCACCGCCGAAGACTTGCCGGATGCTTCTTTCGCCGGCCAGCAGGAAACCTTCCTGAACATCGTCGGTCTGGAAAACATCATGCACGCGATCAAGGAAGTGTTCGCTTCCCTGTATAACGACCGTGCCATCTCCTACCGCGTGCACAAGGGCTTTCTGCACGCTGATGTCGCCCTGTCGGCCGGCATCCAGCGCATGGTTCGCTCCGACAAGGGGGCCGCTGGCGTGATGTTCACGCTCGACACCGAATCCGGCTTCCGCGACGCGGTCTTCGTCACCTCCAGCTACGGTCTGGGCGAAACCGTCGTGCAGGGCGCCGTGAATCCGGACGAGTTCTACGTGCACAAGCCGATGCTGGCAGCCGGCAAGAAGGCCGTCGTCCGCCGCAATCTCGGCTCCAAGATGATCAAGATGGTGTTTGCCGCCGAGAAGGTTGCCGGCAAGTCCACCATCACCGAAGACGTGGAGGAATCCCTGCGTCATCAGTTCTCGATCAATGACGAGGAAGTCATGGAACTGGCCCGCTACGCGATGATCATCGAGCAGCACTACGGGCGTCCGATGGACATCGAATGGGGCAAGGATGGTGTCGACGGCAAGCTGTACATCCTGCAGGCACGTCCGGAAACCGTCCAGTCGCAGGCCGCCGCCGGCAAGCAGGAAAAGTTCAAGCTGAAGTCCTTCTCCAAGGTGCTCGCCTCCGGCCGCGCCATCGGCCAGAAGATCGGCATCGGCCCGGTCCGCATCGTTCACGACCCGAAGGAAATGGACAAGGTCCAGCCGGGTGACGTGCTGGTCGCCGACATGACCGACCCGAACTGGGAGCCGGTGATGAAGCGTGCCTCCGCCATCGTCACCAATCGCGGCGGCCGCACCTGCCACGCGGCGATCATTGCCCGCGAACTGGGCATCCCCGCCATCGTTGGCTGCGGCGATGCGACCGAAACGCTGAACGAAGGCGAAATCGTCACGGTGAGCTGCACGGAAGGCGATACCGGCCATGTCTATCGCGGCAAGCTCGATTTCGAAGTCACTACCCGCGACATTTCCGCCATGCCGGATGTGCCGGTCAAGGTCATGATGAACGTCGGCAACCCGGAACTGGCTTTCGAGTTCGCCCAGCTGCCGAACGCCGGTGTCGGCCTGGCCCGCGTCGAGTTCATCATCAACAACGTCATCGGCATCCACCCGAAGGCCATCCTCGACGTCGAGCGCCTGCCGGCCTCCAAGCGTGACGAGATCAAGCGCCGCGCCCGTGGCTATGCATCGCCGAAGGACTTCTTCGTCGAGAAGCTGGTCGAAGGTGTCGCCACCATCGCCGCCGCCTTCTACCCGAACCCGGTCATCGTCCGTCTGTCCGACTTCAAGTCCAACGAATACCGCAAGCTGCTCGGTGGCGACTTGTACGAGCCGGAAGAAGAAAACCCGATGCTCGGCTTCCGTGGCGCTTCGCGCTACATCGCCGACAGCTTCCGCGACTGTTTCGAAATGGAATGCCGCGCCATGAAGCGTGTGCGTGAAGAAATGGGCCTGACCAACGTGCAGTTGATGGTTCCATTCGTCCGCACCGTCGGCGAAGGCCAGGCCGTGGTCGATCTGCTGGCCGAGCATGGCCTGAAGCAGGGCGAAAACGACCTGAAGCTGATCATGATGTGCGAAATCCCGTCCAACGCGCTGCTGGCCGATGACTTCCTGAAGATCTTCGACGGCTTCTCGATCGGCTCGAACGACCTGACCCAACTGACGCTGGGTCTCGACCGCGATTCCGGTCTGGTCGCCAACCTGTTCGACGAACGCGACCCGGCCGTCAAGATGCTGCTCGGCATGGCCATCGCCGCCGCCAACAAGGCCGGCAAGTATATCGGCATCTGCGGCCAGGGCCCGTCCGACCACCCGGATCTGGCCGAATGGCTGATGGATCAGGGTATCAGCAGCATCTCGCTGAACCCCGACACCGTCGTGGACACCTGGACCCGCCTGGCGACGCACAAGAAGGCGTAATGCTGCGGTGCACGGCCAGAAATGGCCAAAAATGAAGAAGGCCGGGAGCGATCCCGGCCTTTTTTTGGGTGCGCCAGGCATGGCGCGTAGCGCCGTGACTGGCGCTGTCTGCCTCGCTGTGGTGGTGGGGA
>OFCW01000157.1_pt1 | contig 26127 bp, 22 predicted proteins | sample 1520951 | NCBI WGS metagenome assembly OFCW01 (sample SAMEA4349680, study PRJEB24078) | microbial mat metagenome | biome: Terrestrial Biome; feature: Habitat; material: Microbial Mat | place: India | collected 2012-06-12 | depth 10 m | reverse complement strand
CAGCGCCGGGACGCCCTGTTCGTTGGGGGGAAAGGGTTTCATGAATCTCGAAAAAGTCATTTTCGGTTTTTTCATTTTGCTGGCGGCAACGCTCAACTTCGGTTTCTTCATTGGCGATATCGCCAACCCGGAGCTGCACAGCGTCTATGAACTGGCGGCAGCGCTGGTCGTCAGCCTGATCGCCACGGCGCTCAAGTTCGGCGACCGTACGCAGATCGGCGCCATCCACCTGTCCACCAGCCTGGTGGCCGACCTGCAACTGATCGCCGCGGCCATCACCTGGGGGATCGCCGTGCATGTCACCGGCGTCGGCATGACGCCGCACGTCACCTCCAGCGTCGTGTCGCTGTCGGGCGGTGCGCTGTTCGCCAACATCGTGTCCGTCGTCATCCTGATCGTCGAAACCGTGATGCTGCGCCGCTGAGGCCGCCGCGATGAACAGTGCGTTCTTCCTGGTGCTGCGGCGCATGCGGGCGCCGATCATCGTGCTCATCGTCATCTACGCGATCTCGGTCGTCGGCCTGACGCTGGTGCCCGGCGTCGATGCCGACGGCAAGCCGGCAGCGCCATTGAGCTTCTTCCACGCCTTCTATTTCATCAGCTACACGGCAACGACCATCGGCTTCGGCGAAATTCCGGTCGCCTTTTCGGACGCGCAGCGGCTGTGGGTGATGGTGTGCATTTATCTCACCGTGATCGGCTGGTCCTATTCCGTCGTCACGCTGATCGCCCTGCTCCAGGACAAGGGCTTCCAGAACACCCTGACCACCAACCGCTTTGCCCGGCGGGTGCGACAGACCAAGGAGGATTTTTACCTGATCTGCGGCTGCGGCGAGACGGGCAGCCTGATCGCCCGCAGCTTCGACCATGTCGGCCAGGCCTTCGTGGTGCTGGAAAAGGACGAGCTGCGCGTCGAGGAACTCGACCTGCTCGATTTCAAAACCGACACCCCGGCTCTCGCGGCCGATGCGCGGCTACCCGACAACCTCAAGCTGGCCGGCCTGAAGCATCCGAAATGCCGGGGCGTGCTGGCGATGACCAACGATGATCGGAGCAACCTGGCCATCGCCATCGCCGTGCGCCTGCTCAACCCGAGAATCCCGGTCATTGCCCGCGCCGAGCTGGCCGCGACGGCGGCCAACATGGCCTCCTTCGGCACTGACCACATCATCAACCCCTTTGAACGCTTCGCCGACAGCCTGGCGCTGGCCATCGCCGCCCCGGAACGCTTCCGGCTGATCGAACTGCTCACCAGCCTGCCGGAAACCGCCATCCCCGAACCGCACCGGCCGCCGCACGGGCACTGGATACTCTGCGGCTACGGGCGTTTTGGCCATGCCATCGCCAGCCGCCTGCGCGACAACGGTATCGCACTGACCATCATCGACCCCAACGCGCAAGATAGCGACCACGACATCCTGGGCGACGGCACCGAGGCATCCACTCTGCGTCAGGCCGGCATCGAAACGGCCCAGGGCATCGTCGCCGGCAGCAACGATGACATCAACAACCTGTCGATCGCCGTGACGGCCACCGAGCTCAAGCCCGACCTGTTCGTGGTCGCCCGCCAGAACCAGGCCGCCAACGCGGCGCTGTTCAAGGCTTATGGCGCCGATTTCACCGTCCTGCCCAGCCGGATCATCGCGCAGGAGTGCATTGCCCTGCTTACCGCCCCCCTGCTCGCCCGCTTTCTCGAACGCCTGCCGCAACTCGACGAAGCAGCCTGCCACCAGTTGACGGAGCGGCTGAGCGAAGCCTGCGGCGGCCGGACGCCGGTCGTCTGGGACAACCGTCTCAATGCCGCCGAGGCGCCTGCCGTCTGGCAGGCCCTGATGCATAACCAGACCATCCGGGTCGGCGACCTGCTGATCGACGGCACGGAGCGGAGTCGCCGGCTGCCGGTGGTGCCGCTGATGATCGAACGCGGCGATACGTACCACCTCCTGCCGGGCGACGACGAACGCCTGGAGGCCGGCGACCAGCTGCTCTTTGCCAGCCCGCTGAGTGCCCAGCGCGACCTGGAACTGACGCTGCGCAACGCCAATGAGCTGGCCTACGTGCTGCATGGCCATGAAACATCCGGCAGCCTGCTCGGCAAACTGCTGGCAGCGCGTTGAGCCGGCCGCAACGGAGCCGGGCGCGATGGCCGGCATGGCCCACGCAAAACCGCACACGCCCCGCCGGGCGTGCTTTAAAATGTGACAAATCTATCCGCCAAATTCCATCAACAGGAATCATGTTGAATTCATGCGCGCATCAGCGACCGGATGGCCGCCATGCCTGATGCGAACCGGCCGCCTGCCGCTGCATCCCGCGCCACGCGTGGATTCGCCCTCTGGCAGCTGGTGGCCGGCGTGGTCGTCATCAATCTGGTCATTCTCGCCATCGGCATCCAGAGCCTGGTTTACAGCCGGGATCGGACGCTGGACAAGGTGCACGAGTCAACGACCAACCTGGCGTTTCTGATCGAGCAAAACATTGCGGACAGTGCGCGGCGGATCGATCTGGCCCTGCGCAACATCGTGCATACGCTGGAGCACGAACAGCAACGCGGCCGCATCGACCCGCAGGAAGTGGCGCACATCCTCGCCCTGCAGAGCGCGCAATTGCCGGAGGTGGATGCCTTCCGCGTCACCGATGCGACGGGCCGCCTGCGCTGGGGCAAGGGGGTCACGCCGGAGACGCAGGACACCTATGCCGACCGTCCCTTCTTCGCGGCGCATCAGCAGGCGCCGGGGCAAGCCATGGTGGTCGGCGAGCCGGTGATCGGCCGGATATCGAAGATCTGGGTGATTCCCTTCACCCGCTCCTACCGCAAGCCGGATGGCAGCCTGGGCGGGGTCGTCAATGCCACCGTCGCGCTCGCCCATTTCCACGCCCAGCTGTCCACGCTGAAACTCGGGCCGCACGGTTCGGCCGTGATCCGCCACCTGAACCGCAGCCTGGCAACACGCTATCCACCGATTGACGGCCCGGCCGGCGCGACCGGCGACCGCACGGTGTCGCGCGAATTCCTGGCCATCCTGGATTCCGGTGTCAGGGAAGGCCATTTCCACACGCCGAACCCGCCGGACGGCATCGAGCGGACGTATGCCTTCCGCCGGATCGAGGGGCTGCCCTACATCCTGGCCGTCGGCCGGGCGCCGGCGGATTACCTGGATGTCTGGCGCGAGGAGCGGCGCAACGTCATCCTGTTCGTCAGCGCCTTCTTCCTGCTCAGCCTGGCCGCCGCCTGGCTGCTCTACCGCCACGGCCAACGCAACCGGGAATACACCGCTGCCCTGGTCGAAAACGAGAACCGCTTCCGGCGCGTTTCGTCGATGAGCAGCGACCTGATCTACTCCGGTCGGCGCGACGCCCGGAACGAACTCCGCATCGACTGGATCGGCGGCCAGGCCGAAAAGCTGTTTGGCTACAGCACGGCAGAAATCCAGCAGCGCGGCGGCTGGCGCGATTGCGTCGTACCCGACGATCAGCCGCTTTTCGCCGGCCAGATCAACGGACTGCGGCCCGGCGAAAGCAGCAGCGTCGTGATCCGCGCCCGGCATCGCGACGGTTCGCTGCACTTCCTGCACTGCGTCGCGGAAATCGAAACCGGCCCGGATGGCGGGGCTGTGCTGTACGGCGCGATCCGCGACATCACCGAGCGGGAAAACCAGCGTCTGGATCTGGAGCGCCTGGTCGCCGAGCGCACCTACGAACTGAGCGTCGCCAAGGAAGCGGCGGAAAAGGCCAATCAGTCGAAGAGCGCCTTCCTGGCCAACATGAGCCATGAAATCCGCACGCCACTCAACGCCATCACCGGCATGTCGCACCTGCTGCGCCGCGCCGGCTGCACGCCGGAGCAGGCCGACCGCCTCGACCGCATCGAGCGGGCCAGCGAACACCTGCTCGAAATCATCAACGCCGTGCTCGATCTGTCGAAAATCGAGGCCGGCAAGTTCGTGCTGGAGGAAATCCGCGTCGATCCGGGCAGCCTGATCAGTAACGTTTGCTCGATGATCCAGGAACGCGCCGACGCCAAGCACCTCGCACTGCTCCGCGACATTTCCCCGCTGCCCTGCGCCGTGCTCGGCGACCCGACCCGCCTGCAACAGGCGCTGCTCAATTTCGCGAGCAATGCGGTCAAATTCACCGAAACCGGCCATATCGCCTTCCGCACGCGCCTGCTTGCCGAGGAGCCGGCGGCACTGCTCCTCCGCTTCGAGGTCGAGGACACCGGCATTGGCATTGCGCCAGCGGCCCAGGGCCGCCTGTTCAGGGCTTTCGAGCAGGCCGACAACTCGACGACGCGCCAGTACGGTGGAACCGGGCTGGGTCTGGCGATCACCCGCAAGCTGGCCGAACTGATGGGCGGCGAAACCGGTTTTTCGAGCACGCCGGGGCAAGGCAGCCTGTTCTGGTTCTCGGCCCGCCTGAAGAAGGACCCGGCGGGAGAGCACCCCGCCGTCGTCGCGCCGGCGGGAGTCGACGACCGGGCGATTGCCGAGCGTTTCCGCGGGCGGCGGATCCTGCTGGTCGAGGACGACGAGATCAACCGCGAGGTCGCCTTTGCGATGCTGGCCGATACCGGCCTCATCGTCGATGCGGCGGAGAACGGCGCGCAGGCCGTTGCCAAGGCGCAGGCGGGCGATTACGACGTGATCCTGATGGACATGCAGATGCCGGTCATGGATGGCCTGGAGGCGACCCGCCAGATCCTGGCCCTGCCCGGCCGGTCCGCCATTCCGATCATCGCAATGACCGCCAACGCCTTTACCGAGGATCGGCTGCGCTGCGAGGAGGCCGGCATGAAGGATTTCATCGCCAAACCGGTGGACCCCGACCAGTTGTTCGAGCGCCTCCATCACTGGCTGGCGCGGGCGGGCTGAAGCGTGTTCAGGCGGCCAGCGCCCGGCGCAGGCCGCGCATCAGCAAGCCGAGGCCGGGCAGCTTCATGTACAACTCCTCACCGGTATCCCAGTAGTCGCGGTGGTAGCAAACCTTGCCGTCGGCGTCGAAACGCAGGTGCGACACGCCGCGCATGACCTGCGTCTGCCCCTTGCCCCACCGCCGCACCCGGAAGCAGAACTCCCAGACCAGCATGGCGCCGCCGGCATCGACCACCTGGTCGACCACGACGAAGCGCGGTTCGTCGACCTGTTTGAACAGGTGGCTGAAGATGCGCTGGATGGCCGCAATGCCGCGCACTTCGTTGAACGGATCCTTGAACCAGGCATCGGCGGTATAGAACTCGGGAAAGCGGGCCACGCTGTCCGGCGCGAAGCAGTTGTAGAAATCGATCAGGCGGTCGAGGTTCATGTCAGCCTCCGGTCAGGCGGCGGATGAGGGGGAAATACCAGCGGTAGGGCAGGATGGCCAAAAACTTGAGCAGACGGGTAAACCGCTTGGGGAAGTGGATCTCGAAATGCCCCGTCGCGAAGCCGTCGATGATCGCCTGCGCGGCTTGTTCCGGGGTTTGCAGGGCTGGCATGGCGAAATCGTTCTTGGCCGTGAGCGGGGTGGCGACGAAGCCCGGGTTGATTGCCCAGACGCCGATCCCCTTCGGCGCCAGATCGAGGTGCAGACATTCGGCAAAATGGATCAGCGCCGCCTTGCCCGGCCCGTAGCACAGGGCCTTGGGCAGGCCGCGGTAACCGGCGACGCTGGCCACGAAAGCGATGCCGCCACCCGGCTGCAGATCGGGCAGGACGGCCGCCGCCAGGCGCAGGGCGCCGTTGAAATTGACGGCGAGCACCGACTCGGCAACCGCCAGGTCGAACTTGTCGGCGCGCATCGGCACGTAGTCGCCGGCCAGGTAGATCACCAGATCGATGCCGCCCAGCGCGCTCACGACCTGCCAGCGGGCTTCGGCCAGACTGGCCGCATCGGTCGCGTCGCAGGGAACGCATACGGCGTCGGCAATGCCCAGCGCCAGGAGCTTGTCCGCCCGCCGCGCCGACAAGGCCAAGCAGGCGCCGCGCCCGGCCAGGGCCTGCGCCAGCGCGGCGCCGATGCCGGACGAGGCGCCGACCAGCCAGACGCGCCTGCCCTGCCAGGTCCGGATCGGCGGGTTCATGGCGCGCTCCGCTTGACGAAGGTGAGGCTCACCTCGCCGAGATGGAAACCCCATTTGGACATGTACGACCGATTCAGCATCACCTTGTCGTCCATCAGGAACATCCAGTCGTCGAAATCGACGTGATAGGTCTTGCCATCCACCGGCAGGGCCAGCACGTAACGCCAGCGTAGCGCATTGCCGGCCACTTCGCCGATGGCCTCGCCGACCACGTCGTCGGCGGTGCCGCGCCAGGTGCCGTCCGGCTGGCGTTTCAGCGTCCACACCCGGCGCGAGGTCGTCCCGTCGGACCATTTGAAATGCTCGTCGAGCACGCCGGTGTCGCCCTCCCATTGGGCGTCGATGACGACATGAAAGCGCTTCTTCACCTCGCCGGAACGCCCCTGGAAGATACCCCAGGCGTCGAGCCTGCCATTCAGGTAGGTCTTCAGGTCGAGGGCCGGCTGCTCGGCGCGGTATTGCTCGACCCCGGTCGAGGCGCAGGCGGTCAGGCCAAGGGAAAACAGGGGCGCAGTCAGCAGTTTCATGTCCGGATCTCCAGAGAAGCCCGCCAGCGCCACAACAGCGCGGCGGCGATGGCCTTGAAGGCGAGCGGCAGCAAGGCGTAGGTGAAGGTCAGCGCCGGCAGCCCACCCGTTCCGCCGGGCACGTAGCCGAACTGGCCGAGAAGCGGCAGGGCCAGGCCGGCTGCCAGCGCCAGGTTCAGCTTGGCGACGAAATTCCACACCCCGAAGCAGGCTCCGGCCTGCCCCTGGCGTTCGCCGAGATCGGCCGCCATGGCCGCCGGCAAGGCCAGGTCGGCGCCCAGAGCCAGGCCGGAGGCGAGGCAGATCAGTGCAAAGGGATAGAGATCGCCCGGCCCGAGCAGGCTGGCCCCGGCAAAGGCCAGCATGGCAAGCAGCATGGCAGCCAGCCAGGCCATGCTCCTGCCGCAAGCGGCCGACAGGCGGACCCACAGCGGCAGCGAGGCCGCCCCGGCGACGAAATACAGCGCCAACAGGCCGCCGCTGGCTGATGCCGCCTGCAGTACATCGGCCACGAAGAACAGGAAGAGCGTGGCCGGCAAGGCGGCGGCAATACCGTTGGCGACAAAAACGGCGAGCAGGCGGCAAAATGCCGGGTCGGCAAATACCCGGCGCAGGCTGGGCCAGAGCGGCGCGCTGGCCGCGGGCAACGGCGCACCGGCCCCAACCCGGGCGAAGGTGGTGGCCGCGGCAACCAGCAACAACGGCGGCAGTATCCAGGCCAGACGGGCAATGCCGGCCGTCAGGTCGCTGGCGAGCAGGGACGGCAAGGCGGCAGCGAGCACCACGCCCAGCAGCCCGAACCCCTCGCGGGCCGCGGTCAGCCGGGTACGCTGTTCGGGCATCTGGCCGATATCCGCTCCCCAGGCCTGGTAAGCCACGGTCGCCCCCGAGAAACCGAGATAGGTCAGGGCCAGCGAGCCAAGCAACCACAACCCGCCGCCCTGCGCCGGCGGGTTGAGCAGGGCGACGAAGCCGAGGACGAAGGGAAGCAGCGCCCCCGCCAGCATCGCCCGGCGGGGCAGGCGGTCGGCCAGCCAGCCGAGCCACGGGTCAATGCCGGCATCCAGCAGACGGGCAGCGAGCAGGATGCTGCCCAGCAGGGCCAGGCTGAGGCCCGTGGTCTCGGCATAGAAATGGGGGATGTGGACGTAGAGAGGAAGGGCGGCGAAAGCCAGGGGGAGGCCCAGGGCGCCGTAGGAGAGGATGCGGGAGGTGTTCATGGGGAGAGTGCTCCCCTGCTGTTCGCCTCCAAACCGGGGGCAGGCCACGGTTTTTTAGTTTTGGGCTCGTGCAGCCGTTGTTTTTCGCGCTTGAGGCGCGCCGCAAGCGCGAAAAACAACGCTTGCACAAAGGAGGAAACATTGGAGGCAGACCCCATATTGGAATGACGTTTCACTCCGCCCTCCTCAACAACGCCTCCCGCAATTCCGGCGCACTTGTCCGGGCATCCAGCCAGATCGCGAAAAACTGCCGGGCAAACGCCGCCTCGGCAATTTCTCCCAAAGGCTGCCCGTTGAACAGGAACACCGCCCCTTCCGGCCGATACACCCCCAGAATGTGGTCGCCCGGCTTCACGTCCGGAAAAAGGCGGGCCATCGCCTCGCCCCAGCGCTTCAGTACTGTCTCGTCGGCCATGAAACGGCGCATTTCCTTGACGCTCGCCTCGGCAATCGCCTTGCCGGCGATCGCCCGCTTGTAGTCCAGCCGCAACACCAACGGCGGCCGCAAGGGATCGTCACCGGCCCACAAGGTCGCTGCATAGACCAGCAAACCGAAACGGCGGAATTCGCCCTGCCCCCAGCGTTTCAGGCCGGCCGTCGGATCGCCGTTGCCGCGGGCCGCGAAGGGCCAGCCGGCCAGGGCGAGCAGCAGCGCCCGCCGCCGCTCGGATGCCACGCCATCAGCGGTGGGCGAGCTCAAACTGGACGACATCGATGCTCCCGGCCCGGAAGCCGGCCTCACAATAGCACAGGTACATCCGCCACAGGCGGCGGAAGGGCTCGTCGAAGCCGAGCTTCTGGATCTCCGGCCAGCGGGCTTCGAAGGCGGCACGCCATTCGGCCAGGGTGCGGGCGTAATCGAGGCCGAAGGCATACTCGTTGCGCACGACGAGGCCCTGGCGGGCTGCCGCCGCGCGGAACGCGGCGCGCGACGGCAACATGCCGCCGGGAAAAATGTATTGCTGGATGAAATCGGTGCCTTTGCGGTAAGCGGCGAACAGGTCGTCGCGAATGGTGATGCTCTGGATCACCGCCCGCCCGCCGGGCTTCAGCGCGCCGGCCACCGTCTTGAAGTAGCTCGGCCACCAGCGTTCGCCGACGGCTTCGAACATTTCGATCGACACGACATGATCGAACCGTTCCGTGTTGTCGCGGTAGTCCTGCAGGCGCAGGTCGGCGCCCGGCACGCGCTGCCGGGCCCAGGCGAGCTGGGCCGGCGACAGGGTCAGGCCGGTGACCTTGAGACCGGCCTGCTCGGCCAGTTCGGCAAAACCGCCCCAGCCGCAGCCGATCTCCAGTACGCGCTGCCCCTGCCTGGCCTGCAGGCAGTGCAGGATACGCTGGTACTTGGCGCGCTGCGCCGCCTCCAGCGAGCCGTCGTCGACCTCGCGGTAGAGGGCCGCCGAATAGGTCATGCCCGGGTCGAGCCACTGGCTGTAGAAGGCGTTGCCCAGATCGTAGTGGGCCATGATGTTGCGCTTGCTGCCGGCCTTGCTGTTACGGTTCAGCCAGTGGCGGATACGGGCGGCGAGCAGCGCTCGCCAGGAACCATAGAGCGCCTTTTGCACCACCTTGCGATTGGCGGCCAGCAGCGTGAGCAGGCCGCTGATGTCCGGCGAATCCCACAGGCCGTCGAGGTAGGCTTCGGCGAGGCCGATGTCGCCACGGGCCAGGACCCGGCCGAACATCGCTTCGTCGTGCACCTGCAGCGTGACGCCTTGTTCGCCGTCGCCGAACAGGGCACAGGACCCATCCGGCAGGCGCACTTCGAGCAGGCCGCCCTGCAGCTTTTCGAGCAGTTCGAAAACCGTCCGGGTGTCGCGGGCCAGGCTCTCGCCACCGCGCAGAATCAGGCTGTTGTTCATTTGGTCGATTCCTGTAGGGGTTGGGTTGCGGGATGCGCACCGCGGAAGGGCACGCCCTTGAGCCACAGTTTCAGCGCCTGCCAGTGGATACGGGCGATGACGCCCAGCGTCAAAAACGGCATGCGCAGGAAGGCGCCGAGCAGGGCTGCCGCCGACCAGTCGCGCGGCTTGCCGGAAATGGAAGTCAGCAGCAGCTCGCCCTCGGCATCGTCGTAATCGATGCGGGCCAGTTGCACGGCACGCTGCAGTTGGAAGCGGAAGCGGTAACCGCCCTCCACGTCGTTGAAAGGCGAGACGTGGAACAGCTTGCTGGCCGTCAGTTCCTCGCCGTCGCGCAGCGGCTGGCCGTGGCGATGCAGCAGATAACTGTGCGTGCCGCCGAAGGTGTTGTTGACTTCGGCCAGAATGGCGATCAGCGCCCCACCGGGCGCATGGCAATACCAGAAGCTGACCGGGTTGAAGACGTAGCCGAGGACACGCGGAAAGGTCTGCAGCACGATCTCGCCGTCGGCCGGCAGGCCATGCTGACGGAGCAGGCCTTCGATCCACGGCAGCAGCGGGCTGCCATCGCGCGGACCGTGATCCCGACTGCGGAAGCTGAGCAGGTTGGGTTGGTCGACCGAGAAGATGCCGCACTTCGCTGCCGCCAGGTCACGCACCGGCAACTGCACATAGAACACCGGATAGACGAAGGCATTGACCTTCGGCCGCAGGCGGCGGTGCATGACGTGGCCGAGGCAGAGTTGCGGGCGGGGATTCATGGTCGCCTCAGGCCATCTCGGTTTCGTGCCGCACGGCCGGCGCCTCGCCCTGCCACGGCGCCCGGATGCCCATGCCGTTCGCCACGCGCAGCGCCGACTTCAGGCCGTCTTCGTGAAAGCCATAGCTGCCCCAGGCGCCGGCCAGCCAGATCCCCCCCTCGCCCTGCACTTCGGCCAGACGCTGCTGGGCGGCGATGGCAGCGGCATCGAAGATCGGGTGGGCGTAGTCAAACTCGGCGATAACCTTGGCCGGATCCGGCTCGCGCGCCGGATTCAGCGTAACGACGACCGGCGTGGTGAAAGGCAGCGGTTGCAGCTTGTTGATCAGGTAGGAGACCCCCACCGGCTGATCGCCGGGCTCGCCCCGGCCGGCAAAATAGTTCCAGGCCGACCACAGCTTGCGGTCGCGCGGCAAGAGGGCCGGGTCGGTGTGCAGCACGGCGCGGTTCGGCTGGTAACGGATGGCCGACAGCACGGCGCGCTGGCCATCGCTGGCCGTGAAGCCGAGAATGCCCAGCGCCTGATCGCTGTGGCAGGCCATGACGATCTGGTCGAAGCGTTCGCAACCGCCATCGTGGGCAACGGTCAACCCGTCGGCGGCGCGCGTCACGGCACGCACCGGGCAGGCCAGGCGGATGTCGTCGAGCCGGGCGGCGATCTTGTTTACATACGCGCGCCCCCCGCCCTGCACGGTACGCCACAGCGGCCGGTCGAAGACCTGCAACAGGCCGTGGTTCTGACAGAAACGGATGAAGGTGGCGAGCGGCATGTCGCGCATCTGGCCGGTCGGACAGGACCAGATGGCGGCCGCCATCGGCAGCAGATACCAGTCGGAGAAGGCCGCCGAATAGTTGCCGGCTTCCAGAAAGTCGCGCAGGCTGCGCTGGTCGTGCGGGTGGCTGAGCAGCCAGGCCGTACTCTCGCGGTTGAAGCGCAGGATGTCGGACAGCATGCCCCAGAAGGAACGGCGTAGCAGGTTGCGCTTCTGGCCGAAGATGGTCGCCAGGCTGCTGCCGGCCCATTCCAGATCGGGCTTTTCCAGGCTGACCGAAAAGGACATTTCAGTCTCGACGCTCTCCACCCCGAGCAACGCGAACAGCGCAATCAGGTTGGGATAGGTTTTTTCGTTGAAGACCAGAAAGCCGGTATCGACCGGATGCGTCCGGCCTTCCAGCGTCACGTCTACGGTATTCGTGTGGCCACCGAGATAGCTGCCGGCCTCGAACAGCGTCACCTCATGCTGGCGACTGAGCAGCCAGGCGCTGGCCAGCCCGGAGATGCCGGCGCCGACGACGGCGATGCGTTGTTTCCGGTTCATGGCAGCCCCCTTATTCGTTGCAGCCGTAGAGCTCGGCGTAGGCCGAGTGGTTATGGATGGATTCGAAGTTCTCCGACGCGACCTTCCATTCGGCCACGCGCGGCTCGTTCATCAGCCGCAGCGCGATGTCGCGCACCAGGTCTTCGACGAATTTCGGGTTGTCGTAGGCACGCTCGGTCACCCACTTCTCATCCGGCCGCTTCAACAGACCGAACACCTCGCAGGAAGCCTCCTCCTCGGCGATGCGCACCAGTTCCTCGATCGTCATCGGCTGGCGCAGGCGGGCTTCCAGCGTGATGTGCGAGCGCTGGTTATGGGCGCCGTAGTCGGAAATCTTCTTCGAGCACGGGCACAGGCTGGTCACCGCGGCCACGACGCGCAGCGTCAGGTCGGTGCGCTGTCCTTCGCGGCGTTCGGCGATCAGCACCACGTCGTAGTCGAGCAGGCTTTCCACGCCCGAGACCGGCGCCGCCTTGCGGATGAAGTAGGGGAAGCTCAGTTCGATGCGGCCGCTGCGCGCCTCGAGGCGCATCAGCATGGTGTCGAGCAGGCGGCACAGACCATCCTGGGTCAACGCCTCGCATTGCATTTCGATCAGCTCGACGAAGCGCGACATGTGGGTGCCCTTGACCTCCGGCGGCAGGCCAACGGTCATCGCCAGTGTGGCGACGGTAGCGACCTGCTCACCGTCAGCACCGGCCAGGAGCAGCGGATAGCGCAGGCCCTTGACGCCCACCTGCTGGATGGCAAGACGGCGGTGATCCGGGGTGGCCTGCACATCGGGCAGGAAGATGTTCTCGGGGGCGTTCATCGGTAGACTCCTGGCATGAGGGTGGCGGATTGGGGCGTCAGGGGGCGTTCAGAAATTCGTCGATTTTCTTCAGCAAGTCCTTGTCGTCCGGCTTCGTGAAGCTGGTGTAGGCCACCACCTTCGTGGCGTCGCGGCTGATCAGGTACTTGTGGAAATTCCACTTCGGGGTGCTGCCGGTGATCTCGGCCAACCGGCGATAGAAGGCGTTGGCGCCCTTGCCCTTGACCACCGTCTTGCTCGCCATCGGGAACTCGACGCCGTAGGTCAGGCGGCAGAAATCGGCAATCTCCTTGTCGCTGCCCGGCTCCTGCTCGCCAAAGTCATTGGACGGGAAACCGAGCACGACGAGCCCCTTGTCCTTCAGCCGGGCGTAGAGCTTTTCCAGGCCGTCGTACTGCGCGGTAAAACCGCAGTAACTGGCGGTATTCACCACCAGAATGACCCGGCCGGCGTACTGGCAGAGCGGCATCGGCTTGCCGTCCTGCAGGGTCGTGAAGGTGTGATCGAGCAGCGAGGGACAGGCCGCCGCAGCGCCGAACGGCACGACCGTGGCGGAAAGCAGGCCGGCGATCCTGAGCCAGCGGTGGAAGCGTGTGCACATGTTCAACCTCACCCTGATTTGTCCTAGACAAAATACGTCTTTGTTCGTAAGATAGTCAGCACAGATGCATTTGTCAACGGTTTGTCTAACTTTTGTTCAGGACAAATTATGAGCACCCTCAGCTTCACCATTGCCGCCGTCGAGCGCGACACCGGGCTCTCCAAGGACGTCCTGCGCATGTGGGAGCGGCGCTACGGCTTTCCGGTTCCGGAACGCGACGCCAACGGCGAGCGCCTCTATCCCGCCGCCCAGGTTGAACGTCTGCGCCTGATCAAACGCCTGATGGATCAGGGACATCGACCAGGCAAGCTGATCGCCGCACCGGAAGAGGAGCTCGCCGCGCTCGCCCCGCGCCGGCCGCGCGACACGGCGGCCGCGTTGCCCAGGGGGGCGGGCGAAAGCCTGGACGAACTGCTCGACCCTATCCGCCGCCACGATGGACCGGGCTTCCAGCAGGCCATGCAGCAACGCCTCGTGCGTCAGGGTTTGCAGGCATTTGTCCAGGACACCGTGGCCCCGCTGACACACCAGGTCGGTGTCGCCTGGGAAGAAGGGCGCATCGAGGTCTTCGAGGAACACTTGTACACCGAGCTGACCAAGCGCCTGCTCCGCCAGACCATCGCCACGCTGCCCGCCGGCCGCCGGCCGCGCGTGCTGCTGACCACCGTGCCGGAAGAACTGCATGTCATCGGCCTGCTCATGGTCGAAGCCCTGCTCGCCCTCGAAGGTGCCGAATGCATCCCCCTTGGCACGCAGATGCCGCTGCTTGACATCGGCCGCGCCGCCGAAGCCCATGCGGCCGATATCGTCGCGCTCTCCTTCTCGGTTGCCTTCCCGCAGCGCCAGATCGGCGGGCTGGTTCAGCACCTGCGCCAGATCCTGCCGCCGACGGTCGCCCTCTGGGTCGGCGGTGGCGGCATCCGGCGCCTGGCTGCGCCCGGCGGGGTGGCAGTCTTGCCGGAGCTGGCCGACGCCGTCCGCGCCCTGCACCAATGGCGAAGCGAACACCCCTGACCGCCGGCTTTCGCGGCAACAAGGCCGCCCTGCCCAGCAAGCCCTGCCTGGCCTGCGGCCGGCCGATGAGCTGGCGACGCAAGTGGGCGGCCAACTGGGCGCAGGTCCGCTACTGCTCGCGGGCCTGCCGGCGCCAGGCCGGCAGCGACTGAAGGCGTGCCATGCAGCGCCTGTTCCTGATCCTCGGCGATCAGCTCCACCCCGACCCGCACCCGCTGCTGACCGATTTCGACCCCCGGCACGACCGCCTGCTGATGGTCGAGGCCGCGGAAGAATCGACCCACGTCTGGAGCCACAAGGCCCGCAGCGCCCTCTTCCTGGCCGCCATGCGCCACCGGGCCGCCGCTTTTCGCGCTGCCGGGCTGCCGCTGACCTACCGGCGACTGGGCGAGCACCCGTATCCGGGCATCGCCGACGCCCTGCGGGCCGACATCGGCAACGCCCGCCAGGTCGTCCTCCTCGAACCCGGGGATCACCGGCTGCACCAGGCCATCCAGCGCACCTGCGCGGCAGCCGGCGTGGCGCTGGACAGCCGCCCCGACCCGCACTTCCTGTGCTCAGCGGCGGATTTCCAGGCCTGGGCCGGCGACAAGCCAAACCTGCGTCTGGAATTTTTCTACCGCTGGCAGCGCCGGCGGCACGACATCCTGATGGCGGGCGACGCGCCGGTCGGTGGCCAGTGGAATTTCGATGCCGACAACCGCCAGTCCTTCGGGCGCCACGGGCCGGGCCTGCTGCCGCCACCGCCGCATTTCGCGCCCGACGCCCTGACCCGCTCGGCCATTACCGATGTCGCGCGCCATTTCCCGGATCACCCGGGGAGCACCGCCCGGTTCGGCTGGCCGGTGACGACGGCACAGGCCCAAGTCGCGCTCGACGACTTCATGACCCACCGCCTGCCGGAATTCGGCCGCTGGCAGGACGCCATGTGGTCCGGCCAGCCCTTCCTGTGGCACTCGCTGCTCTCGGCCGCGCTGAACCTCAAGCTGCTCGACCCGCGCACGGTGATCGGCGCCACCGTCGACGCCTACGCGTCCGGCCGCGTGCCGCTCGCTGCCGCCGAAGGCTTCGTGCGGCAGATACTGGGTTGGCGCGAATTCGTACGCGGCGTCTATGCCCGGCAGATGCCGGCATTGGCCGAAGCCAACCAGTACAACCACCATGCCCCGCTCCCCGCCTGGTTCTGGACCGGCCACACCCACGCCGCCTGCCTCGCCGCCGCCATCGGCCAGACGCTGGAGCATGGCTACGCTCACCATATCCAGCGCCTGATGATCACCGGCAACTTTGCTCTCCTCGCCGGCCTGCAACCGCGCCAGGTGGCGGACTGGTATCTCGCCGTCTATGTCGACGCCGTGGCCTGGGTCGAAGAGCCGAACACGCTGGGCATGGCCCTCAACGCCTGGCCGGGCATGACCAGCAAACCCTACTGCGCCAGCGGCGCCTACATCGACCGGATGAGCGATTATTGCCGCAGCTGCCGCTACCACCCGCAAACCCGCGTCGGCCCGACCGCCTGTCCCTTCACCACGCTGTACTGGGATTTCCTCGCCCGCCACCGCCAGCACTTCGCCGCCAATCCCCGAATGGCCCTGCCGCTGAAGAATCTCGAGCGCCTGGACGACACCGAACTGAAGGCCATCCGTCATCACGCAGCGAACCTGCGCGCCGATCTCGACGGGGTGTGAGGAGAATTGGACGGGCAGTACCGACCCGCCGCGCATTAAAATGGCGACATCACCAACCCTCTACCGATCATGACCTACGCCGCCCCCGCTTTCGAATCCAAGATCTGCCCGCCCGACCAACTGGCCGCCCGCGCCGCCCAGCTGGCCCGGCCGCTGGTATTCACCAACGGCTGTTTCGACATCCTGCACCGCGGGCACGTCACCTATCTGGCGCAAGCTGCCGCGCTCGGCGCCAGTCTGGTCGTCGCGCTGAATACCGACGCCTCGGTCAAGCGCCTGGGCAAGGGGGACGACCGCCCGGTCAACACGCTGGAGGACCGTCTGGCAGTAATGGCCTCGCTTGGCTGCGTGACGCTGGTCACCTGGTTCGACGAAGACACCCCGCTCCAGCGCATTCTCGCTTGCCGGCCGGAAATCCTGGTCAAGGGCGGCGACTGGCCGGTCGACAAGATCGTCGGCGGCAGCGAAGTGCGCGGCTGGGGCGGCACGGTGCATTCCATCCCCTTCCTCCACCAGAAATCGACGACGGCGCTGCTCGAGAAAATCCGCCGCCTGTGACCCGCCATAGCCGCACCGCCCGGGTGTGAGCCCCCCTGAACACGCCCCGGGAGCCCGGCCGGCAAGGCCTTTCGCCTTGCCGCCTACAACACGACCTGGGTACCGAGTTCGACGACGCGATTGCTCGGGATGTTGAAGAAAGCCGTGGCCGGACTGGCATTGCGGAACATCGCGATGAAGAGCTTTTCCCGCCAGAAGGCCATTTCCGAGCCCAGGCGAGGGATCAGCGTTTCACGGCCGATGAAGTAGGACGTTTCGAGCGGGCTGAAGGCCAGGCCGGCATCGGCGCAGTGCGACAGGGCAACCGGGATGTCCGGCTCATCCTTGAAACCGTACTGGATGATGACGCTCCAGAAGTTTTCCTTGAGCTGGCGCACCTCGACACGGTCGATGTCCGGCACGTAGGGGACATCGAAAAACTGCACCGAGACGAGCACGACGCGCTCGTGCAGCACCTTGTTGTGCATCAGGTTATGGAGCAGCGCATGCGGCACGCCCTTCGGGTCGGCGTTGAGAAAGACCGAAGTGCCCGCCACCCGGGTCGGCATCGACGACGCCAACGAATCGAGAAACAGCGCCAACTCCAGGCGTTCGCCCTTGAGGCGGTCGGCGAGCAGCTGGCGGCCGCGCTTCCAGGTCGTCATCAGCACGAAAACCGCCATCCCGGCGACCAGCGGGAACCAGCCGCCATCCGGAATCTTGAGGATATTGGCGGTCAGGAAAACCAGCTCGACGGCGAGGAAGAAGGCAAACAACAGGCCGGCGCGCAGCCAGCCCCAGCCCCAGACCTTGGCGGCAACCACCGTGGCCAGGATGGAGGTGATCACCATGTCGCCGGTCACCGCAATACCATAGGCGGCAGCCAGATTGTTCGACGACCTGAAGCCGAGGACGAGGATCATCACGGCCACCATCAGGCCCCAGTTCACCCCGGGCAGGTAGATCTGGCCCTGCTCCTTCTCGCTGGTATGCTGGACTTCCATGCGCGGCACGAAGCCGAGCTGCATCGCCTGGCGGGTAACGGAAAAGGCCCCGGAAATGACCGCCTGCGACGCGATGACGGTGGCCAGCGTGGCCAGACCGATGAGCGGGTAGAGCGCCCAGTCCGGCGCCGAGCGGTAAAAGGGATTATCGGCCACCGCCGGGTCGGCCAGGATGGCAGCGCCCTGCCCCAGGTAGTTGAGCACCAGTGCCGGCAGCACGAAAGCGAACCAGGCGCGCGAAATCGGCTTGCGGCCGAAGTGGCCCATGTCGGCATAGAGCGCCTCGGCCCCGGTCACGGCCAGCACGACGTTGCCCATGGCGACCAGCGACATGGCCTTGTTGGCAAGCAGGAATTCGACGGCGTACAGCGGATTCAGGGCGAGCAGGATTTCCGGATGGTTGACAATGCTGCTAAGGCCGAGCAGGGCCAGCACGCTGAACCAGATCAGCATGACCGGGCCGAAGAAGGCGCCGACGACGGCCGTACCGCTCTTCTGCACGAAGAACAGGCCGAACAGCACGAGGATGGTGAGCGGGATGACGAAGGGATGCAGCGCCGGTGCCCCGACCTCCAGCCCCTCGACGGCCGACAGTACGGAAATCGCCGGCGTCACCATGCCGTCGCCGTAGAACATGGCGGCACCGAGCACGCCGACGATCATGATCCACTTGCCGTGGTGCGGCTTGTCCTGCACCGTGTGCAGGGCGAGCGCGATCAGCGCCATGATGCCGCCCTCGCCGCGGTTGTCGGCGCGCATGATGAAGGTCACGTACTTGACCGAGACCACGACGATCAGCGCCCAGAAAAAGAGCGACAGGCTGCCGTAGATGTTGGCCGGGGTGACCGGGATCGGATGATTGCCGGCGAAGACCTCCTTCACCGCATACAGCGGGCTGGTCCCGATATCGCCATAGACGACGCCCAGGGCGGCCAGCGCCAGGGCGGCGAAGCGCTTGCCGGTCGTCGCGTCGCCGGCCGATTGATGACTGCTCATGACTATTCCCTGCCTGTGGCGGCCTTCTCGCTGAGCCGCTTCTTGCTGCCTGTATCCTGCGGCACTGGCCGGATCATCGTCCGGGATGCCGGCGCCTGCCTGTCGCTCACCCCCCCAGGGCGGCCTTCAGCGACTGCACTTCTTCTTCCGACTCCGCGATGATCTCGGCCAGGGTATCGGCATCGAACAGCGTGTCGAGTATCGTGGTATCGACCGGCGCATCGAGTTCCGGATCGCGCCAGCAGGAAGTCCGGTTGGCGATCTTGTTGGCGATGTAGAGCACGTCCGACAGCGTGGACACCGTACCGATCTCGCGATCGGTTTCATGGTCGCGCACGGCCTCGAGGACCGGCTCGGGCGAACCGAGGGCCGACAGCAGGGCGTGGCCGATGTTGTCGTGCCAGCCGACCAGCAGGGCATGCAATTCGGCCTTGTCGGCCACCAGTTCGGGGAAATTGGCGGCACGCGACATCAGGTAAAAGACGCCGAGATCATGCACCAGGCCGGTGAACATCGCCTCGTCGCCATTGATCTTCGCCAGCTTGCGGGCCAGCACGCGGCACAATGCGGCGACATGCGAGGTATGCTCCCACAGGCGTTGCGAAATGCGCTCGAACGGCTGCATCTGCTTGGATTTCAGCAACTGCTCCATGGCCACCGCGAAGGACACCGTGCGCACCGCCTCCATGCCGACCCGGACGATGGCGCTCTTGACGTCGGCAATCTCGCGGCCACTCGGGTTGAGAGCCACCGAATTGGCCATGCGGATGATCTTGGCGCTCATCAGCGGCTCGGCCCCGACCAGTTTCGCCAGCTGATCGACGCTCAGGTTGGGATCCTTGAGCGCGGTGCGGACCTGGAAGGTGATGTCGAGAAAGGTCGGAAAGGTGATTTCGGAACCCGACAAATCGCGGGCGATGTCTTCGAGAATCTTGAAGGTGACAGCGTTGGTCATGCGACTCCCCCTGCAACGGTGATGCGGACGAAGGGCCGGCAACGCAGGGCGTTACCGGCAGCCGAACGGGCCTCAGAACGGAATATCGTCGCCCAGATCGTCGAAGGAAGGCTTCGGCTTGTTCTTTGGGGGGGCCGGCGCGTAATCGGCCGGTTCGTCGTAGCCACCCCCGCCGCCGGCCGGCGCGCCCATGCCCTGCCGGGAACCGAGCATTTTCATGTCGTCGCAGCGGATTTCGGTGGTGTAGCGCTCCTGGCCGTCCTTGTCCGTCCATTTGCGGGTGCGCAGGCTGCCCTCGACATAGACCTGCGAGCCCTTCTTCAGGTACTGGCCGCAAATTTCGGCCAGCTTGCCGAAGGCAGAAACCCGGACCCATTCGGTCATTTCCTTCTTTTCGCCGGTCTGCTTGTCCTTCCAGGTTTCGGTGCAGGCGATGCTGAAATTGCAGATCGCCTCGCCACTGGCGGTGTAGCGGGTTTCCGGATCACGCCCCAGATTGCCGATGCCTATCCATTTGTTAACCGATGCCATGACGCATGTCTCCTAAGCAGTTTGAGCCGCCTCGGCAGGCTGTCGCCGCTGCGGAAAATTCATCGTCGCCGCCACCGCCAGCCAGATCAGGGCCAGGCCGGCGCAGGCGGCAAAGACGGCATTATCGCTGAAATGCTGCGCAATATACCCCCCGGCGGCGCCGCCGATGAACAGGCCGATGGCCTGCGTCGTGTTGTAAACGCCCAGCGCAGCGCCCTTTGCGGCCGGCGGAGCGGTGCGCGACACCAGCGAGGGCAGCGTCGCCTCCAGCACGTTGAAAGCCACGAAGAAGAGCAGCAGCCACAGGGCAAGCAGCTCCAGGCTCTCGTGCAGCAGGTAGAGGCCGAGCTGGACGACGACGAGCAGACCGACCGCCGCCAGGAAAACCGGCCGCATCCTGTCCTTGCGCTCGGCGGCGATGATGGCCGGCACCATGACCACAAAGGAGACCAGCACGGCCGGCAGATAGACCTGCCAGTGCGCGGCGGCCGGCAGGCCGCCAAAATCGACCAGGGCGTGGGGCAGCACGACGAACATCGCCATCTGCACCATGTGCAGCGTGAAGATGCCGAGATTGAGGCGCAGCAGGTCGGCATCGAACAGCACCCGGCGCAGCGGCAGCTTTTCATGGCCATGCGGCGCCGGGGCCGGCGGCACGGCCTTGAGCAGCAAGCCGATGGCGGCCAGGGCGAGCACGCCGGTCAGGACGAACAGGCCGGACATGCCGATCCAGCCATAGAGCACCGGGGCTCCCACCAGCGACAGCGCGAAGACGAGGCCGATCGACGAGCCGATCATGGCCATCACCTTGGTCCGGTGCTGCTCGCGCGTCAGGTCTGCGGCCAGCGCGGTGACGGCGGCCGAAATGGCGCCCGCGCCCTGCAGCACGCGGCCGACGATGATCCAGGTCATGTCCGGCGCCCAGGCGGCGACGAAGCTGCCGAGCGCAAACAGGATGAGGCCGGCGACGATGACCTGCTTGCGGCCGAAGTAATCGGAAGCGACGCCATACGGAATCTGGAAACAGGCCTGGGTCAGGCCATAGGCGCCGAGGGCGAAGCCGACCAGGGCCAGATCGTCGCCGCCGGGCAGGGTCTTGGCGTGCACCGAGAAGACCGGCAGGATCAGGAACAGCCCGAGCATGCGCAGGGCAAAGATGGAAGCCAGCGAGGCACCGGTACGGCGTTCCTCCGGGGTCATGCGGTCGTGGGCGGCGGACATGGGATGCGGATGATGTTGCATTGCAGCGAAAAGGCAATATTAGCAGGTTTGCCCGCCGCCTCGCTGTGTTGCCGGAGCCTCCGGCCCCCTGCCCCGGCTGCCGTTCGGATTTCCGAACACCCGGCCGCCCCCCGATCCGGAATTCCGACCGCGTCGCCGCGGCGGGCAACACAATCAGCCATGAAAACAGTCACTTGGCGATCAGGCGCCGCCTGGCACGCGACGTGCAATGAGAAACCGGCTCACGCGCCTGATCCAGGCGACCTTCAACTCCGCATGACGAGGAAACCCGCATGAAAATGAATCGCCTGACCACCTGGATCGGCATCGCCATGGTCCTGGGCATCGTGGTCGGCTACGCCTGCCACGCGCTGGCGCCGACGCCTGCCGCCGCCAAGGAAATCGCCGGTTATTTCAGCATCCTGACCGACATCTTCCTGCGCCTGATCAAGATGATCATCGCGCCGCTGATTTTTGCGACGTTGGTCGCCGGCCTGGCCAACATGGGCGACTCGAAGACCGTTGGCCGGATCGGAGCCAAGGCGCTCGGCTGGTTCATCGGCGCCTCGTTCTGCTCGCTGCTGATCGGCCTGCTGCTCGCCAACCTGCTGCAACCGGGCGCCGCGCTCGCCGTACCGCTGCCCGAATCGGCCGCCGGCCTCAACCTGAAAACCAGCGCGCTGAACCTCAAAGACTTCATCACCCACGTCTTCCCGAAGAGCATCGTCGAGGCGATGGGCGCCAACGAAGTGCTGCAGATTCTGGTCTTTGCCGTGTTCTTCGGTCTGGCGCTGGGCCACCTGCACAACCAGACGGCGCGGTCGCTGGTGCATACGATGGACGAAATCGTCCATGTCATGCTCAAGGTCACCGACTACGTGATGCGCTTCGCACCGTTTGGCGTCTTCGGTGCGGTCGCCGGCGCGATCACCACGCAGGGGCTGGGCATGCTGCTCGTCTTCGGCAAGTTCATGGCGAGCTTCTACATCGCGCTGGCCGTGCTCTGGGCCATCCTGATCGGCGCCGGCTACCTGGTACTCGGCAAGGACATCTTCCGCCTGCTCAAGCTGGTGCGCAGCCCGATGCTGGTTGGCTTTTCGACGGCAAGCAGCGAATCGGTCTATCCCAAGCTGATGGAGCAACTGGAAAAATTCGGCATCAAGAACCGCGTCACCGGCTTCGTGCTGCCGCTCGGCTACTCCTTCAACCTCGACGGTTCGATGATGTACACCACTTTTCTGGCGCTGTTCATCGCCCAGGCTTACGACATCCCGATGACGCTGACCGCCCAGCTCACCATGCTGCTGGTCCTGATGGTCTCGTCCAAGGGCATCGCCGGCGTGCCGCGCGCCTCGCTGGTCGTCGTCGCCGCCGTGCTGCCCATGTTCGGCCTGCCGGAAGCCGGTCTGCTGCTGGTGCTCGGCATCGACCATTTCCTCGACATGGGGCGCACCGTGACCAACGTGCTGGGCAACGCCATCGCCACCAGCGTCGTCGCCAAGTGGGAAGGCGCCATCGACCCCGTTCCGGAAGCCCTGGCCGAGGCCGAGGAAGCCCTGCCGGTGCCGGACGAGCCGGTCGGCCAGGCCGCCTGAGTCTCCGTTTGTCTCCTCCGGGTGCGGCGATCCCTCTGCGGCCGCTCCCCCTTGCCCGCCCGGTGCCTCCCCGCACCGGGCTTTTTTTCCGTATCCTCCCCGCCTCATCCTGCGCTCCGCCATGTTCGACTGGACCCTCCTCATTCCCGCAGCCTTTTTTGCCGGCATGGTCGACGCCGTGGTCGGCGGCGGCGGCCTGATCCAGATTCCGGTATTGCTTGGCCAGTTTCCGCAGACCGCGATTCCGACGCTGTTCGGCACCAACAAGTTGTCGAGCATCGCTGGCACCGGGGCTGCCCTGTGGCGCTATGCGCGCAGCGTGCGCATCCCGTGGGCCGTCGTGCTGCCCGCCACCGCCGCCGCCCTGCTCGGTGCCTGGGGCGGCGCCGCGCTGGTCGCCTGGCTGCCGCGGGAAACCATGCGCCCGCTGGTCGTCGTGCTGATGATTGCCGTGGCCCTCTACACCTTCATGAAGAAGGACTTCGGCCAGCAGGTGACGCGCGCCATCGACCGCCGGGATCGCTGGAAAGGCGCCGCCTTCGGGGGGCTGATCGGCCTCTACGACGGTTTCTTCGGGCCGGGTACCGGCAGTTTCCTGATCTTCGGCTTCATCCGCCTGTTCGGGATGGATTTCGTGCAGGGCTCGGCCAGCGCCAAGGTCATCAATTTCGCCACCAACCTGTCAGCCATCGCCTTCTTCGCCAGCCACGGCCCCCTGCTCTGGCAGGTCGGCCTGGTGATGGCCGTCTGCAACCTGGCCGGCTCCTGGCTCGGCACCCACCTGGCGCTCAAGCACGGCGCCGGCTTCATCCGCAAGGCCTTCCTCGGCGTGGTGGTGGTGCTGATCGCCCGGCAACTGGCCGATCTCGCCGGCGGGGCGCGGTAACATAGTCCCTCCCGCCGCCCGCCGTCTGCCGATGCCCCGTTTCCGTCCCCTGCCGCTGCTGTTCATTTGCCTGCTGCTGGTCGGCCTGAGCGGCCTGTCGGCCTACCGCATCGGCCAGCGCCTGGGGATCGCCGACCTGCAGGCCACCGGCCTGCACCGTCTGGACCTGTACGCCACCAGCCTGGAACGGGAAATCGGCAAATACGCCTTCCTTCCCGGCACCTTGAACCTTGCGCCGGAGGTCGTCGAACTGCTGGCCGGGACGGGCGATCCCGCCCGCGTCAATGCCTATCTGGAAAAGCTCAATGACAAGGCCGGGACCCTGTCGATCTACGTCATGGACCGGCAGGGCAAGGTGGTGGCCACCAGCAACTGGCGGCGGCCGGACAGTTTTCTCGGCGAAGACCTCTCCTTCCGCCCCTATTTCCGCGAAGCGCTGGAAACCGGCAGCGGCCGCTTTTTCGGCATCGGCACAACGCGCGGCGAGCCCGGCTACTACCTGGCGTCGGCACTGACCGGTGACAACGGCACGCTGGGCGTGGCCGTCATCAAGGTCAGCCTGGAGCAGCTGGAAAAATCCTGGACCACCGTCGAAGCACCAGTGCTGGTCGCCGACGAAAACGGCGTGGTCATCCTGTCGGCGGTCAGCCGCTGGAAATTCACCACCTTGCGGCCGCTGGACGAGGCCACCCGCGCCGCCTTCGACCACACCCAGCAATACAACCGGCGCGCCCTGCAACCGCTGGGCATCAAGCCGATCGCCGATGTCGACCATGGCGCCCGCTTGGTGCGCATTGCCGCAGAAGGGCCGGAGACGGTATCGGTATACCCGGTCGCCGGCCGCTTCCTCGAACAGTCCCGCACCCTGCCCGGCACGCCTTGGACGCTGACCGTTCTGTCGCACCTCGAACAGGTCGACGACCTGGCCCAGAGCCGCGCCGGGCTGGCCGCGATTGCGGCCGCCTGCCTGTGCCTGCTCGGCATCATCCTCAACGAGCGGCGCCGCCACCTGCGCGACCGGCTGGCCGCCCGCGAGGCGCTGCAAACCGCGCATGACGAGCTGGAACGCAAGGTCGAGGAACGCACCGCCGACCTGTCGGCAGCCAACCGCCAATTGCAGGATGAAATCAGCGAACGCATCCGTGCCGAGCGGACGCTGCGCGCTGCCCAGGACGAACTGGTGCAGGCCGGCAAGCTGGCCGTGATCGGCCAGTTGGCGACCGGCATCGCGCACGAGCTGAACCAGCCGCTCGCCGCCCTGCGCACCCTGTCGGCCAACGCCGAACGCTTTCTGGAACGGGGCGACATCGATACCACGCGCACCAACCTGGGCCGCATCGCCGAACTGGTCGACCGGATGGGGCGGATCACCGGCCAGTTACGCCATTTCGCCCGCAAATCGAGCGGCCAGTCGGCACCCGTCGCGCTGTGCCATGCCGTCGACAACGCGCTGGCCCTGCTCGACAACCGCCTGCGCCGGACCAATGCCGAGGTGGCGCGCGCCTGCCCGGTCGATGAGCCGGTGGCGCTGTGCGACGCCAATCGCCTGGAGCAGGTGCTGGTCAACCTGATCGGCAACGCCCTCGACGCGATGGCCGGCCAGCCCCGGCCGCGCATCGACCTCGCCTGGGAATGCGCCGACGGCCGCGTCCGCCTGCATGTCCGCGACCACGGTCCGGGCCTCAGCGAAGAAGCCCAGGCCCGCCTCTTCGAACCCTTCTTCACGACCAAACCGGCCGGTGACGGACTCGGCCTCGGGCTGACCATTTCGGCTGGCATCGTCCGCGATTTCGGCGGCAGCCTGCATGGTGCCAACCACCCGGACGGCGGTGCCGTCTTCACCCTCGAACTCCCGCTCGCTCCCACCCCATGACCGACCACCTCCGCATCCTGATCATCGAAGACGACCCCGACGTCGCGCTCGGCTGCGAACAGGCCCTGCAGCTCGAAGGATTCACGGCGGAAGTCGCCGCCAGCGCCGAGCAGGGACGAAAACGCCTGGACGCCGATTTTCCCGGCATCGTGGTCAGCGACATCCGCCTGCCCGGCCAGGACGGCCTGAACCTGCAGCGCGACCTGCACCGGCTCGATCCGGAACTGCCGGTGGTGCTGATCACCGGCCACGGCGATGTGTCGATGGCCGTGCAGGCAATGAAGGATGGCGCCTACGACTTCCTGCAAAAGCCGTTCGCCCCCGAACAACTGGTCGACATCGCCCGCCGCGCGCTGGAAAAACGCCGGCTTGTCCTCGAAGTGCGCGCCCTGCGCCGCCAGCTCGACCAGCGCGACCGGCTGGAAGCCCGGCTGATCGGCAACTCCCCCGGCATGGTGCGCGTCCGCGGCCTGATCGGGGCCCTGGCCAACAGTGCTGCCGACGTCCTGATCCACGGCGAAACCGGCACCGGCAAGGAACTGGTCGCCCGCTGCCTGCATGACGCCAGCCCGCGCGCCCGGGGAAATTTCGTCGCGATCAACTGTGGCGGTCTGCCGGAAACCCTGTTCGACAGCGAGATCTTCGGCCACGAAGCCGGCGCCTACA